>Ga0307512_10000168_pt1 | contig 87954 bp, 112 predicted proteins | sample 14_EM_MG_FD_200267 | JGI IMG/M metagenome (GOLD analysis project Ga0307512, IMG submission 200267) | Populus trichocarpa ectomycorrhiza microbial communities from riparian zone in the Pacific Northwest, United States - 14_EM | ecosystem: Host-associated > Plants > Roots > Unclassified | place...
CTGGAGTTGAGCGTTGGGACTGGGACGAGTCCATGTTTGGATGATGGCCGGTGGGCGGGGACGGGACGGGAAGGGCGGGGTGGAGTAAGGGGGAGTGGAGGAGGGAGGAGGAAAGAGTGAGGGGAGGAGAGATGAGACGCAAGTGCATACTTAAAGGTTGTTGGAACTATTTCAATCGAGTGGACAACCGGAGATCAACACGCCCACCAACTGTTTCTTTCGGTGTCTTTCCGCCCTCGAGGATTTTACCTAGCGCTCCCTCCCTTGTGATCCTCCAAAGAAGAACATGCACTTGCCTGCAGGCTTTGCGCCACGTCTCACCGCATCCCATACGCAAAAACGAGGATTTTTTTAGAATTTTTCACCCAGATTTCATGGATCCCCAAGGTGAAATTAGCCGGTGGACAAAAACAGTTGAAGACACCAAACCGCCCGAGCTACAGCAGCCGACGGAGAATGCAGTCGGACCGATGCCGACGCCCGATCCGGTTATCAAACGCCTAGTATCCCGTCCAAAACAGGATGGTCTAGACCCGGCAAAATCATCTTCTCCAAGCGCTTCTGGCCCTATCGGCTCGGACCGTTCGCTTGAGCCGACAACGGAGAGAACCTTTGTGAGCAAATAGATCACCTCGGCAATCCAAAAAACGGCGAAGTGATAAATTACGAGGAGCGCGCACACTCGCGAGAAGAGTAGAACTCGCTGTGAGTGCGCCGTTTTAACTGCCTGTGTTCCTTCAGAAGGGCATACCAGCGACCGCCCACGTCGCCTGCGAGGCTCTCGGGATTTGCATCTCATCCAAAACAAAGATCGATTCGAAACCGGCTCTTCCGACACCGGTCTTGATGAATAAACGTAGCCTTGTTCCTTGATTGCCACGTATGACACAAAGCCTGCGGTTGGTCCGTCGGATGAGCCGAATGACAGCCCGGGTCAATCCTATTTGAGAATAATGAGGTAAGCACCGAGTTACCGTATGTCCGTCTTCATCTCCCACGGCATCTTATGCCTCCCCGGTCACTTACGGCGTAACCGTCACGGTCATCACAAATCCCCGCCACTGCTCACGTGATTCGCACGTGGTCCTCGCGTGGCAGCGCCTTCTCCGGCCCACCATTCTTGTCCAGCGCGTGCACGGCTGAGTGTGTAATGGTTCGCATAATCATCAAAGGAGGTGTGTACCTCCGTCAATCCTTCATCCCTCTCTTGTTCACACGATTCCCCTAGGTGTCTGGAAGGTAACCCGCCCATGTCCGGTTCGATTTTTCCCTGTTGCTGACAAGTCCGATGTTGAAGAATACTGAGGATGAGGTGCTGAAAGCTGCGATCGCCAAGTACGGAAAGAACCAATGGTCAGTTCATATTTACCCTACTTATCTTGAGTGGGATGCTTAGGCTGCTCTAGGGCGCGTATCTCATCCCTTTTGGTCCGTAAAACACCAAAACAATGCAAGGCACGATGGTACGAATGGTTGGACCCTTCAATCAAGAAGACAGAGTGGTCAAAGGTACTCAGTCGCATATTTCATTTCAATGTTGATTCTTACACACGTCTCAAGACTGAAGATGAGAAGCTTCTGCATCTCGCAAAGCTCATGCCGACGCAGTGGCGTACAATTGCCCCCATTGTCGGTCGAACAGCCACACAATGTTTGGAGCGCTACCAGAAACTTCTCGATGAAGCCGAAGCAAAGGAAAATGAGGAACTTGGCCTTGCTGGTCCCGGAGACGAAGCTGGACCTAGTTCAGATGAAATTAGGAAGCTTCGGCCTGGAGAAATCGACCCGGACCCGGAAACAAAACCTGCCCGGCCTGACCCAATTGACATGGACGAGGATGGTGTGTCTGGTTTTGCTTTTTGTGGGAGTGAAACCCTTACTGTTTCTGTTACTCAGAGAAGGAGATGTTGTCCGAAGCTCGTGCCCGCCTTGCCAACACTCAGGGCAAGAAGGCAAAGCGGAAGGCTAGAGAGCGTCAGCTGGAGGAAGCGCGACGATTGGCAGTCTTGCAGAAAAAGCGAGAACTCAAAGCAGCTGGTATCATGTACGCAACTTCTATTCTTCTCCCACCCAAGGCATGCTAACTTGCTACAGCATGCGGCATAAGACCAAGAAAAAGGGGATGGACGTATGTACAATTTATTCTTTTTTTTCGAGTTTCATGGATTTCTGACCCACTCTCGCACAGTACAATGCGGATATTCCCTTTGAGAAGAAGGCTGCCCCTGGGTTCTACGATACTTCCGACGAACAAGCCCGTATCACTACCGCTCCGGTAGGTCAGAGTCTTCGTCGTTTGGAAAATAAGCGCAAGCCGGACGACGAGGAAGCGGAACGGAGAAAGCGTCAGCGGAAAGGAAAGGACGATACACCTCACCAAACTAAATTTGTTCCTGCTCGCGAGGCCCAAATCCAAAAGCTGAAGGAAGCCGAGTCCATCGGTCGTCGTAGAAAGCTCGAACTTCCTGCTGCACAGGTCGGTGAGGTCGAGTTAGAGGACATCGTTAAAATTGGTCAGGCGGGGGAACACGCCAAGTCGTTAGTGGCTGGTGGCGGCGACGCTTCCGGCCGTCTGCTCAGTGACTATGAAGGCTTGGAAAGAGCTAAAATGACCCGAACTCCCAGAACAGCTCCTCAACGTGAGTGCTGTCTCTTCGTCTCGACGAGCGGAATTCTGATCACTATCCCCAGAGGACAACGTCATGGCTGAGGCTCGGAACCTCCGAAATATGGTCGCAGCCCAGACCCCCCTCCTTGGGGACGAGAACACACCTCTGCACCCGACTGGGGCATCAGGGACCGGCTTCGAAAGTGCCACGCCTCAACACCAGGTCTCTTTCACCCCGAACCCCCTCGCTACTCCTTACCGGGCCGCCGACCCTTCGAGCATCGGAACAACCCCCCGAGACCCCGGTCAAGTTGGTGCTACACCTCTCCGAACGCCGATGAGGGACAACCTCAGTATTAACCCCGGTGACGAACTCTCTTCAGTGGCCCAGACCCCTAGGGAGAATAGGATGCGAGAATCTGCTTCCAAGCGAGCGTTGCGGACTGGATTCATGAACCTTCCGAAGCCTGAGAACAATTTCGAATTGATGGTTCCGGAAGACGAGGAAGACGAAACTGCCCAGGGAATAACGAAAGAGGAGGATGCCGCCGAGAGGGATGCCAAACTCAAGAAGGCCAGGGAAGAGGAAGAAAGGAAAGCATTAGCAAGGCGGTCACAGGCGATTAAACTTGGGCTTCCCCGCCCGACGAATGTTGACGTGGAACAGCTTCTCAAAGACCTCCAGCTCGATGACGGGGAACTAACCCCAGATCTTTCCCCCGCTCAAAGACTTGTAGACGCGGAGCTTGTTCAATTGCTTCACCATGACTCCCTGACATATCCGCTTCCTGGCACTTCGCATCCGGGAGGAACCAGGTCATCATATCAGATCCCGCGCGACGAAGACGTTGACGAGGCTCGTCTGGCTATTCAGCGGGAACTTGCCGGCTCACTTGGGTTCCCTGACGCGAACGAGGAGCAGACCCGACAGGGTGTAGCGGCGTTGACAAAGTCAGAGGAGGTAGACCAGGCATTTGGTTGGCCTTCCATCCGATCACGTCTAGCATTCGACGCCAAACAACGGCGCTACGTCGACCCTGCCTCGCTTTCATCCGAGGATAGGATCGAGGGCTACAGTACTCTGCTCAACGAGAGTCGCGACCTGATGGCACGGGAGGCGAGCAAGATTGCTAAGGCGGAGAACAAGCTCAACGTCACCCTTGGAGGATACCAGATGCGGTCGAAGGCGCTCATACAGAAAATGACGGATCTCTTCGGGGAGCTTCAACGGGGGCACGTGGATTATGAAAGCTTCTCAAGGCTAAGGATCAACGAGAACGCTGCTGGCCCTGCCCGAGTCGAGTCGCTGAAGGAAGAGGTCGACAAGCTAGCTCGGAGGGAGAAGATGTTGCAGGATCGGTATGCTGAGCTTGTTTCTGAAAGGCGGGATGCGGAAGAGGGGATCGCTGCACAAGAGGAGAGGATTATGATGGAGGCTGAAGCACTGAACGATGCTGCTTTGGCTGAGATGGAAGATAGCGTGTAATACTTAGTTTAAATCTCGAATGCAGACTCCCGCTCCCCATATCCACCGCAGAGGAACGGTTCCGAGTCACGTGGGCTGACCACTCTGACGTTCTCAACGCCTTGACTATTTCGATTCAAGCAACTCATCAGGCGACCGCCACAATCGCCGTCTTAACTCGTTGGACGTCTGCAAACCCCGCACCGGTATACCTGATCGAAAAATGGGGAACAGCTCGTCTTCAGCCCGAGGCCATCACGATGACACTGTCGATTTTGGATCTCTCCTCCCGCAGGGGGTCTATACGGGACAGCAAGATTGGAACCAGGCGATTGTCGCTCAGCTGATCGTCCAGCGCAAGCTTGCTCCCTTCTACAGGCCCTTGGAGGAATACGACGAGAGCTGGGACGACGAACAGATCCTCGCCTCTCGTAAGGAGCTTCCAGAGAATCCAGAAACCACGAGCAGCGAGGCCACATCCGCTACCTCATCCTCAAAACCTGACGTCGGTTCTTCCTTCCGGTCCCATAGCAAGCGGCCTAGTGCACAGAAGGACGCTACAAAGTTCTCTGAAGCTGTCATATACCGGGGAGCCGTGGAATGTCCTATCTGTTTCCTTGTACGTCCGATTTCCAACTTTCAACGCTCATGAAGCTCATCATCTTGTTTCTTTTTAATTTCCTTTTGGCTATGCCGTTTTGGATCCACCTGTTTCGTTGACTCGCGCCAAAATCCACGTTTCAATTCTCGCTGCCTCACTCCCGACCGCGCAACCGCGAAACGCATTTTCGTTTGTCACATTTGTGGGGTTCAGTATTATCCCGCGAACATCAACTATTCGAGGTGTTGCGACCAAGCGATATGCACGGAATGCTTCGTCCAAATCAAGCGATCAGAACCGACAACAACTCATTTGGTTTCCGAACCGGCAGCTTGTCCTTACTGTGTGCAGGAGCATTTCGGGGTGGTATACACCCCGCCCCCTTGGAGGACCGGGATTGGCGGGGACGGTTCGGTATGCCTTTCCCTTTGTTCCCTCAACGCCGGTTTCGGGGTCACTAAGCCGGAGTTTGTTAGACGCCTCTGTCATGGCCAGACTCTCCCAAGGGGGCATCTTCATCACCAGAGGCGCGGTCACGTCGCCGTAAGAGTTTCGGCGCTGATAGCCCTGAGGTTGTAACAATTGGTGAGCTTGTCCCGTCGTCCACCTTCAATGAGGGAACAGGTTGAATGCTTACTCCCATGTCGGTCAGATCAAATCCGACCCGACTGGGAAGCTAAATTAGCTGCCGTCCGAGCTCAGGCTCAAAGGCGGGCCAATAGGCGTATTATTATGCGGCAAGTCGGAGACAGGCTCATCCCAGTTGGAGTCACAAGCGGAAGAGTTCACGCCTTGACTGAAGACGGTGGTGACGCCGAGGGAAGTAGGTCTGGCAGCCGAAGAAGAAGGCGTAATCAGGGACAGAATCCTGCCCTCGATCGATTCCTAGGTCAGGTGGACATTGCGGGACAGGACCTCGAAGAGGTGAGTCTCTAAATACCTCACACGATCAACTTCGCTAGCGTTCTAATCGGATTCCTCACAGCTTATGGTGATGGAGGCTATGCGACTGTCTCTCTTAGAACACGAGCAGCAACAGCAACGCCAACGGGAGGAAGAAGAGCGGAATCGGCGGAATGGTGAAACTAGCGAACGTGGGAGGTCCACGGAACCTGGGAATAACACTGGTCTCAACACACTTTCCTCTAGTCAGAGGTCTGCCAGTGTTGTTCCACCCCAGCCAATTGGGGAAGCAATCGATCATCGGCCATCCTCGTCGTTGCCAACTAATAACCCTTTGGACGGTTTATACGCTAACGGGGACTGGCGAGGGAACCCTTCGCAGTTCTCGACGCTTGCTACGGCAGTCAACGCTGCGAATACCGCGTCGGCCGTCTTGTCCGTGGAGGAGCCAAGGCCCTCTCCCCTGTCCTCGTCCTCGACGCAAACCGGAGAAACCGACGGAGATACCACGACCACAAGTTCGAACAGCTCTGGAACTGGACACTCTTCTTCACGGCCCACCCCTGTAATTGACGCGGTTGATGGAGATGAGGAAGGAGAGGTGAACTATACTGCTTTGCCCTCCTCCCCAGAGTCTCCGGATCAGTCATACTCGTACCCTGCAAGGACAGAGGGCGACGAGACAGTCGCATGGACGAGGTCAAGGACACCTGAATAATCTCGTTCTCGGACGGTTTTTAAGATACGACTTATGGCGTCAAGGTCAGCCTGGGTGACACCTGGGCAGGCGATCACTAAACCACACCTTATAGCTGTGCAATTGTTCTCTGTCAGTAGCATCCATCGATGTTCTCTGTTTCTATATCTCCCACCGCTCCCCACCAATGTACTATTGTCTTTTAGAACCCGCGAAACGGCTTTTCACAATGTAATCTCCTGGTTCCTATTACACGACTTCCTCTCTCTCAGCACACATCTCATCTTTTTCTCTCTTTCTCTCTCAATTCTGCGTTCTGTCTTGATATCTTGTTTAAATTTCACCCCTCCCACGCACAATACCTTGCCTGTTTTTTATATTTATATACGCCAAGCCCTAAAAAATATGGTATTCTATCATTATAACAGCACCCAAAAACGCGTAGCAAGAACAGAGATGGATAAGGAGCGGTAGCAGTTTCGTGGAGTAAACACAGTAGGCAAACAAATTGCACATGAGCGAGAGTCGAGAACACATAATTACGGTGTGCAGGAGCCTCGAGATGATTAGTAGATGAAAATGAGAGATTGCATAAGGTGGCTAAGCCTGCTTGAGCTTCGTGGATAACGTCAGGAATCATGTCAACGCTGGGAGGGAGAGGGCGACTCAGTACTCACCTTGTCGATCTTCTTGTGTTGCATCCTCTTCTTGAGGCGCCTGAACATTCGACCGAACTCTGCCCAGAAGAATACAGTGATGATGACGATCATCATCGGGATTGCGATCTCCCAGAAAAAGATATCCGATCGTCCCTGGATGGACCACATGAAGTCGAAGTTCATACCCTGGGACAACGTTACCGGTTAGACCGCCAGGAGCGTAGGGAGAAAGGAGAGAGGGGGACGAACGAAGTAACCGGTGAGCAGGGTCAAAGGCACGAACAAGACGGTGGCAACAGTCAACGTCCTCATGACCTCGTTCATCTCGTGCGACGACATCTATGCAAACAACACGCCGTCAGAACCAGGGCCAGGTGATTTCAAGAGTACATGAGAGTGAAACGCTGGGCTCACGTTGAACGAGTAGTTAATCAAGTTTTCCGAAATACCAGCGAACATCTCGATGCTGGTCAAGATGTACTCCATGTGGTCATGGACATCAGCGAGGTAAATCCTAGCTTTATGGGACATGTAGCCTTCAACCTTCTTCGTCTCTTGTTCGCTCGAGTCGTAGAGAGCGGCGACTCGGTCGACGTCGTACCGGCGCATACCATAGATTAGCGTCTTGATTGGAGCGAGCGTTCGTTTGTATAAGATAAGATCGCCCGAAATGATGTGGACTGGTGAAAATGAAGGATGACGGATCAGAGATTAACCGTGCCAAGAATTTACGTGGGCCGAAGCCAAGAGAAACGGAAGCCTCACGTTGCCTGACAGCGATCATCTTGGGCCTTAGCAAGATCTGGTGCTCGAGGTCGATAATCTTGCGTTGATACGCGTCTACGATCTCCAGAGTAGAGTCGACAACTAGAGACCGATATGGGGAGCCATTAGTCCACTGAACAAGCAAATTACCACACCAACGAACTCAGATCGAGTAAACCGTGCACCAGAAGCGAGGCATCTGCCGTCGACCTCAGTCCGGTATCCCTCTGCATCAACCTCCGTCGGACAGGCTCAGTAAACTTGAGGTCGTTGTCCCGAAGGAAGGAAATGACAGTACCTGTTGATTTGAATCGGTAAGCGGGTCAAGGCATGACAAAGAAAACGGCCCACCGTCCTTGAAAAGGAAAATACAAACGGGCTTGATGTCCACATCTACCCTACCACCTTCCCTAAGTTCTTGCATGAGTTTGAGAACAGTCTTATTGACCGTTTGCCCTTGGTCCTAGATGGAATGAATGAGCATTTGGAAAGAAAGACGAGGGGATATGTACGTACATAGGTGCCATAGAATGAGCCGTAGTGACCATTATCACCGCCCTGGGGAGGCCTGGAGACATTCACGTTTTCGACATCGTAACCTCCGGGTTCCAGGGTGGCAGATTTGTGGGGCGAACCGAATTTGCGCGAAAGCTTGGAAGTCAACCCGGAGGAGCGACCCTCTGACGAGTACTTGGGCAAGTCTTCGACCCCGTCCGCAGGGTCGAGGGGTTGTGGAGAAGATGAACGGGCGATGTGCTCGAGGAAGTTTGGTTCACCCTGCCCTCCGTGGTTGAGGGTGTGGCTGAGGACACGGATGAAAAGATGGCGCTTGTAATAGTCCACACCAGAGCGAGGTCTTCCGGGGACGGTGAGGACATCCTCGAGAGATAGCGGGTGAAGGTCTAATTCACCACGCGTAAGCCAGGTGCGCGTGAAAGCGGATACAGATCGGGCTTACCGTACTTGAGCGCCAGAGCGCGAATAACATCCCAGCTGATTCCACCCACGTTAATCCAGCGAACCTTTACCCAAGGCTCGCGTTCGCTGGCCTTGGGGCTGTTGAGGAAGTTGATGAACTCCTGGTTGGTCATGCGCCCAAAACTACTGCGAACGCTCGAGTAATCTGCGATTTCGATTAGACAGTTCTGTCTGACGTGTCCATAGTCGAGATAGGCAGAGTCCCTGCGAACGTCAACACCAGGTTCGGCGCCGGGACCTTTGCCCATGAGGCAATTCGAGGTCTTGTTAATGTGCATCACCTTCCGCACAGACATACGGAAGCGCTCGACGGGCGAGAGGGTATTTTGGGCGTCGACTTGAGAGGGTTTTGTGGGTATAGGTCTGTGCGACAACCTGGACTTGATAGACTTGGTCTTGTGGGATATGACCGGGGACTTTGGTCGGGGGACGGAATGGATTGGTGACCTTGGACGCTGGTCGCCCAACTCATCTTGGAGGTCTGGGGTGAGAGAACGACCCTCGGAGTCGCTGAAGCTGTTTTCCCTTGGCATGATTGTCCAAAGTGGTGGCGGTAGTGGTTATGAACGAGGGGGATAGAGGGAAAAAATAGAATCCCTCGTGTTCGGGTTGCTCCCTTACGACAAAAAGGCTCCGGGCGTTCATCAGAAATCCCAATGCAGTTTTGCGGTCGCGGGTATTGCACTCGGTGGGCCACGAATACCGGAAGTACTTATCAATTGGTTTTGGCCAGGCATTATACTTGTACAAGCTTTAGGTCGTGTTTACTATGACGTATTATGTGGTCGGGAATTCGACCATACGGGCTTTTGTGAATCTGGGTCGTTCAGCTGCAGGTGGAAGCGGTAAATACAGATGGCAGGCGTTGGTGGGGTTCACGGTAGACTCGCCTGGGCTTGAAGTTGTTCTGCAGTCATATTCTCGCGAGCTAGTCTGGCAGCACGGGCAGCATCCACCTTCTTCTTCAAGTCCGGTGCAAGAGCATCGTAGGTTTGTTCGGGTGTCGGTACAGTAGCTGTACGGAGGAGAGAAGGTGTGTTTATACTGGATTGGGATTCTCAAGTTGACGGGGACATACTCTTCATGAGCGCGTATCCAAATGCCATGACTGAATTTAAAGATGAGCAATTACGGTGGGATATTGAAAGACGAATGACTCTTACTCCCTGTGGTGTACACGGCCATTCGTACGATTGGGAACCCTTTGGACATGGTGGCGAGTAGGGAGAGCGGGATGATCGCGATGAGAAAGCCACGGCCTCTGTAGTGCGGTTGACAACTCCTTCGTTGTCCTCTCTCTAACCTCCCTCTTCACGTCCTGTCCTTCGTTTGAAAAACCCACTCTCGTTTTAAAGAATGCTATACTCTTCTCTCCTCTTAATCCTTGCCGCTTGTGCGATTCGATTCACCTCTGCTACCCTGACTCCTCGTTCGCCTGCCAGGTGGTCTTCTCGGCACAAAGCGCTCCAGTCCTTCCAGAAGCGAGCCTCGGGGCAGTTCACATACTTCACTGTCGGGATGGGTGCCTGCGGCAAACAGAATGCTGACAATGACTTTGTGAGCCATTCCATTTTCGTTTGCTATGCTCTTCGCTCAAGCATTTATTCGCGGAACAGATTGTCGCATTAAATACCCCGGTAAATCTCCCATTACCACACCTGATTGACCATTCGTTGATGATGTGTGTAAACAGTCTTGGGCTGGAGGCTCTCACTGTTTCGAGACAGTTACGATTACTATCAACGGGAAGACGGCCCGCGCCCAGATCGTTGACAGGGTTAGTTATTCGTTTGGCTCCATTTTCTTTATCTCCGCCATTGACAATGGATACAGTGTGTAAGCTGTGGCCCTGAGGACTTGGATTTCAGTCCTGGCCTCTTCCACTATTTTGGAGGTACTGAGGCGCAAGGTGTCATGCACGGAACCTGGAATTACGGCGGTGAAGAGCCCGAGTCTGATCCAGTACCCACGACGACTACGACTTCTCAGCCAAAACCCTCTTCGACCAGCACCAGCACCAGCACCCGTCCGAGTAGTACAAGCACCCCCCCTCCCTCCAGCACTTCGGAACCGTCCAAGACCAGTAGTTCTAGTTCCTCTCCGTCTTCTTCCTCTAGTTCTTATGTCGCTGCCCCGACTCCTACTGGAGTTCTTGCCCAAAGTCTGTTTGCATTGGGTGGACTTGGTGAATTAGTGCTGGCTGCTGGGATTGCTCAATGATTGGTATCCAGAGTAGATTGATGGATTAGTTGTGGTAACCATTCCCAGGTTTGGGTATTAGAAATAACTTCACGTGATCAACGACGTTCTTTCCCTTGTTCCCCCACCCAACCTTAGCGTTCACTCAACCTACACTCGTTATCCCTCCCTACGTTCTTTACCAGAAATGCGTCTCTTACTCTCCCTCCAGTTCCTAGCTCTCTCTTTCCTTGTTGCAGCCAATACCCACGCAATTCCTCACCAAGCCCGCCGCGCTCATGACTCCATTGCCCGTCGTGCTCCTGGAGACGTTACTGCACAACACCATAAACGTTTCAGTAACACCAGGTTCACTTTCTACGATGTCGGATTGTGAGAATTTAGCACTCGTACGCTTTCCCCTCACCGCTCACACCAAATTATTACAGAGGCGCCTGCGGTAAAACCAACGTCGCAAGTGATTTTATTGTCGCCCTGAACACTGCCGTGGGTATCTCCTCCGTCTCCGGGGCAAGTGCAGTGTTCTGACCCTGATCGTGTAGCAATTCGGTGGCGGGTACCCCGGCCCCAACTGCTTCAAGCAAATCAGCATCTCTTACGGCGGAAAGACCACCTCTGCCACCATCATGGATGAGTGTCCTGGATGCCCTTACGGTGGTCTCGACTTTTCCCGTGGTCTCTTCCAGTTCTTCGCCCCTGAGTCTGCCGGTGTTATCTACGGTGAATGGCACTTTACCGACGGCTCGGGGTCCGATCCCACCACGGACACCCCCGAACCGACCAAGACTACCAGTAGCAAAACTCCTACTCCCACCCCGACCACAACCAAGGAAGAGCCACCGACCACAACTTCATCCCCGCCTCCTTCCACTACGTCGTCCAAGACTTCTTCGTCATCCACTTATTCTTCGTCCAAGAGCTCTGAATCGCCGAGCTCGTCCTCGTCCTCATCCTCGAGCTCTGTCAACTACAACTCTGGAGCTGCCAGCGGCTTGGCCTCTCCCACCCCCCTTACCATCTCTGATAATGCCCCTCACAATATCTTGGGAATGAACCAGGTTATCGTCGCCGTTGGTGCGATCATTCGTGCAGGAGGAAGGGCGGAATGAGGAACCAACGCAAGACAGCACAGTTGATTCGCTCTACATTTTCTTCTACAACTGTTTGAGGATGTACGTCAAACGACATGCGGATTTCACCCGGGGTTTGTGACGTTTTTGGTTTCCGGGATGTCTTTCACACGAATATACCCTACAATCTTGACCTTGCAGTCATCTTATTCTTCATACATCCTTATCGTTATTACTTCTCCCGAGCGCAGCACCCGCAATAGACAGGTTTTCACTTGTGGGTGCATTCCCAACGTATAAAAACAAGGTTGCGTGTGACCAAACACTGGAGATTGACTGATGCTCTCGCCAAATGAACGGAGGGAAAAAAATGAGTTTACGTGTTGATAGTGAACTGGTGTACAAGAACTTGAGCAAGACAAAAAGAGATAAAAACAGCGCAGCACGCTGTGAGCGGCGTGCGAACAAGGTACAAGTATATACTACACGGAAGAGGTTCAAATTCTCGAACATCTGTGGCAACCCCAACGAAAGCGTCAGCGAAGGAGAGGCAGCGAGGATGGATCTAGGCAGATTAGGCTATGTTAAGGGCGGAAAACTATCGTGAATGGAATGAGGGCAAGTTATTGCGAGTACCCAAGAGCGGGCGACGAGCGGAGGAAGACAATAGTATATCTGGTGAGGAAGTACAGCCATAAGTGGTGCGCCGAAGCGCCAAGTAGGAGGCACAAGGGATAAGATCTTAGGGAACAAAGTACACGGCGCACATAGGGTAGACATCAAATAGAATGAAAGTGGTGGGAGCGAGCAGTCAAAGCTGTATGCGTGAAGGCACACGGATGGGGGGGGACGTCCAGTGGTCGTCAGAGAGATTCCACCGGTTCAGAAGCATGTGACGAGGAGAACACTGAGTCCCCTCTCTTTGATCCAACCCCGTGGGACCCTCGTGTCCTTCTTCCTTAGTTCTGTGACGAGTGACTTCCTCGAAGGGTGCAACACGTTCTGCAGGGCTTCCTGACCTTGCGCCCGAAGCGCAAGGTAATCGCGGACGTTCAAGAACACGTGGGACTTGATGAACGATCTCGCCGCCCTCATCGATTGAGGGATGGCCGAAAGCTCGAACGTGGGCGTTGAACGCCCCGAATCCGATCTAGAGTCGGCCCCGTTGGGAGGATTGAAGAACCCGAGCTCAATAATGAGCGCTTGCAGTAACGCCAGATCGGCGGCCTTGTGGTCGAGAGGGTTGGACAAAAAGCTAAAAGGAATCAATATCATATTAGACTCGAGCCGCGGCACGGGGAACTACGACATACCAATTGATGTAGTTAACAGCCTTGTCGTAAACGGTTGATGACGATTCAGATATTCCGTCCCCATAGATCGTGTCGTTATCGTCACCACGCTCGGAGACGTCGTCCACGACGGATCGAGCCCCTAACCCCTTGGTAGGGGACCGCGGTGTGGGTGGTGCCATGATGAGGCTCTGGCATTTACCCTTGGGTGGGAAGACGTCGTTGTGGTTCTCGGAACGTCTCTTCCTCCTCTTTGGGGACTGGAGCTGGGGTGAGGCCGGAGGCTTCTTGTCTGAAGGCTTGGAAGGACTGTTAGGGGGTGCCTGGCCCCGTGCGGATTGCTGTTGCTGTTGCGCATTGCAATTCCTCCTTCTCCTGCTCTTTCGTGAGGGCGAGTGGGGTTGTGGAGTCGGGGGCTGGCTGAGGATAGGAGGGTTGGAGATCAAGTCGTCTTCGATGAAAGGCCGCATGTCCGCAGCATACGAAGAGGTGACCGAAGGTGGGCTGAGGACCACATAGTCCTCCGAACGAGGGGAAATCAAAGCTCCGTCGCTAAGCGAAAGTGACGAGACGCTCCAGACGATCTCGTCGTCGTCGGAAGAGAATACAGAAACGTAGCTCCCGCTCGGCGGAGAAAGCAATTCGAATGACTGCGCGGATTGGAGAGATGACCGACGAGCCATCATGTGGGGGATTCGCTCAACTGCTGGCGATTTCTACTTCGCAAGGGAGAAAGCTGCGACGGCTTACAGGGGAAGGAGAAGGAAGAGGGGGGCGATGGCAACGGAAGAGGTTACAGGATCGGGTCCTATTTTATACTCTCCGCCTATACTACCCGCCAATAGACAACACTCGTTTTGTTTCCCGCGACCGCTGTTTGCTCAACCTCGGCCTTGTTCTTCCAAATGTTTCCCTCCAGGTCCTTAACCGTCGCTTCAACCTTTTGCAGTAAATACCTGCTTCCGTCCGGTCGATGCAGAGTCACGGCGTTGGCCGTGTTCCCCCTCTTCCCAATTCCCAACTGATAGTCGTAGTTGGCTCCCCAGACCACAAGGTCTCTCCCTCCGTACATCCCACTTGATCCGGCCAGCGTCTCAAGTGTGACAAGTACATGTCCTGTCAGCGAAATTGACACCGCGTGCGGCCTTATTGGCTGCATGTTCTGCGTGCGCTCGCTATCTGTGGGACGTAACAACGAAACAGGAAAATTCGTGGATCACGTTTGTGGGTCAGTCAGCCCGCGGATCGTAGGATAACCCCAGAATAAGTAGGCTCACACTCCAACAGCCCGCTCACCCCTTTTGCTCGTACGGGGTTACTCTGGGCGTTGCTGAACATAGAATTTCCAAGCCCTCCCCATTGCCCGTTTCCACATACTAGAACATCGACGATGTCGATGGAACTCCCATCCTTACGTTCAACGGTGAACATGCTCAGGTCACCCCCTGTTAACGTGCGTAATTAGAAACGAGGGTAAGGAGGCGAAACCGAACACCCACCTGCCTGTATATCTGTGCATGTGGTTCTCGTGCCCTTGCCCGTGTCCCTCCAAAGCAGGACCTCGGTGGGAACCGCGATCGTGCTTAAGCTTATGTTCTCACCCAGTCCGATTTGCCTGATAAAAAAACGGCGAAGGGGAGATTGTCTCAGAAATCTGTTTCAAAACTATGAATGAGGACGGAAATAACAGACCCAAACTCATTGGCACCCCAACCCAGAACCCTTCCGTCCGAAGTCCTAGCGAAGCTAGTACGCGAGCCCGTAGCAATCTGGGAGATCCGGATTCCGTTAAGAGCGGGGATTTCAAACAACACGTTACACCCTTCGAGGTCTTTGGGCTCGACTACGTTGGGAACTATCTGCTGGGGGGACGGCGCCCGACCTCGCGGACTGGATAGGGTGTAGGGGTCCCTAACTATATCAGGAATAAGGTCTATGGTGTGTGAGATCCCACCCGTAGGAAATTCTAGATGGCGCACGCCAAGCTGTCCATGGGAATTCGCCTTGTGAGAGAGTGGATGTGCGAATGTTCGACCGGTTGAGGTGAGCGCGAGGAGGTGGTTTTCTCCATTGGAAACCGAGACGAACCTAGGCTCGGTCAATTACAACTCGGATACGTATAAAGGTAATGGGACCGACTTCTCTCCTCGTGTGAGGCCATGTCGCGGTTTCAACTCCACCGCACCGCCTTTATCCCCGGCGTCCCAGAATCTGAAACCGCTCGAGGAAGATACCGGCTGAACATTCGTGGCAGATAACACAAAAATGTCTCCGGTTCGAGATAAAGCAACGACTTTGTCCCGGTTGATTGCCAATTGCTTGATGTCCTGGATGAACCACAATGAATAGCACCCGGTTATCTAGTCAGCAGAAAGTTCAGACCCGCACCTTCCCCCGGAGTGTTCTAACAGGTTGCATGACGATGTTACCCCGGGTAGACACGTTCCCCCATTGATACACATCTCCACGAGCGTCCACGCACGCAGCGTGGGTCTCATGAAGCACAAGATCGCGTAGTGCAACGCCATCCAGCCATGGAAGACGCGAAGGTGATTTCAGTGACTCTTCGGGACCATCAAACACGAGCAATTTGGGACTGTAAGAGGACAAAGTGTGTCAGTAATTGCGGTGAGGGGCAAGACAAATGAGGTGAAATGGGAGTCACCCGTTTGAGCCCCAGCCCTCGGAGGTGAGTAGCTCCTTTCCCCTGTCCTTCTGACTTGTTTTGAGATTCGCCTCCCCGGACATGGGGGGGTCCTTAGACAGAGAATCGCTATGAATAACCGAGTTTTGGAGGTGAAGGTGAGCGGCTGCTGCCCCGGCGACTGTGCATGCTGCCGCGAAAGAAATTGCGTGGTAGGGGAGTTTTCGCGACTTGCGTGTTGCAACTGTCTGAAATTGGCGAGCGAATCCAGGAGCCCATGTAGCTCGCCTGGCACACAACATATTCGAGCCAGCAGTCGTGGGCGTCGGAATCCGCGTCTTTGATGTGCGCTCGATCATCTGAACCCGTCCCGCAAATCGCTCCGTCGATCCGTTGTCCGGTGAGAGGTGTCGGATTAATTTCATCGGTAGTACAAAATTAAAACTATAGAGCAAATGTAGTTTGTGACTCGTTCGTAAGATAAGGATAAGGCGACCAAGTTCACTCGGTCCGCTCGGGAGCTGGAACCAAGGGAAGGTGTGGATGCCACCGTCTTCATGTGGGAGAGCCGAGCATCACCCTCTTCGAGCCCGAGAACATCTGAGATTTTACGTGTAATTGCCTTGCGCGGAATGTCACTGTTTGAGGGCCGGGTAGGTCACCCATTTCGCCTGGAGAACAGTGCGTCAGCTGGACTGGCATCGGATGAGCATCTCGCTGGCAAACCAAACGTACCGTCTTCAACACAACCTCGGCGCCATCTTCATCCACCATTGTCCTCGCAGTAGTCTCATCCGGTGTAGGGACATTCACAATCTTCCCCAATTCCCTCAGCACCCTACCCTCCAAGTTATACTCCCCCGCCAACTTCTCGACCGTCTGGTCGTCCTCAGCCCCCTGTAACCGCGTCAAAGCATCGAACAAAGACGGAGCTTGGATGTGGTTTAGTTTAGTTTCTCCCGTCTGTGCTTCTGTCTCAGATTGTTTCTGTGTGTTGAGTATCCGATTCGCGTTCAGCCCCGTCAATTTGAGGCCGCGCATGCCGTGGTCGACCTTGACGGGTCCAAGACGTGTCAGGTTTGCCAGTAGCTGGGGGTCCATCCCGTCTTCCCGAATTGCTTATGGTCATTCCAATCAAACAGGCTGCGTCTGTGTCTGAAAATGCAACGCCATACCTTGACCCTTCGTCTCGCTGGCCAGAGGCGGTTTCTGTTGACCACGTCCCAAAGCATCTAGCGGACCAGTCGTTGGTCTGGTGCTTGGCTTGGACTTGGGCAATGCCCTTGCGGCCTTGGATGAAGATGACCCCATGAGACCGGATGAGTCAGTGGCGTCGATCACAGCAATCGAGGAGCATAGATACGATGTTTTATTTACTTATACCTTTACAACATGCCCCGGCGGAAGAAAACATACACACTAACTACGGTAGTAAGAAATGTTCATTCCTTTGAAATATGCCACGGCAAGTGACACCGCGTCCTCTTAGTCATTCTTCCCCATATTTATACAGAAAGGAAACAAGGAAAGAAAGAGAATAACAAACCGCAAAACCAGATTTGGCTGAGAGTAACGAAGATTTTGTTCTGTGAGTGGGAACGTAGACCTTTATCCCTCCGAGTTTTTGGTCGTTTGTTCAATGGGTGAAAACGGTTGAAAGCATGGGAAAAAGGAGCGTGGCAACGGAAGGAGCAGGACGCACGCCGCGCTGGGGTCGATGAGGGTATACAAGAGCTGGCGGGCGGAAAGAAACCAGGGAAATGACGGGGGTTTTGCATGGTTTGCATATCAGCGGAAATGTGAGGTAAGGGCCAGGCGTGAGTCGTGAAAGTCATGACGTCCATCCGGTCCTAGCGCGTCTATTAGGCGTGGAAGGCACCCATCGTGGCCGGATTCTGTTGATACATTTGATACATGTACGCCTGATACAGTTGAGGAGGAACAGACGGAGGCGGCGTATTGTACGGCGCAGTCCCCTGTCCCATACTGAGAACCGCTTGACTGATGTTCGGGGAAGGGGTGTTGTATTGCATCGGAGCTGCCGTGTTGTTGGGTGGCATCACGGACGAAGGGACGACGTTGTTCCGGCGTTGCTGGTTCGTGTTCCTCCCATTGCCCATGTCCGGGGAACGAAGGTTGAACGGGTTAAATCCATCGGTGTTCGGAGAGAAATTTTGTTGTGGTCCATTCCCAGACCGAGTGCGAGTCAGGCCTTGTGGTTGAGGATAGGTGGGATCGATTTGGAGCCGAGGGGGGGCAGACGGATTCTGACCACCCATCTGGAGGGCAGCCATCATAGACGCCAGGCCTTGGTCGCTCGACGGGTAACCTGCAGGGAGGCCGGGCATAGAGAAGTTGTTGGGGGACACTCTTTTGGATGGCTGCGGAATGTTTGTCGAATAGGTGGGCTGCAGGTTCGGAACGGGTAACCCAACCTCCTCAATCAGTCTTCGATACGCCTGGGTAGCAATGACCTTCAACTCGATGAGCACTCGTTTCGTCGCCTCGATGTATGTCGGCTTCTCTGCGGGATCGATGAACGAGCTGGTCAAGATCTTGTGCACGACTGCCACTCCATTAACTTGATCTCCCAAAACGTCGGTAAGTACGCTGTCGTTTGTAGACTGGAAGAGCGCCTCGACAATCTGCTTGGAGGCCTCAGGCTCGACCTTCTGATTGACAATTCTCAACACGGTCAAAGAAGCCAACTTGTGCGTGCATAGATGGGACAAGTGAGGGGTGAATCGAGGCGCGAGTAGCATGTATCTCGAGGGGAATCCGGAGGTATCTAGCAACCAGGTCAACAGCAGAGCACCGTTCGGGTTGGTAGCAAGTGGGATCGAGTTGAGAACGATCGCAGTACCGATTCTGCGTTGCTGGTTGATGGTGATATGAGAGCTTTCTAAACAAGCCCGCATACTACGAGCACCAAAGCGACCTTGAGCGATCTCCCACAATCGATCAACCATGGCATCAAAGAGGAATTCGTTCCCGGGGGACCCGAAACGGAGGCAGCACCTATGAGCCAGTTAGAGATGAATACACATAGGAGCAGTACAACTGACTGGACCACGTAGTTGCCGAACTGGTCCAACAGAAGAGGAGGGACATAAGGTCGCAGGTACTGTCCAATCAAGGAAACTTCTTCGGGACTCTGGACACATTCGATGATCTTCTGAGCAGCCCAGGTACCATTTTTGTGAATACCAATCATGGCCAAGTGGGGGACAATACGCTCAAGCATGGCCAACCTTGGGCCAGAAGAGCATTTCTCGAATAACTTTTGAACAACCTGGGGAAAATCAGATCAGGACCGGCGCAGTCCATCAGGTTGAGTGGGACTCACAGTATTACCGAGCCAGTCGGATGCAAGATCTACAATTTCTCCGTCCAGGAAATCAGCGGCAACGTTGTCGATCTCCTCAATGGAGATGGTGCTGGTGTCCATTCTCTTTCTGAGCTCCCTCAGCTTCGAAGCGTCCCATCTTCTGTTGTGGGGTCGCTCAGAAACCAACGGAATCGTGGTGTAGTACATGGTTGGGGGACGGAACTCTGCAGAGACGATGAGGGTCGTGCGGTGGTAATTGATGGGCATCGCAACTCACCTGCGAGGACAGCAATATCTGCTTCAGCATCGGGGCTACCACCACTCAATTCCCTCATAATCATCTGTTGTTCCGTCATCAGGGGCGACCAAGTTCCAGGGCGAGCTGCTCCATCCAATGTGGAACTACCAGTATGCAATCCAGACCCAATCATGCTCAAAAGGAGGTTGGATCTGTAATTCTCCAAGGACCCGCTGAGGACCTGCTGGTCAACGGGAATGGTGCCTGCGCCCTTGATACCACGAAGAGCGTGGATGGTCGCTCCTACACTCAAATCGCCAACACCCTGAACATTGACAGGGACTTCTGTCTCCGTGGCTGGACCCTCCGGATTACCCTTGGTCGGAACTTTGGCAAATCCAATCCGAATGGCGCCAACATCACTCCCGAGCACGTCACGACCGTTGAGTGCCTTCCTTGCCCTCACTGCATCATCTAAACGTTCGAAATTTACTGCGGAGAGGTTTGTCAGTGCGGGTAGTGACCATGCGACCAAACATGGCAGACTCACTAAATCCACAGTTCTTATGAGTAAGGACACGGGCAGACTCTATGGGTCCGAAAGGGCTGAAGACGTTGAGAATCGTGGCTGGGGTAGTTGTGGAAGGAATCGATCCAATCCACAACGCCCTCGTCGGCGTCGACTGTACCTGCGACTCAATCCCTCCGAGACCAGCATTGTTAGCTGAACTTTTGTTGGTGACCCCACCGGGTTGCGGGGAGATGGGACCGTTCATGTTGGCTCCCTTGGCGGGAGCGACCGGTGCGCTATCAGCCTTTCCGAAACCAATGCGAACGGTCTGACCGTTGGGCATTCCGATGTTTCCACCGAGACGATTGAGGACGTCATCCTTAGCGCGGATAGCATCGGCTTGGTCGACGAAGTTTACAAATCCACACTCCTGGAATGGAGATCAGGAATCAGATCAAAGGCTATGACATGTCAGAGCCAAACCTTTTCAGGCAGGAGCCTCAAACTTTCGATGGCACCGTACGGCGCGAAGACATGTATGAGTTGCTCGCTGGTCACAGAGCTATCCAGGTTTCCGATCCAGAGCGAACGGGTAGGTGTTTGAAGTTGGCTGCTGGAAGCCTCATTCTTCGGAGATAATCGACCACCTTGGTTGTTACCAGGAGCGGAGAGGAAGGGAGAAACTCGAGGGTTTGAAACCTCGCCGTTGGGGAAGTGAACAGCGGCAACGTTGCGCGGAGCATTGGTAGGCAGCTTGTCTGACTTGAGGATTCCGGTGGGCAGCCCACTGAGACCCGCATTAGGATTATTTAGATCTCCGAGGTAATTTTGGGGGTCTGCAACGGATGCACGACGCTGTGCCAAACGGGTGGATTCGTCCAGGTTGCCAACGGAAATTGCGCGCGGTCTTGACCCAATTCCAGTGCCGAGGTGGTCCGACTGCCTATAGTTTTGGGGGACATAAGAGGGTTGTAAAAAGTTGTTCGTTGCGAGGGGATCGTCATATGAGTCCAAGTGTTGGCTGGTAAATCCGTTTTCTTCGTAATATTCCTCGTCGTCCTGGGCATTGGAAGCTTGGAGAAGACCACCGCTGACGAAGGATCGCATGCGGTATGGATTCGAGACTGTGCTTGCGCGGAGGCGAGGAGGGTTGGACAAGTTTCCAGCGATCGCGGCCTGTGCTTGACTGCGTAATTCCGAAATGGTAGCGGCAGGAGTACGGTGAACGTCATCCAAACCAAGGTAGTCGAGGGTATGGACGTCAAAGTCGTCGCCTCCAGAATCCAGGGAAGCAACTGATCTCAATTCGTCCAACACCGGAAAACCGCTCCCTCCACCAGTAAGCCACGAGGAAGAAAAAAGTGAGGATCCGAAGGCATCGGACATGTTTCCGCTCGGGAGGGTCAGCGATCCGGACCTCAACCTGCTGTTTCGGTCGGAAAGAATGGACGAAGTAGCGACTGAGGCCGAATGACGAAGGCTGGGACGGATAGTTGGAGCCGGGGTAGGGTTGGTGTTCTGCTGCTGGAGCTGCTCTGTGAATGATTCGGTGCTGCCGTGGGTGCTGGAGAGATTGTTAGACGCGGCGGCGAATCGTTGAGCGGCGAGTTGGACGTTGGAAGGCAAGGTCCCAGCCCTTGCCCGCCTAAACCCTGGGGGAAAGTTGGTCGGGGGGAGGACCGGTGTCTCCGTAGAGACATTATTCATGGAATCACTCTCGGTGCCTGGAGTGTTTCCAGTTCCCAACGCCCCTCGAAGGGCGGGAGGTCTATACCTAGGACCAGTCATCCGCTCCTCGGCCTCCATCTCCCTCGCTCTGTGTCGTCATCAAACATGGGCTCAGCGTTAGCGCGGAGGATCAACGGGGGCAACACTGACCGCTTGTGGAAGGCAGCAGAGGGGGCCGGCGGAGGGGTCTTGCCCGAAGGGATTCTGGAGAATGAGCTGGTGTTGTCTGAGGCAGACAGGGACATTATAAAGGGGTTGGGAAAAGATTAGATATTACGAAAGATGCTGGTAGATGAGTTTTCCGCTTGAGGGCCCAGGGTCGTCGTCGTCGTCGGGGAGAATCCACGGGTGGAAAGGTGGTCGCAGACCTCGGAACGCCAGTCGTCGGGGAGAGCGAAAAGAGATCGAGAGACTGACAACGTGGAAAGGGGAGGAGGAAGAAGAGGGGCGTATTGACGGGCGAATTAGATCGTAATAAACCGCTTTCCCGGTAGGAAACGAAGAAAGGACCACAAGGGGAATTTTTGCAGGGATTGTCCAACTAAGAAGAAAATAGGCAAGTATCGTATAGAGAGAGAGAGGCGCAAACGGTTCGATACAAGAAAATATCGTGCAGGCCAGCGCGAGGTCACACTCATCCAACTTTGATCTCACAGTCACACCCGTAGTACACATGGGCTCAGACCCAGCGAGAGAAATCCCTCCCTCGCTGGCTCGTGGTCGTAAAATAAAGAATGATACATCAAGGCGAATCATTATCGGTATTTAGTCTTCGTAATAGCGACCAACGAGCACTCCGCAAATGCGGGCGTGCAGCAAAGACATCAAGATAAAACGAATAAAACGATGAACGTAATCGATACAGTCTCTAGCAAGGTGCAAAACAAATTCACAAACGAGAAAAACGAAACAGGGAACCACCCACATGGTGTTCATCAGTCGGCCCTCGGTAAACCCGTTCACGCCCGGTTCTTGCCTAACCGCGTCCGGGAGCTCGCAACTCTCTCTGCAACTCTCCTTGATCTCCGCAGAGGTGGAGCCTTGGTTGTACGGGACAGCCGTTGCACCGCAGGTAGCCGCTTCTCCTCTACCTTCCGTTTCTCCAGCTTCAACTCGGCAAAAGGACTGGGCGAAGGGACATCCCAGTCGGGGCATGCACACAGCGTTTGGAAAATCTCTTCTTCTTTCACGCTAAGCGGCATGTCCAGTGTTGTCCCTTCGGGGAATGGGGGAACGAGAGCGTCAACTTCTGTCTGCCCTGTGGTATCGTCGATCGATAACGAAAGCCGGTGTTCGACCATAGACCGGAACGGGGGGCCGAGTTGCTGAAGCGATCGGAGGTAGGCATGGGACCGATAAAGGTTTCGGATACTGGAAGGAAAATCCTCGTAAAGAGTGTTCGATAGGAATGCCGTAAGGAGGTCAGGAACAAGCGACCGGCTTTGCAAGAATTTTTGAGCGTGATTCAACGGAACCCAGGTGCCGAGGATAGATGAACAGCCTTCCACCACCTCCCTCACGGGCAAGTCCGACCCATGTGATGAAGGAGAGGCCCCCATGCATTCGGCAATCCGCGTAAGGTTGACAAAGTCTGTGTCAAATCGACGGAGAAGTTGATGAGGGCCTAGAACAAGCTCGTAGACGATGACCCCTGTTCAAGCTTCTCGTCAAAACGTGGGCGGGAACACGGCATCTAGGTGCTTACCATCCAAATGGATCAAACAGATAGGAAGTTCTGGATGTTCGACGGGGGGAACAGAAGAGGAAAATGTGGACGGTTTTCGGATGGATGGCGTGGAGTCCCTGCTGTATGACATGAAACGCCGTACCATGGTACAAAGAATACTTCCTCACCTGTCTGGTTTACAACCAAGCTCCGGTAAACCCAGGCGCGGGAGAATAGGTTCGGATTTGGATTGGAGGGGAGCCAGGGCATAAACATTGGGGGTTATATATGTTCGAGGACGATGAGGGGAAAGCAGAACGTTGGGCCAATCGCCCTCGTCAAAGTCTTGGAGGCGAAGACTGTCCGGACCCAAAAGTTCGACATCTTTCCAGATATTTGCACTCTGTTTCCGTTCCTCGAGCAGTGATGGAAGATCTACGGAACTGGATGGCTCTACGGCAGATAAAGGGCCGAGGAGAGTAACGTCGTTGTCGTCATCCAAGCATGTTGCAGGAGGGTCGACATCTTCAGGCTTGATCAAAAAGGCGGCAGGACTGCTGGGGGGTTGGGATAAGTCTTGGGTGCGGAAATCATTGAATCCACTCCAGTCCCATGGATCCAGCTCCTCCTTCTTGAGATACACTGAGGAAGGAGCGGCCGCAGAACTTTCCCCAGCATTAGAGCCGCCATTTCTACCGTCCCAGTTTCCTAAAAGCCCCAAATCGCTAGTCTCCACCTTGATGACCACCCCATCATCATCGGCCGGAGCAGAAGGTGATCGAGGCCCCGGACTTTCATCACGTGTGTCGCCCTCGAAGTCGAAATCCAAGTCGACGTCAAAATCAGAATCAAAATCGTCGTCATCAGATCGTCGCAGGTTGGGGCGTGGCTGACGACGGCACGACTGGTTCATTGGACTATAATCGTCGTCCTCTGAGTCAGGTGGTGGGGACGCAACGCTGTGGGTAATTGATGAGGAACGGCGGTGGACGGGCATGGGAGTGACGGGTGTGAAGAGCTCGGGGTAGATGTCTTCCAGTGAAGGTGCGTAAACAGGGATGGAAATGGAGGGGCGTGGGTAGGGCGGAAATATCGGCTCATCCGGTCTGGCGATGCGTTCGCCTTCATCTTCCGAGCTTGCGTGAGACATCGGTCCTTCGTTGACACCTTTCGAAAGTGCCGAGTGGGGACATGGGTCGGGCGTGACGTCTGTCGACGGTGGAGACACCCGGGGTTTTAGTCGAAGCAATAATTTGACCTTCGGGGGCCGTCTCTCAGAATCGCTCGGGAAACCATCCGAATCCGAATCGTCCTTGTCACCGGTCCGGGCGCGCAAAAGCCGCTTCCGCTTGTGACCACATTGTGGCTCCTCAAACTTTACATCGCCAGTATACTTATAGTCACAAAGACGGATGCCAGCACGAGCAAAGGGGCATGGGGCACCAGCTGCCCTTGACAGGTACCAGATGACGGTTCCACGCCTGAAGTTTGTCAGGCGCTGTTCGGTATCATTAAGGGCGCAATGGGCTCCCCCCGATCGTGAATGGAGGGCAGGGACGAGGTCGTCATCGGACGAAGTACCGGAGAGGGTGTGTTTCAACAGCAGCGGTTGGTCTTGTTCGAGATCACATCGTTGCATATGGTTCCGGATGAATGAAGTGATCGCTTGACCTGCCGCAGATGCGCTGACAAATGTGAGGAGAAAGGAAGAATGGGGTGAGAGTTGCAAACACGTTGCAGACACGAGGAGGTACCTTTGACAAGATAACCCAAAGGCCATGCAGGTCTCGGCTAAATCCTTGATGGTCATCGCGCGGTTATCCTAACCCAAAAGAAACATAAATGGCGGGGAAACATGCGCTCGAAGGAAGATTCATACGACTGAAAGGAACGAACGACCGATAGCCTTGAGGACCTTGTTGTTGGCGTCCTCCGAATGAAGCATGACCCCGGGAGGCGGGAAAACGGGAGCGGTGGCAATCTCCTGGGAAGATGATGGCGGATTTACTTTGGTATGAGAGGATACGAGTTTTAGCTTCCGTAACGGTGTGTGGGTGTGTATTTCGGATGGTTGGGGGGAAGGGGGATTATGTTTGGGGAAACCGGTCTTGTGGATGCGTGTACCGTAAGCAGGTTGAGAGTTAGCGGAGTTGGGGTCATGAACATCCCCGGTGCGAAAGACGAGGACGGTGGCGGCGGTCATGAGACGTGGGGCATTAACTTGAGGGGGGTATGTATCGAGGACGTCGGCCAGCGAAGGGTTGAGAGTGGTTGGCAGGAAAAGGGAGAATAGAGGTGGAAGTAAGGGAGGAAGATGGAGTGGAGGAGAAGGAGGAGAACAGGCCAAGCAAAGGGGGGGGATCCTAAATCGGTTGTGATGGCAGTCGGGTGTTCGTGGGATCACGTGATTCATAAAACTTGCCTAAAAATGATCTCTGTTATCTTTACTCCATCAAAATTGATTCCAGCCTTGCGACCGGAGCAAATCAGCCGAAGGGAGCAGAAGAGTATAGTTTGCGAGGAAACGCCTTACCTCCTGACGTCTGTTGGCCTCGGTCGGTCCAAAGGTGGCAGTGCCGAGGGGGGACGTAAGACTCTAAGAGTCACCTTGGTGGAATAATCCGGTCGCGTACCACCGTAAGCTTCGAGCCCCACATCAGCTGAGGGAGACAAAAGAGTTTGTCGGCTCTTCCTCTCGACGCCCTCGATACCCCCAAGGAACGAATCTGGATGTTCGGTTGCAAATCCTGTTCTCCAAGTGGCGAATTTGACCGGTTCCAACCTTGGTAGTCGCAGCCCCTGATAGGAACACGCTAAACACGCGGAAGCGGGTTTGTGCGTCTAGGGTCGCTCCTGGCGGGCCCGACGAGATTCGACCCTGGCCGTCGCCTAAGAGATGTGATATATGATGAATCAACCAAACCAGTATTGTAGACTTGCCCTCGACTTACGGTAAACCATCTAGCGAGCGTTTTACGCGTGCGGAATGCGATGATCCTCGATGGATGCATCCGGAATCTACGGTTCTCGACCCGAAAACATGGGTTCGCCCTGAACAGAGCGAATGCTACGCCAAATACGCACAAGCGGCACAGAAATGACAGCAGTAACAGCTGGTCTCGAGAGTGTAGCTTGGGGGGCCACGCGGGGCGACGACGCTGCACTACCGCCGACCATCACGACTCCGAACTCCGGAGGGGCGCGTTTGAATAAGGAGGCACCCTAGCACCGTAAAATGTCATCATGTGCTGAAATCGTAGATATAAGAGAGAGAGAGAGAGAGAGAGAGAGAGATGGAAACATACCTCCTACCATCGAGCTGAACAAGGTCGGGTCGTTTAACTAAACCAGAACGGTGCAGCAGTTTAATCGGTAACCAAAAGTTGCTTCCCGTTCAAACGATTGCTTGCTTTCTGGACGGGTGGTGCTTCCGAACGGTTCCGGAGGTGAGAGGGGGAATGAGATGCTGAGGTGTTTGTGGTGCGTAAGGCAGACCTCTTCGGACTGATGATGATCGTGGCCAACTATCTCCGAAGCCTCAACCCGGGCACCTCAGCTCTGTCGATGTGGCTGTCGACGCTCAGGCGGCTCTCCCAAACCGTCGCTACCGCCCACGACTCTGGCTCCTCCAAGAGTAAAGTCTTTTCTACCAACCTAAAGATAGCCAGGGGCTGTTCCCATTGGCTCGGGCTTTGGGTAAGAACGGATTCCAGGTCAAATACAGGACTGTCGAAGCGTACAAACACACTGGATGCAGGGGACGATAATCTTACGGGGAACGCTCTGATCAACTCTTAAAAATACGGTCTTGGTAGGACCTCCCGGACTGAATTCGTCGGAGCCACCTGATAAGAACAGTCTCATTGTAAGTTATCACATCCAGCTGCAAAGATATCCTGAACCACATGAAAGACATCCTTGAACGTCTGGCTGAGATCACAACACGTTTACAATATGTTTACGATAGGACGCGAAATATCTTTACAATCGAAACCCGTGGTTTGTCGTGGAAGGAACGTTCGAATAAGGTGGTGCGAGGCATCCTGAGTTATTAAACAATATTCTTTACAACGCGCTTGGAAAGACTGTCCTTCTCTGCACGTGGCGACAAAGCCTAAATTAGCGAAACATAACACCCGAGACAAACAGAAAAAGTCTATGTGATCAGCGAAGGTCACGCCCTCGTCCTGGTCGCTCGTGTCGTTGTAGGCTTTGTCTTCGAGGCGGGCTTCGTTTTTGTCTTTGAGGCAAGGGATTTAGTCGCAGCCTTGGCGGCTTTGACAGCAGCAGCCTTAGCAGCGGGCTATCAGAACGATCAGTACCAGTGGCAGGATCAAGATAAATTATATCTTCACCTTCTTAACCTCGGCCTTCTTGCTTGAAACCTTCTTCGGCTTCGTCGCAGTGGTGGATGTTTTCTTAGCTACGGTCTTCCTGGACGGAACCTTCGAGATTGCTGTCTTCCTGACTGCGGGCTTCGGGACGGCCTTCTTAGATGTGGCAGTCTTCCTGGGCTTATCGGATGTGTCCTTGGAGATAGTCTTTCTGGAATTTTCGTTGGCTGGCTTCTTCACCGCCTTGGCCGCCGTTGTCTTCTTTGGCTTCTCGCCGATCGAGGATGGCTTCTTTGTCGTAGCGACGCTCCTCTTGGTGGAGGCGACAGGTTTCTTGTTTAGCCGAGTCAGAACTCATCTGACGGATAGAGACATAGGTTCAACTCACCTCCTTTGTAGTGGTGGGGGGACCCTTGTATAACTTGACCTTCCCAGACTTGCCCTTGGGGAGAGTGAACAACTCCCCCTCACCATTTGCAATGGCGCGGCTCAAGTGTGCGATGTTTGCCGCGTTGGGCTCGAGGCCATAACGATCTTCAGCGAACTGTAGAAAATGGATGAGCCTCGCGCTGGTAACGCCCTACGTTGACAAACCTTCTTGATAGTGCTTCGAGAAACACCGGTTCTGGCTTCTTCTGGGTGAGCAGCAATGCATTCCTGAAAGGCATCATAAGCAAAGTTTATGCCACCCGCTTTCGATCGCCTTACTCGGATGATGTCCTTCCAGGATGGGTGATCACCCTTGGTGGGTTTCACGGGTTTGGCAGCGGACTTCTTAGCCCTAGTCACGGTTTTCTTCACCCTCGGAGAGGCAGCAAGTCGGGAGGATAAGTCAGACGACATGGTTATCTTGTAGCGGAAGCGAAAGGGGGGGAACTTTGACTATAGTGACGGGAGGGCAGAGGTGGTCCGCCAGGAGCTTGAGATTCCCCTTTTATCTGGACGCGACTCAAAGTCACGTGAAACGTGTGTGTATTTGTTTGTAGTGGCAAGCACGTGATGCAATTCCCACGTTTTGTCCTCCGTATCTCCGCGATGGCGCTGTGACCTCAGTGTGACCTTGTGACACCTTTTCCGTTTTTTGGGTCGTGCAGATCTTGACCTAGGGTAAACCAGTTGTAATCGTGTCGCCATGATACATCTGTATATATATTGGTGTGCCTTTGCGTGTCTTACTGCTTCTTCTGGGGAACGACCTTGAAGCAACCATTCGGCTGAACCTTTCCACGATACCCCGTGGGTAGCCAACTCTCACCATTCGGATTCTCTTCTCCCAGTAACGTCCCAACTGGAGGTCCCCTCATGTATACTCCTCCAGCCGGATCTTTGCCCTCCTCAATCACAGCATCGTCAACGCCAACCAGTTTTACCTCGATCGATACGGTGGGAGCACCGACGTGCGCAATATTTTCAAACTCGCCGTCTTCCTCGGTTGAAGGGTGGATTTGCAAATCGTGGGGATAGGAAGCGAATAAGGGGCCGCAAATGAGGTCACTGCCGATCGCATTGACATATGGAATGGAGAACGCTATGCGCGTTGGGGTCAGGGTTTCGGCTGGGGTATAGCCTAGAGACCGATTGTGAGGGGGATGCGGCAGTACAACTTATGCACGGGGGATTTACCTCCAGTTGCAACAAGGGCTCGTAGGGTTCCCGCCCCCTCGCCGAGGACTTTCACTCTCGCAGTATCAAATACGAGGCGATCCCATAAGCTCTCCTTTGTGATAAAACCTTCTGCCGCGTGTGCGATCTTGTGTCTCCAACCCCATCCAGATAGCCACGATCCGGAACGAGAGGCGTTCAAAATCGAGGAGGTCAAGGAGATTACGTGCTCCGGTTTGGCAAACAGAATGGTAGGAGATGGAATCGGGAAAGCAGATGAAGAGTTGATGTCTTTTAGCGCGCCCGGTGCATCTAGTCGAGCTGTATAACGATCAGTTGGACATTCGATAAGCCTGAGAGATCGGTAACCTTACCACCCTCATTCCCGGTAAAGATTCGTGTACTATTGAGGGTGGCAAGACTCGTGCCTTCGTATATTGCGGTATAGGCAATCGTTCTACCGTACGGGGTGCTCAGCGAGAAAGCCGATACGATGGTGTCCAGAGGGGTAAACGGGGAAGAAACGGGTAACAACGACCGAGTTGCGGCCACTCCAGCCGTCAAATTTTGTTGGGTGAACTGCACGGCCTGGAAATCTGTTCCGCTTGGTGTTTTAGAGAAAGCAATGGTAAAGACATGTTCAACATCTGAAGAGTGGTCAATTCCGTCAGATGGTATGCTTTCGACGAGGCTCACCGGTCGGCGGAGACAGGTCTGCGGGGGTACTCGCACCCTCTTTTTCGATGTCACCGAACTTGAGTAGGTCCATTTCCTTCGCCAACTTGGTGCCAACGCTTCCTGGGTCTCCAACAACAATCACTGTTGTCTGATGGTGTTGGTTGAGGTCGTATATCTGCTCAATGATGTGAGACAAGAAGACCGCATCCGTTATTATGGCGGACGGTGGATGGTTGTCCAAAATTTGGGCAAGTAGTTCGGGTGACGTGATCGTCATTGTAGTTATGGACTTGGCAACGAAAGCGAGATCTGCGATTAGGAACTCTACAACAGGCATCAGAACTCGGGCAAAAACCCTTGCGGAATCAGAGTACTCGCCAAGGCCATCATTGAGTAAGAAGAGGACTTTCGATTCCCCGGCTTGGAACTTGGTAAGTTTGTCGAGACCGGAGGCAAAAGCCTTTACTCTTGCGAGCAGCTGGGCATTTGTGATCTAGGGATGGGCCCGAGACTGAATATTTGACGACATTTATAATGCAGAAACGTGGCTCACTTTAGTAGACCACAGGGTCCGAGGAGAATCCACATCGGCCCGGATAAGATCAATAACTGTTTGGATGCCTGCGGCAGGTCTCAGTGGTAACTGGGGTCTCGTTGTAAGCAGACGCGATAATCTGAAAGTGGGCATGCTTACCCGACCCATTGCACTGGTGCTGTAGTTCCTGTACACGGCAGACTCGCTCGGGTTTCTCACAGGAGCCACGTCACTCTGCCGGCCCAAAAGAATGGGATGCACTAATGGCTGCGGCTTGTACAAGTTTTGTAGCAGAAAGAGGGCGGCGGCGCTGAGGCCGAGCAAGACCGTCAAGTCATCCGTGGCGACGTAACTGGACAGAGGCATCTTTGGATAAGCGAGCGTCCAAGAATTCGTGATGTGAAGTGTAATGTTGGCAAGGGTGTTTTTTATTCCGTTGCCTCAGACGCCGGAGTTGGAGGTGTGCGTTCTACCCTCGAGGCCAGCCGGTGAATCCGTTCAGATTCTCAAGGCTAGGCTTATCTAAAAAGTCTATGATAATCGAGAGCTGTCGAAGACCGATTGGGGGGATGAACGAGTCGGAGATGGTGTAAAGTCCAAGTGTGACCTGCCCTCAACCGGAGGGTCACCGCAAGTCACCACCCACCCACCAACCTCTTTCAACAACCAGCAACCCCCACCTCCACGGTCCATTTCTCACTCAGTAACCGGCAGAAATGACGACAATGGCCATCACAGAATCCTTAGACGCTCCAATGATGGATTTTTCTGGTGAAGACATCCCCATGCAAACTTCATCCTCCGTGTCCTGGATTCACACTGAAGCCACCATGGACGACGACTCTACCTTTAACCTCGGCGATGTCGAAATCGACATGGAAAACTACCATCCAGAAACTTTTGAATACGAAATGACAGACGACCCGTCCGCCCAACAGCCAATCGAGGTCCACGATGTAGAGGTCATTGATGTCTCCCAAGCCCATACACCCACAATTATCGACACCGTTGTCGAGGATGCCACTACGGGCTCTCCTGCGGTTCCCGAACACGACCTCACGGATACTCACGATCGCTCACCTCTAGACACGCCGCCGACTCTGGTCATCCAGGTTCCCTCCCCAACCTCCCAACCGGCTCAGGACGAGGGACACCCCGAAATCGCTCTTACAGAATTACCTGAACAGAGCGAGTGGGAACGGAGCCATTCAGAGCTTCCAGATGCTCCCCCCTCACCGCGTCTTGCCGAGCATCACCAACTGCTTAACTCAGCCGAGCCTGCGAGCCTGGAAGGCGTTACAGAACCCACACTGACTTGGAATGTCGGCGTCCCGACGGAACACCATGCACATCTTCGACAGCCTACGTTGACCCCTGGGGAACAACTGCAGCCCAAGTCCGCGCACGAGGAACTAGCCGACGATCCCGCAGATCATTCGGGTGAGGACGAAAACCCTATCCCGAGCCGCGCTAGCTCTGGAGACCCGCATGAGGTTTCAGATGGAATATTTATCGACCCACCTCCCCCGGTGCTCTTGTCTCTGGGTGACTCAGAGGAGGAATATTACCTTTTCAACCGTCCTACACGCAAATCTCCCGCACCCGACAACGAGGGAGCAACAGATGACGCCCTATTCCTTCATGATTTCCCAACTCTCTACTATGAACCCCTGGCAAAGGTTTTCCAAGCACTACGTTCGGACAACCGCCTTATCCAGATGTTTGATCTATCCCGCGGAGAGTTAGTCGTTGACGCATATGATCTCGTCGACCTCATTATTTCAGAAGTGAGTTTTCCCCCGTCGCAGGCGATTCTTACAGACTAACCCTCCGCCAGGACAATTTATACTCGATTGAGGTTTCCTTCCACGATCTCAACCTTATACACGATCATGCAGATCTAGCCGGCCCATTACGTGTGCGCATTGGATGCAACCCTCGGCGTTTTATCACTAGATATCGTGAATTGAAATCGAAGCTCGAGCAGTTCAACCTACTCGATGAAGTCACTGCGGACGATGCGCAAGTTCGGGACCAAGGTTAGCATACATGCTTTATCCCCCCACTGTCATCCCATTGCTCAACAAAATCCGTAGGCGGTCTCGTAAAACAACCGGATGCTAACGATGTCCAGGAGTATCCCGGCCAAGATGAGGAAGGCGACGAGAACCCAACGTTCGAGGGATTTCAAGTGGCGACCGAACAACTGACAGACGATGTTGGCTCTGGTGCCTACACGGTTGGTCGCTTCGACGAGGGTGAATCCTTAAATGAAGCGGAACCGGAACAGGCCCAACCAGCAGGTGATGAGGAATCCAATGTGGGGTTGTTGTTTAGTGGCGAGTACACTGAACAACCTGTTGGTGCGGCAGAAAACGACCCCGAGCAAGCCGTGACGGCTTCAGATAGTGGTCACTCCGGTTCCGCGGAGGATCTTGACGCTGTAACTGTTCAACAGCACCCCGACGTTCGCGATACGCTACCATTAGGAGGAAATCCAACAGAGTATGAGGATGTTTTTGCGATCAACGAGGTAGATTACAACGAAACCGATGAAGTCAGCGAGTCCGGGGAGGCGGTCACCATCGAAGGTGACACCAGAGATGATGATTGGGAAACGACCGCCTCCGACGCACAACAAACTCAGGACAACCTGGAACAGCACGAAGTTGAAGGCGACGGTGTGGGGACGGAAAAACGTGAGCAAGCAGTTGGCATCAGTATTACTGATGATCTCACCTTCTACAGATCCCGACACCATAGAGTTTACCGTTCCGAGACTTGATGACGATCCTACCGCAGTTCAGCAGGGTACACGGCTTCTTTCCGCTATCGCACGCACAATTTCTAACCCCCCAATAGATACCGACACTGATTCGATTGGACAACAAACGTTGGACGAATTCGCAGATGCACAAGAGGAACCTCGAGATGATCGTCGTCCCCGCGAGGAAGCGGAGGATTTGAATAGTAATACAGGCGAGTCTCTATTCTCTACTTCATCCCCACTGGCACTCACTCAGCTTCTAGACCAGTCCAACGAACTGATACCAGATCTTGATCAGTTCGGAGACGATTTCAACTGGGATGAGGGCTTTAGTGGCGACTTCGATGACGGCGAATTCGGTGAATTTGAGGACCAAAGTAATGTGGAGACAAAACCTGTCGGTTCTCGGGAACCCATTTCTGGGAGGAGTTCGAAGAGAGGCTTCGATGAGATAGATTCCGACACAGCGGGTGAAGAGGAGGCATCGGGTGACGTTTCGCCAAGTAAGTCCCTCTCCACCCCTTGCGTGCTCTCCGAGACTCACGTGGGTTCCCCTCAGATTCAAAAAGGAAGAAGGTGCTGTAGTCCGAACTTGTGCTGGGCGGAACCGTTCGAGCGCATGCGTGGCCCCTGCACCTTTTTCTTCCCTTGTCTTTCTCACTTATTCCCTCCTCCAACAACCGACCCAAGGTCAAGTATCTCTCCGTGCTCGTATCATAAGCACTTACTCTCTAGTCAAGCTCTCCGTGATGAGAGTGCATTAGGTATGAAATCCCTGCTGACTTTCCTAGATTTCGATTCGTGGGGCGCGAGGGGTTGGTTTCTGGGCACCAGTTGGGTTGAGCAGAACTACGTCCACGCCATGAAGGACCGCTTATCATGTACAGCTTACACTACACGCGTCCTTGTAATACTTATTTCTTCAGTTGTGAATCCATCGTCTCTTGCCAAGCTACACTGATCGTCCGATCGTCCCTGACTGGCTCCCACCATCACTCCCGTCCGAACACCAGGTCTCCATACCCCCCAACTGGAGTCGCACGCCCGTCTCTAGAGACAGATCCTTTTGCGGTTACGACGCTACCTCGTATTCATGGATTATTTCTCAAAATTCCTCAAACCTGCTAACCAGACACCAACCAAGCTCACCCATGATCACGCTCTAGAATTCAGTACATCATGGGTATATGTGAAGGTGCTTTTGTAGTATATGTAACTCTGCGTGCGACATTGCTGACGGGTTGATTTTAGAGTACGCTCTCACATCCGGATGAACGCCAGCTAGCAAGGGGGATCAAATCTACGGATGTACCAAAGCACCTCAAGAATATGGTCGATCTACTTGTATCTGAATCCAATCAAACAGAAGAAGGAGGGACGGGTGTTTGCCTTGAGTATCTGCTCAAGAATGGTGCGTAATTTGTCATACCTAACGTTGCGCCCGCTAGATACCCGTTTTGTCCGTGTAGATGTGCTAGGAACGCTTGTGAAATTGAGTGAACCGGACAGACCGTTTGGTATTCAAGCGGAAGTCTTGCGTTCAGTTCAAAATATGGTCGTGCTTCTTGATGAACAGTTCCTCGTTCACTCTGCAGTGCATAAAGCTGTTCTTCGGCTGTTGCATAACTGTGTTGGAGAAGATGTGCAGGAACATCTCGACGGTCGGAATAGGGTGATGGGTGCCGCAGGGGGTTCAACAAGAGGATCTCCTTCGGAGTACGAGGAAGACCGTAAGTGAATCTGTGCTGTTGTTTATCGGTCATCACTCAGTTCCGTCTGTACAGTCGTCAATCTGTTGTGCATCCTGTGTAGTCGCATCAGGACCTACCGTGAACTTCTCATAATATTCTTCCACGACAAGGATAGGCGTTGGTATCGATCAGAACCCTTGTTCTCTTTGGAAGAAGAGGACGAGGAAGAAATCACCGACGAGGATGCGGAGGAGGTGGAAGAGCAAGACACCGGCGGAGAACCTTTTCCTCGCCAGGTCTCCCCAACTCCCTCTCACGGTACCATTACAAGTGCCCTCCCAAAACGCCCCGAGTACGAATTTCTACTTTTCAACTATCTCCTTCAGTTCGTCCATCGTGAGGGCCAGATTGGAGACTTTGCAAGAGCAGGCGTACTGTTCCTCATGGACGTCGCAATGTCCCCTCACGAGCCAATCAACCGGTTGGCAGGGGAAGACAGTGGTCCTCCACCCCTGGATACTCCCACTGAGGAGCCAGAATCAGACCCTATCACGGAGGCTGCAGTCGCATTGGCTGAGTATATCGTCGACGGAGACTTCTCTGAAGTCCTTGCCGCCGGGTTAGCAGCTGTCTACTCGACACTCCCCTCAAAACTCCGGGTCAAGGCATTCGCTTACGCGCCATCAGACGGAAACTCCATGGTCCTGGGGTCTACTCCCGAGAACGCGGCAGAAACAGAGAAGAAAGGTCAGGGGGCTAGTGTTGGGAACTCGTCTGATCCGGACTTCAAGGCACACCTAGAACACTTCCTTCGGCTCCTCGAGTTCTTGCAAGACATCATCCGGCGGAACGAGACTCACGGGGATGGTTCCGTCGGGGACGCGGTTGCAGAATCCATCCTTGATGCTGTCCGGCGGGTTTTCTTCGAAAATGTCCTGTATCCCTCGATTTTGGAGAGCTCAGATAGCGATGGGAGCGCAGTCGCCGTGATGTCCTATATCGAAATCATGCTTCGTACCCTCAATAACGGACAGCTGGGTGATCTGCTCGTTCGGTTCCTACTGAGCGAGGATGACGGTGACCTGGCGCGCAAACGTCAGCGGTCGAACCCCCGAGCCGCGGCCCCGCAATCGATCCTACCGCAGAAGGCATCTCAACAGAGGAGGCAGCGAAAAAAAAGCACTGCTATGGCCATTCTGGAGATTGAGGCACCGGATGCCCGCCGTCCGACGGATTATATCACTTCCACGGAGAGATTCACCCTCAAAGATCTCCTCACGACGAATCTACGATCCATAAACCACCCCACCGCAACTGCCGCTCTCCAGCTTTTCAAAACACTGCTCCAGTTCCACTCGGAGTTGTGCACTGAAAAGCTGCTCTTGGTAATACATGATCCCAAGTCCACTAGCTACCCCTCCCCTTATTTGTCCGCCCCACCTCCCCCGATTGAGCCACCCCCTCACGGTGAGGATGTTGAACCGTCTGCCGATCCCCCATTCTATGCGACATACGCGGACCCTGACACGACTTATTCAACGAATGAACGGGAGACAAGCCTTTACCTTGCCCTGATATCACGCGTGGATCCATCTCACACTCAGGACGCGTTCAGCACGGGATATGACAACTACCTCTGCGATGCTGTGCTCTCACTTAAAGAGAGGAATGCGGAACTTCGAGATGTTCACCCGGACACGATACTGAAGTATAAACACCGACTAATGCAAAACGATCCAGTGCTTTCGCTCATCCTTCTCGCCCTTCGGAAGTTCTTCTCAAACTCGCCGGAGCTAAACATGGCCTTGACTGGGGTTCTCTCGACCCTTGCGCAGGACCTGTGTCGGTCCTTAGCGGGGTGGCTGACGTTTGCTTCCCCCGACGGAGATGGTGGCCGTCATGCCCGTGAATTCTCGAAAGAATACGAGGCGGATGGAGACGACCGTTCCATTGACTATCGGATAAACGAAGATCTCACGTACGAAACCCTATCCTTACCTGCTACCAGCATGGACGAGAAATCACGACCGCTCATATATGCGATTTTCCACGGTCTTGTCACCCAGCTGGAACGGTATCGACACTCTGTGGAAAAGTTCGACCGATATTTGTTGGAAAGACGACAGGGTTTACTTTTTTCGGAAAACCTGACGGACGCCCTCAACCTTGGTCTCGACTTCGATAGCACCACACCAATCCCTGCCTCTCCGCGTCCGGGCACCACTCCGACCCCCGTAGAACCTGCTCCGAAACCTAGACCCAGATCATCCTTCGTCTCGTTCCTTACGCCAAGGAAATCTAAACCCAAGCCAGCTCCCGTACCCATTGCCCCGCCCAGTCCCCCAAAGGCCGGAAGGAAAAGCATCGAAGCTAGTCCTTTCGGTCCTCACTACCAGAAGACGAGCTCGATCCAAGTCGAGCCGTATGCGGCACCAACACCCTTCGCTGGGCCGTGGATGCCAACAAAGCCGAAGAAATGGGTGGATGACGAGGACGTATTCTCTTCTGGGTGGGGTGAAGGGAGGAGTCACTCTCAGCATCACGAACAGGATGATGACGAATTCGCGGGGACGAAGGCCCAGTTGATCACCTTGTCCATGCTGTTGGACAATGTGGTGATCCTAGAAGAGGCCATGAAGGAGCTTTTGGCAATCGTTCATGCTCGTCGTGCACTTGGGATCGATTCGATCCGTTATATCTAACTCCCTGCCGTCTAATTCTTCTTCTACACTCCTGCTCTCGCTTTTGTATATCCTGGTCATTAAGTAGAATAGATATCTTACAATGTACAAAAGTCTACAATATGAATGCCTCGACATAACCTAAGACGTCACCTTTGCTTCCCTCTTATTCTTACCCTTCGAAGTGAGCCGCGATTTTTGTGAAGCAGGTGCCTTCTTCAACAACGACTCCCGTATCATCGCAAACTCATCATCGTCGATATCAGGGGGTGGTGGAACGGTCTTGGATTTTTTCGTTGGCGGATCCTCACTAGCGTCTGCTTTCCTCTTCTTTCCCCGACTCCCGCCAGAACGAATAGAAGGTTCCGGCTCTGCATACTTGGCCACGAGGTTGTCAAAAAACCCGTCCATGTTCTTCTTGCGTTTCAGGATCAGTGCTTGAAGTGCGGAAACATCCACTTCTTCCTCGTTGCCCGCATTCGCCTTTTGTTTCCCCTTCTGTTTCTTGGCAGCTTTGTTCGTGGGCTTTCCACTGCCGTAGAACTCGTCCCATACGCCAATCTCCTTCGCCAGCGCTTCTGCCTCTTCTGCTTCTTTGGCACTCTTCTTCTTCCTCTTCAAATGAGCTGTCTCGTCCTTGACACTCTTCTCCCAAGTGCGCGTAGACGCCAAGTCGCCGGATTTGATGAGGTTGGTGATCAACCGAACGAAGCGAGGCTCGTCATCGATCGTGGAATGGGGTATATGGTTCATGATTTCGTCTAGGGATCCATCGGTATCGTTGTATGCGCGTTTCAAGTCCTCCAACTCCTCGGGAGAGCCTAACCATTGCTTGAGACCCACGGAAAAGGTGGAGAGGCAGTTGGGACGTACTTTGATACTCCATCTTGAGTTCATCGAGCTTGCCCTTGGTGACCTGATCAAACAACTCCTCGAAGTAGGTTTCCCAGGATCCAGATTCACCGGGCCCGAAATCCACACCCCCGTCGTCTGTTCTGCCCGTACGATCGTATCTTGAGCGTCGCTTCTCGTCGGATAGGACAGCGTACGCGAATCCAATCTGTTGGAATCTGCAAGATGCGTCGTCCTTCGCGTCCTGAGCGGCGGATGCGTGTTTGTCAGGGTGGTAAATGAGAGCGAGACGGCGGTAGGCTTTCTTGATATCCTCTGCCTTTGCATCGCGTCCTAGCGATAGAACCGCGTACAGATCGACGTCCTCCTCACCGGGGAAGAAGGTGGTGATTGGGTCGTCGGTGTCCATTATGAAGAGACACGTCGATCACGTGCCGGCGTGAACCCAGTTTTCCGTCCACCCGATAGCCACCGATAAAAATGAGCGACAAGGTAATAGGCATCCTAGGTGAAAGTGGGTTTTCCCAAAGACGCTTACTGCGCCGTCTGAAGATTTTGCAAACAGATACATTTCATTGTCAAAGTAGCCCTCAATCCCTTCTGATGATATCATAGGAGGGGGCCAACTTGGCCGGATGCTGGCCGCTTCTGCGTCTCTGCTCAATGTCAAGATCGTGATCCTGGACGTCGGTGAACATACCCCTGCGAAGCAGATTCTCGCTCCTACAAAGCCAGAACTCGCACATATCGATGGATCCTTCACGAACGCAGAGAAGATCCTGGAGTTGGCCGAGAAAGTAGACATCCTCACTGTGGAAATCGAACACGTCGACGTCGACGTATTAGACAAGGTCGCGCAAACGCGAAAGGTCCACATACATCCCAGCCCATCGACGATCAGGCTCATTCAGGACAAATTCAACCAAAAGAAACATCTTCAAAAGGCTGGTATCGCCGTCGTGGAGTTCTTCGAGATTCCAGAGGCCACCCCAAATGCCGTCCGTGTTGCCATAGACAAGCTAGGACTTCCTCTCATGATCAAAAGCCGTACTCTCGCATATGACGGGCGAGGAAACTTTGTTCTTCGTCATGCATCTCAGATCGAGGAGGCTCTCACAACCCTGAAAGATCGCCCACTGTATGCGGAGAAGTGGGTGAACTTCGAGCGGGAGGTTGCTGTCATGGTCGTACGAACCGTCAACGGGACAGTTACCTCATACCCGGCCGTCGAGACCGTCCACAAGGATAATATTTGTCTGCTCACGTTCGCCCCATTGCGATCTTCCAACCCGGCGGCGGTAGCCGACGCTCAAAGTCTTGCGGAATCCGCCGTCCTGACTTTTGAAGGCGCCGGTATCTTCGGCGTCGAGATGTTCCAGCTCCCAGACGGTAGCGACTGCCAAATATCTCCGGCACCGACATGATCTAACCTCATCATAGGAACTCTTTATGTCAACGAGATTGCCCCTCGACCCCACAATTCCGGTCATTACACAATCGAGGCTTGCGAAACCTCCCAATTCGAGAACCACTTACGTGCCATCCTCGGTCTCCCTCTAGGGTCTACCTCACTGAAAGTCCCCTCGTCGGTCATGCTGAACCTTATCGGGGGTTCAGGCGACATGTCCCAACTCACTTCACTTGTGAACAATGCTCTCGACGTTCCCGGAGCTGCAATCCACATGTACGGAAAATCCGAATGTCGAAAGGGTCGCAAAATGGGTCACCTCACCATCGTGGGCGATTCCGACGCGCAAGTCAACGACCGTCTCCGTCCACTCCTACCACAACTACCGACCCCGATGACCCATGACGAGGTCAGGAAGTATGCTCCACACCCACCTGGCAGTGGGGCGCTGCATGACCACCCGAATCCGCTAGTTGGAGTGATCATGGGTTCAGATTCGGATCTAGGAGTGATGATCCCTGCAGCAAAAATATTGGACCGGTTCAACATTCCGTATGAGCTTACGATCGTCTCTGCCCACCGAACACCGGATAGGATGGTCCAGTATGCACGGTCGGCGGTAGCGAGGGGTCTGAGAGTAATCATTGCTGGGGCAGGGGGTGCGGCACATCTGCCGGGCATGGTCGCTGCGATGACACCTTTGCCAGTGGTTGGAGTACCCGTCAAGGGGAGTTCTTTGGATGGAGTGGATTCTCTCCACAGTATTGTGCAGATGCCGGTAGGACCTGTACTACTCGTTCCATCTTCCGTCGACGTCTGACCAGATTTTAGCGGGGTATTCCCGTAGCTACGGTCGCGATAAACAACGGCATGAACGCCGGTCTACTTGCTGCTCGGATCCTCTCCGCAGGTATCCCGAGACTGATTGAAGCTATGGAAATTTTCTTGCGTGAACAAGAAAAAGAGGTACTAGGGAAGGTGTCTAAACTCCAGGACCTCGGATGGGGTGACTACGAGAAACAGAGAATGGGATCCAAGTAATATATGTTGGGGTGGGGGGTTGGTATCATTCACTCTGACCGAGGAACCGTGTAGTACTGAGTGTGTCGTGAGATAGTACTAGATAAAGTTAGCGAAAAGAAAAAGTCATGATTGCGAAAGTGTCTGTTAGAATAACGAGAAAGTGGGAAAATGAAGATAGTAAAATAAGTAAAATGAGTTGTACGAGGGATCGAATAGAGTGAGAGAAAAAGGAAAGTCGTACACGACTACGCCGGTGAATCCCCAAAAAGCCAACTGACAGATGTTCAAAAGATCTTTACTCAATAGAAATCCTTGATGATAATGGTGCTCCTCCGGTATAACCCCCACTTGCCTTGGCCTCGGAATTGAACCCTGGTGATTGGGGTGTTGAATTGATATCTGCAAGTTGGGTGAGGAAAAGAAATATTCACCAATTAAGTTGATCTTCTCTGCGTTTGATGTAGGCAACAACGACTGACCATGGACTTTCGAAGGCTTCAGACCCTTGTCGAAGTCCCTGAAACAACGTAATCCGACAGCGAACGTCGCAAAAAGGATTAGGAAGGCGCAGATAGCTAACCGTGCGTTATGAACAGACCATGAGCGAGGAAGGGAGCTGGGTACGTACTGAATAGCGCGAGTGTTGACCTCGTAGTCGCGTAAGTAGCCTTGGACTCGGACGAGAAGAACCGAACGAGCTTATACACTAAGAATGCATTTGAATGAAACCAACGAGCCTAGAATGTCAATCGACGCACCGACTGCATACCAACGGGATGTTGATCAGTGAAGGGGTCATTCCCGGTGACTGTGATCACGTACAGTATGTTTCCGAAGCCAACATTAGGACGAGTGAAATTGACATTAGCCATCTGATTTCTCGTTGTACCGCAATCGCAGCAAATGATAGGAGCACCAGGACGATCGGAATCGCGGTGATCGTCACACCGAACTCAGCGGAGTTTTGGGAGACAACAAGAATCAAGAGCTGGAGATGGAATAATACTTCAGATAAAGACCGCGAGAGAGGACCAGAACATCAATCACCTGCATGGTGACACCAACGAAGAAGAAGAAATCAAATTTGAGCAAACAGATGATAACTTGGTACCATCTGTACATTGCTACAGGGGAGCTACATCAGATCACTCAAATGTAGGGACGATGGAGATGGTTTACCCTTCATGGCAGGGTTCGCGCCGACGATATGGAAGATGGCCCAACTGTCGGACAATGGTTTTAAGGGGTCGTGACCCAGGCGAAAATTGTGGTGGAGCATACCCGAATTCGTCAAATAACACCTTGGTCCACCACAGGAGACTCAGCCAGGAGGCACCAATGACACATGGAGCTGCAATCAACAAGGGTCGCACTTTCGCGAAGAGGGTTCCAGCACCGGCACATCCCTAGGCGAACTGGCATCAACACGCGACGTCACTGTGCGAAGAAATCGACCGACGATGTAGGAGCGCTGGGTTCCGTTGTAGTCGCAGTTTCCTAACGTCGACAGTGCTTGGCTGGTTTCATGCACTTGGGCGGCGGCGAAGATGATGAGGCAACCATGGAAAACTACAAAGAATTGTTAATCGGTTATGACAGTACCTTGAGGTGGGTGAGACGCACTGGTAACTCCAGCCAACTGGATAATGTTACGCGCACGCAAACCGTCCACGGCCATTAAAATCTCAAAAACCCTGTTTGGGAGACGTGTAAGGGGGTGGCAAAGGTAGTTAGAAGGGAGAAAAACTTGCTCTCCAAACGCAAAGAGGGCGAGGTAGCATGGTATGGTCTGAGTTAAAAGTGAGCGTCATGAATGAGGGGGGAAACAGGTTCCAGCGGACCTTGTAGATTGTCTGTGTGAAGTCTACCCATGTATCTACCTGTGATCAGAGGGAATCGATGAGGCGTAGAATGTGGCCAGAGGAATAGCTCGATCGTACCCAGTTGAACACCAATCCGACGAGGACTAGAACGATGACTGCTTCTGCGGAGGCGAACGAGCGTTGAGTCGGTGCTAGAGGTGGGTGGAGGTAGATACTAACGAATAACAACTATCTCGCTGGTCAGTGGCTAGAATTGCAATCGAAACCGGGGTTGTACGCACTCGTTCCAAGGTAAGCACGTTGAGCGGTTGTACTCAGGAAGGCTTCGACGGCCATGTTCAGTGGTTTGTGCGCACTGCTGGTTTTACTGAAGTGGGAGGAGGGTAGACGGAGGATTGGGTGTGACGAGAGAGGGAGGGGGTGAACCACCGAAAATATCGGCACGGCACTTCCGGCACCGGCTGTATGATCATGATCAACCTGTCCTCGGGCGATGTGCACAGGTAAAAACAAAATGTAAAAGATGTCAGAGTGTGGACGTGATTATTAGAGTGCCTCATGTATTGTACGATGACTAGTGTCTAACGATTACCACCCGTGTCATAACCCCCCTCACCGATCCTGCACAACCCCGACCTTGGCCGCCCTCAGTACCCGGTCCTTGATCGTATATCCGATTTTCTGACAGTCGAACACCGTCCCGGGCTCCTTGTCAGGTATCGGAGCTTGGAACATCGCCTCATGCTTGTTGGGATCGAATTTTTCGCCCGTCGGGTCATATGGCTTTACGTGGTACTTGAACAACGTCTGCAGGAGCAGCCGGTGCGTCATTTCCACACCCGTATGTAACTCCGTCAGGTATGCCTGGGCAGATTTCCCTTCCGGTGTTGACGACGATGTCGGAGATGAAGCCGATTTAAGCGCCTCGGGAGAAACGGATTTGAGAGCGAGTGACAGCACATCCGCGGTCTCGAGCAGGTCCGAGGCGAACTTGGTGATGGCGTAGTCTTTCGTCTGCTCCTTTTCCCTCGCGGAGTTACGTTGAAGGTTGATAAAGTCCGCCTGGAGGTACCGCAGCCGACCCTAGGACAAATGTCAGCAACGGAATGCCACCGATCACGAAAGAAAAGACAGACCTTGAGGTCGGCAACCTCCTCCTCTTTGGCCGCGAGTTGTTTGGAGGACTCAGACTCGTCCTTGGAGGGGCCGGCATCTTTGCTCTCCTCCTCACTCTTCTGCCCCGAGGGTTTCGCGTCCTCGGAGTAGAACCTCCGGGAGCCGACGGCCAGGAACTGTGTGCGTGGAGAATTGGCGACAGTTCGTCCAGCCAAGTGCTGAACGGTCAGCAAACCGGAGCACGAACGAATCAAGTTTCTTGTTGTGTTCATGACTGAGGGTTGACCGCCGGACAGCGTTTTGAAGAGGGAGGATGCAGGAGGAAAGCGTAAGAAGGACGCGGTTGCACGTGATGTCGGTAGGCGGGAAACGGAGCGATCACGATCAGTCAGGGTCTCAAGATCTCATCGCGAGGACCGGAGCGAATCATGAGCACTCTAGGTTACTCCTGAAGCATCGTTGGATCTCACGAGGTCTTATAAAGGCATAGGAATCTGCAACAAAGGCCACGAAAATCGACGCATGAGTCTCGAAATTAACCAGCGGAGTTGTCACGATGACCATACAAAGTGAATAGCATTTATAGTGTATACTACTATATAGTTTGTAGCGACAAACAGAGCAAGAGAAACCTTTCCGATGCCTCAGTGGGGCCTAGCACCCGTCCTAGTATCATTGGGACCGCTGAATTGGGCATGGGAGTGTTGCCAAGTAATATTGGATGAATGCCTTCATGATGATGCGAAAGGATCATGATGTTGTGTCATTGTCAAAAAGAAGTAAAGCTGTGCACCAATTCCACCATAAAAGAGGCGACCTTTGGTCTTTTTCCTTCCAGGATTTAACAGTTGAGATGACCCACTGGTAGAACACTGTGTTGTTGAGCCCCGGTGAGGTACTTTTGAATGACCGGTGACGTGTTGACTCAGCAAAAAGGGCGCGACACACCTGCAGAAGATGATTAAGCTAGCTAGCGACATCGTTACACCCCCCAAATGCACCAACAGCGGTGGTGGCAAATGTGAGCGATGGGATCGTTACGGTTTGCAAGTTCAAAATGCCAGTGTACCCTCCAGCAGGTGCGATCATCGTAGAGAGAGGTACCTACAGGTGTTCAGCGAGTGTCAGTGAACGGCCCAGGCTCGAGTAGAAAGTTTGGGTATTCGGACGAGAGTGGTCCGGGGGGTCAAAAAATCCCAGCCCGTTCAAGAAACGTTTGATCACTGCTCAATTCATGACGCAAAATAACGGAACCGTTGAATGTCAGTGGGCCTAATGGGTAACCGGGGAAATACATCGAGTGTGCGACATCCAATACGATTTATTTTGAACGGTATACAGCTGCGAGCCTTGCCAACCGTGGGCAAGCCTGGACAGTGTGATAAAATTTCCCACCAGGTGGGTTAAAATCTCCCGTCAGTTTTTCCGATGGTTGCTGTGGTGTCTCTCAACCTTTCCCTCTTACATTTCCTTGTCAGGTTTGTTTGGCAAGCATGACTAGGTCTTTACTATGATTCCCTCTCCTGCCCTCGACGACGACAGACACGACCTCCCTGGGTTTCTCGCCTTATTTTTCCGCCAACAACACCTACGTTAATACCCAAGTCCGATCAGGTGATGCTTTCAATTCTGGTAGCGAGGCTGCAAGTCCGCCGACCCTCTTTTCTCGCTCGTTCAATGTCTGCGACCGCACAGATAATCGATGGTACACGCATCGCAAAGTAACCCTCCCCTGAAATCGCGCTTGCCGTTCTCTTCTCACCTTCTCCCTTCTCATCTCAGGTCTCTCCGTGACGATGTTGCGGAGAAGATTAGATCATGGAAATCAAAATACCCAAGATTCCAACCCCAGCTGGCTATCATCCAGGCAGGATCCCGTCCAGATTCCACCTTATACATCCGCATGAAAGAAAAGGCCGCCGAGGAAGTCGGGATAACCCTCAATCACATCACTCTTCCTGAGAACACGACCGTGGAGGAGGTCGTCTCAGTGGTCAAGAAGCTCAACGACGATATTTCTGTTAGTGGTGTCCTCGTCCAGCTCCCTCTCGGTCCACACGTTGGTCCCGATGGTGAACGAACCGTCACAGAGGCCGTTAGCCCCGAAAAGGATGTTGACGGGTTAGCTCTCATCTTCAGTCGCGATCGATCTTTCCGTCTGACTAATTTATTTGTAAAGCTTCCACGCATATAACATCGGACACCTCTCCTCACGCGCTTCTGAACCCTTGTTTGCCCCATGCACGCCCGCTGGTGTCATCCGTTTGCTCGAGTCCACCGGAGTCTCGATGGAAGGTCTGCGTGCTGTCGTTCTTGGCAGGAGCGACATCGTTGGTAGCCCTGTCGCGGCCATGCTTAGGAACCGGGACGCCACTGTGACCCAATGTCACAGCAAAACCAAGAACCTCCCTGACATTGTACGTCTACGGTTCGCCCTGCTCACTAGATTGCTCACAATACCTCAGGTTAAAGAAGCTGACGTCCTCGTCGCTGCCATCGGAAAACCCGAGTTCGTTCAGGGCTCCTGGCTCAAACCCGGTGTTGTTGTCATCGATGTTGGTACAAACTACATCCCAGGTGCGTCGATACATACCGACACCCCTTCAAAAACTGACCGCCCTCCAGATCCAACAAAGAAGTCGGGACAGCGTTTGGTTGGAGACGTAGAATTCATCTCCGCTTCACAGACTGCTTCCCACATCACTCCTGTCCCAGGTGGGGTTGGGCCAATGACCGTTGCCATGCTTATGCACAACACTCTCAAGTCTGCTGAGCGCCTATGGGAGCAAACCCGTGCCATCAAGGTTACGCGTCTCCCTTTGGATATAAAAGAGAAGGTACCCTCCGACATAGAAATCGCCATGGCCCAGACTCCCAAAGATATCACTAAATTGGCTCGCGAGATCGGCTTGCTCCCAACCGAGGTTGAGAACTACGGAAAGCACAAAGCCAAGGTCGAACTCAGTGTCTTGGATCGTTTGAGCCACCGCAAAGATGGAAAATATATCATTATTTCTGGGTTTGCAGTTCTAGACCCCGGCGCGCTTCACGTCGCTGATGTTTTCATGTAGAATCACGCCGACACCGCTCGGCGAGGGTAAATCCACCATGACTATCGGTCTTGCACAAGCCCTAGGCGCTCATTTTGGCCGACCCGCCTTCGCGTGCGTGAGGCAACCGAGCCAAGGTCCTACCTTTGGTATAAAGGGTGGAGCGGCTGGCGGTGGTTACAGTCAAGTCATTCCGATGGATGAGGTGATCAGGTTACTCTCTTGATCGAATGACGGGACTGATCCATTCTTAGTTCAACCTGCACCTGACTGGAGACATCCACGCCGTCACGGCCGCGAATAATTTGTTGGGTATGCCTTTCCCATCGCGGTTAGTGGTTCTCTTCTGATCCCTGTACCATCAGCTGCTGCCCTGGACGCTCGCATGTTCCACGAAGCTACTCAATCCGATAAGGTCAATTTAAAGGAATTGTGATTCTCAGCAGTTTACTCGTTTTCTTCGCAGGCATTGTACAGCCGTCTTGTTCCCACGAAGAAGGGCAAGCGAGAGTTCGCCCCTCTCATGCTGAAGCGTCTTCAGAAACTTGGAATCGACAAGACAGACCCCAACGAGCTCACTCCGGAGGAGATAAACCGATTCGCCCGATTGGATGTTGACCCCGCTACGATCACCTGGAACCGCGTTCTCGATGTGAACGATAGATTCTTGCGCAAGATCACTGTCGGTCAAAACCCTACCGAACAGGGTCATGAGCGGGTTACTGGGTTTGATATCTCCGTCGCCAGCGAGGTCATGGCCGTATTGGCACTCGCCACGAGCCTGGAGGACATGCGAGTTAGACTGGGCAAGATGGTGGTCGCGACGGGCAAACGAGGAGACCCGATCACTGCGGATGACCTTGGGGTTAGCGGTGCCCTCGCCGTGCTCATGAAGGATGCCATTAAGCCAAACTTAATGCAAACTTTGGAGGTGAGTGGATAGGTCTGCACGCTGAACCATCGTTTGACAGGTCTGATTACAGGGTACACCGGTCTTTGTTCACGCTGGTCCTTTCGCCAACATAGCTCATGGTAACTCATCCATCCTTGCCGACCGTGTTGCCCTGAAGCTCGCCGGGACTGAGGAAGGCGAAGACCCTTCTCGTGGCGGGTACGTCCTCACAGAAGGGGGCTTTGGGGCCGACATGGGTATGGAGAAGTTCTGCAATATCAAGTGCAGAATCAGTGGCCTTACCCCAGATGCTGTGGTTATCGTCGCTACCACCCGTGCGCTGAAGATGCATGGCGGAGGACCGGAGGTCACCCCTGGAAAGATGTTGCATGAGACGTACACCAAGGAAAACTTGGAGATTCTCAGGGAGGGATGCAAGAACTTGGTTAGGCACATCCAAAACTCGAAGAAGTTCGGATTGAAGGTCCTCGTCGGAATCAACAAGTTCTCGTACGTATTTTTTCCCTCGGTGTTATGCTGCTGTTATTTACCCTCTCTGACCAGCACGGATACCCCCGCCGAACTTGCCCTCGTAAAGGAACTGGCAATCGCCGGTGGTGCTGATGCTGCGATCGTCAGTAATCATTGGGCAGAGGGTGGAGCTGGGGCCCGTGAGCTCGCTGCTGCAGCCATCGCATGCTGTGAATCCCCCTCGAACTTCAAGTTCCTGTACGATCTCAATATCTCGATTGAAGAGAAGATCAACATCATCTGCAAAGAGATCTACGGTGCCGACGGAATCGAGCTCAGCGACCCTGCCCGCACGCAGGTTGACACATACACCCGCCAAGGATTCAGCAACCTGCCGAGTAAGTCACGAGCTCCTCTTTGGCCCTCATTTTCAACCCCGTTGACCGTCTTCATCTCGTGATGTTTAGTTTGTATGGCCAAGACTCAATACTCATTCTCACATGATCCCTCACTTAAGGGGGCCCCAACTGGTCAGTACCGCGATTACTTACACCGGCCTGTAGATTCATCAGCTAACCTGACTTTTGACGATCTTCCCATAGGTTTCACCGTACCGATCCGTGCAGTCAGACTTTCTGCTGGAGCTGGATTCCTATATCCGCTCCTTGGCGACATGCAAACCATGCCAGGACTAGGCACTCGCCCTGGGTTCTGGGAGGTTGGGCTTGACCCTGAGTCTGGTAGAGTTGTTGGATTGTTTTGAACGGTTCGAATGTCTGGGAACCACTCTGATTAGTGTACACAAAACGTAGTCACAATATAACCACGTCCACTCTCGAAACAAAGCGCAAGATGGTGACCTACTTTCCGTGTCGACCGCCAGGGAGCTTGGAGTTATCCCCATAGTCCTCCAGGCTCTGAGTATCAGCGGCCGGGACGTCCCAGAGACGTATGTGGGCCGTGGGTAATATTTCCACCCTCTCTATCATATGTGATGTTATTGTACGCCGTGTTGACCGTCCTCCGGTGCGTGTTACTTTTGGCATCATTGTAAAAGGACTGGTTCTCGTTGGTACCGTTCCCTGTGCTACCGCGAACCAAGTACCTGCCGGCGGTTTGGTGGGAATGGACATTGGAGGCCAGCACGAACGAGGTGGGAGAGAAAAGACGTTCGTAAGAGTGGTCAACCGTTGTCTGCCCTGTAAAGTAAGGGGGGTTATCACCGGAAAAATACCGGGTCAACTCGAGGGGACTCACAAGAGTTGAACTTAGCGTCGAGCGCTATGAAGTTCGCATATAAGGGGTAGGAGAATTGGTCGATGCACTTTGCAAGCTCGTTGTGGGTCGAAACGCTAGTGCCAGATGAGGTCTGAGCGACTCTCTGCGGTTCGGCGAAAGGTCAGCCACGGGTTCAGCATTGCTAAAAAACGCAATAGTACTTGTACGAGAGTATCATCCAGATACCGCTGGGTGTTAGAGAAAGCGAGATCTTGAGACCAAATAACTCATTTCTTCGAACCGTCACCACTGATGACCTCGGACTCGATCTTGAGCTTCCTGGTCGTCTTGGTGGTAATCTCCACACTACCCTCAACAGCTAAAAGGGGCGTCAGTGGTCTGCGCGAACGGTTCTACACTGTGTGAAATGATTTCCCCAGTGGTGAGCTCCGAGGAAGATCCGGTCACAACTTGCAGGTTCGCAGAGACGATCCAGTTGGAATTAATCGTGTGGTCAGGTTCGGCGGAGGTGACATCCATTGTAATGTTGTGGGGCTTCCCATCGGTCAGGAGCGGAATGAAAGGTGTAAGGTCGACGTAATGCGACGGCAGGTCAAACGCCTAGAAAGGGCGTCACGATTTTCACAGAAAACAATGGACCAGATGTATAGCATATGATGGAATTGGCCTACGATCCAATGGGTCTGAGATGGAGCCAGTGGGTAAGAGACGACCCACCTCCAGGCAGCCGGAAAGAATCCTCTAGTGTATGTTGTGATATATGGGAAAGCAACACCAGCAACTGTTGTCCATCCACGAGAAGTCGGGCCTCCCTGAAACTCCCCTTACCATACGTGGTCCCATTGGGTAACTCTCCCAGGTATTTATCGGGGCCATCGAAGAACTAATCGGAAAATCCGTATGAGTATCTTTGTTGATAGATCGTACACTACCCAGAATGCCTCCTGAGTTTCCAGGTGCATACATTTCGGCATAAATTTCGACCGCGTTCTGAGGGATGGTAACCGGGACCTGTTCCAGAAGGTCTTCATAAAAGAGAAAAAGCGAATGCTAAGGAGTTAATTTACGGTGAATGGCGGGGGGATAAATACTTGTGCCCCAGAGTTTTTCGCCAATGACCAAACGGGTATGATGAGGTCACTTGTTGGAGGGGGAGGGTATTTCTTTGTGGATGCGTAGAAGGTTGCATATACAAGTGCTAAAGGGCAGTTTTCAGTGGTGAGATCTAGCATGGGCCAACTTTCATTGCTCACAGTAGTATTCACCGTCCAACCCAGGCTGTACGGTGTTGTTGAGCTGGAAAATAAATATGGCTGGTGTTACGAAGAGCCGAGTGTAATGGCTGACGTCTTTGATGTACGTCCAGATAATTCCATCTCGGGTAGGTTCGGGGGTGGAGGTACGCCAGACTTGGGCTGCCGTTAGTCTGCAGCTGCCTTCGAACAGTTATGAACTTGCTTTCAGTCTCATGCAATGTGAAAGTTGCCAGTCGATCATATTGAGATCCATTCGACGTCACCTAAGGTGTTTCTCTCAGAAGTATCCGAAACAATCGATGGGGATGTCGAGTACCGTGAGGTTCAGGGTCACGGCAGCCCAAGATCCAGCCGGACCACAATCAGTGGGGGGACTGGACGACTCGATTGAACCTACATCTTCTGACCCACAAGGCTCACTCACGTATACTGAACAACCTCGGGACTTGCGAAAAAACCGTTGGCGCTGTAGTTGTGCGTTCAAAGTTTGTGAACGCTCACCTGCCATACGATCAGGAAAAGTTCTGTCTACGTTGATGTTCAGCACGGGCGCTGGGCTCAACACACAATCGGAACACACTCGATGAGTTTTACCGTGCGTAGTTCAAGGTGTTCTCGGGAGCAATGGGCGGTTGGGTGACCTGGAAGTCGACCAAGCGGGCAGCCCATGTAATTCAGGCTGTAAAGAAAGCTGGAAGCAGAATCCATGGGAGTATCCGCATGAAAGGAGCGAGGTATGAAGGGGAGAAGAAAGAGGTGAGGGAGACCTGAACAAACGTATATCCTTCAAGTTCAACTTATGAACTGAACATCGCAATCTGATTGAGGACAGGCGCGCGCTTTACTGCATACGAGGCGTCTGGGTGAATTATACTGGAACAAAGAGCCGGGAATAAATAAACGAGCACATGATGATATAAAGCTAAGCGAAGGGGAAAGCGTGGATGAGATGCGCAAATGAACGACACCCGGAGGTTGCGAGAGATCTGTTCAGAATTGGTGACTGAACGCATCCTCGCCCCTTGTCCTGTCCTGGGCAGTCGATTGGGATTGGTTGGTATTGACCTGGTCTCTATACAGCCCACCCTCTGCGTCTTCGGGGAACTCTGTGGTCGACCCGCTTGCTCTCGAATGCGTGTCTGACTCGCCAACGACCGACCTGTTCTTCTTCTTCTTCCGTTTGCGCCGTTCGGAATTTTCCGCCTCCCTGACGTAAGCGTCTTCCGTCCTGGCCCATCGGTCCTTCTTCGACTTTTTCTTTCGTGGAGGGTCTGCCTCCAGTACAACGTCGTCAAAGTTTGTGGGGTAATGCCATCGGCCCTGAGACTTCCTATTCTCGTTTTTGCCATAGTACTGTTCGTCTTCCGGGCGCCAGAGATCACCATTGGCTCCTGTACGTGCATCGTTATTGGTGTGATCGTTGGAGAGATCTACACTTGAATCCCCATGTTCTTGGCCTTCCGCGTACTCAGCGCCTTCCCAGGTGGATCTGGGAGCTCTTTCATTGTATCGGTTGGCCCATTGAGCACGCTTTCGACGACGTTCGAGTGCAGTCATGTCAACGAGTCCATATTTCTGAGCCCACTTCGGCGTCCTACGGTCGCTCTTGTTGTTCCTGATATTCTGGATGTGAAAATTTCCAGTCAGTGGAAAGTATCCTTTTCTGGGATGTTTCAATAGCACCTGTATGTAGAAATTGTGGCCGTGCCCTTGTCCTGGCCTCAGCGGGTGCGGATTTAACGTGTCGGTAGAGATAAGCTTACCTGGGATGTAACCGCACAATGTCAAGACGAGGTTGACCCAGAAATCCTTTCCAATTCCGAACCTCGCTGCAACGGCTGTAAAATGGCCGTCAGTGATAGGTCGGAAGAATAGTTGGAGCGATATGTACCCAGTGGTGGGAGGAGGGTTCCAAGGATAAAAAGAAAGATCGTATAACCCCACCATCGCTTGGGTTTTAGATCGAGTTTATCCCACCTTTCTGCTCGTTCGGCGGGCATGGTGTGTGTTTGAGGGGGGAAAGCGATGGGGGGCCAAGGCGAGCCGCCAGTCAAACGTGATGGTATATGTACCTGTGCTTGTCACAGCGGTAGCGTTACTGTGACATTATTAGATACGTTTGTAGTGAGGCTAGAGTTTCGTTTCTAGTCCACATTCATTTGGCTTTGTAGTCCGGTTGTTATCCGACTTGTTGAACGCTAGCGACCTCAAGCTGGTCCGCGGTTGCCCCCCTCAAGGCCGCAGACTCTTCTCTCTCCCGTCATGAACGACCATGATGTCCCGGAGCTGGATCTTTCGGAAGTCTTCCGGAACGATGTACTCGGGCTCTCCTCCTCGACCAGCCAATTTCCAAGCCCTGATGACCTCCCTTCTTCGCCAGACGAGGCTTATACAGTCCAGATGCTTCAACGCGAAATATCGAACCTGCTGGAGAGCGCAGTCGACTTGTCACACCACGAAATATCTGCTGCAAAGCTCGGCCCCTCTGATGAAACTTATTCCACCTCCAACCATGTAGATCCCGGCTTCGGACCCGATCTGAACTTCGCCGCCGTGTTGCAGGCAGCCCACGCTGCTCAGACGCGTGACTTTCGGTCAGCGATTGCGACAGACCCGATTGGCATCGAGAATGCACGCGAAACGACACGGGTCGCTCCCACTTTCCATAGTTTGATGGCGGAAGCTGGATCCACGACAGACCTGCCGAAAGCTATGAGGTACATATACAGGGAAGATGGCGAGAAAGATGGGGATGGGGACGACGAGTACCAGGAAGAGACCAGGAGACACGCTACCCCACCAACAACCCAGGTTCCGAGCAGCCCTATCCTTGGTCCAGAACAGTTCCACGACTTCGACGATATCTTGAATCAACTGTCAGATCTAGACCGACAAGCGGAACATACCTCCCCCTTCTCCACCGATTTTACGACTGCAGAAGACTCATCACTGCCATTCTTTGACTTTCCCCTTCCATCATCCACCCTAGGTGACGTGTCGCCCACCGCCGAGGAAGCACAGGCGGAGGAGGCAGCGAACAAAGCGCCGGCTTCGGACAAGCCGTCTACGAGCTCACATACTTGCGAGCTGTGCAACAAGACCTTCACACGGCGGAGCGATTTAACGCGGCACACCCGCATACACACCGGTGAACGGCCGTTTGCGTGTACACATCATGGCTGCAATAAGACCTTCATTCAGGTAGGGGATTCCCTTGTGCCTTGAAAATCCATGCTCATTCCGGCTTCGTTTTAGCGCTCAGCTCTTCATGTGCATATTCGGGTCCACACGGGCGAGCGGCCACATTGTTGTGAATACCCTGGCTGCGGGAAGTGGTTTGGTGACTCCAGCAGTCTCGCCCGCCATAGACGAACACACACGGGAAAGCGGCCGTACAAGTGTGACGACGCGGGCTGTGACAAGACGTTTACCCGCCGCTCAACGCTCAACCTCCACATGCGCTCTCATGACCCTTCCTGGGAATCTAATCCCAAAGCGTACGTCCCAGCTCTTTTCTCTTATCTTACGACTTGGTCTCAACTGTTGGAATGCAGTTTCAAAGCGAAGAAGAAACGCAGGACGGACAATACGGAAGAACTCGATGAACTGGAGCAGGGCATGGACCCCCTGACTAATCTGTTGAACTCGGAGGAGCCTGGTTACGTTTCTGGTCATGACACAGATACTGTTGCCAATCCGCTGCAGGGGCTGGGGCTTGGCGGTGCGGAAGAGGAGGAGGAGGAAGAGGACGAGCTCATCCATGACACCACTAACAACGATCTCCCACCGATCACCACCCTGCGTGATCCCCCTACTAGCACAGACAACACGAGCGAAGCCTCGTCGCCCTTGCCTGAACAGGTTTCTTCCGGTCCTCCACTACCGCCGATACAAGTGGAAGACGACCTTTTCACCGTCCCCCTGCGAGCACGCAAAGTCCCTGTTTCCGCAAAACGGAAACGGTGACTCTACTCCACGCTTTCCGGATACACCAACATCATGACATGGAGAGTTACATATTTACCCCTTTTATTGCTCCACGCTCATATCATTCACATCCTATCACTTGCATTGGACTTGTTGCTCAATCTCTCCTCATCTGTATTTCCATTCCCCATAGTCTATCCACCATCACCTCGTTCTTCGTTACGATCCAGGGTCATCGCTTGTGTAATTCTTGGTACAAATTCGTTCGTTCTAATCTTGTTGAGGGTGTGTATTTTGCGTTCGCGTTTGCATAACGTAGAGTTTCTTGTTCCTCTTTCCTCTCCCCGTTCGCCATCCCTGTTATACTTCAGTTTAGAACCTCTCCGCTACCGTCTCTCATCACTCCAAGTCCCTGTACTTTAACGCTGCATATATCACCTGCCCGCTAGGAACATCCCCCAACAATTGTCAAGGTCTAGTGAGATACCAGCAATCTTTCTTCGACACGATGTGTGAATTCATTGTATTGTCTGCAGACTTGGCGTGGCGCCACAAGGCGATGGTGATACACCGGTTTTGTACCCCCACTCAAATTTCATCCCCTGTTTCCTTTTTAACATTGTTTGGCGTAGGTGCCAGAACTCTTGCTTCCAGAACCCACGTCAAGCGACCCGCGGCGAATCTCGTGACGCTTGCCTTGGGTAAGAGCGTTGAGAGCGTGGGCTGGGGTGTCGGCCTTTGCAAGAGACTCAGTAATGTCAATCTAGAAATCGGACAGTGAGTCAAGGGGGCAGGGGCGTTGTCCAGTGGACTTACAAGATCTGCGACCAGTCTCTCAATCAGCACTTCACTGAGCGTCTCCCTGACGACGACCCTCAGGATCTCGACATCGCTCAAATCAGGGGCGAGTTCGTAATTGGGCACAATCCAACCCTTGGAACGCAGGAGTGTCTGGATCCATTTCTGCTGGACGTCCGGATTCTTGGTGCGGTAGGCCTCCGAGAATCTAAAGGCAATGACGGGAAGCCCTGGCATGTAACTCTTCGGAACGGTCAGCACTAGGTAAAACTTCCTAGATGAAGATAGAAACCTCGATGTCTTCCTGATCAATTTGGGGCGTTGACTTCAGATCCCCCACGACGAAAGAGGAGGCCGGTCGGTGGATGTCGCTTAAGACTTCGTAGTATCCACTATTCTCGAGGGCTCGGCTCAGTGTACGAGCATTCTTCAGATCTTGGAGGGCGATTCCCCTATACCCAGCAAACCCAAGGTGGAGGAGCATGAAGTACTGAACGAGTATCTGAGCAGCAGGGCGACTGAAGTTGAGAGAGAACGAATATTCAACAGACCCGAGATAATGGAGTTCGAAAATGAGATCCTTCGGGAGGAAGTTCTTCGAGCGCCAGACGACCCAACCGACGCCAACCGGAGCGAGACCAAATTTATCTACAGTACGAGGTTGAGCATTTACTGGTTCTAATGAAGAGAAAACCTACGCCCGGAGGTGTTGATGGACACAACCCTGGGAATCTTGAAATCCCATTTTAACTTGGGCGACGCAAACGGAGCGACGAAACCACCAGAGGCTGCGTCAACATGGATCCTGAACGGATCATTAAGAGTTACTCCGAATATCGAAGAACGGAGAGAACTTACGGAACGGATATTCCCGTCTGTTTCTCGTATTCGTCCAAAAGTTCGGCCATCTCTTGAACAGGTTCATAGTGACCCGTGTAAGTACTCCCAAGAATGACGAACACGCCCACCGTGTTCTCGTCAATATATTGCATAGCCTTCTTAGGGTCGAGCCGATAGTGGCTCTCCTTGCTGATAGGTACCAAGCGGCACTCGACATCGAAGTAGCGGGCGAATTTCTCGAGAGCGACCTGGGCGTTCGCACCCATGACGATGTTTGGGCCAGGCTCATGGATCGAAAGACCCTTTTCCTTGCGTCTCTGCTGCCATAAACGTTTCATGGCGAGACCTCCGAGCTGAATAGCCTCGGAGGAGCCGGTGGTTGCTGTGCCTATCGCTCCATGAGTGGAAGGGGCATGCCACAAGTCCGCAATCATCGAAACACAGCGAGTATGGATGATTTCTGGGGAGAGGCGATTAGAACTCAAGACAGAGTACAACGCTTGAGAACTTACGTGTCATAGGATACTCGTCCTGGTCGATAAGATTTTTATAAATGTTCTCCTGGACCAACGTTTCGGCCTTTTCAGGCATGTACGTTTGGACAAACGAAGCAAGGCTAGAAGCCTTGATCAGAAAGGGGGAATAGCGTTGGACAAACTCCTTACTTGAGGAGAGGAGAACCATCTAGAAGCAGTTCGTCGTGGATAGTCCTGTAAGCAGTATCCTGGTCTGTCCCCTGCACCGTGGTTTAGTCGATGGATATCGATCAAGGACATCAGAGACGTACAGTAGAGGGGATCTTGTACTTTGGGATAGAAGAGGTGCCGTATCTCCCACAATATGCATGAGCCAAGTTTCCCGGATCGTTTCCGGTGAGAGAATGGAAGGTGTGACCGGAGTGTTTATCCCTCGCATCTTGGATGAGTTTCTCTGAGTGGACATGCTTTGAAAGAGGCATGGTGGAGGTTAAAAGCAAAGGGGGGCATTCCGAACCGACCAGCTATATTTATTGGGACCCCCTTTGCCGATGATGTCAAGAGTGAAGTTAGGGGAAGAACTCCTGCGATACCACGTGATCCGTAACCGCGATGGCTGGACCTAACCTCGAGGTCTTCAAGTTCGGGCTCTATGTCTTCTTCCCTGTCCTCATGCTCCTGAAGTACGGTGACTCGGAATGGTATCAGAACAATGTCATCCCGGTCAGCGCACTCGTTACTCTTCAAGAAATCGCAGCCTGACCGTCTCGAAATACAGTACAGGAACAAAGTGTTTCCGCCAGAGGAAAAGACCGTTCGGGTGTGTTCGCACACGAACGTTTATACAATTATAGCCAACTCAATCTTGCCAAATTTATAGGTGTTGCCTTCTGATCATTCCAAGCTCAAAGAAGAGCTAGACCGGATCAGGGCCAACAAGTTGCAGCGCAAGCTGGAACGCGAACAACAGGAGACCGCTTCAGACTCCACATATTAAAAATATATACCCCCACTCTTAGCTTTCACTGGGTGCGGCCTTTGGGATATTCCACCTCTCTCCATTACACGCGCACTCCCAGTCATACTTCCCCGCTTCCAGCTCCCGTCGTACTATCGTCCGGTACTCCTCTATCTCCTTCAAGCTAACCTTGAACCCCCCCGCACACAATGAATACGACGGTCTTTGGCTTCGTATCATTCACTTCCGACAAACGCTCCATCAACCCTGGCTCGTACGCTGGTGTCAATGTGGCAGCGCATGCCAACTCTGTTAACATCTTGTGTTCCTCTGTTCTCGACCGGTCGAGGCACCAGTCTTTTAGTCAGATGGCTGAAGATCATATGTGATGATAACACTACCTGCGAAGGAACATGCCGTACTCATCGTTATCTCATCTGGGATACTCAGACACATGACACTCCCTCCCCAGGTTAACGCCATTTTGACAACACCTGGTGATGGGGATGTGGCTGCTAGTGACGTCGCTCTGGAAGTGAGTTTTTTTAGATGCGCTATTTTTACGCCATCTTCAGTCATAATGTCGACCTCATCCGTGACACCAAAGGACCCCGCCCAGTCGTCATTCAGTGCTATTGAAGAGTAGAAGCAATTAGCCCCAGAGGTCTCGACGGTGACGATAGGAACTTTAATAATCGGTGTCAGTTAACGCTCGCCAGGTACTCGATGGTGCTTTATGCTTACCATCTTCCCACCCTACGGTTTTACACCCGGTCATTACCCCGCCTAACAACCCACCTCCGCCGATGCTACAGATGATCATATCCGGTTTTTGTCCTAGCTGCTGTGAGACTTCGGCAATCATGGAACCATGTCCTTCCCATAGTGTTGGGTGGTCATAAGCTGGGACCAAAACGCTAGATAAGATCAGCTACGATCAGTCCCGTTTGTTCTCGGTACACTCACGCATGAGGATTAACGGTGACAGCATCTTCGGCACTCCTCAAAGCCTGAAGATAGTATTCGCCCTCTATGACGACTTCTGACCCCTCTCGTTTGAGGCAATTGACTGTGCCAGGGCTTACGCCATTGGGAATGAAAACAGTACATTTGATACCAAGTTCATTGGCAACACAGGCAACAGCGATTCCTGCATTTCCCCCAGATGCTGCTATCACGTGGAGGTTGTCTCCGTGCATCGCCTTACATCGTCGGATGAAAAGAGATATCCCCCGATACTTGAACGATTGAGAAGGCTGGAGGTTCTTGAGCCAGCGGAGATCAGCACATGAGTTTGTCACAGACACCAGTAAATACCTCTAGTTTTAGATATGCGTCAATGCCTAGGCGATGAGAAATGTGCGATGAGTACAGGAGCGGTGTTTTCAGGTGGGCGTCGGTGGAATCCATTACTGATGTACGGGTCGGTCAGTAAAATTGAATGCGGTAATCCATCGATATCAGATTCCCTCGTTCAGTCGCGTGACGTCACGCGTCTTGATTGCTCTCTACCACCATGACGGACAGGCAAGTGTATGTACACATCTTGTCGTGTTTTCCGGCGTAACAAACCGAATTCAGCATACACCCGGCATACCAACGGCCCTCCACCTACGTGGTGGACCTGCAGGAGGGGATTCCATCTTACGAGATCGATGATGCGAAGAAAACGTACAAGCATCAGTATTCCAACATCTACTACATGAGACTTCAGTTACTACGGTCATTCGTGCAGCTGAGGGCCAAAGCCAAGTGGAAAGACGTCGCAGGTTCGTCTCTTCCGCCTCTAATCATGGCGATCATGTGATTTACACGTAGTGCGGACAGGGAACCCGCCTTATGTCGAACGGGTGTTGGAGGTCAACAAAGGAGAGCTGTGTTACATCATTGGGACGATTTACATGGAGATGCCGTTGAAACCTAATGTCATGGATGACATTGCGAGCGATGTGAGTATCCGATCTCGATCCATGATCTACGTCCAGTCTCATTCCCGATAGCTAGCTATCCCGCCTCCCCCACCACTGAAGAAGTTTCACTCGCCTGAGGACGCCGTTATGATCGAGGACGAGTCCGGACGGATACAACTGATTGGTGACCGCTTGAAGAGGGCGAACCTTGTGACCGGCGTCATCGTCGGTGCGTTGGGGATGGAAACAAGTGACGGGGGTTTCGAAATAGCAGACTTGTGTTATGCTGGAATGCCACCACAAGAAGCGGACCCTGACGTGGACCCGTCAAGCAAAGGGGGTGACAAGATGGACGTAGATGGTATGGCGCACATCTGCCTGTACAAGAGATGAGCATTGACCCGTATCATAGACGGTGGCGAGCCCCATGAGTTGGTGGCATTTATATCTGGACTTTCGCTCGACGACGAGAATTGTAATGACGTGGGTATGGCCATGTTGGCCGAATTCCTCGTTGGAGAATTGGATGTCAGGACCTCCTCGCGGATAGCACGCCTGGTTATCGCAGGCAACTCTCTCGCACCTATAGTGCTCCTTCCGCAGGAGGATGAAGAAACAGATAATACCAAGCCGGTGAGTTATAATGAGTTACTGGGGCCGTTCCGACTGGATGATCAAAACCGTCGTTTATAGTGGAAGAACCAGGAAGTGATAAATTTCTCGACCGCGCCTACACTACAGCTGGGAGATTTCATGCTCGATGTCGCTGGGACGATGCCAATCCACCTTGTCCCAGGACCTACCGACCCATCAGGAACAATTCTCCCGCAACAACGAGTTCCACGTGGGATGTTTGGCAAAGTACACGAATACAGTACGTTCGTATGCGAGACGAACCCCGTGTACCTACGCTTTGCCATCGGTGAAGAACCGGAGACCGAAACCGAAACCGAGACCGAGGCGGACACGGAGACTGAAGCTGACGTGGATAAGACAAGGTCGAAGGCACCTCGACCTCCTCCGTCGTTTAGCCGAACATTCTTGGTGAACTCTGGACAGTCACTGGACGATATGTATAAGTATGTCGTATCCCCACCGACTACCCGGATACAGATGGCCGAGAACAGTTTAAAATGGAGGCATATGGCGCCCACAGCACCGGATACCCTGTGGTGTCACCCCTATTTTGATCTGGAGCCGTTTATTCTCCCAGTGACACCAGACTTTTATGTGATCGGGAATCAACCTGAATTCTCAACAGAACTTATAGAAGAGGAGGATGAATTCGAGGGGAGAAGGAGGTGTAGGATCATCCTAGTACCGGAGTTTTCGAAGACGGGGGCGTTGGTGCTGGTGAACATGAAGACTCTGGAGGCGACTTGCACAAGGATTGGTACCAAGGGCTTTGCGGTGAAGGAGAAGAAGGCGCAGGAGTTGGCAGAACAACGAAGGAGAGAGAAGGAGCAGGAGGCGAAGGACCAGACTGAACCAAGGGAGCCACCGAGGAAGTCTACACAGATACCAGAGGCGTTGTTAGACGATGAGATGGACTGATGCGAGTGTTTATCCATCCCGAATTGATCGACTAGCTCCCGTTCCGTCTGACCACTAGAGTTCAAGACCAACGCCCGCAATGATGCTCGGCGGAGCTACGACCAGAAACCTTTTGCGACCCTTCGCTCGGGTCAGATACACATCTGGTTATTTGCATTCGCAACCGCAGCCTTCGGCAGTGTACTTCGATCCATCCAAAGCAACGAACCCATCCGTGACTCAAACACCTGAGAACCTGACCGAAGCACAACGCGAAGAGCTCCAGAGCGCGTTGAGGGTCGACCAAGCGGGTGAGGTGGCGGCCAATTATATTTATAAAGGACAGCTTGCCGTATTTCAGAGGGATCCCGAGTACGGTCCATTGATCCAGGTGAGTCCAACCCATCTCACGCTGATCTGTTGACAGATTTAACGGTAGTAGGAAATGTGGGACCAAGAGAAGAAGCATCTCAATGTCATGAACAAGATGCAACTGCAGCACCATGTGCGACCGACTATTTTATGGGAGGTTGCCCAGGTTGGCGGGTACGGTTTGGGTGTTGTCACCGCTCTTATGGGCAAGGAAGCCGCCATGGCATGCACAGAAGCTGTGGAGACAGTTATTGGGGAACACTATCAAGAGTACGTCTCTCATTCAAAATACCCGTAGTCATCAATCCTGATGGTTTGCCTACAGCCAACTCAAAGCCCTTAAGGATTTCCCCGATCATCCGAGTTTACCTCTGTTGAGGGAAGCAATAAAGGAGTTCAGGGATGACGAACTGGAGCATTTGGACACGGCGGTGGTTCACAATTCGCAGAGAGCTCCTGCTCATGCGTTGCTGAGCACAGTAATTGGTGGAGGCTGCAAGATAGCGATAGAATTGTGCAAGAGATTCTAGTTACCGCTAATTTACTCGGCTTCGGGTGCAGGTTCTGAGGGTTTAATGGCGAAGGATTGCCCTCTCCTTGTCCCTCCCCACTTCCACCGTAGCTGTATTACTTGAGTGAGCAAACATCGTGTATGTATATGGTTTTTGTGGAACGTACATCGGTGCTGGCAGCGACCCAGTAGATGGATGCGGGGAAAGCGAAAAGCCCAACGATGGAAATCACGGTCGCTCTCGGAGTGAACTTGAAGTGTTTGTACACATCCTCTCGCTGTGATGCCGGTCCTACTCAGTGGAAGTTAGGACATTTGGAAGGAAAGTGCCGACCATGATATTCCAACGCTCGATTGCCGGGTCATGCTACAAGTTTCCGGGGATTGAACGGGTGAGTCAGGCGACGAGTTGCAGCGTGCACAGACATACTTTAACGTATCCTGCACGATTCGGTCAGATGAGTTCCAGGCGTTGAGAGGTTGTAAAACTTACCATGTCCACCCATGTTGGTTTAGGTCAAGTAGAGGTCGCGAGTTTCGGAATCTGCCACCCACTCAGACGCCCTCACTCACTCCTCAACAATCACCATGTCTTACCACAACCGAGACAGAGAATGGGACAGAGGGAAGGATCACTGGCAGCAAGACGATTATTCATCGTGGAACGACGCTCCCAGGGGAAGTACCCGCGGTCGGGATGACGACTACTACACGGAGGGGAAACGAAGGAAATACAACAATGGGGTCGGTCTCTTTGCGAAATATCTTTCGCCACCTCTTCCAAGCTTATCTTTTTCCAGGGCTACGACGGCCAGAAGGCGTACGACGACTATGGTAGCGGATACTCAAAGCGCAACGACCAGGGACACGGGGGCGGGGAGGGTTACAACAAAAAGAGGCTGGTACCCAGTGAACCAAGTCCCCATGTAATCTTCTTGGGCTTGGATCCAGACTTTACCGAATCAGATGTGAGCCTCGTATTATCGCTGCATTCACAGGTTCTGAGGACTGTTCCTTTGTAGCTTCAAGCTTACCTCGTCAGCAACAACTGCAGCATCGAGTCGGTCACGATAATCCGAGACAGATCAACAGGCACTTGCCCCATTCGTCTCCTGCTCCCTTCGCTTTGATTGACGTATTCTTCTTCCTGGGATTTTCTACAAGGTGCATCGAAGGGATTCGGTTTCGCGCAGTTCACCGGCACAGAACACGCGAAAGCATTCGTGGATCCATTGTTCCCGTTTATACAGATCCCGCCCCCCGCGTCGCATGGCGCGTCTGCCACCGCCGCGTTCTACAAAGCCTTAGAGACGGGCGCCCAGCATAGCGGGAGGAGGGTGAAAATTGATTACTCTCAGAGCGCAACTCCCCACGACAAGGGCCGTGGGGGGAGGCTTCAATCATCTAATGACGGGACGAGAGACATTGGAAACTCTCAATCCCCGATTCTGCTCTTCCGCGGCCTTGATCCTCTATCTGGTCTTCAGGCTATTGCTCAGGCTATGAAGACCTCCTCGGGGATTGGCAAGGAGGGTGCTAAAGGAATGAAGCGGATCATTCTTGTCAAAGATAAGGTGACCCTGGGGAGCTGGGGATTCACTTTCGTCGAATTCGTTGACCAGCAGGTATTGTCCTCGTTCCTCTCATGTGGAAGAGTTGTTTGCTTAGTCTTCTTAGTCTGCATCAGCCACACTTGCTGCGACGATGGCTCCGCAGATCCACCCGAACGGATTCCGTATTTCCGACAGACCGGTGGCAGCATCCTTCGCTCACCCATACTCATTCCAACCTATCCCCGACTACTCCCTTAAAGACGATTCATGCATCCCTTCTTCAATGGCCCTCGGTGGTTTAGAAGGCGCATACGTGAAATACTGGGATGAGGGTTCGATGATGGCTGTTCTCGAGTTCGAAGTCGAACAATCCACAAAGACCGACCAGGAACAGGCTAACAAAGAGAAGAAAGAGAAGAAAAAGAAAGGTCAGTCATCAGTCGGGCGAGTTCTCGTTCTCTGGTGCTTACGACAACGACAGCGACAGCCCAAGACGCACCCAAAGAAGCCACCATCCTGCCTTTATCGGACAAACCTGTCACCCTGAGCTTCAATAGGGGTGGTTTATCTGCGAGCAAACCTGCGCTGACAGGTAATCTAGTAGTGATTCCATGAATTGTTTTGTTGATCACTCCGTAGCCTCTTCCACATCGAAGGTTGCGCCTGTCTCGCTGGGCTTCTCGCTCGCAGAGGAGGGGGATGGACAAGATGATTCTGATCCGAATGCAGGAGATTCCAAGGGTTTGTCTCATGCCTCGAGATGCGCAAGAATAGTCTTCTGGATGTGTGAATTGACGATGCGTCACACGCAGTTGCTGTCCCCAAGAAAGTTGCTCCGCTAATTGCTAGTAAGAAGGTCAGTCGATATGCGGTTTCCATTCAAGTTCGAGGTGTTTACCTTTGTGCCATCTAGACAACAAGCAACATCAACAAGTGGAACTACGTCCAAGAGATTAACCAAGACAAACCACTAGCCGTGCTTTCACCAGACTCGGTGAGCTGCTTTTAAGAAATCGGGATCACACTCGATTCACCACTTCGCGCTACAGACCGTAAAGATCCAACCCATAGAGCAACCGATGGTCTTGCAGTCCGAGGAGCTCCCGCCAGAGACTGAATTCGAATTTTCGAATACGACAACCATGGCATGTCTACTTTGTGCTCGACAGTTCAAGTCACTCGAGCAACTCAAGCGGCATAACAGCGAGTCCGGTCTCCACAAGGTAGTGTTCATTTCCTCTAAGATGCATTCCACGTGTTTTTAACCTGGAAACAGAAAAATCACAAGGACGCCAACCTCAGAGATATCGCCAGGGAGAAAGTCAAAGCTGCGCAACTTAAGGGTTTGAACGCTGATGGCGAGAACGAGCCAAAGACAGACGAGCAGACACCGAAGTATCGCGACCGAGCTTCAGAGCGACGGGTGATGCATAATCAGCCCGATGCACCCGCACCGTCATCCAGCTCGGGTAGTGGGGTCTCCGGTAATGGTCGACGTAGCGCGCCTGGCCCACCCAAGCCACCGAGCCCCCCACCTCCCCCTCTCAATCCAGGCCGGGATGAGAATAACGTTGGAAATAAGTTATTGAAGATGATGGGCTGGACGGAGGGCACGGGCTTGGGGACCAACGGAGAAGGAAGGGTCGACCCCATGTGTGTTGGGCCCTATTTTCCTCTCCTTTCCGTTATTCACTTTATTCTTTACAGACAAACGGCCATTTATGCCCAAGGGGTAGGGCTTGGTGCATCCAAGGGTAAGGACATCGAGTCACTGCCAAACGGCGGCTACTCTTCGTACAACAACGCCCACGAGGTGGCACGAGAGCGTTACAATGATGCCAATTAAAAACTGATGAGCGGTCTTGTTGGATTTTAAGCGGCGGTTGACTGCTAGTCTTAAGCTTAATCACGTATTGCATGTTTACTACCTCGCCTCACTCCTGCTTGTCCCATGAAATGAATGTGTATTAACGACGTATGCAGAATCAAGGAACGTAAATGATCACAAAGGCGATACTGGTATACCTATCCGGGTGCCCATTGCGACTGCACGCTGTATACGAGGATCAAAGTCACAACATGATATAGCTCAAGACAACAGCGAGGCCCAAGAAAGAGCCGCTAATGACTCTACCCATCGCACCACCGGAGTTGTTATTGGTGCTGGTGTTAGTAGGCCTGGATCCACTGCTGGTACCGGAGGGGGTTCCAGAGCTGGAGGGCTGGGCAGCTGGGAGAGTAGAAGAAACGACAGAGGAAGTTGCGGGAATGGAAACGGTGGCAGTCCCTTCTTCAACCTGGTAATAGATCCCGGCAACAAGCGGCCCCAGGTTGGTATTCTTTACGTAGTCAGGGAAGACGAATTGTTCGACCCCCGGAACAGGGCCAGAGAGGTCCTGGGGAGGGGTGAAGTTATCGCCCTGGGCATAGACTACGATGGTGTACCTATAATCGTGTTAGGGGAGAGGCAAGAAAGATAGACTGCGTTCATGCGCTGACCTGTGTGGTCCAGAACCAGCGGGAGGAGCGGGTCCGGCGTATTCGGTGATCGTAGTGGCACCTTCAAAAGTGACTTTGCCATCTTGCAGAGAATGTTATTCGGAGTTCCGTTACATGGGCATGAGAGACACTTACCAGTAACCTTAGCACCGTTGACGAGCCAGTGACGGCTTTGTCCGTTGCTTTGGTCACTGCCAACAGCGCCAGGGTCGATCATTGCGACCGTATAGTTTCCATTGAAGGTAACGGTTGAGTTAGCGGGTGTCAACGTGAGGTCCGGAGCATTGGCAACTTCTGTAGAATTATTCAGCCTTGGGCAAATGGAGGATTGACCTTGAAGACACTGACGATCTTTCGAGATGAGTTGACCAGGAGTGATTGTTCCAAGACCCTGGAAGTTAGCCGCCAGGATTGCCGTCGGTTCGAACACTGGGATGGGGATAGGGACGAGTTCTGCGTTTTTGAACTGGGCTTCAATGCCTTCCAACTGGAGCTCAGTGGACTGAGCGAGAGCGACGGAAAAGAGAGCACAGGCAACGAAGAGGGTACGGAAAGCCATCGGGAGTGGAAGTGGGGGGAAGTGGAAGTAAGTGAGAGAGCAGAGTTGAGCGTGCTTCCCATCATCTTTCAGGTTATAACCGCACCTCCGTCTTTCAACATCACTGGCGACAACGGCGACGACAGCGCCGGAAGGACCGCGACTGCTACCCTCTGGCCTCGAGCATGAACTCGTTCCTCACTCGCAAAAAGAATCGACCTCGTCAATCCTCTGTCTCGACAGCCTCTGAACTCGGTGCCTCCAAGCCATATGAAGAACTCGCTCCTTCTCCTCACTCGCCCATTCATGTTGGGACAACCTCTCAGGGCCTTCGCGGTTCTTCAGCCAGCGTGATTTCTGCACCAATCACCAATCCTACCCTCACGCTCGACGGTACCGAGCTCAACCTTTACACTATGCATCGCTCGAAGCAGGACAGAGATCAGCTATATAATACCCACCCTGCTACCAGACCAATTTCCCCTATTAATTCTCCGTCGACCGCGGATTCTTCCACCCTTTACAGCGAGTCCGATAAGACATATTCCCATCACCGGTCAACTACGAGTGTGAGCGAAACCTCAGTGTCTTCGGGGCGGAGGAGTCCTTCCGTCTCAGACTTTGGTGGTTACCACTCGCAACGAAGGGGCTCCAACCAACAGACCGCTCGACCGACATCTCGTACTGCGACCAGGTCTGATCGTATGTCAACGAACACTCGTTCCGTTGTCTCAGATTCACCCTCCCAACACCACCACTCGACCCACATTGGCAATGCCCTCCATGTCGTTCGGTATGGTACAAATGGAGAAGAATTTCACTTCCCCAGACCAAACGACGACGAGGAGATCGAGGTGCTGTTCCAGGAGATCAAGCGTTCTTTGGACCTTGGCGATAATATGCCCAATATGACTATCGATCAGAAGTGGCAGATGGTGTATAATGCAGAACATCTTCGGTGGTCCGAGGAGCGTAGGCGTGAACAGCAAACCAAGAAACAAGCAGAGACCGGACAATCTGCCCCCTTTTCTGAAGGATCCCCCGAGTGGTACATCCAAAAGTTTATGGACCGAACTATCATTCCAAAACAAGCATCAAGTCTGGAGGTTTCCTTGCGTAGTAATCAGCTGAGGTTAACCTTATTACAACGTTCTCACCCTGCTGTCGCTGAAGACCTTTTAGCTGGTTTAAGCACTTCGTTTCAATACAAGGTACTTCTGTACTCTCACAGGCCCTTGCACAAATATCAAGGAAGGGCAACAAGAGGTGATTCAGCATCTTGCGTTTTTCTCTTTCTTTGCCACGCCGAAACCGACTTTATTTCAGGCGAAACGAGGACATCCAACTAGAATTTGGTATCGCCAAGTGTATAAAGACAATCCTCAACAACCAGGTAAGCTGAAGGCGTTATTTTTCATACACTTGGCCTGACACCGCTGTTAGTTCGGTGCCCAAGAAGCATATACCCACACGGCAATCGTCAGCCAAGTCGCTGCATCGTTAAATACCCCACACTTGCAAACAAGGAAGGCAATAACGGATGTCTTGATCTTCTTCATCTACGAACGAGACTTCCAGGGATTCCCTCTCGTCATCACCGCCCTCGAAGCCCTCAGCACTGCAAATAATGAAGCTGCGACACCGTACACATACTGGTTTAAATCAATGGAGCAATCTATCTCTGGACGGGGTGTCATGGGAAGTTTGGTCGGGGCTAGCGACGAAGTCCGGCGAGGTGGTGGTCCAGATAGCTCAATGAATGACTATGCTGTTTGTGCCTCCGTCCTCATAGTCCTAGTTTGGTCATTCACGCGCTTCTAGGTCGGCTGCATGATCATGATGAATGGCATTCTAGTTGCCTGCAATGACCTGGATTTACGCATACACCACCGTTCCCAGATGGAGGCGGCTGGGTTGCACCGGATCCTGGAAATTCTGGGTTCCTTTGGTCATGTGCCACTCGATAAACTTCTGAAGATTTTCCAACAAACTCTTAACGAAGATGAGAAGAAGCTTCGGGAGCGCCTCGATCAGGAGTTCCTGAAGGACCTTCGAAGGCCAGAAGACGTGTTCAAGGCTATACAGGCAAAAACAGAGAACCTGAGAGCCAAGGACTACTTCTTGTCTACTCTGCAACATCTCCTGCTCATCCGAGAAGATGGGCCTGCCTTGACACACTACTACCAGCTGATCGACTCCATCGTGGCGGATGTTGTGTTAGACAAGAAATTGGCGGGGGCAGAACATAGGCTCGGGCAGTCTGTCGAGCGGATAATCGCCCAGTTCAACGAAACAGATCGGTTACAGGCCATCGAGGACGAGGCTGCTGAGGCTAGAGCTTACGCACTACAACTCAAACTTGAGAAGGATGCCCTTGACGCAGAAGTTTCTCAGGGCGTCGATGGGTTGGTCGGTAGGCTCAAGGAGCAGATCGCTCAATTGGAGGAGAAACTCCAAGTTTCTCGTGCCAATACCGCTCGTCTCCAGGGGAAACTCGAGACGCAGAGGGCTGGATACGAAGAGCAGATTGCGCAGCTCGAGGCTCAGATTATGGAACTGTTCAGGATGCTGAAGGAAGCTGGGAAGGGCGTTGAGAAGGTTTTTGAGAACTCCGGAGGTATGGATAGGAAGACCTTGATCAACAACCTCGAGAAACACCTCCAGCGTCACAAGACGATCAGTATCCTTGAAGGCCGCGACAGGCGAAGACGGAAACGTGAGGGTGATGCGAGTGGTTTCGACGAATCCGATACCGAGGACGATTCTGGGGGCGGTTCCAGAAACGGTAGTCTGCGAAGGCGACCTGCAAATTCCTCCGTGAAGAAACGCACAAAGTCTACGAGGTCGTCAGAAGCGCAGAACGGACACCTGTCTCAGTTCATGGATGCCGATGATGCTGAAGCACAGGAACAGCTAGAGCAGCAATTTGCTGCTGGCGCCAACATTGTACGTGCTGTCCTTTGCAGCGGAACGTTCGTCTTTTCTGACTCATCTCTTCATTCAGATCCCACCGTCCTCGGGAGCCCGAAGTCTCAGAGGATCGCCGAAACGGCCGGGCGGTGCCCGCGCTCTCGTGGATGTCTCTTCACCTCTAGCTACTTCGGATGTCATCACAGGTCATGACGACAATGAGGATGAAACCGAGCCTCGTCAGAGTGGTTCGTCAGGTCTTACAGAGGACACCCAACCGACATCTGTTAGTGAGGCTGACGGTGTCTCTGGAGGTATGACATTCGCAGAGCAACTACGAAAGAAGCTGGCCGCAAGGGGACAACAACCTCCAATAAACCCCAGTCCTGTGACACCCTCTACAATACTACCGGAGCCTGGATCGGATCCCCCGCCGCCCCCACCCCCTCCACTGCCTGGGATGCCCGATGCCCTATCAGAAGACACTCCTCCTCCTCCCCCTCCTCCTCCTCCTCCGCCGCCGCCGCCACCGCCGCCACCGCCTCTCCCTGGTACGCCTGGTATCATTGGAATGGATGGTCCTCCCCCTCCTCCCCCTCCCCCTCCACCACCACTGCCCCCTCCTGGGTTCACGTCTCCCATTTCTGGGTCTACAGGATTCCCCCCGCCACCACCTCCGCCACCTCTCCCTGGAAAGCTTGGGGGACGACTCTCTATGATTACTCCCTCCAATGGCAAAATCCTTGCTTCATTGCCGAACTCCGCTCCTAACTCTGCTAGAGGGTCATTTTTGCTTAGCCCCAGTATCAATAACCTTCTCTCTGCTCGCAAGGACCTATCGATAACCCCAAGTACGAAGATGAAGCAACTGCAGTGGGATAAGATTCCCCAGCAACAGGCACAAAAGACCGTGTTTAATGATGATCCAACGCAGGAGGAAGAGTGGCTCAGGAAGCTGCAGCTTGACGGTGTTTGGGTCGAAATGGAGGAAGATTTCAAGGCCAAACAACTGGTTGTCAATCTTATGGGTTTGTTCTTTCTCTAGTTCCTGAAGCTCCTTCGAACTAACGGTATATTAGCTCGACAGAAACAGGCAGAACTCAAGAGCGTATTAGATTCCAACACCAAGAAGCGCGTCGGTAAGTAAATCAAGCGAAACCATCGTGCAAGTTATCGCTGACACGCGATACAGAAATTCTGACCAAAATTGTCAAGAATCTCAGTCCGGAACAGATCGCAGCCAAGATCGCTTCATTCGACCAGGGGATTTGTACACAGTTATTCTTGTCTGAGCTCAAACCAATCCTTCCCACTCCAGAACAAGTCTGTACTCCCTCTTAACGAGTTCACCGCGTCTGACCATCACGATTAGGTCGGAAAACTCAATATCTATCGTAAAGCTCCTCCAGAACAACTGGCCGAACTCCACCCTGCAGATAGGCTGATGGTTCAACTCATTGAGATCGACCGCTTGGGCCCGCGTGTGGAAGGCATGTTGTACAAGACCGCATTTGAGGAAAGCTGGACGATGTTGGATGAGGTTCGTGTCTCTCCAAAGCACACGGTCCTCTTGGTCTGACACCGGAATATTCAGAGTGCTAGGAGGCTTTCGGAGGCAGGGCAGGCGCTCTTGAACGCGAAAAATTTCAAAGAGCTTCTCAGCGTGAGTCCTGCATGTGAAGTGTGCGGAATGTGAGATGGCTAACTGCGAACTACCAGCTAATCCTACTCATCGGAAATTACATGAATGGGACAGGCGTAAAGGGCGGTGCTTTCGGGTTCAGGGTCAGCAGCATCAACAAGGTAAGATGGGGTTCCCTAGTCTCGGCGACTTTGCGCTTACGCACTGTTTCTCTAGCTCGTAGATACGAAGTCGGTGAATAACACGACCCTCTTGCACTTCCTTGAACGGACCGTATCCAAACACTTCCCTGACATGGAGGAGTTCTTGGAGGAACTGAACCGTCCCTCCGAGGCATACAGAGGTGCCGTTGATCACAGTCCGTACAATCCAAATGTGAGGCTGATTACAGATTTAGACAACCTCCAGGACATTCGAAAGGACCTTGGAAATCTGCGTGAAGGTCTCAAGAAGATCCGCCAAGAACTCACAGACCATTTCGCAAATGTTGAACCGACCAACCAGTACGGCACTAAGATGTGGGCCTTCTTGAGGAAAGCAACCGCATTACTCGAAGACTTGGTCGACGACGTCGATGCTGCAGAGTCAACATTTTCAGAGGTTGCGCAGTTCTATGGTGAAGATGAGAAGAGTACGACATCCTCAGAGTTCTACGGAGTTTTCAAGACCTTCATCACATCTTACAGGGTGAGTATCGGGGTTTGTGAAGCTCAATTTTTGTCGTTCCCACTAATGACTTTACAGAAATGCAAGATGGACAATCAAACTTTTGCGGAGCAAAAGGCTTCTGCGGAGAAGAGGCGTATAGCTGCAGAAGAGTTGAGAGCCGCCAGGCAAAAGGCTCAAGAAGAGGCTTCCGAGAGCGAAGACACGTCTGTCCTCGACAATTTGCTCGAGAAGTTACGAAGTGGTGAGAACGTCGGACGCCGAGCTCGAAGAACACGTCCAAGTGCTGCGAGCTCAACGCTTACGGTCGATACGACACCTTCGTTCGACAAGGAGGATCCAGCTGGCCTGGCCAGAGACATGCTTGCACGGTTACAGTCCGATGGTTTCGCGGTTCTGCCACCGACCTCTCCCAAGTCAAATCCCTACTCTTCCTCCAGGAGGAACCGTCGTCGGTTGGCGGGATTGGAGGCAACCCTGGAGTCACCAGACGAGCGGGACAGCGTCAATTATAACGACTCAGTTACCTTAGTGGACCAGTCTGATGCTGGTTTTTCGCGGACGAACTCTCTTGATGCTGGTGACGATGATTCAGCAGGGGACGTTACGATTCGCGCAGATTCTTCGTCATGACCCTAGTTTTATTTTGTATTTGCTCACACCACCCTCTTTCTCGCATCTGCTTTCGATATAGACACGTAGGTAGCACATGTTTTTGGAACATCATTGAATACAGGATAGGAAAAAAGACGATGACAGGAGCGGGGTTCGAACCCGCGCCACTTGCGTGATGGGGAAGTTTATGCAACTTAAATCCCACGTCTTAGACCACTCGACCATCCTGCCGTCCTCGTGGATCAAATTTTATCATTTATTGGCAAACTCCAATCTATGCCAATGCAACAAGTATTGGGTGTTGGTTTGTAGATCATGATCCTAGGTATGTAGTATGGAAATGCGGGTCAATACTTTTCTGAAATAACTTGGGAAAATATCAGTACCATATCACGCAGCCGATATGAAGTTACACTTACTTAGTGTCACGAGCGAGGTCCATCCCGTGAACGGGTGACTCCTTCGACCTTCTCCGCTCTCCGAGTTGTACTGTTCCCATACATAACCCGTCCGCTCGTACTCCTTGAAGACATTGTCTACGATATTCGTCCGCAGCTCGTTATATATCTTCTTGGCTTGCTCTTGGTAGGGTCCCTCCACGGCGGCGTACTTCTGTTCAAGGTGCGTAAGATGATGCAAGCAACATTAAAGGAGTGCGTACCCCGTGAAGTGCGCTGAGGGCCATATAGTTCATCGGCATCCAGACCGCACCTTTCCAGTAGTCTTCGCCATTTCCGAATTCAGGGTGCGATAGTGAAAGACTGCGGATACCATGCGGGGACCATAGGTGCTTAGGGTCGCTCATCAAGTCCAACATGGCCCCGAGGTGTGGGGAAGATGGATCGACGAGAGATAGGAAGAGAGGAAAGAGAGAAAGATAACCACGATGACATTCATGATACGAGTCGTCTAGGTGTGTTGTTCAGCAGAGAGGCAGCTGGTTGCGGGAATAACCAACCTTCTTGATCGATGCCGAGATCACAGTACATCTGATCCTTCTCGCTCCAATGCAAGTCTGTCAAGGAAAACCGTGAGCGTTGGCGCAACACCGTCAAGACTTGGGAGGGTACCGTCGATATTCTGAATAATCGCCTTCTCATTTCCAGCGAACGTCTCCGCATCGTCCTCTTCGCCGATGAATTCCGCAATCTCCCTCATGGTCCTGCTGAAGAACCCCATCCAAGAGATTAGATCCAGATGTAATTCACCAGCGTGGGCGGCAGCTCTCGGGTAGTCATCCATTCCGCTAGTCAGGACGTGGGTCTCAGAGCGACCTCTCCACCGGTATCCTTCCGACTTCGAGCGCGCTTTACGACCGTATTGTTTTATTTGCCCGCGCTGGGTTCGCCTGAACCATTCGTAGTGCCTGCGGAGAGGTGCATAGATCACATTCAAGTAGTTTCGAGCGACTTCTTGTTCCTCGAGGTGGATGTCACGTAACCGAAAAACACCATGGGCGTCATCTGACATGCGGACCTGGGCGGACTCGTCGCCCATTCCCATACCCAGATCGAAGTCAGAAGGTCCCGGGGAGCGAGCCTTCAACCTTCCGATAAAAGCGGTGACGGCCATAGCGAGGGTAGGTGGATTCGCAAAGGTCGGGACCTGGGTTTGGAACTCTTTTGGTACCTGTAGGACGAATGTCAGGGCATGTACCTAGGTTAAGGGAGAGGAACTGACACGGCTGCGTGCCTCTTCGCCCAGGATTTGCTCACGTCCCACCCAACCGTCTTCATCGACGAGGTTGACCCAATCCTTAAGGATTTCCAATCCAAGGGCATTATCCCAAGCTCCGATCTGTAATAGGTGGAACCCTTCGTCCCTATGCAAGGTTAACATATGGGGATCCGGTCAACTCGACTTACATACCAATAGAATCCTCTCGGGAAGAAACTTCTGCTTGGAGTCGCGGTAAGTAATTCCCGAGGTTCTGTGAGCCTGGGACCCATTGGTTTTTCGTCCTCTGTTTCTCCATCTTCTTCATCCCACTCGTAAGAAAACCCACGATCTTCGATCGAAGAACCATAAAAATAACCAATTCCACCCAGCAAATTCGAGGTAATAGCTTGGGAGAACTCCTCTGTTGTTTGATTGCTGGGTGGGATGGGGAAGATCGATTTGAAACGAGCAGCGAATGCTGAGGTCAAAGCTGGGACCCCCCGATCCAAAGTTTCAGCTGTACCATGAACATGAGAATCGTCATGGATGCCAGGGTACTGGTATCATACCGTCGAGTTTGTGTTTCGCGCTCGCGCTCTCGTAGAACACGTCGAATTGGAAGGGTCCACTGAACGTTTTCTGGACGGCGTAAAGGTTACTTCCCGGTTGAATGCTGTGCGAGATCTGTAAGGTGAAAGCGGGGCTGGGAACATTTCCCTGATGCCCTTGAGAGTTGAAAGGTTCCAAAATCTTGCCTGCCCGAGCAAAGATGTCATCCATGATGTACTCTGGCGGTCGGAGTCAGTGCCGAATACATGAATCAACTGGCTTCAAGGGTCACTTTTCGCTTGCCAGATGTTTTCTTGCTCCACTCTATATCCAGCAAAGCCTGTTCTTCCAACAGCGTCGCCAACGCGAGACGCCTTATCCACATAAACGTTGTCGGGATCGTCCTCGATGCGAATCGTAAAGTCATCCAAGTCTGGGGTGGAACCTATAAAGGTGACTGGACCGTCAAGACCCTGGAAATCCGGTCGATTAGCGTATACTTTCTATAGTCACCAGCCAGAGGAGATAGAGCGGACCTGGGGTATTGGTTCGTTCTGCATTTCAAGGCCACCAAAGCCCTCGAGACCGGAGTAGAACACTGTAGAAATGTGCATAGGTTTCGCTGTGGGAGATCCGGTCGCACGTGAGCCTTGACATCGCCAAAAACGGAGAGTTCGTTATCCCCTGCTCACAAGCATCCATGGGTTCTCCCTTGATTCGAGCAGCCCAGCTACCACCATTATTTCCACCCGGGACCTTCAAAAACTCGGTGGTAATCTTGACATTATTTTGCAAATCCTTGATCTCTTGGACACCCCCCTCACGAGGGTCATACTGGGTCCAAGTGTAGCTGTCTAGCTTATCGTCCTGTTCGCATGCATGCCTGGACCCTTGAAATGCGATAATCAGTACACGCGTGCCACGATTTCTAGCCAGAATCGCAAGCGCACTTTGCACGGACTGGTAGTTCACGGTACTGAACCATATGAGGCCGGTCATCAACGACTGGGGCAGCCTCGGGCGGATGCCAAAGTACAGGTTCGGCCGGTATGGTCCCCATAGTAGTGACTGGTCGGTTTCCTCGATAGGCTTAGACACTGCAGCGGTAGCAAGTACGAATAGCAGCAAAAAGAGCCGCATGTTTGAGGGTATTCAACAGTCCGGCGGGGATGATGATGTCGTGGCACAGAGGTCGATCACTCCCGTAACTGGGCGTTCTCGAAAAATAAAAATCGCTCGCAATCTGGATACATGCAATATCATTGTACATAGGAAGGAAACGAGAAGGAGCGTGGTCATTAACGATTGAGAATCCTAGGGAAGGTGTGGTATAACCAGTAAAAAAAGTCGAAACGAATCTCAATACTAGATTTCAAGGCGAAGGACGGAACGATTAGCTCCAACCTGGGTTCCGTGTGCTCTAATCGAACTCAAGGTAAAATCGTTAGGGTCAAAAGAAAGGGAATCAAAATGAAGGGAGTCGAGTTTCATCTCGAGACTAAAATCATTTGCATAAGAATCTTCTTCTTTTACCATGCTAAGGGCTGAAGCAGGCTGTATTTCACCATAATCTTCTTCCACGTTGTCATCATCTTCTGGACGAGACATTCTCCAGCTACGCTTCGAAGAAGACTGGGAGGACCGCCTTGCCAAGGAGGTCATCGAGGGTAAAGGAGTCGGAGGGACGTCAGAGGGAGGATCTTCGAGAGAGGCAGTAGAGGGGGTAGATGCTGAACTGGTTGTGCTAACAGTCGATGAAGAACTGAATAGGCGAGGGAGCTCCAAAAGAGATAGACGCTTCCGGAAGGAGGTGGACTTGGGACGTAAAGAATCCGACGAGGTAGGTGAATTATCGTAATGGAGAGTTGAAGTTGGTCTAGATGGTCCAGGTTGTGGGCTGGGAGAGGAAGGTCGGAGGGAACCCAGGATGGAGGACTGCATGGAGGACCTGGTTGGGGAGGTCGGGGAGAGAGGAGGAGAAGCAGTTGAAAACGCCGGGGACGTAGGTCGGACGGTAGCAGTGGGAGATGGGGGAACAACGTCCATGGAGGGTTCTTCCTGGTTGAAACGGAAAATCTGGCTAAGGGGACGGGACCGTCGCTTAGACAGGGTGTTCTTCTCCGCCCGAGAAGCGACTGACGGGGTGGTGGGTCTGGCATTTTCGTCCTTATTAGGTGGTGGACTGGGGACAGTCTGAGCTGGTGCGGGCTGTTTGCGGGACGACTTCCCGACGTTTTTGATGGACCGTAATGCTTGGGTTGCGCGAGCCCTGAAGGTCTTGGACCTAGACATGACATCTTTCTTCCCAGCAGCGGAAGGTATTTCCTTTCCAACCTTGTAGACCTCTACAATGTCGTCCTCGTCCTCTGACCTGTACAGGCTGATTGGGGAGGAAGGTTCCTCTGCGGAACGGTGAACGGGCATGATGACCTCTTCCTCCGAGGTACGAAGAAACACGGGAGCGGTGTTAGCGATTTGCTGATGCACGCTGAGAGCAATGTCGACCGATTCGATGTCGGGTTCGGTGGAGAGAACGGCTTTCGAGGCATCGAAGTAACAAAAGGGTGGAGTCTCTCCTTGTTCTTCCTCTGGGGGGATGACGAAAACATCGGGCATTTGTACAGAGCTGAAGGAGGAAGGTGGGACTGGGAGTCCGTGTGAATCAAAGGAGCGTAAGGTGTTCATAGCAGAATCGCGGAGGGGAGAGAGATGTTGGTTGGCAAGAAATGTTCAACCGCTAACTTTCCTTATTTGTACATCCCGACGCGTCGTGACTTCTACAATGATCGACTACACCGGCCCTCTCGAATAGCCCGAGCGATAATCCCGTTCACCTCCTTCGTCCGCTGTACCTGTATCCCGTGTCCAGTGCCCGAAAACTCTATCAGCTCAGCCTCAGGCATATTTGCCTTGATAAACTTGCTTCGTTGCGGGCTCACGAGATGATCTTCGTCGCCGGTCACAATAACCACCTTGGGAATCAGCCTAGAGATTTCCCTCAGTCTATCCCCGCTGACCCTATGCGTCAGTCCGGCAGCCATCTGTGAGATAACACCAATGAACGGTTGCGATCGAGCGGTGTGGTATCGCCTCAAGTAGTTCTGAAAAGGCGGTTGACTAAGGACCTCTGAAAAAAAAGGAAAAAAGCGTAAGCTGACCTCCGTTTCTATCTCTCTATTTTTCCGACCACGGTGGTCCCCTTCTGCTTTTGCTTCTAACCATTTCGTCGGGAACAGTGTTTCGAGGGATTTCGATACCCGCACATTTGGATCTTTGATCGTCAACAGTCTAAATAGTTGTCAGGATCATTACACACAAACATGCTGGACAACCCGAGCACCTTGCCAAGGTAACGGTGCCTTTGAGCTAGTAACTTCATGAGTGCCGTGTGCATCGTTGCATTCACGTTAAACCTACCGGAGGGAAATTGTTCCATGGTCGTCCGCCTGCGGTAGTAACAATGAGGGAGAGGGACGCAATGCGGTGTGGTATCAGCGTAGATAATTCTGGGGATACACCAACATCTTGAGCAAGAAATGCCAATCATGCGGTGCCTGGAAGACAAACCTTGCGCAATCATACCACCTAGCTCCCAGTCTGTAAGCACCAAAGGCTCGACAAGCAGGGAAGAAGCATACCCAATGAAATACCGACAACGTGGATCCCTCGCTGTTCCTTCCAACCAATGTAATCCAGCAGGACGACCACATCCCCGGCCATCTCGCTCGTTCTACGTACCAGATATCAGTCCGTTTGGATATATGGCACAGCGGTTAAAGCTATTCACGTGTATGGACCGAGAGGTGTCCCACTATTTCCGACACCTCGATTGTCGAACACAAGGACAGAATAATTTGGATCGCGGCCAAAGTGTTCGACCTGGTTCACCCAACCGAAGGAAGTGCTGTTCAAGCTAGAGCACCAGAAAACCCGTCAAATAAACCCGTCGTCACCAAAAACGAGCGTGCTTACCCCATGATGAAGACTATCTTCTCCTTCCCGGTCCCATGCTGTTCGTAATACAATGAATGGCTCTCCAGCGGATCCTCACCGTACCTAATCTTGGTCACAGGACAAAGTCCCTTCTTTACCAGGCTTACGGGGTCAAATAGGGTTGGTAGGTCGACTTCGCCCGGAGGACTGGGGATCATGGCGGGATATAAAGAGATGTGGCGGGCCTCCGAGCCGGGGTTCAGGAAGGAGAGTAAAATGTACGTGTGAGGAATATATCGTATGCTAAACTATTATCGGAACGAAACAAAATCAAAGGAAGGTAATAGATGTAAGTATGACACTGAATCTCTATCGTTTCCCGTTAGTCTTGGGTTTCTTAGCAACCTTCCCGTTCTTTGCCGGAGGTTTGGCTGGCGCCTTGCCCTTTGGGGGTGCCTTCTTCTTTGGACGAGCATCAGAATCATCCGACTCATTGCCCTTCGTCTTCTTCGCCTCTTGTGCCTTCTTATCCGCTGCAAGAAACGTCACCAAAGTTGAATCAAGCGCGTACAAAAATCCACTTACATCTCGCAGCTTTCCTCTCCAATTCATCCCAATCATCGCCCTCGCTCCCACTGAAGTCGGAGTCACTTCCTCCGTCATCACTAGCGTCGGATCCGTCGTTGAAGTCGCTCTCCGAGTTACTGACCTCCGAGTAGCCAGACTGGGACGAGGCATGCTCGTACTCCGATTCAGTCCCTGAGTCCTGCTCGCTTTCCTGCTCCCCTCCGCCAGAAGCACCGAGGAAACCCCATCCGCCCGCTGCGAAGAACTCGTACGGGTTCTCATTGATGTGCTTCATGATCGGATTCCAGTTAAGGTTGACGGGACCTTCGGCTAACGGGATGTCCACCGAACTGCAGATATTTTAGCAGATGTTCTCGACCTAAACAGGGGAGATACTTACTCAAGCCACTGCTTGACGTCGTCGAGGAGACTCGTCGGTATCGAGTTGATATGCAGAGGCGACTTGGTGAAATCTTTGAGCACCAAAACCATATCGAATTGCTTCAATCCGAATTGAACACGCTCCAGTGATGCGATTTCGATCTCGTTCAACGTCACGACCAAGAATGGAGGATCGGAGAGGTACACCAAACAATCTGTTGTCGGTTGCAGGCGGACGTTGGTCCGGTGCGGGACACCCTCAAATGAGAGCTCTCGGAATGGTACATCCATCTCAACGGCATCACCAAGCTGAGGGAAAGCACGTGAGGTGGAGCGCAGCGGGTTATTTGTGTAAGAACTTACAGCTGTCGTCGCAGCCTCCGCCACCTTCTCCGTGAAGGCCTTGAACTCCCTATTTAGCATCTGCCTCCGCTTCCGTTCCTGCTGCTCTAGTTCGATTTCGTCTTCGTCTCCGTAACGGTACTTGCGCTTCCTGTTACCCGTTTCATCGAACTGAACGTCCGACGCCTCGCGGAAGAATTGGACATCCTATCAACCCTTCAGCACTAGTGGGAGAAAGAATGGCGTTGGGGGAACTTACGTGTGCCTTCCGTTTGCCGATCATCATCGGGGACTTCAAATTTATGTGGACGATTACGAGCAATTCATGTTCACAAGGCTGAAAGAAAAGGTGCTTGATGTTGCTGAAAAGGATATCTGCAAAAAAATGAGTACAATCGGGTATACGTGGATGATGTAAGGTGTAGCTTACCGATTTTCTGCGAACCCATTGGTGACTGGTATCGTAGACCGTTCTGATGGATCTCCACCTCCCCAGGTAATCGCTTTCCGTCCAGAGCTGGGCGAACAAACACTTCGGGAAGCTTGATCGGTCGTCTGTTCTTGAGTTCAATGAGAGAATCTTGGTCGACGACGTCTGCCATCTCCTTCTTCTGTTGCTCCCGCTTCGTGACCTCTTTCTTCAAGTCCGTTATGTGTTTCGAAATGATATCGAAACGGTGGCCGTCTGTAGACCTATAAGTAATCGACCGGACGAAAGTAGCATCGGGGTCTTCAAATGGCTATGGATGGAGGTTAGAAATATTTCGGCGGGGTGCAAGCCTGCGGTCGCACCGTGTCTTCTTTCTTCCCGGCGATTTGACCCGGCGTTTGGAAGTTGATACGAAGAAGTGTCTGGTTACCCTCCTCGCTCTTGCTGACGTTCTTGATCGTGTTGATATGGAAAGGAACGGCAAATCCGTGGATGGGCAAAACAATGGTCGAAGCTTTTCGATCAACGAAGATCTAAGAAACAAGGATGAAAATTTTCCGTATTCGCGTCGGAAATTAATACTGACCCGTAGGCTCTCGACCTCCTTCGGAAGACCGAGTTCACCTTTGTAACTCTGGAACTTCTTCCATCCTTGCCCTTCCTTTCCACCAGCGCCGGATGCGCTCTCAGAGTACTTGGCCAGCCCATTCTTGTGCAATTGGGCGTGCAGTTCTCTCTGGTGCTCTGTAATCTTGGCGGCAGCGCTTTGGGCTGCATCGTCCTGACCAGCATGCCTGGTTTTGTTACGGAGGACCTTCCCCCCAGCAGTCTTGTTCTTCAGCGGAGATGGATTACCATTAGCACCTTTCTTTGTGGAGGCCTTGGTGTCTTCCTCTTCGCTCCCACCATCAGAAAAGAACATGACGTGTTTAGGCTTCTTTAGCCCGTCCGTAAGGCAGGTGGCTGGCCGTTTGCTGTTCACAATCAAGGTATCATTCAGTTGTAACGCATACCTAATCGGGAACGGTGTAAGCGGAGAACGTAAGGGAGCGTTTAGTGGCCCATACTTCTGTCCCTGATCGTCAACGAGGTCTTGGAATCCAAGCGAAAGGATGAAGGCCATATTTGTCCTGACCCTTCGAGTGTTTTTTGCAGATAGGAGATAGACCGAGTCCCTGAATTCCTGCCCGGTCTAGAACAAGAAGGGTCGGTAGATGATTACCCAGCACCGTTAGATACGTACGCCGAATCCAACACTTTTGACGAAGTTCTTCTCCAGCTCCGGTTTCTTCTCCCGGATATATGAGATAGCGTGCTGATAAACATCACGGGCCACGACACCATCTTGTAGCTTTTGCATGAGCCCTGTTTGGAGGTTGAACAATAGTCCATAGATTGCTTCTTGCTCCTGAAATAAAAGTCAGCGGAGAAGGAATGGACAGGACGGTACACACCTTCGTAGGATCTACCATGATGCTCCTACCAAGACTTGAGCAATAGGACTTGTACCGCATTCCGACCGAGACCAAGAAAACACCCTTATAGGCGATGTTATCAGGCGTCGACTCTGCTGTGAACTTAAGATCATAACCAGAGGAGGCGGTCTGGGACTGAATGATCGTTGGGTAACAGAACTCCACAGATTGCCAATCGACCTGACGAAGTGAAGTGTATAAATGGTCAGAGGTAACATGCCAGTAACTGAGACATACCTTGCCAAGGTTGCCCTTTTCCCAAACCTTCATGTCAGGTGGCTTGTCATCCGACCCCAACCTTCCTTCGATGAGTGCAGCAAAGCCTTCATGCGAAATCTTGGTTTGTCGGTCGACGATGGTTTCCAGCTTAAGGGCAATATGGTGCTGAAGCAAGGTCCTTGTCAGATTTCCGGCCATCCTCAGGCTGTTCTGTTTACCGGAAAGACGTCAGCGGGGAAGGTGAGGGGATTATAGAGCACTTACAATTTCTTCCTCATCTTTCACAGCCACAAACCCAGAGATCGCTGAAGCAATGTCAACAACTGTTGGTTTTTTCGCAGCACCTTCGACAGCCACATTCCACTCGTTGATCATTTTGCCAGTATGTTTCTCTTTGACGAGGGTGCCAACACGCCCTGAAGAAGTGTACACCTCGAGGAACTCTGGTAGAGCATCGGTGGCTGGTTCCTTCCCCTTTGCCAACACAAGGATATTTACAGGGACGGGAGACTTTGGCGTGGCGACCTGTGACAGAATCTTTGCTAGAAGCCAGTGAGAACCTGGAAATGTGACGATGTGAGGGATGGCACCTTTCTTGGCAGAACACAGAACGTGAAGTTTGTCCTTCTTCAGGAGTAGAAATGTCGTCGGGAACTCGTATCCAAGCAGCCAAGTCTGCCCGCAGATCTCCAGTGAGTTGATAATTGCCGGTGAATGGACGGTCGTACCTGGAAAGCGACACCCTTTTTGGTTGGCTCCTCCTCCCCTGCGGGGTCTCCAGCAAGTAGAAGGAGGGAATCGCAGTCGGCGACGGAACTGAAATCTTCATCCTTGGAGCCGCTCTTTCGGCTAATTAGCTGTGGTTGAACAGAACGCGCGCCAAGTGGTAAGCACCTTCCAGGAAGTCAAAACTCGCTCGAGCCTGCTATTGAAGAGGTCTTTGTTGAGCTGAACATCCATCTCCTATCGATGAAAGTGAACGGAGCCCGGGAAGGCGGTAGACAAGGTCAAGGGAGGGGAAATGAACGTGACACACGCGTCTGTCACGCTCGCGCGTTGTGTCTGGTTCAGGCAGAGTCATCCTCCAGATTATTCAACAAATCTACCACGACCGGTCGACCCCCCAGTCTGCTCCCAATCGCCGCGTTCACATGCACCTTGTCCCCTTCTCCAATCTCAGCCCCTCGCGCCTCGTGGATGTGCCCGCAAACATGTAACCGACACCTTTCCAATTCCTTCAACCTCCTCGCCAGGACACCACACCCTGCTCGAACCTTTTTCTTTGTTTCGTCCAGAACGTGATGCGCCGGCGTGTGAGTTAACAGGATTTCTGTATCTTTAGGGATCTTGGAGTAGATACCTGCGCGCGAGCACGTTCATCCCGTAATCAATGAAATCACCAAGATAAGACACGCACCAGCTGCCTCGTCCTCGTTCTCGTACTGAAACGCGCCGAAGGAATGTCGTGCAGCAGCCTAGCAGGTAGGTGAGTAAACTCATATGTGACTGCACCAGACGCGATTGAACTCACTGGTGATCCGAAAACTTTCCATACCTTCCCTCTCACTTCGACCTCCAGTGACTCGTATTCGAGGTAGTGGACCCCTGAGTTCCGGGCATCCTCTCCTCTCACGACTTCCTGCAGTTCTTCGAACACCTAGAGCCAAATGAGGTGAGATATTATTTGAGGTTAGGCGACACTTACTTCTCCGGTGAAACCCATCGTCCCCATATACCCGCCAATCTTCCAATTCTCGTCCAAACATAACTGCGAGTTGAAATGAGACAACCTCACACTGTAGGATGGGCATGCTGAACCTTACATCGTGGTTACCTGCGATTACCCTTCACGGGCGGTGAGACGAATATATGATAGTCATGTACGCGCTCAATCCTACTTACACTTTCGTCCGATGGGGTAAATCCCTCAACCATTCGAACATTGACTCCATACTCTGGGGTACGCCTGCGCTGATATCCCCCGCATGTAGTAGTACATCACCGTCTGGCACAGCGGGAGTACGGTTATGAGTATCTGAGATGCAGACGAATCGGGTCCATTGGTCCCCCGGGTGAGGTGGGATGGTATCAGGGTCGAAATGTATCCTAGCTCCTCTGGTCTGCAGGACGCCTCCTTCGCTGCAACAGTACCGTGTCATTAGGACTCGGGCATTTGAGCTTTCCGAGGACGACTCGCCTCGTTTCGGTGGCAGATGTGGTGATCGAGGAATTTGACCTTGTAGTCGCCATGTTCTGCACTTGACCGACGATGTCCATCACCACCGACGACCAAGCGCTCCCTGTACCCGATGGTCTTGTCATTTCCTCAGAAGGAACAACGGTTGAACTTCTTTCTAAAAAAGCTCAAAAGAAGGCCGCAAAAGCTGCTCGATATGCAGAACAAAAGGCGGAACGGAGGACGCGCGAAAAAGAGAGGAAGAAACTCAAGCGAGCTGTCGCACAGCCCGAGCCTCACGACGAGGACGGGGCGGTCCCGCAGTCAAAGCGAGTCAAGTTAGACCCGAGCTCTCGAACTAAGTTTGGTGCAAGGGTGGTCATCGACCTTGGATTTGATGATAAGATGACGGAGAAGGTGTGCCCAACCAGGTTGTCGCATTGTTGCAGTTTTTGATCTTCGTATACAGGAAGTGATATCCTTATCCTCACAACTCGCGTATACATACAGTGCAAATAGGAGGGCACCATGTCCCTTTGGACATTTACTTTGTACCTCTCTGGATGGCAAAACTCTTACACGGCTCGAGAGCATTGGTGATGCTGGATACAGGCGGTGGACTGGCGTCGAATGGTGGACAGAGTCATACGAAAAGCTCTGGGACTCTCTAGATGGTCACACGCCCGTAGATCGCGGCACGATTGTCTATTTGACCGCAGATTCGGATGTGGAGTTGACGGAGTTGACGGAGGGGGAAACGTACATCATTGGGGGAATTGTCGATCACAACAGGTACAAGGTATGTGAAGCACCAAATGTGTAGTCGGCGAGATCTGATTGTACTCGTGATAGAACCTGTGTCTCGACAAAGCGGTGGGGACAGGTGTCCGCCATGCTCGTCTTCCAATAGGAACTTATCTTGCAGAGCTTCCGACGAGGAAGGTGTTGACCGTAAACCAAGTCGTTGAGATCCTCCTTCATTGGAACCAGTCGAGGGATTGGAAGGAAGCACTTCACAGTGTCATGCCAAAACGAAAATTCAAACGGCCAGAGGATAATCGGAAAGAAAAAACTACCGAGGTGGTTGTAGCGGAGCCAGGGCAGGAAGAATCCTGAATTTCCTCTCTCCCGTGTTCCAATGGAGGGAATGTGTGTCTAGGGATTCCAGACTAAGATCAGAGTACGTCTTTGAGGTTTTTGGTGGCGGAACCCCTTTCGAGAGGTTTCGGTTGGTTTGGAGAGGGCTTCCATCCGATCTGTGCGCTTCGCGTCAGGCTTTCGCTTGGAGGTATTAAGAATTGGCTATACCATGTAGATAACCTGGAAAGTGGCTGGAACAGTTCCGTCTTCTTTCCCATGCATTTCTGGAGAACGTCGGAGAAAGTTGTATAGGCAAATCAAGGGAATCCTCACCTTTATAAATGGCAGAGGCAGCCGCAAGGGTGTCCCGGCGAATGTAACCACGCCTGAACTCCAAATGTTAGCTGAAGGACCAACCCAGACCTCACGAACAACTAGGTTACCTTCCAATTATTGCATTGCTCTCGCCCATGGCCCGAATGTCTTCCATCAACTCCCACATACTCGGGTAATTGACCGTGATTTCGTCGATATCCACAGTGAGTAAGGTGAAGCCTGCCCGACCAAGTAGGTTGGAGACATCACGAGTATCTGGGCCATTTTTCGTGAACAAAGGTATTTTATGATCCAGAGACATTGTACCGGTCATTGGAGATACATGAGGTGATATCCCACCCTCACGCTCGATCTCTGCTAACTGAAGCGAGGTCCTGCATTTCATAGTAAGCCAAGTTACGGGCACGGCGGTGTACAGCCAGCCTACCTCAGCTCGAACAGCGTGTCACCACCAAACATCGCACCGAGGAAAACGCCGTCGGGGACGAGCGCTTCCTTGATTTGTGTCAAAGCTCCTGGATACGATTTTCAACGCGTAGCGCTCAGACAGGATGACAAAACGACGTGCCTGGCAGGTCGTTGACCCAATGGAGGCTCATGCATGAAACGACAGCTTCCTGTGAGTTTCTGGGTATCGTGGCCAGAAGGTTCTCCTCGTCACCAACGATCCTCTCAACCTCGACTAAAATCCACGGTTATATGCTCAGGCGTGAGTAGTGAAGGAGGAAGATCAGAATACCTTCGAACTCTTCGTCGAGATCACGGTGCAAAAGATTCTCTATGCATCCTTGAGTTTTCGGCACAGAAACGTAAAGCAATAATGGCGCACTGCTCGAGTCAAACATGATGACCTTCTGCGCAGTCTCTGTTTCCAGCAGTTTCGCAAAGTGACCTGGGCCAGACCCTAGGTCAAGCACGGTGTTAAACTTGCGCTTGATATCCTATGCGTGACACGTTTAGGCACACAAAGCAGAACATAGGGTCAGAACTCACGAGCATACGTTCTATCAGTCTATCCGCAATCTCGTCCCGCACATAATCCACCGTCCGACTGTTCTCGACACGGTTCGGAGCGGCTGACCTGTCCTTCTGCAAGACCTTGGCATATCTATCAAAAATCTGGTAGGGCGCCGGTGCAACCGTGTCCGCTATAGAGGCCAAGGATCTAGAGTAAAGTCTAGGTACCCGAAACAAAACATGTCTGCGGAAGAGTAACATTGACGAGAACACGGAGGTGTAAACGATCACGGGTAAATTGGCGCCCACACACTGATCACGCCTCATCGTCTACAACGGTACTACTCAATGTCCTCAGAATGAACACCATCTCTTCCGCCCTCGTCTCGACTAACGTCAGCTCATCCCTTCGCTTCTCCCAAGCTGCTAATTCCTCCCGCTCGTTCCGCGTCAATAACCGTTCTACGTCTTGACTGACGTCAGATCGCTGGCTCTTTTCCAGTATGGCTTTGACCAGCGGTTCCTCCGCCTCTGTTTGTCGCCGTTTTCCGATATTGTAAAGCGTTTTGTACGCATTGCGTAGCAGTGTGGCATATGCCTTTCTGAGATCAACGTACCTGGCGAACACGTCAGTGAGATTGTTTCGAGCGAAGTACTCTGATGAGCCACCAGAGGAAGAACGTCCTGGTCGGATTCCGATCCGCTCCACGAGGAACCTCTTGTAAACTAATAAAAGCATCTGCAGAAAGCGAAAATAGTAAAGGGCGGCAGTCCTTGGGCGCCATCATTGCTATCTTGGAGATCTGCTGGGATAAATATTTCTGATTTTGAAGCCGCAGGAAAGCAACACTTCACCTGTTTTTCGTCCATCTTACCGGTCTCTAATAACAACCTCATCACTCGGACACCCTCATTCCCGTACCTATCTCTGCAAGCCGTCTCCAGCGCTTGAAGCTGTAGTCGTCGGTGAATAATATCGAATTCCACCTGGACTTTCGATCCACTCAAATTGACAAACGATGCCGCTTTCCCGCTAGGACTGGGATTATCCGCCGAAGCCAGCATTCCGAGGTACTCTTTAAGGAGTTCCATGTGTGATGGTTTGTGTTTTGAAGGATAGTACAGGCTGCACGATAAGTCTTCGTCCTCTGGGATCCGCGCGAAGACATTGTTGACAGAGACTGGGTCTGGAGTGGATAGACGGTCAGCGGGAGCAGGTCTTGGCAGGTTTCCTCTAACCTACCTGATCTAAGTTCGTTCGGGCCATGTTGTGGGTTGTCGGAGGCCGAGAGTGTGGCTCGAATGACCGCAGCCGCGCCCTCATTAAAGCGT
>Ga0307512_10000169_pt1 | contig 87916 bp, 84 predicted proteins | sample 14_EM_MG_FD_200267 | JGI IMG/M metagenome (GOLD analysis project Ga0307512, IMG submission 200267) | Populus trichocarpa ectomycorrhiza microbial communities from riparian zone in the Pacific Northwest, United States - 14_EM | ecosystem: Host-associated > Plants > Roots > Unclassified | place...
TGATGGTCACGAATTTGCATATGCTGAGGGACATTGCAAGAGCGACTGTCAGCTTTAAGACTATTTAATACAAGGATGAAGAAAGTGGATAGGTGTTGGATATTTTTGGAGATCACGACTTAAATCTTGAATGCTACTATCAGCCGGAACCCCAGGCTGAAGCTTTGTAACCATGATGGATTTATGGATTTGGCTGTAACATAATCAGGTGTTGTTAAAAGGAGTACGGATAACAAGAAGAACCCGGTGTATATCTATCTGTCTATTGAGAAGGGTAGTAATGAGATTAGCGGAGTCGGTGATGTACTATTACCATTCTCTTGATGTATAAAGACTCGCATGTTGGAGAGTACATGAATTCTAGGATACTACTACAACTCTATACATTCACATATTTCGCAGCATTGCACAAGGAGACCTCCAATAAATAATTCGAAAGCGTGGTAGTGGGATATTGGAAATGAAACGAATCGGCGTGCCCATTGTCAAGGGCACCCGTCAGAGTGTTTCCAGTGTATTCAATGTAGGAATGCATAATTACACAACCGCAGATATAAAAGCAGCGGTGCGTATCTAAAGCATGGACGCATTCCAACCCATTATAATTCGCCATCAAAGTATCACTTGCATCTCAGCAAATGCATAGGTAGGGGGCTTAGGGTGCAATCTATCTATAACCATTACAATAGTGTACAAAAACTAAGTATACTACGGTCCGAGCCCCTTTAGCCGTGCCGCCTTAAAGCGACTGATCTTGGGTCTACTGCCTTCATCCAATGGTACAACGGCACGGTCCTCATCGCTCTCCGTAAATCCACCTTGCTGATGTATCATCTTTGACCGTAGCTTGTGGAACTGCATGGCCACTTCCTGTCGATGTAAAATGGGATCCATTTCATCCGGTGGATCCACCGCCAATACGGCTGGTTCACGTTCAACGACAAAGTTTGACATGATTGCTTGTGCTGCTTCCGTCTCCGGTTGCTCATCTGCGGACTTGGCAACCCTAGCTGCCTTGAAACGAGACATCTTTTTGGCCGGAAGACTAGGTGGCTGAATTGAAACTGCGGGAGCGTCCGAAGATCGCTCAATGACTGAATTGCTGACAACCGAGGGGGGAACAACAGCCTCTTTTACTGGCTCCTTTACTGGTTCTGGGGGCGTTTCAACTTGGCGTAGCGGCGATGGAGTCTGTACCTTATCCCTCTTGAAGAGGGATACCTTTGGCTTTGGTTTTTTGATAGTCGTTTGGTTTGGCGTGGGGGGAACGATTGGCCCAGCATTAGCAATCTCTTGTCTCTCCAAGAGCTTTTCCAGGAACGGAATTGCATCGTTGTCGTCGGGTACTATGTTGATCTGGTCAGCGGAGACGGCAGCCATCTTGGGAGGCGCCGTAGGTTTAGGAGCTGCAGGTGCAATATCGAGTTCCTCAGCAAACCTGACACCCTTCTTGTTGTTTGGTTTCCCAGTGGCGCTCTCCACAGGTGTTTCCTTTGTTTGCACGTGCACTGGTATCTTCCCCACCAATCGTTGCTCGAGCTCTTCCATTTGTCTTCGATAGCTTTCGGAGATGACCTGCCGAGTAGTCCTGCCCCATTTATCCTCGTCCTCACTATCTTCGTCATCTTCATCAATATCGATGTCTTCATCGGAATAATCTTCGTAACCATAAAAATCTCCTTCTTCTTCCAGGTTGAGCTCTGCCACCACAGCACCAATCTCCTGCATGTTATAACTGAGCATCTCCTTCCGGAGTCGGGTTTCCTCCTCAGTCTCTCCAGGGACTTCCTGAATCCATTCTTCCGGTTTTGGCTCCTGCGGATCGTCGAGGATCCGCACATAACCACCACCTTCTTCCTCTTTGTCCTCCGCGTTGAAGTCAACCTCTTCGACGGGAGCCGGCTCGGATTTCTTCTGCAATGATGCCCCGACGGGAGTGGCCTTAGTCTCTGCTAGCGCTGCCGATGTTTTACTAGCGTTGCCATCCTTTTCCACTCCTTTTTTTTCCGTCTCGTCCACAAGCTTCTCCAACTTCAACAACTCGACGGGATCTAGCATTCTGGATGTAGCCTCTGGGTCCTTGCCATTAACCCAAGCATCTGTGCTGCTTAGCATCGCATCGGCATAACCAGGAAGAGGGTACTAACTCATGATATTTCCGTCATCATCAAGCTCTTCCTGGATATCCATTACCGACAAGCCCTCTTCTGTTTTCGCCTGCTTCTTGTCAGCGGCTGATATTTACCCTCGAACGCAAAAAGCACTTACATCTGGCGCGCTAATAACCAAAAGCTGATTAACCCTCTCCTCTCCCGCATCAACCTGTTTCTGCACTTTCTTCACGTTCTCGTCGACATCTGCACTGTATTAGCCTACAACTCTTCCCACGGTGACATAAAAGACATGCAGTCGATTCTATGCGAAACTGCAGTAATGGCCTGATCCCGTCCTCTCTTAATCCCAATCTTCTCCCCCAGTAAATTGCGAATCTCGCGCTCATCGACGAGTTGCCCTTCAAGCTCCAGCCCAGCATTTAGCTGCAAAAGACATCAGTGCCCGCTACCTTGGCGCACCGCATGAAACAAGGCGTACCTGGTGCAGTGGCTACTCACCATTGCTTCGTGCGATGCTCCCACCGGCAGAGCTTGCAATTCTTCACGGAACGCTTCATATTCAAATGAATAGATGCGCCAGTTGTCCAGGGCTTTGCGTAGCTTGGCAAGACTTTCTTCCAGACGAAGACGGTGCGCTTCGATGGCGGTCGGGAGGGTGCGCGCGGGTTGCTCCATGGTTGTTGGTGTGGTGAAGATGGTGAGGCGAAAGGATTGAGGGTTGAAAATATTTGGTGTAGTGTACACTAATGCCACAGAGGGTAACCGCCAAGACAGTCTCGGGACACCTTCTTGATTCGCAGTTGCGTATGCAGGCAAGGTGCAAAGTAAAAGACCTAGTTCTGTGCCTGTCTGCGCAACGGACCGAAAGGAGAGATCGACAGGAACATCTAGTTGTATTTTCGAGGTAAAGCAATGGCTGCAGGCACACTGATTCGGTCTTGGTTGGAGAGGACGAGGGGTAACTGGACGCCATTATACAGCGCGTCTATGCCCGCCAATCACACGGAGTAATTACCACGAGGCCGAGAGGCGCGTTTATCCAATGCTATCGGATTTATTCGACAAAGGTAAGCTAGCAAATTTATCTACAGATGGTGGACGACTAAGACGTGATGGTTAATGGAATATAGAACTCGAGAGCCTCCTTTAACCGCCAAAGCACAGTAAAGCGTTGACGCAGGTTAACCCAGTGAATTTTACTCTCTGCGAGATATTTCGGGCGCTTTTTTAGTCGAACGACTTGGTTACGACGGGGCATAACAGACTATCGAGAGCCTACTGATCCAAAGTTCCTTTCGGGGGTGTTGCAATTCCGAGTGACATCATGTGTATGAGTTAGACCTGAGCACCCACCTTTCCAGATCGAAGCTGCCCACAGCCTGCCAGGCTAGTGGCTTCCCACCGCCTTTAAATGTTCTACTCCCTCGCTTCTTCTTCAACCTTTTTCGCTTCTATCTTTAATCTACCCTTTACGATAACAACTTCCATCTATTATTTTGATGGACTTGGTGTTGCTGAGACGGTCCCTCTGCAAGTGAATCAATACCTCCATACCTTGATTGCCAAACATTTCCTGCTGTCGAGGTACACTCACAAGATTTCTGGCGTCGATGTGCCTGGGTGAGAAACTTGCAAGTTCCGCGTTCTCATCACCAGGTTCCAAGTAAGTATATCCCCTCAGAGAAATCTGAGTATCCCATTTCGGCTCTTGCTTGCCCTTTCGACGACCTACTCGACCTTCCGTGATGGGGTACTAACAGGTAGGAAACATTCGACAATCATTTTTCCCTAGGGGCACTGCAAGTAAGGGCCACCAAAAATCCTCCCCCCATTGACACCCCGTGAGCGTGGTGACTGGTTATACCCATCCATACCTCCCACTGCACGGGTCGACAAAACTCAAAAACACGGCAACGTCATGGGGCCGGGTAGCTACGTCTTGTGCTCCTGTCCCGGCACAAGGCCAGCGTAGCTAAGGTTTGTGACCCTGGAGTTGTTATCACGAGAAGCACTCCCGGGTCCCCTCTACTTCCGCCAAGCTGGCATAAAAGGGCGGAGTCGTTCCTTCGTTGAAGATCAGGGTGATTGAATTGCCTTAGGCCGATCTGAGGAGTTGCCGAGGCAATAGAAGGGTTTATTTTCATTGCTTGCTTGATTCTGGTCTGGGTAAGACCATAGTTTCGAAAGAAACTTGGTATATATTCCTTTACTTTTTGGAAATCAGGGGAGAAATTCCATCCGTACCTTGTGCGTGGTGGAACCCCGTGGTGTCGCTGGTATTGCACTGTCTCCAGCTGACGCTGTACCTCTTTTTCGTTGCTTTCCTGGCCGTAGGCGAGGGGGTGAAGAAGAAGATATGATGGTGCCCAGACTTAGATTACCGCGGACGGGTGACTGAAAGCTACCGATGCTATGTGTTGCTTGTGGTGAGTTTAGCATCTTTACTATCCAAACTCTATGCTGATATTCATGACCATATATGGATAGAGCTTGCCAAACGTTACCTTCAATAATCTTAAATATAGCTTTATATCAATGGCTTTATGGTTTCATCTAACAGCTGGCTGAGATACCACCTCGATTACACACATACTACTCTTCCATCTCATGTCTGCGAGTATGTACTACACATCTCATATCATACTGCATTATCTGTTCGGTGTACCCTGTAGAAACCCGCCTTGGGGCATTCTGGTATCAATTGTGAGCTTACCACAGCCTTACTGTCGCTGCACCAGTAACTAAGACTAGATATATTTTGATATAGGAAAGCCAAATACCACGGTGTTCGGGGGCAAGGAATGTATCGGTGAATATCTTGCATTCCATTATCAGAGCCCCTTGAAGGACACAGCGAAGAGTCCAAGAGTGATGTGATTCGGGTGCGAGTCTGATAAGACTCCAGATTTTCACTGCCTCAACCCATATTAAAACCATATAATGCCATATAGAACACCCGGAAGATATCAATCAAAAGTCCGCCTATCCGCAACACAATATCATCTAAGAGAAGAAAGACAGAGCCAGCTTGTCGAGAAAGCAAGATACAAACACGTGATTACCCTCTATCGCCAGTCCATGTTCAGCCTACAGTAGATACATCAGCTTTTGTCCCCCGAAAGGAAGCTACAGCTCAGTTTTAATACCTCCCCTTTTCGCCTTGCCCCCTAAAGTCCCCTCCAGCCCCATTGCTGCTACCATCCATGCCGTCACGAGGGTCCCCCAATCCTTCACTGTGTCCATATCTAAGTGTTTTCCATTATCCGAGATAGTATGCCACACACTCGGAAACGGAGAAGGAATTAGATGAAGCACCTCCACCCCTCTGTCCATGAAGGGTACGTGATCATCTTGCACTGCGCCGCCGCGCCAATAAGTATCTTTGTCCTTATCCGCCTCATGAAACCATGTATTGGGTGATTTCTTGTGGCTCGCGAAAAGCCCGGCGGTGCGGAGTTGCGCCTCTATCTTTGCGAAAACCTGGTACGCCCAGTGGGTGGTTGGGAAGTAACTCGGTATGCGGGGGTTGACAGAGCCAAGGAGATCGAGGAGGACAAAGAGATCTATGTTGCTGAGATGAGTTTTCCGAGCTGATAGAGGAGGATGGTAGAGCTGCTCCCAATGCGCCGCCAGATCCCTACACCATCAGCACTCCTCAATGTCGGCCGCTTAGGCGTGAGGGTGAAGAAGGGGTCTACCGTGCGCCATAGAGCGAATCGCTTGCGGTCCAACTTTGCCAGGCCTCCTCGCCATCCAGCAACAGTACCATGAGCCCCCGCTCCTCCTCCATAGCCATCTCATCGCCCTCCTTCTTGATCTTCGCCCACTTCTTATCTAGCGCTTTATCTATAGCTCTAACCGCCTGCAATATCACTGCACAAGGCACCGCCGAATCTGTAGCTCCAATAAACCCTTTCGGTGTGACCTTCGAATCATAATGCGCCACCAAAGCGAGTCTCCCAACATCACCAGGCTTGGTCCACGGGGGATCTTTGGTTGCCACAAAGTTCACAAACGGAATCTTCTTCCCTTTCGACAGCGGCGTAGTTTGACTCGAGTTTTGAGTACTCAATTTCCAATCTGGCAGGTGGTTTCCGAAGAAACTTTGGAAATGTCGGAGGACCTTAAGGGAGCCTTCAGTTCCTGGGACACGAGGGATAAGGATAGGTGAGAGTATGGCGCCGGTGTCAATATTGAAGTCTTCGTCTGTGGGTCGAGGAATTAACTGTAGGCCCGCGGTGGATAGTGGAGCGAAGGCATTCGCGAGAGAAGTGGTAAGGAGGAGCGCTTGGAGACATAGGAATGGCAGGGTCCAGTACAGGGGAGACGACAGAGACCACATTGTTTCGTGCACCAGGCGCAAGGGAGTGGGGAGGGCGGCGAGGGGGCTAGTTCTCCGCGAACGTCAAAGTTATTTTGAGGCTGAGGAAGCTCTGAGGTTGCAGAGCTTCAGGTACGTACGACCTACCGTACTGTATTTAGCACGGTGTCCTTTACCGGCGCCAACGGAGTGTACATGGTTCATCCATAGCCCTGTATTCAATCAATTCAGGTCTGGGATTGACAGTACTCGTACACTATCAACTTCAAAAGATACAGGCATCATGAAGACTGCCGAGGTGAAGCTTCAGACACCAATATGATACTCTAGAGACAACCATGAAGAACTATTTATACACTCGAGTGATGTAGAATTGAACAAGACCTATAGGTACATTTACAAAGAAAACAAATCAACAAACAAAAAAGCAAGTAAACCATAAACAAACAAATGCTCCGCTAAAATAAAACTACAAATCCATATATATAACACCCACTACCCACTGACCGCAAAGGTTGAAAAAAGTGAGAATGGGCCAGAGAGCTTAACACACGCCATCAGAATCGTAAACATAAACAACCAAGGGCACACCAACCAAGGGTGAAAAAAACATAAATGAAAAAAACAAAAGAGGAAATTCCATATACGAAGTCTCCTCACGCATTTTCAAGACCAATTCGCCTTCACGACCAGTTCCACCCAACCAACCCCACACGCCTTTATGCAATACACAAACATAGAAATGGTAGTTAACCCCCTTAATAGTAATGACATATCGAGAATAGAAGACAAAAGAAAGATTAAACTCTGAGAACAGCAGATACCTTACTTCGTTGCTGTCGCAACTGACTCTGAACAGCGTTGACACCATTGTAAGGTGAGCGTGTCCAGAAGTGCATGCTTTTCGACCGCAATCCCCAACAACATATCACTCTTTCTATTCATCCTTTGTCGTATCCGGAACATCCCCATCATGAACAAGAGTCGTCGAGGACGACGTTGTAGTTGGTGTGTGTCCCTCATCCTCCATACTGTCGTCATCCTCCTTTACAGATGCATATTGAATATCCTCTCCCGAGTCAATGGTGCTGACAGTAAGCTCGGGAGCCTTCTTTTCGGGGGTCGAGGGTGTCTCGTTCTGTTCGGATGGTTCTTCGATCACAATCTCCTGCGCAGCCTGCTGGAAAGAGTGCGTTTCCTCCTTTTCCTCATCCTCCTCCCTCGCATCCTTCTTCTCCTCTTCCCCCTCCTCTTCCTCGGTAATTGATTCTGGATCGGAATGCTCGATCTGCGCCCTTTCGGCGACTCTCTGATTCGCCTCACGCGGGGTAGGCGATTCCGCACTCGGACGTACTTCCGGCTCCATCATAAACAGAGGAACATCTCGAATTGTACGCTTTGGAGATGTAATGCGAATGGCTTTCCTAACTCTAGGTGGTGACTGTGGCTCTTCGGAATTCCTTCCCATGGCCGACCCAGCACGCAATGCTGGCTGAAATGGTGGTTGGAAGAACTTCGCTTCAGCTTTCTCATGAACCTTACTAGCTGAGCTTTTGGTGGGACGCATCATTCTGGTCAAAAAGTCACTGCTGGGCAAAGGTGGTGGCGTATTGACGTTGTCTGCACTGGACGTCGAAGAGACATGCGCAGCAGCAGTTGGGGGCCGACTACTAGCGTGATCCGAGAGTGTGGATCTCTGACGTCTGAGGGTACGATCGGTTGACCTGTTTCTGCTAGGCGCCGCAGCGGATGGCGGTCTGCGAGCGTGGGCGTTTTCCAAAACTAGGCCTCCCTGTTTGGCAACCCAGGAGGCAGTTGGTGCAAATGCAGAACCTTTGAGTTCTGCCGGTTTAGTTGCTTCCTTCGGGTCTGGCTTTACAAAAGGTTTGTGGGCTATTGGTGCTATGGGCGCCCTAGGTTTGGGAGTGACAGTTTGCGTTCGAGGTTTCGGAGGAGCCTTCGCAGGGGAGGACGACCTCGGTTTGGGCTTTGGCGCAGGGTCCATTGAAGCGGAGGGCTTTCTAACATGACCCCTTGGTGAAGGTAGAGGGGATGGAGTTTTTGTACGAGAACCGGATGTCGGGACTGTAAGATTCTTAGCAGCTGAAGGATTCGACCCTAGTGTAGGCTTTGTCTGTGGCAGCGACTTGCTCGCGGATGGCACGGGCTTCTGTTCTGGTTTTGCTACCGGCTTCTCCTTCTTAGGTGGTTCCTTTATTGTCGCTTTTTCTTTGATGGGCTCCTTGGGGGGCGCTGGTTTCATCTGCTTCGGCTCGGGCTTCGGAGGCTTGTTTTCCTGCGTGATCGATGGCTTCTCCACCTGCGGTGCTACCTTTACTACGTCCGCCTTTGGAGCTGGTGTAGGAGCTGGATCTGGGGCAGACGCCGCGTTTTCGCTCTTCCGTTCCTCGATGTTCGTGCTGACAGGAACGATGACAACATCTTTTTTAATAGGATTTTCCGCGGTCTTCGGTTTCAATGCTTCGGGTTTCTCATTCGGCGCTGTTGTAAACGATCCGTTCGCAAGAGGACCCGGGCTGAAAGGTGCAGCTAAAGTGGTATCACCTGCTGGAGATGAAGGAGACGTTGGTATCTTTTGCAAACCGAATCCTGCTTGACCATCCTTCCCTCCAATAGCTACGAAAGAGGTCCTAACTCTGCTCAACGGCTTCGGCCCAGGGCTTAACTCGCGCGTGATTGGTTGTGTGCCCGGAGAATTGGGCGCCGATGATCCCTTTTCAAACATCGCAAGGAGGTTTTTGACACCTCCGCCGCCGGATGGCCGGGGAGCCCCTCCGATGCGACCGGTTGACTCCGGAGAGGCCATTGCGATGGATTTTCTTCCTGACTTTGTCCCTGTAGTATATTCGAATTTCGAGATTATATCGGAGATGGCAAGTGAGTTTCTGCGAGCACCGTCGCCGGTTGATACTGGGGGAGAGTGTGAAGATGGAATGGGCGATGGTGCTTCGTGGGGGTTATTCGTGGTCGATAAAGGCGCGATTTCTCTCCTGAAGGCTGAATTAATCATAGGTGTCCAAAAAAAAACAAAGCTCAAAGTTGGGTGAGCACTTGCGGAGTTCTTGTAACCTACCACACGGGGTTATCTAATTTCCATGCAACAATTGCCAGGGCGGTGGTAGTTTCAGGAGAAGTGACGCTTTAGTCTTATAGATCGATGGAATCCCGGCAAGTCAGCGAGGATAATCAAGTGAACGACAATAGCTAGGATGTGCAGTCAGGATGAGGTTGGATGTGAGCGGCGAGTGATAGAGACTGGGCGGTGAACTTCGAAGTTGAGGAGCAAAATAACGAGAGGAGTTGTCGGGGCTGAGGGGTTTATTATGGTGGTTGCCCGGTAATAGATGCGCGAGCTAGACACGGTCACCAAATAAATGGGGCGCCTAAGAGCTCATTGCCCCTTCTTGCTGCGTTTCCACTACTCCTTTCAGTTGCTTCGAATAACTGTTCACCACCTGCATCTGCGAGCATCTTTGGTCTGCGAGTACAACCAATCACAAATGCGAGACTATGATATAGTATCGACAAATATATCTATAGAGCAGTGTTGTGGTGAGATAGGAGGTACTACTTTACATTCCGAACACGCTGTCTCCTTTGTAGTTACACCTACCTGCAAAGAATGTTCCTACTGTCTGATGGGTTCTATTTTGGCTTGCAGCTTGCAGCTTGCAGCCTGTCTCCGAGTTTAAAGTGACGGACGAATTCAAATTCCTGCAGGAGCTCGGAGACCTTATTTTAACAAGCGCATACACGTGACATGTCTGTGAATTCATCTCGACCTGTCAACCCCACCCCACTTGTAACACCCACCCAACAATCCACTCAATTCTCCACTCGATTCAAATTTAGCCGTAATGGAGGAACCTCAACTCAAATGCCATCGCTTTCACCATGACCGCCGTCATAACCATCATGACAAACCCCGTGAGAGAGACGCAGCAAAAACAGCAGAGCTCTATGCCAGCACGAATCCCTTCATGCCGATGTTCCTCACATTCCGCAAAGAGCTTGATGAGCACCACGACCGCCGAGAACGCGTCATTAAGGCCTCGAGGGACATCACGGCTCTCAGTAAAAAGATGATATTCTCTCTCCAGCGGTTTGTCCTTCTGCAATCGCAGCACCTGAACTTATTAGCTGACAGCTTTTGACAGCGCCCGAAAGCTCAATGCTCCTCTCCCCGCCCATCTCGAGAAAGAGATCTCAACCCGACATGCGGAAATCAACGCTCACCTCACAGCCATCTCCCCAGACCTCCAGAGCCTCAATGCGCACCGCTACCAACGCCAAATTTCGGGCGGCCTCCAAGAGCTAATGGAAGCACTTTGTTTCCAGCACTACCTCACCACCGGAGCCCTCCTCTCCCACACCGCTGCGCAAGCCATGATTCCCGGTGGCATCGAGCTCACAGCCTCGGATTACACCCTTGGCGTTTTCGATTTTACGGGCGAGGTGATGCGGTTCGGGATCACCATGATAGCGCTCGGAGGAGTCGGGGATGAAAGTGGAGAGGCGGACAGGATCTTGCTGGATTTGAGAAGGCTGAGAGAGGAGTTTGAGGGATTGAATACATATTCGACCGGTGGATCTCTGGGGAAGGATGTGGACCGCAAGATGACGGTTATGAGGCAGAGTGTGGAGAAGGTCGAGAACGCGGTTTATGGTGTGATTGTGAGGGGGAGCGAGAAGCCTAAAGGATGGGTGCCGGATTTGGAGGTGAGGACGGAGGAGGGCTGAGGAAGGCTCGGGGAAGCCAGAACTGCATACATTTGGGCGTTTAGGGATTGCTTTTCGGTAAAACGGGACTGTATATGTGGAATTTGCACTCGCGGAATGTACTCTACCTAGAACGATGAATACGTGGACGACGCATTGGGGTCTGAGTACCGAAGTGGTCTGTGCTCTTAATCGAACCAACGCAATCTCGCTTCTGGTGTGGATGGCCCGACCACAGAACATTACCTCATTCAATGTCTATCAAATATGGTCAGAGTTTATATTAGCTTTTTCCACGCCGAATTCCAAAAACCTTGAGCAGACAGGGTTGACATATTGTAGGCAGTGATCTGTTTTTGACCGCGGGACCAACTACCAGTAAGCTTAGAATGTAGGCGGAGCCCCAGAAGGAACGGAAGGCGGTAGCATAGGCTTGATCTTAGAATAGAGATGACACAATGGCCATGTCACCCGGGCACACTAACGTGAAGGCGCATCTGATGTAGAACCGCCATCAAGCGCCGCCTTGTCTTGTCTTGCTTCCACGCGCTGATGCGCGGCAAGATGTCTCGTTTCAACCCAGTCATTAATGGAACACAGACAACCTTGTTGCTCAGGATGGTCTGAAGAATTCCAACATGTCCAAGGACTCAGTGTAGTGTCTGGAGCGCTGTGAATCTACGGGGAGCGGTGTCGGATCCGTCTCTATGGGTTTTAGCGGGGGGGAGGGTCCGAGTGAAGGAGGGGCAGTCAGTCATATAGAAAGCCTTGAAGAAACTTAAGATGTTTTCGAAGAAATACGACAAGCTGTTGGACAAGAGGGAGCCCAACTGGAGAAAATATCTCGATCAATTTAATAATCACTCGATAGCGGACCTCAAAAACGAACGACATGACTTCAGAGCAAAGGCACCAGCAGATAATCACCCCCCAGAAGTCCTATTTTGATACAATGCTAACCACGTCCTCGTCCGCCACGGGATGACTTAACCCTACTCGCTGTGGCACATGTCTTGCACTCGCTCCCCATACCAATGCATACTTGAATTTCTCTTTCAAAGACCTATGGATCTGATCACAAACATCCTCAATTGTCGAGTTCTGCCGCACAATCAGCGCCTCCGAGAAGTCAGGTGCAACTCCCTTCCGCTTGGTGTATATTCTCAGTAGGTTTAGCTCCTCCCATGCTTTATCGACGACATCTGTGATACCCAAGTCAAGTTCACAGGACATTACGACCGTGTGAGGTTCTCGGGCGAGCGTGTTGAGGTAGGACAAGGAGATGCAGTCAATCTTATTGTACACGTAGAGGCAGCGGATGTATTTTCGGTGCGGTGCCATGATGACGTCGATGAAGTCATCAACTGTACAGTTTTCATCGCGGACTAGAACTTCGCAATTGAGGATTTTGTAGTCGCGGAGGATGTTGTATATCATCTTTCGTGTCTGTCAGAATTTGAAGTCATAACCTCTCACTCTGGCAGTACCTTTTCGTCCAAGTTCTTGGGCTGCGCCATGAATGTGATCTTCACCCCACCTGCCTTCTTCTCCTTCAGGTAGATGTTTGGTGGGCTGCGGTTCAAGCGGATCCCGACGGCTTCCAGCTCCGTTTCCAGCAGCGCCCGTTGCTCGGCCTTCTTGGTGGCGTCAAGAACCATCATGATAAGATCACTCGTTTTTGCGGCAGAGATGACTTGTCGCCCTCGACCTTTTCCTTCTGCAGCACCCTCGATGATCCCCGGAAGATCTAAGATCTGAATCTCAGCACCGCCATACTCCATAACTCCAGGGATTGCAGTAAGGGTGGTGAAGGCGTAGGCTGCTACTGCGGCTTTGGTCTTTGTGATTTTTGAAAGAAGGGTGGATTTTCCGACGGAAGGGAAGCCAACTAGGGCTATTCGTGCGTCTGTTTAGAAGTTCAGCATCGTGGTAGGAGTAATTGCACGGAAGAGTGATGCACCGCCGGACTTAGAAACATCGAACCCGGTTCCTGCACCACCAGATTTCTCGCCTGGACCGGGTTCTAGAAGTTGTGCGCGTAGACGTGCGAGCTTTCCTTTGAGGAGACCAAGATGGTATTCAGTGGCTTTGTTCTTCCTGTACGGTGATGAGTGAGCTCGGGGATCGGAGGTGTCGCAATTGGAGGGGAATCATACTGCGTCCGCCGCATCTCCTCCTCAATCTCTTTGATCTTTTCGGCGACACCCATGATGACTTGCGGTTATGAGAATGGTAGGTTGTATTTCACGGAGCTTCTGGTGTATAAAGATTGGGGCACCAAGGAGGAGACGCGGGGCAATTTTGGCGGGGAGTTAGATGTCGAACCGACCCCTGTCAGTTGGAAGCTTGGCGAGCTTATTTGGGCGCGTTGGCCTTAACTTTGTTGGACGTGTACGAAGGCTTAATACCACTCATCCCATCTCTCACTGCACATTCTCCTCTTCCATGTATACCTCCCATGTATACTGCCCTTAGCATCAACTAGGCTATTCCTGAATAATCATACAGCTATGAACGAAGCTGCCAGATCTCCGCGCGAGTCCCCCTCTGCAGAGGAGACTCCTGCGGAAATCGAAAACACCACGACGGCGCTGACGACCACGACCTCTGAACAAGGCGTCACCACTACCAAAACAATCGTTAAGAAGAAAAAGCGTCGACCCGCGCGCCCCCAGGTGGATCCTGAGACTTTCAAGGGCGGCGAGATTCCCGTGCAAACCGGCACTGTCTTTAATATCTGGTACAACAAATGGAGCGGTGGCGACAGAGAGGACAAATACATCTCCAAAGCGCACGCATCGGGGCGATGCAGTATTGTAAAAGACAGCGGGTACACCAAGGCGGACAAGATTCCCGGATCGTACTTTTGCCTGTTCTTTGCGAGGGGGCTGTGTCCACGTGGTCAGGAATGCGAATATCTGCATCGTCTACCCACTGTTCATGATCTATTCAACCCAAATGTGGACTGCTTTGGGAGGGATAAGTTTAGCGACTATAGAGACGATATGGGCGGTGTGGGTAGTTTTATGCGGCAGAATCACACACTATATGTTGGGAGGATCCATGTAAGCGATGATATTGAGGAGATTGTGGCAAGGCATTTTGCGGAGTGGGGACAGGTTGAGAGAAGTATGTTCTCTGTACAATTTTCATTTTGGAGAGCCCAAGCTGACATAAATTAATAGTACGTGTCTTGAACTCGAGAGGTGTCGGATTCGTCACGTATACCAATGAGGCAAACGCCCAGTTCGCGAAGGAGGCGATGGCGCATCAGTCGCTCGATCACAACGAAATTCTCAATGTGCGATGGGCAACTCAGGATCCAAACCCTGTTGCCCAAGCCCGTGATAAGCGTCGTGTGGAGGAGCAAGCTGCTGCAGCTATCCGTGCAGCACTGCCAGCAGAGTTTGTGGCCGAGCTAGAAGGAAAGGATAGAAATGCAGCCAAGAAGCGGAGGATTGAGGGAAGCTTTGGGTTGAGGGGGTATGAGGTACCTGAGGAAGTGTGGTACGCAAGGGGTGAAAATTCGGTTAATCCCGCAGGGAGAATTGAGAGCGGCGAGGAGATGATGTTACTGGAGGCTGCACCACACCAACAGCAGGTGGAAGAGAAGAAAGAGGCTGGGATATTCTCGAGCTCGGCTCTGACGGCATTAAAGGGGTTGCGGGAAGGTGGAGGTGCTCGGATTACGAGTAAGAAGGAAGAGCCTTCGAATGGAGGAATGGGGCTCGGGCTGGATTATGGCAGTGATAGTGATTAAAGGATACTTATATCTGTGTATTTCTTTCTCGTGTTGCCGAGTGTACATTATTGAATACTCCTCTGTTGGGAATTGTCTGTAGGCATTGGTGTACTCGGCCGATGGACCAACCGTCCACTTGTTTTGAGAAGCATTTTGTGAGCTGTGAATCAGCCAAACGTAGCCTCATGAGACTATCATTGGCGAACCAGCAATGAAGTCATGAACGAGTGACAAGCAGGTGGATTGTTTACAACTGTGGCTTTTGTGGCGGTGCTCGCATATTTTAGCGTGGTTGTCATCGCACACACGAAGCAAAACAAACAACAAAGGCTCCTCTCCATAACTTCTTCTCCAACCACTATCAACAACAGCAACAACACTCCTCTTCCTCACTCTCTTCCTCCGTCCAACTCGAACCCAGGGTTGAGGTAACAGTGATTCCTTTGCTCCTTGCCATGACAAAGTAATATCTTCAGCACTCTCAATTTTGGTTTTCATTACCAATTCCCCAGGACACATCTACTCCTTGTAGTAAAATCTTACACCGGGAGAGAGCTACCCCAAATCAATCGTAAAACCATAATACAATACTGCAACTATATCGCAACCGATGGCTCCTGCTCCTTACTACAACCCAGACCAGACCGACGACACGCTAACATTACCACCATTCGATCCCAGCTGGCAAAACGATAACGATCAATCTGAAGCCTTTAACCGAGACCGCTTACGACTCGGACGCGAGCTTGCGCGTGACTTTGAGGACGCTTCATTCTCATCGGTTGCCCGTCCGGGCGCAGACAGTACTGCCGCATCACTCGACATCGGAAAGGACGCAAACGCTACATCAACGAAGCGGATATACCCACAAATTCCGACCAGGGCTCCCACTGGTCGACCGGGTACGATGCTCTACCAAACACCCACTATCGATTCGAGGCTTATGCGTGATAATTTCATAGATTTCACCATGGCGGCAGAAGATGTTCGTGAAACGGACGCCGATAGTTATGAGATTGGGCAAGGAAGGAATACAGGCGCTGGAGTTAGTTTTATGGATCAAAGTGTTGACGTCTTTTCAATCGGAGAGACTGGCGCGAAGAAAAATGAGAGTCGAAAACGAACTGGGGGGAGAATTGACGACAAAAGGAGCTCTTCGCAAGACCGTGCGGATGCCCATCAAAGGACGGTCCGAGATCGTAGGACAAGAGCGCAGGCGCAAGATAAGTCTTTGGGTTCACCGAAACCTAGATCTTCGCCATTTCCCAATTTAAGCTTCTCGCCACGAGCTATCACCCCGAAACGCGTCAGGTCACGTCTATCATCGGGGAGCGGGGATCATCCTTCGAAAATTAAGGATTTTGTTTCGAACTCCGGGAGTGGCGGATCGAGAGCCTCGAGATTTGTCAACCCTCCTACTGATCCGAGAGATTCGGAGGAAGATGCATTATCCGATATTGGAAGTGCAGCTGGTCGACAGTGGTTTGGAAATACGAGGTTTCAACGCAATAACGCACCAAGTCCCACCGGAAGAAAGCCTCAGGACGAAGATCTTACAGATGATCTCCCAGCTATACTGAGTCGAACACGGAAGAGCAATTCTGCTGATGTAGTTCCCAAATCTTTCAAGTCGACGCCTGATTTCTTGAAGGAGCTAGGATTAGATGGGCATACACAAACAATCAACCTTCAACAAACACTAAGACAGTTGAAAGATGCCGGAACCCCTCGTCCTTATACAACGAAGCCAGCTTTCCAGCCGCCTGCACGAAATGAGCCCTCTTTCATGATCCCTAATATTCCTGACATGACTGATCTTTTCTCCGGCAATGAACCTACGCGATTCTCTGCGAAGAAAGGCGCTGCTGCAAAGTCGCATCATCGCATCGACTCCATCCCAATTCCCCATGAAACTAGGGCAATGTTGACGGCCATGAAGCTGCTCCAAGAGAAGGTTGCCAACCTTGAGGGCAACAAGGCTGCCAACGAACAAAAATGTGCGAAGCTGGAGAGTGAACTCAGGAGAGCAGAGGTCAAATATCAACAGGAGACCAGGAGGGCACGACTGGCAGAGGAGCAAATCAGGAGGAGAGGAAGGCCGGATAGCACTTTTGGTGGCAGTGAAGATGGTGATTTGGACCTACAGGAAAAGGCCAGATCCGACTGGTTGATGGAGAAACTGAGTAAGTTCATAGCGACTTGCAAGTTATGTCATTGTTAATATTTTACAGAGCTGGAATCGACCATCACTACCCTCCAAGGCGATATCAACCAAATCCAGCATGAGCTACAGACAGCTAAGATTGCACTTCAGAATATGCAAGAGGAACGTAACTCTGCCATCAATTCTGTTGCCATGGCTATCTCATCCAACGAGGACTTAAAGGTTGCCAACATTGACCTTCATGGCCAATTGGAGCGGATGGAACATGAAAAGAGACAAGCTGAGGAGCGCGTAACCCGTCAACGAGAGGAATATCGCGCTCGTGAGGAGAGACTGCGACAATATGCAAGGGATGCACGACAAGCAGCTGCCATGGCGGAACAAGCCATGAGAGAGGCAGCCCGGCGAGATAACGAGGCACAGGAAGCTGCTGAACGCGATGCTGCCATCAAGCGACAGGAGGAGAGAGAGCGAGAACGGCAGGAGATGGAGCGCCTCATGAGAGAACGAGCCGAGGAAGAACAAGAAGAACAGAGACGATTAGAGATCAAATTGGAATTTGATCGACGCGTCGAGGAGGAACTTAGGAGAATTAGGCCGGATTTGTTTTTGGGTCGAGCCGAGCCTTTCGCAGTCCCATCAGCACCCACTTCCACCACTAGGACAGTGGAAGTTGGTGGCAGACAGAGAGTTATCGCAATACCTCGAACTCGCAGGTCAAGGATCTCACGGCCTGGTGAGACCTTAGAATTGGAGATTGCACCAGAACCGAAAGGGAAAGAGAAAACACATGTGCCAGTGCCAGTACCCGAACCAAAAGCACCTAAGCCAGTCGAACCAGAAGTGCCAGTCCCTAGACCTGCAGTTGATGACAGCACAATGTCTATCTCTCCAGAAGAGATCCGCCGAATAGCAAAGGAAATCAATGCCGAACGCAAGAAGCGAAAGGCAGCAGGAGTTGCAGAGAAAGCAAGGCAAGAGGAAGAACGACAACGGGAGATCCAACGACAGCGAGAAGTGGAACGCACCCAGCAAGAGGCGGCAACTAGACCAGCTGTGGAGACTGTTCAGCCTGCTCAGCCTGCACGTACCGCTGAGCCTTCCGCACCGGCTGAACTAAAGAAAGGCCGCAGAGTGGTCAAGGTGGTGTACATGATGGATGGAGATACGACAGAAATTCGTGAATTGGAAGAAGGAATTGAGAGCGAGCAGGAGGGTGCACGCAATCAGCCTGCACCGAAACCGACAAGTGCACCAGTTTTCCCGCCAGTTGCACCCGATTCTCAAGAGCCAGAAGCTACGTCGGTAGTGGAAGAAGAAGGAGCTGGTTCAGTTCCTCAAGCACAAACTGCCACTGGACCTCGAGTAATGTTTAATGCACCTCCGCCTTCGGCTCCCGCTCCCCCCCCTCATCCTCTTATCGATCCCGCGGCCGAAAACCATGATCCCAAACAATGCACTGTGTGTGTCCGGTATGACGAACTCCGCCGCCGTGAGGAAGAGGCAGAAAGAGAGAACCCCTTGAAGGATGTCGATAATTCTTGTCTCTTCCCTGCACCAGAGTTAGAGCCTGCCTCCCAGCGCACTATTCCCGAGAGTCAATTTGAAGAAGAGCCAACACTTCGGCCAAGCGTATGCCCAAAGACCCAGTTGGAGCGAGTTGTAAGGCAGCTGAAGGACGAGTTTAGACATCTCAAGTTGTGAGTATTCTTCCTTTCCGTTAATCGTAGAGGATTTAGCTAATAATTTGCAGGATGTATCAACGCAGAAGCGAAGAGTTCATGGAGCTAGACCCAGCAATCCAGAAGAAGAAACGCAAGGCATTGACACGGGAAATGAACGAGCTCGTCGCGGAAATGGATGCAAAATCAGATCAGATTTATGCATTGTATGATGTCAACGAGGAGTTTGTAGATCGGGAGAAACAAAAAGAATATGAGATGGGAGAGGAGACGGAGGATCTTATTAGGTCTCTGGAAGTGTAGGCTCGTTAACCTTGTTTTATTGTAGTTTGTTACGTTTTCTTTTCTGTGGGTTTGTTCTTTGGATCTTCCGGTTTTGGGATACCAATTATTCCAGTTTTTACATGCGTGTTTCTTTTGGCGATTATGCTTTTGGACGTCTATTGTTTGTGTGGGTTTTGGGCTTTTGCTCTTCGTATTGTAAGAGATGGGGCGGTTTGTAGTAAAGCCGATGTCATTCTTATTGGAGCTTTGAGTACTAAATATCTATGAATTGGGGGAAATCTGGAGCCTGGATTGTTGAATTCAACTTGAGGAGTCAAAACTCCTGAAGTCAAGATTCAAAAGTGAGTGCTCAGCGATGAAGAAATCGTTAGTGCCCAGCCACGGGAGCTAGTGCCGCAATCATCCTTGTCAAACCTTTACAAGCTCCAGCTCTCTTTGAGCATACCTCATCCACCAAAACATCTCACACTGCCACCATGACATCCGATGGTACGATACCTCACCCTCTCCATCCTCGCTATCTCCTCTAACAAACTAGACGAATACTGCCCCGTCTGCAAATCGTCGCGCTACCTCAACCCGGCAATCCAATTCCTCATAGAGCCAACATGCTATCACAAAATGTGTGCTTCGTGTGTTGACCGTCTCTTCGGCAGCGGACCAGGAACATGTCCAGTGGCGGGCTGCGGCGCGCGTCTTCGTGCCGCAAAATTCCGAAAACAGACATTTGACGACATCGCAGTAGAGCGCGAAGTCGACGTTCGAAAACGAGTTGCTAAGATCTTCAATAAACGCGAGGATGAGTTTGCGACGAAGCTAGAGTGGGATGACTACCTTGAGATGGTGGAGGCGACTACCTTTGACATCGTGAATGGGGCCAAGAAGGAGCGCGAAGCTGCCGAGAAGCTATTGCGGGATTACGAGGAGACGAATAAACAGGCGATCGACAGGAATTCACAAAGGGAGAAGGCGGAGGCTATGGCGTTCCTGGCCAGGGAGGAGGCCGAGAAGGAGGTCGCTAGAGCTGCAAGAGAGGCAGCGGTGATGGAGACGGAGGAGGAGAAGAGGGAGACGCTGATGAGTCGGCGGGCACAGTTGGAGGCTATGTCCAAGGGAGATCTTGAAGCGGTGGAGCGGATTAAGGCCGGATTTGCGAAACGTGCCGAAGAAAGGAGGAGGAAGGCAAGATTGGATGTGGAGAACGCGAAGGGTATTAGAGAGGGCCGTGAACTCGCTTTGAACTCATTCCTGGCAAAGGCTGGAAAGGAGGACGAAGAGGAAGAGGAGGAGGAGGAGTGGGAGCCCCTTGGAAAGGGTGTTGACGACAAGAGCACCTACTTTGAGCTGCTGGAGGAATACCCAAGGAATGAGTGGATCGACGACTTTATATCTCTCCCACAGGTGGCTGCTGGAGGGTATAGCCGGACTGAGTGGTATCAGAGAAGCTTGCATGAGGCGTTTAGTGGGTTGACGGTGTTTCTCGGCGAGGAAGAAGAGTCAGAGGAAGAAGAGAAGGGACAACAGAGGAGAGAGAGATCGATACCCGATAGGACGGACATTATGATTGTGGATCCTGTGTCATAGAGGTGGATATAGTAAACGATCTGATGGCAGGGTTGTGTAGTATGTACGATGGCCGCTTGTTTAGATGGAGTATTCTTGCAGGATCTTTTGGCGTTACTGTGGGTTGGGCTGGATTCTTTACACTAGAATCAACTGCATTTTCATACCTCTATTCACTACACTGATGTTAGGGTTGAATGGTTGGTGTGAGACCAAACGATAGTTAGTCGATACGCGTGTACCACAACTCCGAGACTATCGATAGGCGATATGTTTTCTAATAACGCTTAATCTCTCCGCTTTCTCGTCAGCTCTTTATCTCAAGAAATCGAGATCCAGAATGTCATGAAACCCGCCGCCGTTCCAGCCTTGCTCCATTTGCACCTGGACCCTGCTGTACCCAGTGCTTGGCTTTAACCGTCGGCAACATTAGTTACTCGTACTCGACGACTCCCAATCTGAGCAACCAACCACCATGGCTGCTACCACAATCACGCACCCAGATCATCGCTCATCGACACCCACTCAAACTCAATCCCAGCCTTCGTCCTCCCAAAACTTCTCAACTCTCGTATCAACCATCCTCAAGACCACCGGCAAAGAACCTGCCCCTCTAGTTGGCCCCTCAACCACCATCGTCGGCGATGTCCTTTACGTCTTTGGCGGTCGTATCCTGTCGCGCTCGCGACCCCAGCTTACAAGCGATATGTACGCACTCGATCTGATCACGCGGGTATGGCGCAAGTTGGAGACGCGCGGCCAAACACCACCGCCTAGGTATTTCCACAGTGTCTGCGCTCTCGGCGATTCAAAGCTAGTGTGTTTTGGCGGAATGTCACCGGCAAATACGGGCACGGCGGGGGAGACAAAAGTAGCAGAGAGTTTGAGTGCTAGTCAGCCGGATCAGAGCGAGGTTATGGTCATGTCTGATATCTACATTTTCGATATACCCACATATACATGGACGTTTATCCCCGCCTTAAATCCACCGGAAGGGAGATATGCGCACTGTGCCACAATCTTACCAAGCACAGCATTTTATAGCGCCGCGAATGCCGTGGCCGCGGCGGTGGTGGGCGGGGAACGACTTGATGGGTTGGGTGGCGCAGAGATGGTGGTGGTAGGGGGTCAGGACTCGGCGAATCATTATATTGAGGAGATTAATGTCTTTAATCTAAGGAGTTTAACCTGGACGACTAAGAGTCATTTGGATCGCTCGTGTGGAGCTTACAGATCAGTGGTGTCACCTCTAGGGAATCGTCTGTCAGTTTCGCAGATTGGAGCCGGGTCCGATCCAACCCCCGGACAGTCCGATGACCCAGCACTTTTGGCTGTCAACGGAAGTTCGCCGCAGAAGGATCCCGGAGCTATGTTGATATACTCAAATTACAACTTCCTAGACGTAAAGCTTGAGCTACAGCTTAGATTATCAGACGGGACGTTGTCCGAGAAGGCAATGAACGGACCGCATTCACCGCCAGGCCTACGGTTTCCCAACGGGGGAGTGTTGGATAACCATTTCGTGGTGTCGGGAACATACCTCACATCTACCAAGCAAGAGTACGCACTCTGGGCCCTAGACCTCCGGACACTTGTTTGGTCTCGTATCGACGCCGGCCAAGTCTTTGCGCAAGGCTCCTGGAACCGTGGTGTTCTCTGGAACCGTCGTAGCTCTTTCTTGATCCTCGGCAATAGGGGCCGATCACTGGTAGAAGACTACAACCACCGGCGAATCAATTTCACAAATCTCTGCAAAGTCGACCTAGAAGCATTCGGCCTCTATGAAAATTGGCGGCGCACCTCCTACCCCGCAGTCCAAAAGACATTCTCTCCCGCCGCTGAAGAATTCGGCAAAATGTTTATGAACATGCCCGAGCTCTGCGATATGGAGTTTATATGCATAGAGGGCGAGAGCATACCCGTCAATTCTAGACTGATATCGAAACGCTGGGGGGCCTACTTCATCGATCTGCTGAGCACAACTAAGCATGAACCTGACCCCAGCGGCCGCGCTGCATCAATGGCTACTATCACACCACAGTCCTTTTCCGCCAACCAAATCCTGCCAGTAACAACGGCAAACTATAACCCCATAGACCGACCGCGGTCCCTATACTTCCCGCACTGCCACTCTGTAGTCCTCGCCCTGACAGAGTTCTTATACACCGGCGCACTTCCGCCTCCCGGAGATCCTGGCGTCATGGCCCCCATCCTCTGTTCCCTCCTTCAAATCGCGCGTCCGTACCGGATCGAAGGCCTCCTGGAAGCAACCGTGGAGCGGATCCACCAACAACTCGACGGGAAAAACGCGGCTGCGGTATTCAACGCGGCCGCAACGGCAGCGGGTAGTGGGTTTGGGATTGAGGCGGTGTATATGGACAACAAACACTCCAGCGACGATACCCCCGCGCAGAACGGCAATGGTACTACATCGGGAGCAGAGGAAGATTACACTTCCAACATGCCGCCGCTACCAGGATCGGTGGAGGACGATGAGTGGTGGGAGAACGTCAATATCATTGGACTGCAGAAGCGCGGGTTGAGGGGGCTGATGGAGGGGCGGCGGATGAGGGAGAGGGGAAAGAGTTTGGGCGGAGGGCGCGTGGGTGAGGGACCTACTACTGGGATGCAGGGGACTTTTGGAGCCACGGGGAGTGGGTAGCGTGTGTGGTAGTATATTTTCGATTTATTTTCTGTCTTTGTGTTACCATCCTTTTGGAACCCTGGGTGCGTGTGCGTGTTATGTTTTTTGGATGGGTTACCTCGTACTTTTCTGTCGTGCTTAAGTCTGGGTGGATACCTGGATGTTGTTGAATATTGTATGCGCAGGAGTTACGTTGTTCAAAATTTATGACGATGATGATGTTCATGTGGAATCACTGGAGAAATGTTCTAGTAACTGAGAGACACGAACAGTGGAAAAGGCGGGGCATGAAATGCTCGGAGTACAGAGAATGCGCGCATTGTTGGGGTGGACATATATCGCTCTACAGTTGAAAATTTGTACTGAAGCAGAGCAAATCACTCGCCTCCGCAGCAGGTCCCGCTAGGTCCCACCCCTGTAGCCTGTGCACTGTTTCCCCACACCGTCTCTTCTACACTCTCCTATTTGCAGTTGCCCAGTGAAGCTAATGGCAATGCCTGGTCCACGATACCAACACCGGGGGAGGCTCCCGAAAACCTAGCTACATGTTCCTCTTCAAGCTAGGTGGTCACGTCAACCCCGATGTGCAATACGAAAATGCCTACACGAATACCACACAGCAGACATGGAACTTTTTGGGTCGCGTCGATTAACTGGCTCTTCCCCAAACTTCTAGCGAGGGCTTTACATCTCCTATGGTGAATATCTCCAAGGAAGATACCATAAATCCAATCTAGTCCGCTTCATCCGAGTTGAAGAAAGGATCATAGCTCGATATCAAGTTTTCACAATGAACCCTCAAACCCATAGAGATTAGTTTCCCATGACGGCATCATCCACCAGGCCTTAGAAGTAGAAAGCGCTGTAGGCACCAGTCAATATTTCAAGCCTTCCAAGAGTAACCGCCTGCAACCTCTCGACTCTTCTCTATTTCCCTCCCTTCCTTCATCGCTGATGGGATAAAACCTTGTGGAATGTGTTCCCATCCAATAGCCACCTCCACCATAAGATCTCAAGAAATCCCAAAGCTAGAGCACTGTGGGAGCAATAAGAATTCCCTGTTAAGCTTTCTATATGCAGGTCCCACACCTCCCGCTAAAATGATCAGCGGCAAGGAAGTCAGGACCAATAATATCTCACCGAAAAACTCCGACCTTGTGTTTGACTGGTACCTAGCCTATGTCCTGCCGTTTCCAGAGTCATCTGTTTAAACTATTCGACGGGTTTCGAGTGTTGGTGGCGTAAGGAGATCAGGATCTCATGGACGAACGCAGCTGATTCACAGCGAGGATATGCCAGCTTTGAACCAGCCCCGAATCCACGGCTGAGCAAAAATGGATCCCCTTTACAAAGCGCTTGGGGAGATTCATGCTGACAGATCCAGGGGTTTAAGGATGTTCGCCCACGGCATCATTGGGCTACATCACACGCCGTCACTCGTGGAATGAAAATCTGGGGAGAAAAAGGCTTGATTAACCTTTCAACTCCACCGAAGACAGAAATAGAAGGACAAAGAACGTCTCGTCAGAAGCTTACAACTTAGAAGGCTCTGGGAATGCTTAGATCCCAATTGGTAAGTAAAGCCAAGCCTTATTTATAGCCGGGCGAATCCGGTCGCCACAAGGTAATAGGCTTGTTCTTATTGGCCGTCGCTTCGTCGGCATACTGGCGCTGCCGCAAAACCGACAATCTGCAGCCGTCACTTACCTTGCTCACTTCACCTTCGTCCGATTCTTTTTGCACTCAACCGACATCCACCACCACCACCACTACCGCCTTCCAGCGACAGTCCTACACACACAACCAAAACACAATACAAATACACGCACACGCACAATGTCGTCCCTCCGCTGTCTAACAACGCCAATGACATCACTGCGCTCCCTCACCACCACCGTCCACTTCCCACTCCTCCAATGCGCCTCCTACTCTTCCAGCTCCCTCGGCAAGCGCCTATTACAAACCCACACGCACACCTCAACACCACCTTCCTACCCGCCTCCGGGCACTCCATCCTCACTATCCACCTTCCCGAGTCCCCCATCACCTTCCCCCGCCGCCGCCACCACCACCGCCGCGCCTACACGGACCAAATTCCGCTCCCGCAAAGCCGCGCTCTCCCTCACCCCCTCGGCAGTGTCCCAACTAAAGCGGCTCCTCTCCCTGCCTTCGCCAAAGCTGATCCGCGTCGGCGTCAAGAACCGGGGGTGTTCGGGGCTGGCGTATCATCTGGAATACGTTGATAAGCCAGGGAAGTTTGATGAGGAGGTGGAGGTGGATGGGGTGAAGGTGTTGATCGATAGTAAGGCGTTGTTTAGTATAATCGGGAGCGAGATGGATTGGGTCGAGGATAAGCTTAGTGCGAGGTTTGTGTTTAAGAATCCTAATATCAGTAAGTTTCCCCCTCCCCCCGGTTGTGATGATGTGGGGCTGACGAAGGGGATAGAGGATCAGTGCGGATGCGGGGAGAGCTTTTCGATTGGTTAATGGGTTAGGGGAGGACGTATAGATGGGGTTCTTTTGTTTGGGATTTGAGGCATAGGTTCGTTCTTGTGTACTCTAGGGGTTATGGCGTTTTGTTGCCCTGCTTTGTGTTTTCATTAGGGCACTATTGTATTGTCGATGACTCATGTGTTTTTCTTTGCTTGGGCGGCGTTGCTCTGTTGGCGGGCAAGACTGTGATGGCATAGACGTTCGTGTTTCACACTTTTGGTCTTGGGGGAATTTGGTCAAGTAGATTTTGTATGTCAATAGATACATTTCTCCTGCGAAGCTCGCTGACCTCCAACCACGGAGTCAAGCTCTCTCACAAGATACCTACTTCCATACTTCCAATCTGCTACTCCTTCGCCTTTCCGCATGGGCATTTCCAACTCAACTAGCGTCTGATTCATCTTTGCAATTAGCATTCCTGCCAGATTCACGAGTTCCTCTGTGCTTCTACACATCTTCCAGGTGGACAGACCTGCACAGCAATTGTTGACAGCTAGTATACAGATGCAGCATAACAGCACCACACCATGACCTGTCAAGTGGGTATATTTCGTTTGATTTTGGGCGTTCCAGAAGGTTTCTCCTCTTCACGTATCCGGAGGATGGATGCATTAGTAGGCTCGAGGTATTTATTTATAATTGTGCTTACTACTTTTTCGTCTTCCTACGCATGCACTTTCCCTATGGTAGGCTTGACAGATCCGGACATGGTATCCTGCTGGGCTGTTGAGATCATGAGCTCAGCTTTCAAAATTAGGGACGGGATGTACACCCAGCCCCAATACAAACGGTGGATTCCTTCATTAGGCTTTGGAAACACGCGGACTGCTGCAGATTACGCCCGGTGCTTGTATCGCTGGAGTGGGGAGAAAAGGGCGCAGGGAATGTAGGGTGCCGCCATGGGAGGTTCTGACAAGAGTGCGTTGTCCAATGGGTTCCGCTGGACACTTCTCGTTCGTACCTGCATTTGCTGAGGATGAGGGATAATTTGTGAAGGTTTCGTTAGGGAAAAGCGGAAGGGAAGGGAAGGGAATGGAAGGGAAGGGAGGATATTCCGAGAAAGAGGCGAAAGGATATGTTGATCCTTTCTTTGGGCTCAGATTTATTTCTGAATCTGGATCGAGTCATTGCTGCCCGTTCTTCACCTGATGGTGATGATGGAAAGGGCTCAGCATAGGTAAAAAATTCAGAGTGACTTGTCATGGTAGTATAGTGTTTCTCCCTAGCTGAAGAACTTGATCACCTGTCCATAGATCATGGTGAGCCTTGTCAATGCCTCGAGGGTACCCATCGGGGGGCTGGAGCTAAGATACATTTGATGGGCTTGTTTTCGCCTTGCATTAGGGTGATATCATCCGTTCGGGAAGTTGCATGTTCTGCAGCTTACTAGTGTTCGTGGCAATGGATTACACGGACCCAACGGTGAATTCGCCTTGAGGTCCTACAGAATACTAGAGGAAATCGTAAGACGTGGGATGCGTGCGAACGTTGGTGTCTTTCCTATGGCTCTCCAGAATCCCGGAGATAGTATAGCCCAGTGCTTTGTTGTTATTTTGTCTGTAGTGTGCAGGCATATCCCATGATATTAATGTTGAGAATCTAGAGGAGAATTTGTGTATAAGTTAGCCCAGTCTCTTGCATCTCTTCGATATCAACCGAGCCAAAGAAACAACCACCAACTTGAAGCCCGCTCCCAAGAGACTAGCTTTGTAAAGACACTCGTTTAAAATATCCTCCACAATGGCAGCCTTCCGCACTCGCGAAGATTACAATTACGATCTTAACTACACCTCCACCGCCGAGAGAGGTATGACACTCCACGACATGGCCCGCGATCACCGGGGACGCCAGCATAGCACCGAAACGTCAGTGGCTGTCCGCCGGGACCTGTCAACGGGTGTTCTCCGTCGAGGAGCAGTCCATCACGCATATGAATGCCGGGGAAGGGACGCATGCTATGTCAGCAGCCGGCGAGAGACCGATTTTGTGCCCATTGTTGATGCGATTCGACGGTGAGTTCCAGCTTCCCCAAATCCGCTCAACCCGATCTGTAGACTAATTCCATTGACAGAAATCATCGAAAGATCGACCAGATGAACCGCCAGATTCAACCCGGGTCGAACTATAGCCAGGTTCGTGCTCACGAATATCGTCATGCGGCCCATTGGCAGATTGTTCTCCAGACTGACAGGCGCCCGGAATTAAAGGTACACCCGAAGATGAAATCCGACGGAACCTTTCCGATCGACTTCGGCCTTGCCCTGACAGTCGACCAATTTGAGGCCATGGATAGTAAGTCTGCCAGTCCATCCTCTTCTATGCTAAACTAACCGGTTCTAGTGAGTATCCTAGACCGCATACTTATCTCCTATGGCCTGTTGTGCACGTTTACTGGGCGAAGCAAAGATATTAAAAGACGGAAATTGTGGAGGCTATTCGAATTCCTGGGAGCAGATAATCTCACGCCGCCGAGAGATTCCAACTATGCTCAGACTGCAGAATACGGAGGAGCCCCGGGCCGCTATATCACTTGGTAAGCAAGAGATGTATGTGCGGAAGGGAAAAAAACCGAAACTAGCTGTACTTAACGGTGACGGAAGGCTAGGATGGGTGTAGAAAGGCATGTTTTGGCGTTTGATCCCTTGGTGACGACATATAGACGGCCGTTGCATAATGTTGTCTCTGTTCTTCCTTTTGTTTTAATGGCTATTATTGTATGAAAATGACGTTTGATACCTGCCTCATGAGGCAACGTGATGAATTGTGATTGAGGTTCTGGCGTCTGGCGTCGACAGTAGTGGAAGGTGGCCGAGTAAGTGAATCCTCTTCCCTGCACCTCCCCTAGCTCGTGTTGGATGTCCGAGGCTGAGCGCAGGGCTCACTGTTGTTCCACCACTCGCTTGTTCACACAGGGGTACACCAACTTTGTACGACATCGCGAAGCGAGTGAGGAGTGAGCCCAGAATAGCACTAAGTAATGCACTCCACTGCGCGTGCTGCATCGAGCCAGTCTGCAAACAGTCCTCCTTTTCTGCTGGGGCTGAAAGATCCCCCAACCTTCAACCTTTGTTGTGCTTCTTTATCCTCCACTCTCCACTGCAGAGACCAAACATCGCCTGTTTTGTTGAATCCATTCTCCTCTGCACGGCCGGTCACTCACTCATTCACTCACTCGCTCACTGTCAACAAAAACATAATGAGGGTTTTTACGCTCCTCGCTGCCCTGGCAGCTCTCGGAGCAGCAAAGGTTGTGCCTTCACCCAAGATCACATCTGCGAATGCGGCACCAGGTCACGCCCAGACTTCGCCAGAAATCACACCTGCTCCTACACATCCTCCATATTCCGATAGACTCGAGGCCTACAGAGAACTGTTAAAACGTAGTGCAAATGCTACTCCTGCCTTCAAAAAACGATCAGAGGGCCCTTGCCCAGTCGACTGCGGCAATGGTTTCTGTTGCCCTCTTGACCAAAAATGTTTCACCGAAAAAGATTCCAACGACCAGGTATCGATGTTATGTGGCTATCCGTAAGTGCCCTATGCGATCGTCATTGTCGGAGTTTATGCTAATGAGGTGCAGGGAACTCCGTAAGAGACAAGCCACCGACTTCGATTCCATGCTGAGCAGCCTCTACGCCATCACTTACTCTTACGACTTCGACGCTTATTACTCGTCCCTGTTGTCTGAGATCTACGCTTTCACAACCGATCCGTATTACAGCTCATTGCTTGAATCAATTACAAGGAATGGCTATGGATATGGTACACGGACGACGGGATCGGGTAGCCAAGCAACAGACTCATACAATTATTCAGGTTCATCATCATCCTCCTCACATAGGAAGAAGAAGTCTCCTGTCGGCGCTATTGTCGGCGGAGTGATCGGAGGGCTCCTCTTCATTGCACTCATTGCAGGCATCATATTCTTTCTCGTCCGTCGCAACAAAAAACAGGTGCCGCCAACTTCTCAAGCATTTGTAGCTCAGGTTCAGCCTGGGCCTACAAAGCCGCAGGCTGCTTATCCCCTCCAATCCCAGACGCCTGCTCCAGTGCCGGAAAAAGCATTTTACCAGCCGGTTCACCCAACGGTTCCCGGAGCCGTCGAGGCTGATGGCGTTCAGACGATGCCACCACAGTATACGGGGAATTCCCAACAGTATCCTCAGCAGCCAATACAACAACAACAACAACAACAATACCCCCAGCAGCAGCAGCAGCAGCAACAGAATTTCCAACAGCCTGGCGCTGTGTATCACGAAGTTCACAACACATCCTCTCCGCCTCCTCAAGGGCATCAAAACTACCCTCCTCCTCCTCCACCAGTGAGCCCACCACCGCAGCAGCAGTATTCAGTACCAGGGTCTCAGCCTGGAACAGTGTACCATGAGATGGGTGCACCTAACAGGTAGAAAGATATTAATAGCCTAATACGCTATATGCATGGATTGCATGGATGCAGTTAGTAGATAGAAACATATGAAGGAAAGCTACGTGGTTTTTTTTTTGTGCGTGCTCGTTAATGTTTTTTTGTGGTATTTTGGGCTTGCAATTACTGATGTATAGAGCTGGGAACGGAAGACCGGCTGGCTGGCGGGAATTTTCGTGGGTATTGGCTGGCTAGATTGATGTGTAACGAACGAGATTGATTCTTCAGCTCCACATCTGGAACATATAATGTTATGGTTTCTGTTACACGATACACTTTTCACGGCTTCATTGGCAACTTCAAGATTATGAGTTTCTAATCCTTGGTCAGCCCTAACCCACACTACACCCCTGCTTCGTGATCGCACATTGACTAGAATGGTCGAGATCCCAATCTGCTGGTTGAGTAGATTCCATCGCTTGGATATACCCTGTATGTATATTGGCAAGGTTGGCTGGTCCCCAGGGTCCCTAAGACTGGCGATGTAGGCTCTTCTGCCTCTATCGTTTGCGTGGAGTGGCTTTGATCTCGCTCGGATGGAGTTCAGAAAGTGAGGGGAGATATGGCTGGTATTTTTGATACAATTACCGTATGGACAGGGTAGTTCAAGAGCTACCCCTTTCTCATAACGTGATGATACAGGAAGCCAAATGCCCAAATAATTACTTTCATATGGTTTTCTTGAATCCCAAAGACCGCTACAACTCCTACTTTTATATACATCTAAGCGGGCGGTTCATACCCATCCTCCTCCGGCTCTGCTGCCTCCTCTTCATCCTCCTCCATAGGCTCCCCATCGACATCCTCATCATCCTCAACCATCGGCTCCCCATCCACATCATCGTCATCATCAACCATTGGCACACCATCAATATCCTCATCATCATCCTCCACCGGCAACGCGGGATTAAACACACTCGGCGTCGCATCGACCGTTTTCCAGCGACTTTTTGTGGCTGCGGCGGGAGCGGCGGTGGTGGTGGTTGTGGGGGTGTGGGATCGCGATTTCGCCTTGTCAGATGTTGAGGGTTGGTTTGGAGTGTTCAGGAAGGAGTCTAGGAAGGCTTCGTAGGTGGTTTGGGGGAAGATACACCATTTCTATGTTCACGTCAGTTGGGTTATTGGATTATTTTGGGGGAATTTGGGGGGGATATACCTCCCAGCCTTCTAACACGCCCTCGACCACCATCCTCCGGAACTTCTCGGCCTTCATCCGCCCCCACCCGCTCTCACGATATATCTCCCCCAACCGCGCAAAAACCTTCTTCTCTCGTAGTGCAGTGTCAAAGAGTTGTCTGTACCTCCACGCAGCGCGGACGCCAAGCGACGAATTCGAGAGCACGTCGGAGATGATCCAGAGCGCGACGATCTTTGCGGATGACGTATCTGGCTTTTCTTCCTCCTTTTCCCGCTCGGACTCGGAGTCAGACGGGGAGTCGGGTTTTGCTGCTTTCGTGAAGGCGAGAGGTTTTAGGACGTTGGAGACTAAAATTTCGACGACTTCCTCGCCCATGCCGCCCTCGGCGTGTTCCATTGCGAAGGCCATCACGCGGCCGATATCGCCGCGGCGGACTTTGCTAGTTGTTGTGGGAACGCGCGAGATCAGGTGGATGAGTTTTGCGCGCTCAAGAACACCGAGGTAGCCTTTTACCTTTTTCCCGTCCCCGCCTGCGAGGCCGACAGGGCGGTCGTCGTTGTGGGTGTGTGAGTCGTGATCGCTATCGTCTTCGTCTAGCTCGTCGCTGCGGAATTCATAGTCTTCCACTACGTCCGTCAAACTTCCCGCCCATTCGTACTTCAGCGGCTTTTTTGGCGGGATCCAGACTGCGCCCGCAGAGTCGAAGATGTCGACGGTGGGCGTGTAGGGCTTGTCGATTGAGTACCCCGTGACGATCTCCCAGAGTTTCCACCGGTAGTATACCCCCGCCTGGCTTCGAGCGTCCCATAGCCATGAGAACTTGGGATCCTGCCGGACTTCGTCTTTGGACATTAGTAGAGCTTCGAATTCGGTGCCGTGCGTGAGCAGCGTCTCGATCGTGCGGTGGATGAGTTTCAGCGTTTTTAGGTCTTGCGGGGGCTGCACGTGGACCTGTAGAGCGGCGGACTGCTGCTGTTGCTGCGCGCGGCCAGGAGGTCCAAAGCTTGGTGGTGGAGCGAAACCGCCGCGGTGCGGGCCGCCACGTCCACCACCGGTTAGTCCGGTGGGTGGCGGGGCTTTTGCGCCAAATGGATTGGATTGTGCGCCGATTATGGGGATTCCCGTGGGTGCGGAACCGGCGACAGTGGAGGAAAGATGCCGTACTATGTTGAGCCAGAACCCGTAGCCCATGTAACGTCCGTTCAGCGCTGACACCGCGGCGTCAATATCAGAGACTGGTGTTTCAGAGGTGAGAGTAACAAGTGCTGACGCAGCTTTGCGGATTGACGGCGAGGGCATTGACGGGCCGGGAGGTGGAGGCGCGGGGATAATACGGATGGAATCGATCTTGAGCGCGGTCGAGGAAAGGAGATCTGTTATAGCGGTCTTCGAGATTGTGGGGGGGATGGAGCTGAGAAGGAGCGTAGGCTTTGGATGAGCAACTGCCGTATCGGGGTCTGTACTCGTTAGTAAAAGCCGCCATCGCACAGAGCCACACACGCGCGGTGCGAACCAGAATCATCATCCACGGCGGCATTATACCGCTCCCTCCGCTTCGACCCCGAGTTTTCAAACGCAAGCAACCCCGTATTCCCCTCCTTCATCCTCCGCTTCTCCCTCTCACTCGGAGCCGACACGCCCCCGCCAAAAACTCCACCCTCCTCTTCATCCCTCTCAAACGCATCCCCAAGATTCCGTTTCCTCGGCGGCGGCCTTACAGGCGCAGACGGGGCGCCCGAAAAGTGACGTCTACCAGGCCCATTCGGTGGTCCTCCTCCCCGGAACCCTCCACGCGCGAACCCGGCACCGCGGCCAGGATATCCAGATGATGACGCGGGTGTGTCTGGCGGCCCTTCGTCGAACGAGGCGACAAAGTCTTTGTAGACGGCGGCGGTCTCGGCTTCTTCGCGTTTCCGCTTCTCTTCGGCTTCCAGACGCGCTTTCTCGAATGCGGACTTTTTGGAGGGCGCACTAAGTTTGTCTCGGACGTTGGGGAATTGGTGAGGGCCGGACATGGGTGGCTAGTTGTGGTGTGTTTGTAGTTTTGGGTACGTTGCGTGGAGAGCTTGAGATGAGTGGAGGTTCCCGGGGCTTGGCGTAGACCATAGTCACTCGGCGTAATTTTGGCGGTAGTTCAAACTAAGCTCTTGACGTCGAGGATGTAGAGTTATAGATAGCTAATCCGCTACATGGTAGATACTAGGTACTAATCATATTCTAATCATCATGAAATTGAGTCAGCACAGCGAATAACATTACATACACGAGTGCCCAACCGTGCTACAGACGGAATACTCTGCATAGTAGCAGAACCTAGTCACCAACCCAAAGCCTACCAGCTTCTCCCTATTCAAACCTACTCACCAATTCATAAATTTTCATATCACATCTTAAACTTGCGAGTCAGCGTATGTACCTGCTTATGGCATCATAGTGAGAAGCACAACGTATGCACAGGTACCCTCAAGACTAGCTTAACGATAAGCCCACAGCCCACACCCAAAGATGAGCCGACGAATATCCGTCTGAACCAAAGAAATTCCTATATATCGCTTCGTTCGCTTCGGTCATACCCGCTCACTCTGAGCCAAGATCGGACATTAGATATCACACACCCTTCAAGGCTCCAGCCTTTTCCCTCTCATCCGCAACCACCCGGTGGAGGGTAGAACCCAAGGTTCATGGGTAACCGTCTGCATGTCGGCAGGTTGGGTAGAAGACTGTAACGCATGATACAGCCGCGGCTTCCGATGGAGCTTGATAGAGTAGTGTCAAATAAGTACTAATAGAATCCAAAATAATACCGCTGGTAATTATTGAGACATGTTTCTACTGTTGTTCATGCTGAGCCGCCAGGAGCCAGCTTTTGAGACCATAATGTCTTTGAGAATTGGCTCTCCGAATGATGACGTGCTGCAGAGAGTTCCGTAGTTGCAGGACGAACACCAGGGTTCGAGAACAACAGAGGAAGAAATCTAGAGGAATTACAAATGGCACTATGAAGGGTGATGTCGGTGCCACTACCGATGAGTTCCCTCGGCAGGTATTAGGTGGGTCTTGGTGGAATGTCTGAGGTTCATATATAACATCCTTTCTGGCGTCGAACCTGCATTACTCTATAGCCCATGATATTGATGAAAATACCACTCAATGGAGGTATAACCCCGCGGCTGTCGGTGCCTATGGCAGTAAACAGAAATTTTTAATTGTTTTCGTCCGTAAAGATTCCGCACGGCCTGTAGAAATGATCATGCCCAGCCGAAAGCAGTTTTTCCATACGTAAGAGAAGGCTTGTGTCCTCATATATCCTCCTAGAGTCGGCAGACAGCGAACTTACGACCCAAGAAAACTCTGAGGATGAGAGCAAAGGCTTGTTCAAATCCGGAAATAATATACCTCCACAGATCCACCATAAGCTGCTGTGACATTGAGTGGACGTTCAGGGAAACCCTGTCATCAAGCTTGCTGCGCAGCCTTGCCTCGTAATGGAGGCAGCGACGGGAGGAGGACACCATTTGTTGGCAAGGGCAAGGACTGAAACGGCGGCCTGAGAATCTGTCTGTCAATCTGTAGGAGAAAAGTTGCCGGGCTGCGTTGGAGCCAATCGCATGGATGCTCTCCCCCGACTTAGGCGGCTGTGCAGACCCCACTGCAGTGGAGCGTTACCGCTGTTCTTGGGCCTGGAGGGAGCACGTCAAGACAATGCCCTATTGTTGCACCGCAGCGCACTTAATTAACACAGTGGGACTGAATGTGTCCTGTACTCCATTGATCTTGCAATGGAAGATGGGGGAGCCTGGCGGGCGGGGTTCATGGAGGGTGGATTGATTGGATCTGCACTCGGGGCTGCTTGTTCGGTTCTAGCTGTGCCGATGGCACCAAATCCAGTTACTTACCCCTGATCGGAAGCCAGCGCTACAGTAAACACAACCAAATCGTCCATCTGCTCCCTCGCTCTGCTGCTCGCAGATGATCGCACAGATGGTACTTGCTACAAGAAATATGCAACTGCTTGCCATTCGCGCGTTGCTCGATAGACCGCTCTAAAATCCTGAGTGATCCATTAGATTCCCATGGTTATTTATTTACTTAGGCACTTATTATTTATTTATTATTGTCTTATTACATCTCTCCGCTTCTTGGCTCTCACACCTTCCCTTCCGAACTTTCAGCTAAGCACACAACCGCCAATCCGCCCACTGCCAACTATAACCAACCACCACCAAATCAACCGTCCGAGTAACTCGCTCGTACTGTGCTCTCCGCGATTCTTCCAACTAACCTCGTCCTTCGACCCCACGCGCCCCGCCGTTCGTCGTTGTCGCGCCTCTGAAGCTGTTGACTCGACCATCGATCCAATTTCGGCGGTCCTCTGTCTCCAACTTCGGGGGTCAGCCTTGTTCCCAGCCAGCTCGTCGCGCAACAACGATGGAGCACCGCTTGCCACTACCCCGTGAAATGGAAGAGGATGAATTTCGACGATTCTCTTTCACATCTTCAGTAGTGCCACAGCGAGGCTCGGTTGTATTTAATCGTGTCGCTTCTGTACGGGAGCCAGAGAATGCCTTCGAAACCCCGCCAGGAACATCCTACCACGAACCAGAAAACATATTTGCGACACCGACAAATTCACGACCTAATTCCTCTTACGGCTCTCTCGCTGATGTGGGCGAATTTGGGGCTGATGCAACGTCGACACACCGGGGCTCGTTGACATTATCGGTATCGAGGTCATTGTCGCCCATATCAGTAGCAGATGGGGGATGGGGGCAGTTTGGAACGTACCATCGTTCAGTATCATTGTCTCGGTCAGCGACACCGTCAATATCAGCTACTAGCTCCAGTGGATCCATAGGGTTGCGGCGTTCCAATACTGCAAATACACACACAACAAGTAATTCGTCTACCCTATATTCAATACCGTCACAAACCTCAGAATTGTCGTCACCACCAAGTCCAATACACTCGATCGCCCCAGTCAGGCCTCGATTTGACTATGGTGGTCATCAGCAAACACTCTCCATCGGCGGATCAGAGTTGGACGAAGCTGATCCGTTCGGTGACGGTTTTGAAGTCCCAGTGGGCGATGGTTTCGCACCGCATGCCCAGAGGCCAGTAACTTCATCAGTAGCTAGTGACAGTGGAAGTTTTGGAAGTCTGCCGCCTCCTTATACACAATATCCCGGATATATAGCTCCAAAGCCCGAAGACAGTGAAATTGACCTTGGTGTTGCTGTTATGGAGCCGGTTGCAGGTTCTGGGGTACCGTCGGCTGAGGATGAAGGCATGCGAAGAAGAAGGGAGAGCAGGAGAGTAGCACCTATTGGTGGTGGCATACCTGAGGGGGGAAATGATGTGGATAGGGATGCTAGCGGGGCCGCAAAAGAATGGCATCAAAAGAAATTGCTAGGTTCACGAGGATGGCTTGTTGTTCTTGCAGCAATAGTGGCTTTGTTGATAGGTATAGCTGTCGGATTGGGAGTCGGCCTCGGAATTGCACATAAGTCAAACAGTGACAGGTGAGTTCCTCATATTAATGATGAGCCGTGACTGAAGTAACTGACTATTCAAGGGATAATTCACCTATATCTACACTTACAACAGCAACAGGTAGATATCATCAGCCCTCGCCCGAACAAACAATGGTGCCTAAAGCCGATCCGAACAATCAATTTCCTAACATTCCTGTTGGGCAAGATGTAATCTCGCCTATCGAACTCAAAACCTTTAATTCTGGCTGTACAATAGTCCGTACAGACCAAACATCGCCCAGCTACTTCAAGTCAGGATCCACCGGCCTGTGGACTTGCAATATACCTGAAAAGAAACCATTATTATGGGATATTGACGTGTGGCCAGTAAACCTTGTTGGTGCGGAGTTAAGCAAGCTGAAAAGCGTACCGGATACCTTGACATGTGCAGATTGGGAGAACAACAGGTGGGGAGGGTACATAATCTCAAGCGAAGAAGGCGAATACAACAAAGAAAGAAAGAATACCGTTTACCAAACACATAGCGGAGAAAGAGTTCTGTATTCCGCGATTCATGGGTTCCGCGAGGGCATGCAGGGGCCAGCGTTTTTCCGGCAACCCCTTGGTTTCAGGAATGTTACTTGGGAGTATAACGGAACCGTTGATAATAAGTCCAACCATCCAGCGTCACTCAACACACTATCGTATACTTTCGGAATATTATACAACAAGACGGTTATCCTCAAGGAAACAACTATGATCCAAACGTTCAATACCAACGGAGAAAATGACGAAAGAAACGGAAATGGAACGGAATTCGAGCATAACGAGAAGGTATGGATGTGCGTATGGGAGAAGACGTTGTTGGAAGTCGAATTGATGGTGAACGAATCGTCTATTGCGAAATTACGAAAAGCCAGCACTGCCACTGAGGGTGGTAACTCCTACAACACGGACACGGACGACGAAGACAACGACAGTTTTCTGACAACCATAGTTGTGGGACACCCTATATCATCAGCGTCATCAACATCAGCGTATAGCGCCCAGCCAACTGTACTCCCAGATTTCGAATTCGTCGGTGATGCTCGACTACATAAGAGGAGCCAATCAAAGAGAGGACCCCGCCATCTTTCTCGGAAGGTTTACATCAAAGAATCTCGGCCAACGGAAGACCGCTTGCGCAGGGTCTTGGGCATTGACCGCACCGATGACGACCCCGAAGGACGTGCACGGCCCGGTGCCGTACGGTGTCGGAAGATGTTAGTCCAAGATGATGGTGGGCTGATGGAGTACACTGCGGTCGGGGAGGAGGTCGAAGTGAAATTAAAGGAGATTCTGACCAAACCAGATTCTCTAGGGAAGCGGGATGACAGTGAGAGCGACGATGAAGGGACTTTCCCGGCAGACACTGGGTGCAGATGTACCTGGGAGAGTTAGTGGCGATGCAAAAACTTCGTGATACTCTGAGCGGTACGGGCGTTTTCGGATTCACGTGGTTCAATCTATTTTTTTGGGCTGGTGGGGGGAGGGGGTTTTCACTTCTGGATGCATCATGCATACGGGCCTGCGGGCGGATCTTGAGCTTCATAACTTTTTATATTGTTTTTTTGGGGTTTTTTTTTCGTTAGCCTGATATTTTTTGTTGTCATGTTCTTGGTGTTGGTGTTGGCATTGTTTTGGAGCGTTGGTATCATATGGGCTCCGCGTTTTTGATTTTATTTTCTTGCGGGTTTTCTCTTGTGTCCGGATATGGGAATTGCTCTGGTTAGTTGAGTGGTCACACCCCCCGCCTTCCTTCCGGATCTTTTGTTGAGAGCAAATACGTTGGGTGTGTATAGATATCATAACTGGACCAGCTTTTTATCTTCTGGTCTGCTTTTTTTTTTGTTGTTTCAGAGAGGGTTGGTTATGGAGGATGGTGTTATGAGTATCAATAAATGGATGATGGACGGGGGCGGGTTTGTTGAAATAGGTTATTGGGTTACTTTAGGTACTGAATAATGGAGGCGCTCCTCAGGAGATGTGGAAATAACTTGCTTGTCGCACTATCAATTGGTCAAACACCTCCTTCGCTACTGGTCGCCAGGGCAGCTCGTTCACGTGTGGGTCGGGGGGCTAGGGGTCTATTTATAGATATCACGAGATGCTGTATGCATAGGGCCTGTTTGGGATTTGGGCTCCGAGTGACGTACCATGCCCGCATCTCCAATGTGTACCTTTCCATCCATAGCCCTTAGACTCCACCAACTCCAAACATCAAAAGGCAAGTCACAAACAAACTAGCTTCCCACCATCTCCTCCCTTCGTCAACCTCACTACACTCACCAGTTCCCATCTCACCTCATCTCATCCACACAATTCACACCACAGCAAGGGCGCGAATCAAGAGAGGCGGGAAGTTAGAGCCTGCTGTCGTTGTCGAGCCGCGGGAGCGGCTGAAGCTACACATGCCTGCCAGCATCATGAAAGGCGCCGCCGCGGTTGCACCCCAGGAGCGTCCGAAGCTGCAGTCGACACGCATCACTCGAAGCGATGACAAAGAGCCGGTTAGCCGGGATTTTCAGAAGCTGCGTTTGACGCATAAAGTTGCCGCTGGTGTGAAGTCTGCTACAGAAATCTCGGGGCCGAACAAAAGAAGCAGAGACGAAAAAATGGCCGGTGGAGGACCCCAGAAGCGGCTGAAGCTTGATCTGGCACGTACCACCACCACCACCACAAGGTCTGCTACGGTGAAACCGAAACCGGAGCAGAAGAGGATATCGTCTATGGCACGGATCAGGGAGAGTAAGCTTGCGGTTCCTGCTGGGAAGCTCAAGTCGGGAGTCATCATCCCCGCCGCTATCCCATCCGCCAGCACCTCTTTAAGCTCCCAGAAAAAAACTTCGGCTATAGCACGGATCCCGGCGAAAGCTCAGGAGAGGGGCAACAGCAAGCCCGCGGCACCCACTGGCAAGTTGTCATCGACAATCACCGCCCCACCCATCAACACACCTGAGGAAGTAGAGGGGGATATCGCTATGCATCATGCTCCAGAACCCACACGCACACCTACGCAGCCCCAGAACCTTGGTCGCGGAGGCGTCCCACCAACAAGTTTCCAGATCGTCTACGCGCAACGCTGCAGAGAGCATTTTCCGCCTGGCGTGAAGGGAATTATGGGCTTGGGGTACTCGTGGATGCTGCAGAACCGGCTGGAGGATGAGGAGCGGGAGAAGAGGGATGCGGTAGAGGTGGTGGTGGAGAAGGCTGTGGAGGGGAAGCAGAGGAAGTGGAGGCGTGCTATCTGAGTTAGGGGTTGAGTTGGGTTGTACTTTGAAGCAGAAGGGAGTTGTACTGCGTCGTACTTCGAAGCAGAGGGGGTAATTGTGATGGTCCTGATCGAGATACGCCCACTATGCGAGTTTAAATCTGCTGTTACTTTTTTTCCACTTACTAGCACTAGAGCATAAGCAAATCTACTACGGTTTGAGTATAAGGAAGCCGCTTCTTTGCAGATCTGTCTGGACCCTTCATAGAAAGTGCTCAAGATGGCAGCTATCAGAGCATCGGACTGTCCATACTCATGAATGGTTGTGTGGAATCGTTGAGACCGATCTGAGTATGAGAACAATAGTGCAGACTTTGAATAGAGAGCCTTTAGGTTATCTTTTGTTTCCCGCGATCATCCGAATCGTTAAGTTATCTTATTTCCCTATCATCTTTATTCCCCACTAAACCTTGAGTAGAGAACCCTATATTTTCCACCATAATCATCTCTAGATCAGTTCCCAATGCTCCTCACCTAACTAGCAGAACACCGAACCGTCACACCTCGAAATCGGTATTCGAACCCCTACTAACGAGGACAGAGAAGATAGCACCGAAATGCACCACATCGATCAGGCTCGTCCACCAAATAATATTCTCACTCGCTCTGAGTTCCATCCTTTTCTCTGAATCTCATGTTTCTCAATATCAGAAGTACGAACACCTAGCCTCACCCGGATTTTCTGGGACGGAATGGTGCAATGGACAGGATGTTCTTGTGTGGGGTAGGTGGTGATGGAATATACTTCAACACTGTTGGCACTTGCAATCAATCACACTCACTCACTCGATACCATTTGGCTTCAATTCTTATTCATTTCTAGTCTGGGATTCTCCTGTCGATTTCCTTTTAACTAATCTTGGCCGGCTATTAAGTAGGTAGTAGGTAGTAGTGTAGATATATATACTTAGTATATCAGCGGGGGAATCAATTCGTATAGTTGCATATAAAAATCGAAGGAGACTCGTATTAACCCACCCATCCATCCCAAAAACTTTCGCGCGCACAAATGGATATATAGAAGTAAACGTAATATCCCCAGGCCTCTGTTTTTCCGTATCGTATCCCCTCCCCACCACCAAGACAAAATAAAACGGTAATACACCAGCTGGGGCCAAAAAAATTAGAATAGACAGGGAAACAAAGGAGACCGACTCCACGGATGGTGTGCGGACCGACGGACTCGGACCAAAAGTTGAAACCAACATCTATCCCCCGTCTCTTTGTCTCTTCCAGCCCCCTTTCTCCCCACTCTGGGAACCACTAGGTGATTAACAGCAAAAAACATCCAGCCCCATTGCACATGTTGTACGGGTCTAGGTTAAAAGCCCCGTGTCGGGAAAAAGGCCTGCATTTTTGTCAAGCCCTTTCCGTCAGGAATCAAGTCGTAAAAAAAAAGGAAAGGATAAGTGAACATAGAGTGACAAAAGGGCCGTGTTGTGCAGGAAAAACACAGCAATAAAAAACTCATTATACAGACAAGAAAGGAAGAGTCCGGATAGCACACCTCCTCACAATTCTTCCTCCTCCATAATGACTAGTGGAGCACCCAAGGGCCCGCCAAAAGCACTCTCATTTCCCCCCGAGAGTCCTTCAAAGCTGAGGCCTCGTGAAGGCGGGCTTTTGAGATCTGCATCCATGCTCCCCTTTCTCTTCTTTGCGGGGGTCTCGGGCTCCTTGTCGGCTGTTGACGATCGTCCAGTCTGACTGATCGGGGAAAAGGGATTGGACACAGTTTCCACGGCTGGTGGGGTTTCGGGATTCTCGGACTTGAGAGACGAATTAGAGTGCGACCTCTTGAGCTTCACACGGCTGATTTCTGCTGCTAATTCTTCCTCCATCCGCACCTCTTCCACAGTCTTTTTCCGTTCCCTCTCCATATCTCGAAGATCACGGCCCAGTTCGTCTGGCATGAGGGGATCATCGTCCTCATCGTCCAAGCCACTGATTAACTTGCCGTTCGACTTTCGCTTGCTTGGCTCGGGTATGGAATCTCGGAAATCACCGAAGCTATTTCGTCCTTTCCCGAAGAAATCAGGACCCTTGGGGATGACCTCTCCGGAATTCGATAGTAGCGATGAGAAGACTGCAGGTTTGTTCGGTTTGATGGGGGTGTTGTTCGTTGAGATCGAACGAGCTGGTGGCGCTGGAGGCTTAATCAAACCAATCTTCTTCAGTTGATGCTCGGATCGATAAAAGAAGACAAAGCTAGCAAAGACTACTCCTTCCGGATCGAGGTGACTGACAGACTGTGTAGAAACAGTCTCCTTGTCCAGAGGCTTGGGATCAGAAAAGCTGCCACAACATCAGCATTATAAAAAGCTAGTGCAAAAGTGACAAATACCCAGCTGTATGGCTAACATCTACATCACCTCCGATGTCACTACCGTCCGGGTTGCTACCGTTTGTCAGGTGATCCTTGAACATATCACCCCACACACCCCTTCGGACAGGACCCTCGCATCTCACACGGAACAAATCCACTCGAATTTGTCCCGCTGATTCCTTTAATTTAGGCAGTTTGGTTTCGCTATCTTCCTCAACAACGTTCATATTGGCGGGCATGCTATGTCTCCGGTTGATTGACGAAGCCTCCGATTCCGTCTGCTTGTCTTTGGAGATGTCGAGTGTATTGAAAAAGTTCTCAAGTCCGACCTCGCGGAAAACAAATTCTCGCTCTGCTAGTTGGCCATCACTGACCTCAATCCATCGACTAGAGATCCAAGTTTCTACACCCCTTCGTAGCAGTGTGGCTGTTTCTTCCTTAGACTTGCCATCAAAATAGACGTATGCGGCCAATGACTCCCGATCGTCACCCTTGACCTTCGGTTCGTAGCTCTCCAGGATCGTTATGGAAACGGCGAACGGGCAGTTGGTCACAGCAGGAATATAAGATGTTATCTTGGGCGTATGGCGAAGCTTGTAAGTTCCATGCTCGGAAACAGCACCATGTTGGACTTGTGCCCAGTTAAAGTTCTCGACATCGGTCGGTGGATCCTTGGGGCAATGAATCTCGACAGTAACACCTTTAAAAGTCGGCATGATGATCGACGAATGGTGGCGAAGATAAATATGGAGGTATCGGTAGAGGGCGGGGCTAGTAGAGAGCTATTTCAACCGTGAGGCGAGGTTTGAGCGGGAGCTTTCTTTATTTTATTCAAACAAGCCAGGCGTAACCGATGATGTTAACACACCAGGTGTTGTGTTATAGTCAGGCAAAGCGAGGCGGGTCACACGAGTGATATGGCGTCGGAGGAAGCTGAGACGACGCGACGAGAACGGTAGATGAAAGGTTTGTTCTCCTTCGATGTTGAGATGTGAGAAGAAAGCGATGGTATGATATGGTACTAGGATCTGTCCAAACCCTGCGTTTGCATTTTCATTAGTCTCCTTTCAATTCCAACTCAGCCATTTTACACGGTCGTTCAAGTACAGGGAATCACAGGAGGCGACTAGCTACTCAGCCCAAAGCAAGGTGCAAATAGCAACAGAAAAGTTTGAGAGAAGCCCTTGGACCTTTCTCGTGCCGAATTACCACCTCACTTGACTAGTCGATTCCCCGCTGTTCACCCGAGATCAGGGACAGCGGAGGTAAACGAGCTTTCCAACGCCTCCGCAATCGAAGCAAGAAAAAGTAAAGTAGATGACCTACTCCCGAGCAATGAAACGGTATCGGAGGTGGATGGGGAGGATTTAACGATGTCGGCAGCTCGTAGTTGTTGGGTTCGGTTTGTTTGTGCGGGAGTTAGGTGAGGAGAAGGTGGTGGTAGTTGATGCGGATCGCCATGATCTCAGTACCATCGCCGACCTAGTGTTCATTCAGTTGCTGGCCAAGCCTCTTTTGTGCTAGCTGCTGGCGCTGAAGCTAGCGCCGAGCCGCCTTGTTTTTGATAAATCCTATCTTGAGTACCCTTTCGGCCTTTTCGTCACTTGCACCATTTCTAAACACTCCTACAGCGGGGTGGGCACTCAATCAATCAACCAAGCAGCTTTTGTCCAGTAGCGGGTGCGGATCGCTTCCAGCAGCCATCTCGGTGTCTCTTCCCGATCGCATGCTCTTCCTGCTTCCTACTGCCTGTCTTGGGTCTCCCACGAGAAAACCTTGCGCATGTACCTGCACCAAAGTGTACCGCATGTGTCGCGAGCTTATTGGCCAAAACTTGCTCCGAAACCGCCAGAACTTTACAGCGCAGGGCCCCTCATAACTGGCCCTCTTGAAATCATGTTTTGACCCGCCTGGAAGTTGAGCCTCACATCCGCCCCACCTCAAATCTCAATGTCGGTTCCCCAGGAAGTACGTATCTCTAAGTACAACTACTTAGAGTGACTGATTGTGATCGGCGAGCCTTTAAAAGCATTGAGGGGGTGACATTGATGGCACAACATAGTAGGAGAGATGCTCAGAAACAGAAGAGACATGGAATCCCAAGTGCAGAAGCTCCACCCGGAGCTAACGCCTAAACACTTGACCTGCCAGCACGTTTACCAATTGACAGCACTAAGAGACCAAAAAGGCCATCTAATAAAACTTTAATACGCTTCTAAATATCTGGCGCGCCTAAAGCCTTTCGTCACATTGCTGTCCAATACGCTCGATTTTTCTGCCGTTCTTGGTGCATCCAGACGAATTGAGGAATCACCCCAATGCTTGGGACCCTTCAAATTGATGGACCATTCAGACCGTTCAGACCGCATCTCTTCTCAACGAATGGCAACACGATGAGTGATTGGTTTTCTTCAAAGAACCACCCTTGCAGTTGGATTCAAAGGTCGATAGTTAGCAGTGGGGCTTCGTGGTAGCACCTTGGCCAGATATCTCCGCTCGCACAGATTAGCACCAACCGTGGAATAGAGTTTAGTATGTGGTAGTGAGAATAGAGATAAATGTCCCCTGAAAGATTTATGGACCCCGCGCCATGCCTTTGGTGCATATCATGCGGCTCTGTATTCCAGCTGCATCTGATGTAGCTAATCAGCATCACGAGTACCCCAGGTAGGCTATAACGGTACTCGTGTGTACTTGGTGGGTATGTACAGGTGTGAGGTCCCGACAGAGTTGCTGTGGGATGCTCTCTTTCTGGTGGCTTTACACCCCGCTTCTCGCTTCTCTCCTCACAGCATCTCTTGGTCCTTGCCGTAAGGCGATGGTTATCAGCAAGCCACTCCACGCTCAGATCTCCCAGGCCAGGCCTTCTTCGAACGCCTCTATTTCTGACGGCATTTAATACACTCTGGATACCAATCAGAGCATCGAAACGCAACATCGGTAATATTTGTTGCATATCCAGTCCAAGTGCCCGGTAAGCATACTCGATGAATATCTGTGTATATGACAATATTCCGCAGAGACGCCGGAAAATCTGTTCCGGGGCTGAGGACTGCTTTATGGAATCTGCCATCGTTTGGAGCACTATGTAATGACAGCAGCTTGTCCCGCAGCATAAATTAAGAGTTACAACGGCTCCAGCACCGGCACGCATAGTCAGGGTTCTTCCAATTTCGAGGTACTATGGACGTACATAAGATGTTTACTGTATTAAATTGAGTGATGCTTCTCTGGCTAGGCGCTAAGGCTCGAGAGGTTGTTTATGTAAATGTAGTGATTGTTCATGAGTTCACGATGTCTCAAACGACTAAGATTCAGGATGTGACGTCATAATTGCGTAGTATTGTCACGTTCACCCTCGGGAGGGGAGTGGGAGTGCGAAGGTGAACGTTTAGGTTCGGAGATAGGAGAGAGGGTCTAGAGAAGTGCTAATACTGTTGATATGGGAGAAGTGGAAGCAGAAGTGGCGAGACAGTCTGTTTACTGAAGGTAACAGTCAATCCTCAGATGCTGCAAGTCATTCTGTGCCTATTTAATAAGTACTAAGTAGATGCTCATAAAACTAAACTTCAGACCCTCAGCCATCGAAGAAGCGAAAAGTGCCGAGTGATGGATTCATGATTCGATTCATCAGTTATCACGCATTCCTGCCGATGTACGTATATACCACATAAAGTATCGCGAAACATTCATTGGATTTAGGTTCAAGTCCTACTGTGCTGCCGGGGCGAAGGACTCTATATTGAGTGTCGTGTTTTCATTCCACTGGGTTGTCTGGTCGTCAGTTCAACCCTCTAACAGGCTCCCATTATGCAGTTGTATACTAAAACCTCACCCAGTGAAACATACCACCCCCTCGCAAATGTAGTCAAGTACATACATATATAGGAACTACTAGATAGCATTACGGCACCGCTTCATTCGTGAAATACTTAATACGTTACTTAGGGTGTGATCTGTTCAGAGCTGTAGTTTGCCGGTTCTAATCTTGGCCGGACCAGGAACTTTAAGTATTTAGTAGCGCCCCCTTCGCAAGGAGCTAATGTTATAAATTTCTATAGTAGAAGAAAAGGCACTGTCGCCGCCATACCTCGAATCGACTTTAAGAGTTCATCACTATGTTGCGTGCTAGACAAGTGTGCCGTTTAGGTCGGGGAATAGAAATTCGCTGCTCGCTGTGCATGAATGGTACGAAGTCTGGTAGTAATAGTTCGATAGCTTGGCTCGTATCTAGGTGGTTGATATTTGCCTAGTAGAAGCAATTGTTATTTGAGGCGTGACAAATTTAAAAGAAAGACCGTAGCTAGTCTCATTCCATTAGCATAGAGGCTGGTGTTAGGTTTTGACTGTCGAGCCTTGGAGGAGGCCTCAGCACCTTTTCGAACTGTTCGCATGGCTGGGAGTTTGCTGCCTTGGAGGAAGCGTCCAATATATAGCCGTAGGTTCCAGCAACCCGTCTCTCCGTTTGTTCGGGGTTATTCCTAAAATGCCCCAGGAATGATTAGAAGCTACAAAAGGTTCGACCTAACGTCAGAAGACCTGACTACGAGTGATGATCAGTGACCTCAATGCCGACTGGACCACCTACGCAGAGCCAGGCTGTAAACCACCACCACCACTCGCTCCAGCATCGCCACGCTAGATTCCTAGCCCAGTGATTCACCGACAGATCCGAACTTATATCCCAAACAGGACACTTGGTAGGTTATCTTGGCACTCGATAAAGTTGTTACACAGCAGATCACCCCGCAGGAAGTTCTTATATAACACTCATCCGCCCAATATCCTACAGCCTTCCTCACAACTTCCCCGCTTTACGACAACCAAATCATCTCTACAATCATGACCTCCACAAACGCACCCAGAATCCTCATCATTGGCGCAGGCTCCCGCGGCCACAGTTACGCTAATGCTATCACGGCCCACTCTGCTGGGCGAATCGTTGGTATCGCAGAACCAGTCTCGTACAAACGCCAGGAATTTGTGCGGCTGTATGAGGTGGAAGATGATAGTCTTGTCTTCAGCTCCTGGAGCGAGTTAGTGGCTCTGGGCGCAGAGGAGGTGGGGAAGAAGGTCGATGGGGTTTGCATTTGCACGCTGGATGAGACGCATCTCGAGGTTGATATATGCTGTTTCCACTTGTATACTGAGCATTAGTAACTTGTGTACTGTAGATACTACAGGCCCTCCGACCCTTCAACCTTCACATCCTCTGTGAGAAGCCGCTGGCAACAACTCTGGACGATTGCCGTGCAATCTACAACTCAGTAGTCAGTGGTGGTACGAAGCCGATCGTCTTCGCCATTGGCCATGTACTGCGGTACTCCCCGCACAACATGCTACTATACCAGCTCCTCGTGACAGAGGGCGTGCTCGGTGAGATCATAAACATAAACCACACCGAGCCTGTTGGTTACTGGCACTTTGCACATTCCTACGTCCGGTATGTGTCCCTCGTCCCCCCGTTTTCTCACCGCTGATGGCGATGATAGAGGGAACTGGCGCTCTGGCGCTCCAAGCCTGCTTACAAAGTGCTGCCACGATATTGACCTACTGTTGTGGGTAACCTCCCCACATACGCCCTCAACTGTATCCTCGCACGGATCACTGGTCCATTTCCGGCGCTCTCAAAAACCCGTCGCTGCTAGGGCGGCCAAAAATTGTCTCTCGTGCCCCGCAGAGCCAAGCTGCATCTACTCAGCGAAGAAAATCTATGTCGAGCACAATCTGCACTCTCAACAGAACAAGGGGTGGCCCAACAAGATCGTTGCTCCAGAGATCGAAGATGCGGCTGATGTTGCGACCGCTGAAGAGCTACTGCTTTCGAGGCTGAGAGAGGATGGGGATGAGGAAAGGCCATACTACGGCCGATGTGTTTACGAGGCTGGGAACAACGTGGTTGACAACCAAGTAGTTGTTCTTTCCTGGGACGACGACGTCGAATGTACCCCTACGCCACGTCACGGCGCAAAAACCGCGACTCTTACCATGATAGCGCATACTGAGAAGATCTGCGAGAGGTTTACAAAAGTCTATGGGACCAAGGGAGAACTTACCGCAGACTCTAACACCATCAAAATTTACGACTTTGCGAGCGGTGAGACAAGAGTTTATAACCCCGAGCAGCATCTAAGTTCGGGGCATGGTGGAGGAGATATAGGACTAGGTGTGGCGTTTGTGGATGCTATTGCCGCCGTGAAGGACGGTGTTGATGTGGATGAGGCGCAGAGAACGCATATTAGATGTACCCCAGAGGAGGCGGTGAGGTCCCATGAAGTTGTATTTTGGGCAGAACAAGCGAGGGTTGAGAGGAGGGTTATAGGGTGGAATGAGTGGAGAAACTGAGCGATGAGAGAGAAAAATGAGGAGTAATTGAGTCGAGGTAGGTAGATAGCAGTTATGATGCCAATTGAATATGAAACCTGGAAATCGGTGGACCCATACAAGATTACCTCCTGATGCCAGACGGAAGCTGCAAGCAATGACGCAACACAGACAGACAGAAAAACCAACAGACCTTGGTCTCGACCACGGAAAAAATCAGAGCAAAAAAAAAAATTAAACGCTGCAGAAGCACACGTCCAATGGCAACAAAGCAACCCAAAACACCTTGAAAGTGAGCTTGAAAATCGCCCAAAACTAAAACCAATTAACCCTAATCCACACATCAAGACTTAAAACGTCGTCACCAAAATTACCATCGCCTCTTCTTTCTTACTGGCTTCTTCTTTTTAGGAAGTGGAGGTGGTGGTGGTGGAGAGGGATCAGATATCTTTGCCCAAGGAAGGAGATCCTGTAGGAACTCATCTCTATCGCCAGGGCCTCGTGGTAGAGGAATAAATCTGTGAAAACTACCCTCCAGCAGCACTTCATCTGGAGTATCTGAAGTCAATTCCATGCTCAAACCTGGTGTCTCCATTACCTCACCAGTCCTTTTCAATTGGTCTGTTGCTTTTGCAATAGCAAGCACGTCATTGGAGAGTTTCTCTCGACGTCGGGAATGCTCCTCATTTGCAGCTTGTTGCTCATGCATAACTGCATGATATTTCGCCCAGTCAACTTTGATGGAGCTGGCCAACCTTTCCGCGAAGCTGTCGTTCAGCTCTTTGCTTTCGGCATCCAGTACAATAAGTTGTTCTGCTATTCGCCGCTCCTCCTCTTCAAGCCTTGGGAGCGACTTCTCACGAACCAAAGTCTGGTTCTTTACAGAATCTACGCGTGCCTCTGCAATGAAGCTGAGTGGACGAGTGGAGCACCACGCTGTTCTTTGCCATTCTAAGCGCATCTTGGGAAGGGCGTCATCCAGTTGGAAGTCTTTGGCAGCGAGGATTTCGCTGCTGCGCACTTCGGACTTTAATTGATTGCCTGTTGCTGTAGCAACTTTGCCTTTCCGAGGCATCTTGTTACTAGTCCACACTGCCGCGATTTCTGGTGGTTCATCGTCGTCTTGTAAGCCAAAAAGGTCTGACATTCGAGTTGGCGATGGTCGATTCTCTTGATTTGAAACCATTTCTTCAGGTGGTGTCTCCGGTGGTGTCATCTCATGCTCTGCTTCGATGTCGGTATGCGGTTGGCACAGCTTGCTCTTTTCAATTACTGGCTTGATTTTTCCAATTACTGACTGGGCAATAGGCGCTTCGTCGTCTAAATTTATAACATGCCTGACTGGAAGACTGATCTCATCGTCTGCAGGCGGTGATGGTAGCGATGGTGGTGATGGCAGTGGTAGTGGTAGCAGTGGTGGTGGTGAAGCTACATGAGGCTGCAGTTTACCTTCCTGCGTTGCCATGGCTGGTATGTTGTGATCGAAATCTTCCGGACGTTGATCTTGCTCGATATGGAGGCTTTTGTCTTCAGACGCATCAACAACTGCTGCAGTATCTGCCTCGTTCCCGATTTGGTCAGACAGCCATTGGTCCATAAAAGACGCAATAAACGCCTCCACTCGTTGTCTCTCCATTCCAACCGGCCCCCAAAATTCCGGAAAAACGTCCATCCATGTCCGAGCCACATCATCGATGGACAAGCCTTTTTCATGGAAGCATTTTGGCACGGTTTCAGGCACACCCAGATATGACATCACGCGCCGCCAATTATTAAAGAAATCCTGACTATTCGCAGTTATATAATCTTTGAGTACTCGGTTGGCATCTACAGGCAGACCGATAGAGTCGTCGTATCCCGAGTCTGACGTCTGCCGGTCAAATCCCTCGGGTAACAAGCTATCTGTTGGAGAGCTCAATGGCGAGGAAACTGCCGATGAATCGCTCAGGAGGATGATTTCTAACGGTTGTCTGGGGTTGATCCGCTTTGGTGAAATATATCCAGGTACTTCAGTTGGGTCGGACTCTAGGTCTATGATTACGCGAGAGGCATTCCGTTCAGGGGTAGCCGCGCAGCTATTTTCTTGTACCGTGTCGTCGAGAATGATTGGGTCTGAAAGGCGAGCCCCTGCACGCTTGGGATTTGGAGGATCCGACGCCTCACCTGGAGTCCTCGACGCCGGTATCGGGCTAGGAGATTTTTCAAGCGCCGTAACGGCTCTTGCGTGGTCTGGCGTTTTTTTCCTCTTCAGGTTCTCTATGGGTGACCAAGGCCCCGAGCATGAGGAGAGCTTTGGAATACCTTTAAATCTTACCCGTCCATTTTTCTTCCATGTTTTATACTTGACAGTCCGACCATCAGCACAATATGCTGCGATATTATCTGTCAAGAATGCGATTTTCTGCTCAACAGACGCTGCTGCATCAGAAAAGTACTCATTGAAAGATTCTTCTGGGACTTTCGCTTGTTTTTCTTTTGCTCTCCAGAGTAGGTAGACGAGGGTGTCATGATATAGTTTCACCAAGGTATCGTTGTGCTCTACTCGTGTCAGTCAACGAGTGTCTGCACCGTCACGGAAAGAGATTTACCTACTTTTGGAAAGAATCTCGTGATATAAAGCCTGAGTAATGCCATTACGAACCAATTCAGGCTCTGCTATCGTCAGATACGTGAACACAAGGACTTGAAGAACCCCTAGACCAAATCATACATCGCACGGAGATATGAATAGCTTACTTACTTTCTTCTCTGCTTGAGTCCCAGTTTTGAAAAAGAGAATTACTGGAAGACGGCGGGTGAGATGCAGAGGGGCAGCGGAGATTAGACACATTTTGTAATGCGGCATTAACGAGAATAGGATTAATTGCCTGTTGCTGGCGATTTGGTGATGGTGTATGTGAGGGTGAAGAATCAATAGATACTACCTCAATATCGTTCATGGATATTGGAGTATTCGGAAAAGCTGCTGTCAGCTTTAGGCGAAATGAGCCTAGACCGGGAATCCCGTTGTTTTGTGTGAAGGTAGTAGTTACCGCAGGTGCATCACCTGGCCTCGGAACTTGATTTGAATGAGGTCCTGCAGACAGGAGCTGAAATACGTCTAGAGGCGAGGTCTCTCGCCTTTCTGTCGGAAACCTGTTGGAAAATAGATGCGATCTAGTGGTCACGAAGGTGCCAGCAGATGAAGCAACCGAAGTTGGTGTTATTGGCTTCCGAGGTTGGCAATTGGGTATCACTGTCGCCGGCATGCGGTTATTGCCTTGTTTTGGCGATCCCACATTGTTTGCAGTGTACCTAGTGGTTTGTTCTCTAGGGGTTTTGGGGCTTGCAGTTTTCTCATGTGTTTCATTACCTGGAGACCTATTGACTGATTTAGGCTTGCGTCGGCGAGCCTCCTCATCTTCTTGGATTGCTTTGGCTTTCTCTGACAGGATTCTTTGACGTTTGGGTTTGCTCGATATATTCAACGGAACATCTTCGGCAGTTCGTTTGCAATTCCGGGTAGTGGCCCCAGGAGTTTCGGGAGGAAGCTACATTCCGTTAGTGTATCGCCTTTTATTCTTCGACTTGGACTTACATTGTCCCACGGGTCGTTCAAGAAATCCAAGCGTGGTAGGGTTATGGCTGGGGGGCTTGCCTGATTATTGTTGCCCCCATTTCGAACACCAAGGATGGCGTCCTCCACGACTACATGCGCGACTCCTTTAGGGGAAACGGCCAATTGAACGGTTTTGCTAGACGTTACAGGGCTTTCTGGAGCTGCTTTCCGTGATCTTGTACTCATGTTTGCGGATGACATGATATATTTGAGCACCCGAAAAGCGCTTTCACTGTGTGGAGCTTCTGAACGCCTTTGACGGACTCAAGACGGACGGTTCTTCTGGATGGGTGCCAGAACCGCAGGAAACTGTCACTGCGAGACAACCATTCAGGATTGGCGTTTGAAGCGTTTGAATTGAGCACACACCCCTCCAAAAATGCTCTTACACGTTGATTTGCGGTGCGAAGATGCGTTATTGTTGATCTAGTTGATTGTTGACGTTTGAGTCTCCAGGCCAACAGCCGACCGTGCCCAAAGACCTGGATCTGGGGCTACTTGAGCCGACCCGCACTTAAAAGATCAAATTGCGCCTTGCCAAAAGTCCCCAGTTGGAATACTGAACCGTCTTAACAAAAAGATAATATGTAGAAGTGAACTGGAAGTTGGAGAAGTTTTCGACGGAACTGCCTGACGTGAAATGAAAGTGGTTTGGGGTTTGCCCCTCTGCTTTGCACTTCCGACCGAGGTTTGTAGGCCAAATTCCGCGGCTGGCAGGTATCACGAAGGAATGAGAATAGTCTCAGACGATTGAGCAAATGTCGTAGATTGGCTGGAAATATCTGCGGGGACGGCGACGAGCTTCGTTGGCGGCGTGGGAGGGAGAGTAGAGGTTGATGTTGAAAAAAGATGTTGCGACCAGACACACCCGGATGATGACAGAGCCGCTCAGCGCACCACTTCCGGTTAGCTTCTAGTTACGATCTCCAACACCAACCTCCTAGATCCTCGCGCAATTCTCCCTAGCACTTCTGACAGACTTTGGTTGCACAACCACCCCTGAGCAGGACATATACGATGCGTCCAAGGACTCTACTGGTAACATTCGATGCTTGGAAAACTCTCTTTGCGCCGCGGGAGGCAATCGCCACTCAATATACCAGAGTCGCTCGACGGCATGGGGTCAATGCTGAGGAGTCCAACGTCCAGAAGAACTTTAAAGAAGGTAAATTGGAATTTCTGATACTGTAATGAACTTGGACTGTTGGTAGAGCTGGTGGTTAGCCACTGCGTATGATGTAAAGATGAGTTCTGTGAGGTTTAAGATCACTATCCGCAATGAGAGTGGGTGGCTTGATGTTGATGATATAATTGATGGTTGTGCACTTTCAGTATACTACTTTACGCACAGTTATGCCAAGCAATAACTAGACCGAAGCCGGCGTAAAATATTATATGCTAGGTCATTTCCGTGATCTTCACGGGATATTGTTCAAATTTTGCGCACTTATGCTAATCGCTGTATTTCGCAGCCTTCAAAGCTTTCTCTGAGAAGTTTCCAAACTATGGAAAAGACTCAGGAATGAAGTCTGAACAATGGTGGACCACTGTAAGTGATAAATCTTTGGTTTCGAATTTAAAACTGAGCCTCTTATTTGCAGAGGGCGCAAAAGTAAGATTGATGGCGCAGGGACTAATTCAACAGGTCATTGAGTCCACATTCTCTCCAACTATCCTCCCACAGTCTCTGGCCCCTGCTCTACTATCTCACTTTGCAACTTCATCAGCTTATACTCTTCATACATCTGTTCCATTTCTTCTTCACTCGCTTCGATCAAATACCATCTACTCCCACACCGTCATCGGTGTGGTCTCCAATTCTGATAGTCGGGTGCCTTCGATTCTTCGAGATCTAGGCGTCACCGTTAGGAACTATCCGCCTACCCAAAGTCGAGATGTTGGAGCACGTAAAAATGGGATAATCGACTTTGTGACTTTGTCGTATGATATTGGGGTTCAGAAACCCGACCCGAGGATTTTTGAGGCTGCGTTTGCAGAGGCGAAACGGTTGGTTCGGGATGAAAACATGGAATGGATCAAGGTTCACGTTGGCGATGACTTTGAGAAGGATTTTAGAGCAGCTGAAAAGGCAGGCTGGAAGGGCGTTTTGTGGGATGGCGAAGGAAGACCTGAAGAGGTACTGAAGGAAATTCTGAATAATTAATGGAAACGTATGTGGGGAGATGTGATAGTGACAATTGGAGTGACTGAGAGCGAATTCAGCCCTTCTCAATGAGTCACAGCGCCCATGCTCACAATTATTTCTATATTTGATACTGGTTGTGTCGTAATTTGTCGGGGAGCAGTTGCCGCATTCCAGAATCATTATTCATTGCAGACTTGCAGTTAGATGTACAGACAAAACCATTATTAAAATCGATATTTCTACTTGGAGGCTCTCCTGGATACAACTTATTCAAAGAAAAGCCCTGCTGATATGGATACTGTCCATAATAGACGTTCTAAAAACTGAGGCTCACATGCTGGGCCAGCTCGAGCTGCTTGAATTGCCAACTAGTAGGCCGAGCTAGAGTTCTAAGCCTACAGGTTGCAGACTCTACCGAGATTCAACCTACATCTCATGGTTAGGTCGGTTTGTGAACAAAAACTGGTCATGGTCCTTAATGGAACGTTGTTCTCAGTACGGTTCTTGATCTGCAGTGTGGGCTTCTTAGTCGATAAGGGCCATATATGCTTGAAGTTCTGCCAAACAAAATAGTTCCACCGGAGGTTGACCTCTTGGAATATCTACCCTGAGTATCTGAGGATGTGTTCTGGTTTGAATCAGCTTATACAAGCTTTCGCATAGGTTTAGGGATGGTGGTCCACGTCAACGGCGGTTGGGACGGTATCATCAGCACCATATGGTGCTTACTAGTCGTTTCAGGCTTGGAAATTGAATGCTTTGTTGCTGATAATGGAAACCTCGGACTGGGGTCTTTAATGAGAGATCCATAACACGATCTTTTCATTTTGATGGCTGATACTTCCATCGGCTGTCACTCGTACTAACCCGATTGCGTTAGCACTGTATGATCCACTATATACCATCACATACCAACGTAGAAGCTGCAGATAAAGAGTTCATGAGTAATCTGTCAGATGATGGAATGCTATCAGCAGAGGGTGCCAAAGATGGTACTGTACTCAACTGGCTCGGATAGCTCGAAAGGTGTTGCTCGTGCCGTATGGGCTGATCAGGCGGCTGGCCCACACAACATTATACATAAGTTCAGCTACCCTGTTCTTGGAACAGCATGCTCTAGGCTATTTGGAAATGATAGAGATAGGCCTTGTATCTGGGTAAACACCCTCTTAATATGTGCGTGAAATTTAAGGGTGAGTATCTAGGTGATATTAGTTTGCCGTTGGAGACGGATAAATATCTATTGAGGCGCTTTTTAAGCCTCAAATGACCTTAGGTGTTGTTTTTGGAGCGCATAACTGTCCGTATAGTTCATTTAGTGAGATCTGCTAGAATTTTCAATATTCGGGGATATGATTCAGGTCTGAAGGCTAGGCACTTGAACAGCAGTTGCACAATTCTTAAACATCTAGACGAACAACCTAAATAGTCAGATACAACGTTCATCCTCCCAGCAGCCGTCGGAAAAGCTTAATCGCGATCGTTAGGGATGAGATGCTCCGGACTTTAATGGCTATTTTTTGTTACGTTGGATTAAGAGCCTGGTCTTGTACAAACAAACACCACCCCATCTGCTAATTAGCGTACCTTCGCACATCTTCTACAATTTCGAAAAATATAGCCATCAACGACTCGATTTATCTCGTGTATACAACGTACGTTTCTCTTGTTGCAAATCTTGTGTAACATACTGATCACTCACTGTTCTAGCGGCTCAAACGTCCACTGTCGTGTCCTTTCGTCATGCCCTCTATCAACGACAACATCATCACTCTCTGTGCTGCCGAGAACGACGTTGACGGCTTTAAGAAATATCCCGCCACCGTTATTCCACGCCCTATAGCAACCAACTTCGCTGTCAGTGTTGCTGTTAAGCCGGCTCCACATACTGTGACAGACATCACTAATATCGTTGCAAGGTACTCATCGATACTATCCACAAAAAATTCCCGCATTTTGGAGGGATGCACATGATCATGGCAATGATTCATCATGAAGACGGAAGAATGGAGAGGTTCCCGAGTTCTGAGTGGGACCGTGTTTGGGGAGCCGATGTATACCATCGTGTTTATGTCCTGTTAGATCGAACTCACCTACCTGTTTCTGAGGTACCAGGGGTTACCAAGATGGGAGTTGCAGTTATGAAGGACTTCTAGAAGGACATGGTGCTTGGGATCTTAGGAATGGCTTTGGAGGTAATGTGTGGGTGGTTCGGGCAAGTTTATGGGGTCTGCACTCGGACTACTAGGGTTGGTGGCGTTTGTAATCTCTGGCAAGTATGATGTTGAGAGATTCTCAGAGAGATATTAATAAATGAATATCGTTGCTGTTCCTAATTACTAGCTCGCTGATTAACCGAAGGCTTGGGCTCCAATAGACGGCTGCTAGCAGCGTCTTGCCTCAATGAACTGCAAGCTTAAGGCAGATGAGCACATTTCTTAATCAACTGTCTGAAACTGGACTTCTATCGGGGCTGAAAAAGATCTGACCAAGTTTAGTGTAACATGTTCTGCACCTCCACATCCCAAGTCAGATCCAACGCCAAGACTATTTGCTTACTCTTCGTCTCAATAATAAGAAGTCTTGGAATCATCGAGTCCCCCGTCATCAATTCTCGGTTTCGTCAACTGCAATCTCTCCTCAATCAACTATACAGACACTCTAACCGGCCATCGTTTATGAATTCAGTAGTATCAAGTTGAACCCCTTCAACTCACATCCATTGAATGGCATTATGAAACGTCGAGACTCGTCGAAGTACTCCGTACTCGCGGCTTTGACGAAGTTTCTAGGTATGTTTGCTTTTCTATTTGAGTACAGCTATTTAGTTTGCAAATAGATGTACCTTGTTATTTTTTCTGTCTCCCGGGGTAGTTTCTGAGACCGACACGTTGGTTTGACTTGAAGGAATATACCTACGCCTACGGTGGAGGATCCTGTATCATAGGTCACCCATCCAGTGCGTTCAACTTGTTCAAGTGCTAGCTGGGACAAAATTACTCAGCTGACACTAGAGAATCTAGTCGAATGACCTGTAACATTGTTCTACTCATGCGAACTGGACGTCATTGCATCAGACCAACCCTATATATTGGGATACAGCCCTCGTCGAACTTGATGGCCATCAAACTTCCTCCCACAATGTCTTCACTCGACCAGATAGTGCAAGTGATCAACCACCGAATCTCCGAAATCCCGACGAAACGCAGAGAAATGGAGAGATCACTAAATGATACCGGCGGGCGTCTTTAGCCCCGGTTTTCGCCTTCGGCTCAAAACTAAAAGTCCTGCAGATTGTCTTAGGAAGGATAGGAAGGTCCTAGCTGAAATCTACATAGACCTGGAAGAAATTCACCGCTTGCTTCGCGGGCTACGGCTCATTTGCCAGGAGTAGAAGGGACAGGATTCTATCAATGTCGTGAAGATCGATACCGCAGGAATTGCACAGACGGTTAAAACTATATTGAGCACTTTGTGTGGGACTAACCGACATCTCAGAGGTCACAGATGATGACCGGCGTTCCAAACGAGGAGGATTATCCCTCTGGGAGTGACGGCAACGGGTCCTTCAATGATACGGATGACTCTGTTACAGGGTATTGATGAGGCAGAGAGACGTTTGGCTAAAGTTTAGGATGATACCCGTGAGCTCTAAAGCAATTTTGAGTATGTGAGTGAGATGTGGGAGGGGAGAGTTGAAGCTTTAGTATGACTGGAATGCCACTTGCATAGCTAAGTGTAAACTATATATCTAATGTTATTTAGAAACCACCTTATTCGACCAACGGCGCTCTATTGTCTATACCCAATGTCTTCGAAGGGTATTGACTAGTAAAGGGGTTTGTGCAGGTGTTATGTTGGCTGTGATGAATTAACCCATCTCTGCAGACGAGAAAATTCCTTTCAGTGAACCGAAGCGGTCAGATCGGTCAGATATGGACCTCGACCGGGCCGATCTGTGCCAGGGGCGGCTTCATTGATGATCATCTAGCCCGTTTACCAATTGTTCTATAGATTTCATAGATAACTATCTAGCCGGACTACAGATATCTATGGAATACACCACCCGCTGCTACCACAATGAAGACCTTCCATCCCACCACCGCACCATATTCTAACTTGAACCATGCACACCATTCTAAGTCTCATCCGTTGCCTACTTCTTCTAAAGAGCAACAAGAAGCTCCTGGACCTGATGAACTTTCTCCATCTTGATAAGACCGGCTTTCTCTCATAATTTCAAACATTCTACCCCTCGAATTACTGTATCCCCTAGTATATTTCTGCGGTCTGTGATGAGAACCTTGGAGTACTGAAAAGTCTGATTATTTGTAATCTTATCCGCTGGATTTAGGACCGTATATATACAACTATAAAATCTATCTTTAGCCTTTACCAGTGCTCAATAGGGTCTGATATCTATTACTATCTTCCCTATGCACCAGATATCTTCAGAGGCTATAGATATCTTCAGAGACTGTAGATATCTTCCTTGGCGTAGATATCTATAGGCTCTGTAATGCGCTAGATATCTGTCACATGAAACCGGGCACATCTATGCCAAGGGCAGCTTTCAAAATTATGACCGCATCTGACCGATCTATGAATCTGTAGATTACCGGGCGGTCGATCTGACCGCTTCGGAACACTGGTCCCCTTCTCTGTCTCGTCTTGCCTTCTGGAAGCATATTCAGGACTCAGTGGCCTCGACCTGTCTCTGAACAATCTAGCTTGTGGGGACCGTCAGAGTTCGACATGAATCATGCTCATTCTAAAGCATAGGACAATACCACCAAGTCGGATAGTGGCTAGTTATACGAAAAGTCTTTTGGGCCTAAGCTAAAACGGTGGTATTACTATTGCGCTTCACTCTCAAACCATATTTCTTTTGTCCTATGTCAAGGCTCAAAGTAAATAAAGCTATAGCAAATAGTATAAGTACTTAAAGGCGCGATGTACACTGTACTTGATTGGCGGTCTCCCTCCCACCTGGGCGGGGCCGACTTCCGCCAAGGACGGCGCTTAAAATCCTCATGTCACATGACTGGCATACGAAGCTCTGGAACACTAGGCCCTTCAGGCCCGGCCTAATGAGGCCGCTTCAACTCAGAATCATACGGGGCCTGAGATCTTAAAGGCGGGGGGCTTTGAAAAGTACCTGCTGGAACTGCGAGCTTTACGTAGATAGGATACAATGGACTTCGGATTCGGGAAACTGCAAACGCAATTCATTCGCCCCGCCGCCGTGTGCCTGGTCTAATGGCCTAATGATCCATAAAGAGTATTTTTTACGTTTAGGACTACTATACAAAAAGGTAAGCGAGACTGAATCAAGCGAGAAAGTCAAAAGTCATTTTCCACGAAATCTACGGGATGTCAAAGGCCACGCAACGGTGAATCGAATTTGGGCTGACACGGCGAGTCGGTCTTCCTCCAGAAAAGAAAATGAGAGCACCAGATAGTATTGGATAGGCTTTGGGAAAGTTTTAATTGTGGTGATACGAATGGAGATGCGTCTAGGCACTTTCGGCTTTGATATCATACTACCAGGGAGCAGCTCAGCTTCCCTACTCAACTGGCCAGCAAAGGGCTGACATTTTGTAACATTTGGCCTTACCCTATGTATTTTCGGCGGAGTCTTCACTTTCTCTGTACTGGCTGCTGGCTTACATATATATTATGGATGACGACATGGAGTATGCAGTAGTAAAATATCGTCCCGTTGGGTACACGCATGCCCTATCACCACGTCTTTACTACGCCTTAGGCCCATCTAAGATTTCAGTATATACTCCAGCAACACGATGCCACGTAGCTCTTCATCCCTTGGTGGTATTTCTGCTCTCGCTTTGCAGGGGCTTAACGGTTAGTACTAAACTCAGCCAAGACACTGCGCCGCAACGTTCTCAATCGCCCAGTTTGTGCTAGTCTCAGACAATGTTCCTGAGCGGTCAGATCGATAGCCTAGTTATTGACAGATCCCTGGGTCAATTAAATGCGGTCGGGCTATTAAATGTATCTCTAAGCATGAACTGGTCTGGTCAAGCAATAGAAAAGTCTGGGTCTCTGTAGACTTGTGTAAACGACTATCTTCGCCTGGGTGTCCCTAATCACTCGTGCATGTCCATGAATATCTGGGACTTCTATCTAGATATAGATACCGTAAGGTACGTATCTGTAGATATTTGAATCGCTATTATACGGCGTAACTCCAGATTCTTTCCGTAATATTTACCGTACCTCCGTCTATGTGGGATACCTTCCAAGTAAAAGTGAATATTATCAATTCACTACGATTGCTTCATCTAGACAGCCTCATGGCTCTGCCGTCAGTGACTCATTTATCTAGTTGTGAGGATGAGTAGAGCCACGAATGTAGTACCCAATATCACCGCAGGTTGTGCACTAGGGGTGCATGCTATGCTCTTGAGTAACTGAAAACCTCAGCTTGGTTCGCCTAGTGTTCCTAAGCGGCCTGGCTGGCCTGCATATCTTTTGAAACCTGCATATATCTTCAAGGCCTGCACTAGCGAAGATCAGGCCCTGCTTCATGCAGGCCGGCCGGGCCGGGCAGCTTAGGAACACTGGGTTCGCCTGCGGGCTGCTTCTACAGTACGCTTGCGCTTTGCGCTGGGGTGTCCTCTGAGGACCTTTGTAATGGGCGGGTGACATTCATTCAGAGGCACATCAGTCAAAGTAGAACTTCCATCACCACCGACATCTGGTTCCTCGAGTACGGTGCCCTTTGCTAGGTTGTGAACCTCCGTAAGACTAATCCGGGGAAAGTTACCTGAATATTCATCGATTATAAATTGGAGTCTGAGGTACTGGCAATGTTCCTAAGCGGCCCGGCTAGCTGGTGGGCTTTTTAGATGTCTGCAGTTGCGTTCTCACTGACCGCCCTTACCGCAGGCCAGGCTAAGCCGCCATATCAAAGTCTACGCTGCAAAAAGCCTGGGGCTTTCAGATATTCGAAGCCACCCACAGATCTGGCTGGCTTAGCCCCAATTTTGGAGGCTTGCCTTGGCGGAGGTCAGGCCCGGCTAGACGGGCCGCTTAGGAACAGTGGGTACTGCGGTATAGTCAATGGTGCCTACTTGAGACAGTATATAACTGCAATTGCGTGACCACATGCCACATCAGTACCCTAAAAGCAAAGCGTTCACAAATACGTGTTTCCTTGCCCACCGTAAAATGTTGACCATCTGCTGCTTGCTTGACTTTGCTTGAATACCGGGCGGGGAACACATTTTGACAGTATGTCTTTGTATATACTGTACCTGTTCTTACAATAGAATTTCGCTATGTGAAAATTGATATTTACTGCTTTCAAGAAGTCCCTTAGCGTGCTGGTAATGCGTGAAGTGTTTGTCCATTTCCCGAGACTAAATTGCATTACAGATATCCAGGATACAACGCTCCTCCAAACAGGTTCGGTTTCGGGGTATCTGGCGCTTGAAAGTACCAACAGATCAATCTATAATTGACCGGTAGAATCGCTACGGAACACTGGTTTTAGATCAATCGCTCGTTTGGATCTGGTCCAGTCCAGTATCCACAAACTAGCAATGGCAAAGACCAGGCAAGACCAACTATGTCAGGCTGGATTGACTGGGGAGCTAGGGTGTGCAAGTGTATTGGCTGTGTTCGTAGGCGAGCCGGCCGGTCCACATCCTCCCAGGTTCTATCCTCCTTGATATCTGGTAATTGGCACGGCCATTGAAGGCGTCAAGAACCTTGCTTGTGCAGTGTAATTTCTGGCAGGCTGAAGGAAGACATGTAGGCGTCCGAGGAGTTAGTAGCCTTCTAGGGCATCTGCTTGCAGGTTGGAATGATTTCATTGACGGGTGAGACGGTGTTGGTTGTCATTCATGGGGAAGAAAAGCTTATATTGTTGCACGGTCGAGAGGAGCAGGAGGTGAAAAACCTCGTCTGTATGGAGGTTGAAGAACTTCGTGCAATGCACTCAAGACTCCACTACTTGCACCTTTCCCCCCTAATGCACAAATCTCGTGAGCTACCGAAATTCTTCCTCTTTGCAACCTGCCTGCTATGGTACCCATTGTATGTGGCATGCCAGAGTCTGGAAACTACCCGCACCGCCCGCCCTGGTATGTGCTGAAAATTGATTCTGTTCCCTTCCAATTTTTAAATGATAAAAACAGCAAGTCAGACACGAGACACAGTGTTCCTAAGCGACCAGGCCGGCTCAGCTTTGCAAAGGCCCGGCTTGGCCTGTTTTAGCCGCAGCTTTTAATGAGGGCCGGGCCGGCCTGCAGACTTTATCTGCCAGCTTGTAGGTTTGATGGAACAAAGGATAAACAAGATATTTTGTTTAAAAGACACCTTCTACTGGCTACACTAAGATAACCTCCTGAGCACGAACCAACATTCGAAGATAGACCAGATTCCTTTAGGCTCCTGCAGGCTATTCAGACATCGATAGATTATGCTAGACGCTTCAGGCTTCTGCTGGCTTTCCAGATATCTGCGGGCCAGCCAGCCCGACCCAGGCTTTTGATTCTGGCCTGGTCGGCCGCTGCTAGCGTGGGCTTTGGGAATGGAGGCCCGGCCGGCCTGGCCTGCAGACCGCTAAAAGCCTGGTGGCTGACTGGGCCGCTTAGGAACACTGAAGAGACATAGTGAGGAAGTTAATATTTGGGGACTAATCAACCTTTTATTAGCACTTTGGATTCACGGGTAGATTGGTCGGCTATGGGTATGTACACTCGCTGCTGGGTGAATGGATGCTGTACTTGTATACGATGCCGGATGATTGGCGGTGAAGTGGAGTTTAGTGGAAGAACTTTCTGAAGGAGCGAAGCTTTGTTCTGATCTTTATCAAGACCCCGCACATGCACATCCATGAGAAACTTTTTGTACCTCACTATCGTCGGCCGGCAACCTCCGTACGGTACTCATCGTGAGCAGCAGCGGTGAGTACGCATGTCGTGTCGTGCTGCCCTCCCAGAGTGCAACGCCATATCTTGAGGGATGGCGTTACATCTGCAAATACCTGGAGGCCACCTCAGTAGGGATTGTGGGTGCTGGTCCCAGCTCATAAACCACCCAATCGTCTGCGGATGCGTAGATTGGTTTGAGCAGATAACGATTTTTAGGGCTGCCCTCAGTATAGACCAGCAGCTGTCGGACTTCAGAAATCCTGAACCGGACAAATAGAAGGTTAGATTTGGCTGGACTAGCTGCTTGAGAATACTGACTTCGCATAAAAGTCCCGGGAGTATGAAATTGAAGCAGAAGCGTAACGAGTGCTAGTTGGGCTCATAAGAGGAAGTTTGTGTAGAGAGCAGTGTGTGGACTCCCAACCAGGCACGTTTGATTAGTTATAGTCACTCAAGGTCTAACGCTGCACCTAAGGCCAGCCTAGAAATCTCCAAAATGGTCCACTGCCCGAACCAACCGTCCGTCCGCCCGGACGTGACCTGCCCAGTGCCCGATTCCGAAACCCAGCACCCGGTGCGGATGTTCCTTACCCGAAGACTATGGCAACATCCCCAGGACTATATCCTACAAGACCTTATAGCCTCTACGACTGGAAATGCGTGATAGGGGACGGCTTCCCCGACGCTGGTCGAGTGGGCTGGTGACCCGGACTGCGGGTTTAAGACAGCTTTTTTTCATTCGAATTTCCGTACACCCCATGCGCACTCCCTCAGATCCCCATCCAACAGGTTTCCCAACTACTTGCGCTGCTATCCTCGTGAGATACAAAAGCGATGGCCGAAGAACATGATGCAAAGTAAGATGTCGTGAATCTGACACGAGTCTTGGCAACGGTTTGTTTAGAGCCTGCCGTATGGTTTTAATTGAACTACGAATAACATCTATCATGGCACTCGACACAACACTAGTCTCTTACTATGGCGGTGTAAAGTGGTCAAAATACCATTTCACGACGTCATACATGGAATTAGTGGAATTGGTACCTTCATGTGCACCAACACCCAATTCCATCAATTCCATGCACGCAGTTAATTTAACAATATTGTAGCATGATGGCATATATAGCTGACAGTGTCATTCATGAACTTGTAGAACTTGGTGCTGGTGCACATGAATAAAGATTTTTGGAACCTGATGCACATTAAATACTGAATTTTCTAAATCATGTATCAAAAATAATTTGCAAAATCTAGTATCTGATACATACCAAGTTCTAAAATTCCTAATTCATGTGTATAAACACTGAATTCCGCTAGTTAGTGTTCTAGTCCATTCACGGAGGCGGTTCCTCCGGTCCATTCGCTGAGTGTACCCCACCTCCGTGAATGGACTGGTTCATTTGCGGAGTGCACACACTTGATTGATGCACTGCATGCATATATGCGCATGCATGTATGCACACTCGGCTGGCCATATCCAGCTGAATTCAATCAACGCAACTAATATCACATCTTCCAAATATCGAAACCCACCATCTATTTCATAGTTGATGGTTGTATTAGTTCCTAGCAGCGCCATCTGGTATTTTCAATCTTAAATGGAACACTACTCTTCCTGGGCCCAGTCAGAATCAAAAGTGACTTCGACTCAGCAAATACACGAGGAGAGGCTTGGGCACAGACAGATTCCATTTCCGCTGATGGTAGCAACGATAGCGCTGAGGAAAGCAACGGAAGTGATTTGACCGAACTGGATACTGAGGAAGGAGAGGTCCACGAGGAGGAAGAGGTCACTAGTAAGGAGGAGGAGGAGGAGGAGGATAATGCTGAGGAAGCGGGAAACTAGGAAGAGACAGTTTCAAATGATGACATGGAGCACAGTGTAATTGTAGTTGCACAACGACGTTGAGACATACAGCTCGTAGGGATCACGATAAAGGTGTACAGCGTTTGTTTTTTTTTGGTTGAGCGTAATTAGCACTTTTGTATATACGCTCCGCGAATGAGCTAGTCCATCTACGGAGGTGGGGTACACTCCGCGGATGAACCAGTCTATTTACGGAGGGTGGGACTCCGCGAATGGACCGGTCTCTCCGCGGAGGAACCGCCTCCGTGAATGGACTAGAACAGTACTGCCAGCCCAATGATCAGAGGGTTAACAGAAATAGAGGTCGCTGAGATGTCATTTGCTTCGATAATACCTCTGTTTTTTTGGTGGTGGATTTAATGTCAAAGGCTCGAGTTTAGGCTCGAGCTCATGAGCTTGCTCAAGCTTTTACGAGACTCCTGCCACGAGTCGAGCCTACTCGAGCTTCCTGCCTAGGCTCGACTCGGGCCGACTCACGCCCATCACTATGTATAACTACTGAAATTGGGTGTTGGTGTACATGAAGTTACCCAATTCCATTAATTGCATGCACGACATCGTTGAAATGGTATTCTGACCACTTTACCGCACCATATCTTACGCCCTTATCCATTTTTTTAGGGCACCATGCTCTTCCATATTAGCCTTACGCTTACCTGTGTTATCCATCACACATAGACCGAGATTAGCATGAATTTCGAGCCCACTACGCCGGGCACTTTCATCGAAGCAGAATCGATCCCAGGTCCCAAGAATCTCTTTTCTCAGGCATATCTATAGCTTACATGGCCCGTTCTCTGACCCGATAAGCGTTCATGCGGGCGGAAAATGAGAATACCTCGTGCAGATCGATGCAGCGTATATCATCATTGTGGGGGGAAATATATACAATTGAAGAGAACATCACCTCACGCGATTAACGCGTCTCTCAGCCACCTGACCCGTTTATTCGATAATATCGCACTTACTAAGGAGCGTGGCTTCCTTGGGAGGAGGACGCATGGCACAGTTAATATACCTTATTTATAATTAAGGTTTCTTCATATGCGAGAACTCGATGATTTTTTGGATAGCTTGGATCCATAAGAATTCCATCCAAAGGACTTACGGTAGAGTTGTTTCACTGCCTCAGTTCTTTCTCCCTGCTTTTGAATACCATACATAGATCTGGCAGTATCCGGTTTTCTTTGTAGAGATAAGCTGCTTTCTTCGTCAGCCGTATGCAGAAGCCGTAGATGAAGCGGCTCCTACGACGCTACAAGTGGGCTGGATACCGTTATATTTTACAGTTCACAGTCAGATAAGTATAGTATGGTTCTCTATTGCAACGGGTCTTGTATTCCCAGAGACATGCCTTGTCGTCTGTGGTCCACACATAATAATAAACCTCACATTACCTCACTCAGCACACAGCACCTGTGTGGGTATTGAACATTCTCTGGGCACGGTTTGGAAGTAATGCTGTACCCCCCATCGCAAGCCAGTGCAAAGTAGTGGATCCCAGTGAGGTAATTCCCGTAAGTCCCAGACTACCTCCTCAGAATCTCAGAATCCCAGAATCCCTGATGCATCCAACATACTGGTAACTAAGGTCGATGATTGTCGCGCAGTCTGGAGTTCCAGTAGTAATCGATGCTCTAGAGGTCCACAATATTCTCATAATATCGCAGGTAACTAGTGTGATAGGAAGGTTTAATTGGTACATTTCCTGCGGAGAGGCTTACAGTTTCATGTCCACATCTCAATCGCCAGTTTGTTTAAGCGGGATATTAATACCTCGCTTTGTCAGATTTACGACTCGGACAATATGGTGGTGGCGATGCATTGGGGCTCATCGGTGAACAGTTTGCGGCTAATAGCACTTAGTGTGGTTACACTGCCTCGAGATGAGGCGAGGAGAGACTAATTCGCTCGGGTGGTGCCCCATCAGGTGAGACGATGGATAGTGGCACGCTTGCTATTCAGCTACATATTACCGACTGGGTGATTAGGGGCGCTGATCTGGTGAGGTATCATAAATATATGTCCTCCTCCAGATTCACCAAGGTCTTAAGGTTTAGGGCAAACAAGCGAAGGAGGGATGGCTTTGCCTGCTTCTACTAGCTCTATTTTTGATACAAGACCCGTGGAGCGAATGGTGTTTACGGGTTGAGCCCAGCCTCCAGAGAATGTGAGCGCTGGCTGTCAGATTCTACAGGAGTATTGGAGTAGCACTTTAAATTGGCAGGATCCAGTAATCCATTCCAATGGCGTCGGCTATTCTTGAACGTTTGACTTTGACTGGGTGGTGAGGAAGCTTTAAGGTTTGCGTGCTCCTTGCTGACGAGCACGATTGAGTGTGGCGGATGCTATGCTTCTGACGTTACACGGCAGAGCGGAGGGCGCTCGACGAGCTGGCACGCGCTGTGGCTAATCAGCGCCTGTAATCGCTATCCCTTTACGGTTACCCCCTACAGTGGGAGGCCTGGAAACCTGAAATAGACCGCAACGCCTCAGGAGTTAACACTCGGATGTGTCATATTCGTGGGTGGGGTAGCCATGTATCATGGCAGGGGTGTTTTCATATCCACCCTAGATTCCGGTAACGGTTGATATTCCGCTGATTCCTCTCCTCTTTTTCTCTTGCTCCTATCCATCTGCGCTCTTGTTCTTCGAACTGCATATTCATCGTACTTGCACAATGGCGGAAGAAATTCACAGCCTTTTATTTGGCGCTCGATCTGGCACTCCCGTCTATGCACAGCAACACCACGGTACTGTATGTAGCTTGTACCCCGCGGCGGATTGTAGACGCGCTGGACTTGCAGCACGGAATACTGATTCTTTATATCCAGGGTCCCAACTCCAGACATGGTACCCCTCAACAGAGTTTACAAAAGTCGGCAACATTGCCTCCAGAACTTCCACAAGGATGGACCGCTCGGTTCGACGACCACCAAGCAGCATGGTGAGTAACACTACTTCTGCAAGTAACAGCATCCACCCTGACTTTCAACAGGTACTATGTAAACACGGTTACTGGAGTCTCTCAGTGGACCGCACCACTACCTACGCAACCTGTACAGACCATTCAACATGCAGACGAGGGTGCCCTGCCGACAGGCTGGATTTCGCAGTATGATACAAACCGCGGGGCGACTTTTTATGTCAACACAGCAACCAAGGTATCCCAGTGGGAACGGCCGCTGCCGCCCAGAACAAGCAGTGTAGCGGCGAGTTCACCAAAGCCATCCCATGGAATGGCTTCAAAACCTCCAGCCCCAACCGCCGGAATGCCAGGAGTTCGTCCGGCTGGCCCCGGAGCACAACTGCATGCACAAAAGCCTGGTAGTGCACCTCCTCATGGTGTCACTCCCGCAGGTCAGACATTCTGAGTATTGCTAAGGCCCCAGGTCCCTTACTTACCTGCTGGGTGTATAGGCTTCCGACCCAATTCCAACCCAAACCCTTCAAAGCCTATTCAACCTAACCAGGCACACAGGCCGGCTTCCATGGGTCCTCAGCTACCCAGAAAACTTCCTCTCAGTCCAGCAAAGACGACTCCAGCACTAGTTGGCCAGAAACCCGGAGCTGCGGTAAAGCCACTAGCTGCTGGTCAGAAACTAACTACTCCTGGTGTACATCCAATGCCAGCTGGTCAGAAACCTGGAGGTGTAGTTAAGCCATTGGCTGTCGGCCAGAAACCACCCGTTCCTAGTGCACATCCAATGCCAGTCGGCCAGAAACCTGGAGCTCCAGTGAAGCCACTGACTGCTGGTCAGAAACCAGTTACGCCTGGTACACATCCTGGTACACATCCGATACCAGTCGCTCAGAAACCTGGAGCTCCAGTCAGACCATTGTCCGTCGGTAAAAAACCAGGCACCCCTGGTACGCTACCTGGTGCACATCCTGGCGCATACCCTGGCGCACATCCTAGTGCACACCCAACACCTGTCGCCCATAAACCCGGAGCTCCAGTTAAGCCACTGACCGTCGGTCAGAAACCAGCTACTTCTGGTGTATACCCAATGCCGACCGCCCAAAAACCTGGAGCCACAATCAAGCCACTAGCTGTCGGTCAGAAACCACCCGCTCCCTATGCACACCCGATGCCAGCTGGCCAGAATCATGGAGCTGCAGTCAGGCCATTAGCTCCCGGTCAAAAACCAATCGCTACTGGTGCACGTCCTGGTACGCATCCTGGGGTACACCCTGGTGCACATCCGATACCAGCCGGCCAGAAACCCCAAGCTCCAGTTAGGCCATTAGCCGCCGGTCAGCGGCCACCGGCTCCTGGTGCGTCTCCGGTGCCAGCCGGCCAGAGGCCCGGGGCCGCAGTCAAGCCATTGGCCGCTGGCCAGAGACCGCCCGCTGCAAGCGCCACGCAGCCTGTGAAACCATTGGCACCGGCGAATAGGCCGCCTGCAGCAAATGCCTCTGCGTCAAAGCCCGGTACAACCGCCGCTCCAGGACAGAAACCAATGGCTGCGAGAGGTAACCCACAAGCAGCGGGGCCGGCAGCTGCGGCGGCTGTAGCTAAACCGACCCCTACCAGTACCCCACAACGGTACGGCGCCGCACCTGTAGCAGCAGCGGCTAAACCTGCTTCTGCACCTACTCAAGGATATGGATCAACTCAAATAAATTCTATAACTAATGTCTACGAAACATCATACGGTTATCCCCAGCACCAACCCTACGGCTCCGAGTACCAACATCAAAGTACCTACGAAAGTACTCCTACTCACGCCTCCAATGCAGGCAATTCGTACACCCAGCCAGGACACCATGAGGAACCGTGCAAAGGCGAAAGGCACGAAACTGAGAAGGAAAAGGAAAAGGAAAAGGAAAAGGAAAAGTCCCATACGGCCGGTTACGCCACGGCGGCTGGAGGTGGGCTATTAGTTGGTGCTGCTGCAGTTGGTATATTCATTTGTCCTTGGGTTCAGAGTTTATGGCTGACGTAACGTGCAGGAGTCTATCATAGTTACGGAGAACATCATGAGCAACCTCAGCATCAAGGCTATGGATACGGAGAACACCATGAGCAGCCGCAGCAACAAAGCTATGGCTATGGAGAGCATCATGAACAACACCAAGAACAAATATATGGATATGGAGAACACCACGAGCAGCCCCAGCATCAAAGCTATGGATATGGGGAACAGCACCACACTTCAGCACCTGTCTATACCCCCGATTCAGATGGTGAGCATGAATTGCACCACCAAACGCATCAGATGGAGCACGGGCACCATGAATACGAGTATCCGGATCATGTAGAACGTGGTGATGAGGGAGCTACCGAGCACCATAGTGGGGACTACCATTCCGTCGACCATCACGATTATGCGGGATACGAGCATGCTCACAACCCGCATGCTGTGGCCTATGAACCTGAACCTGAACCTGAACATGAACACGAACATGAACACGAGCCTGAACACGAGCCGGAATACGAACCGGAACACGAGCCTGAGCACGAACATGACGAGCCGCATTATGGCTATGGTCATGAGCACATTGATTATGAAGGTGGAGATTATGGTTCGGACTATGAGCATGGTCATTACGATCATAGCCATTATTAGGAGCACAGGGATGGATGTGTGATGAAGTTGTAGTTTGGGTAAACTTGTGGATATTATTATGTTGGGCTCGAGATCAGATGGGACATTTCCTTGGGAGTTGATAATACGGTCGGATAATTAAAGGCCAAAAGGATAAATTTTTTATCCACAAAATCGTAAACACATGGCCGACTTGGTGGATTAGCAGTATTCGTTTGGCATTCTATAGGTTCCCATGACTGCAGAATAAACGTCCCACCGCCAATTAGTACAGTGAAAGCCCGGTTATCGGGCAGAATCACAACCTCCCACTCGTAAAGTTGATCAACTGGTCTCTTGGAACCATAGGTGACCTACTACAACCAGGTACTCTAGACAAATAGCATGCCCCGATTACACACGTAAACTTATAATGAATGCCCATCCCATGCACGGCCTGTTTCTCTATCAATACCAGAGTCTCCGGACACCGTGTATATCAATAGAACATGTGCTAATGGCTATTATCCCAATACTTTTAGTGTCGGCAGCTAAGGTGCTTGAGTGCTCGTCGATGTCTACATTTCGAAGCTCTGGCCTGCCTTAAGATAATTCTTTTCGAAGTAGCTATTGCAACTTTTAGTTTTGTAGAATGCGCATTCCCTACGCAAAGCATGGTGCGTTCCTATATATACAGCATATGGAGAGCTCAAACTTAATACCTAGCCTCTGTGCCGATCCGGTAAAGGTCGCATTCTGGGCTCCCGTATTTCACTAGCACTCGTTCGGTGAGGTGCCAAAAAAAAAACCTAACCCAGCCTAACAAGTCAACGCGGGAATACAGTGAACTGGTTTTTTTTTGCAGCGAGCAAATAGGGCGGGACCGATGGTTGATGATAAATAGCTCAATGCGTCTAAGTATTTTACTGAGCACTGAGGTACGAACTGGCCGTGGAAGTGGTAGCGGTGGTTGGTGATCCCAGACCAAAACAGCGCTCTTGGAATCCGAACAATGGTAAAACAGATGGATCCAGTATAGGGCGTAAAGACTCAAGCTATTTCCAACTCCGGCTTACAAGCCAGAAGGATTGCGAAAAGCTTTGTGAGTTGTTACTGTTATCCATCACAACTATTAGATAACGGACAGCCGAACCTTCTAAAACTTGAACAGAGACCTATGTGATACAAATAATGAAGAGCCTTCTTACATACCTCATTGCCTGGTGCAGTACAGAAGAGGTTTAATAATAACCCCCACGCCGCGCCCGGCATGAGTGAATAATGGGTTAGGGTTTTGATCGCCTGCATTTGTCCCCGGGCGTGAATCCACGCCCGATCCGAGGAACTGGGTCTCAATGTCGGTAGTTCTGTGTAGGTATCATGGCTGTTTTGCCGGCGCTTGTTAGGATCAATGCGGCGATTAATCCTGGCCAGTTGGGGAACATAAAAGATAAACTTCTTGTATAAGTATTCGGACCCGGGAACTCTGTGACCTAATATGGACGGAGCACAACGTCTGCCTGTATGGAACACGGGACAAGACATAATGAGATCCAGAAGTGGTAATGGAATGATTGAACGTTTGTCACCTATTCAGGCAGATGTTTCGTCGCTTGCGATGCTTTGGTTCTACTGTTCCGGGTATGCCGGTACGGCGATGAAAAGGAGTGCAAAAGAATGAGTACTACAGGTTTTGAACCTTGGCGTTTATAGCCCTGGCGTTTATAACACTATGCACTGGCATCTAAGCTGGATGTCAGCTCTTGTTCACTGAAAGATTCGGGTAAGTCTTAAATCTCAAATTAGGGAGAATTCTAGAAGGTCGCTACCCTACCTCCTGATTATCGTCCCAGAATCTCGGATTCTAAGAATTATGTTTGTTGCAGTTGACCGTCGTCGCGCGGTCTGAGGTTATGCCCGGACTCTGGCAATCATCGTCCCTCTCTGCCGCCCCGCCGCCGCCGCCGCTGGCAGACATACCTTGCACTCTAATCCCGCTACACTACTACTGATATCCAGGAAATGCTTGGTAATTATATCAACAACCATCGACAAAGACGGTCGAAACCACCAAAAAGAGGATCGAAACTATTGATAGTTAGGTAAAGGCTTCGAAAAGAATATCGACGGAGCCAGAGCCGGAGTTCCAAGAAACTGGCTCTGTTATTAGCCGGTCGGCTATACTGGAAGTACCCCGCCAGGCCATGTTCTTGCTGGTCAGACTTAGTACAGGCCAGCGCTAGTGTCCTAAACCCCGTACGCTGCAACAGCCCAGTACTGGCCGCTCACAAATCGGCCCGGCCTGGCTGCAGTTTGTTGGGCGACCAGGAACACTGCTACCACGTGATAAAGAGCTTAGATAGGGATAAGAAATCCTTGCAAAAGTGGTTTTGCAAAGCTTGATCGTTTTTTGAGGGTTCTACGGAACAGTATCGTAAGAATGCTCAGAAGAAAGCAGGAAGGCCAGGGCTACGCGGTGCACCTACCAATGAATCACCCCTCTGGAGGGGTTTTCCGCCCTATACATGTAAACTATTATAGTCAAGCAGAGTTTTCCTTGAGGGGTTTTCGTCATAGGTGTTGGCGGTTTCGTTTTGTACATTTTCGGAACGATGTTAGATAGCTTAAAAACATATGAGTATCGAATCAATAGGTGAGATTAGATTGAATGTCTGTATAACGAATGTGCATATCGGAAAGGGAAGCGATGTTTATTGTTAGGGCGCTGTTGTCCGATCCCAGGAGATGCTTATGGTGAACCTGGAGTCTGCTTTTAATCCTTCTCAACCAGTACGAAAAGGTAATCTAATGCAATTATATATTGTAATCTAAGCTAGAGCAGAAGCTTGCCCAGATGGGGATAGTTTCCCCGGTCGACGTGGTTGGGTGGCGTGTGGTGATGCCTCCGCAGTCCTAGCCTCGTGCCCAGATATCTAGCCGAGCGATTTTCGCAGTCTGGGGACGAAATAAGCGCAGTCCACCAGCCCTATAGATAAGTATGCCTAGCGAGACAACTTGGGGCGAAGAGTGATATATTACTTCTCGTCATACAACTACGCTATTATTCAGGGAACCATAGCTAGGCCCTTTCTAATAGAAATTCCTTCAAAGGAGGGTCGCATTTTGAAGAAACTAGCTGTCACCGCTTGTGGCGACACAAAATTCTTAAAATTCTGCAGCTCACCTGGTGTAGTTTGTAAATTATCACCGTAGGCGCGGGTATAGTTACTAGCGATAGGCCGGGCCGCTACTTTAGTTTTCGATGCGGAGGCTTGAACGTCCCAGGAGCCACATTATTTAGTTTTCAAGGTACGATACCGCCAACCGACTGGATTCTTTGGTGTACGGGAATCCGGTACGGGTGTGGATACCTTGAGTAGCGGCTTCTGAATCCTCTCACGAGAATGAGGTTCACAGAATCCGAGCTATTTGATATTCACTCACACGCAACTAGGGAAGCCGCTCTTGGCGTAAGCTGCGTAAGGACGCAGTCCTGACCTGCTACTCAATAACCTGCAATATGAAACGTCGCGAGACACGTGCAGATCTGCCCTATTCCAGACGAATTGGTGTAATTCAAGCCTAAGCCCAAATTGCGATATACCGGGAGAAAGTATGTTCAGTCAAAGCTACTTTACTTAAACGCTGATCGCGGATTCTTCAAGTAGAAGTCCAGCCAAGCGTCTAATGTGTCTTTGCCCTGCTCAAACTCAAACGCCTATGGCCCTGTCAAAGAGGTGGGACGGCTCGGACTGGCACGAATCCGCCTACCAGGCCGCTGGTGACGCGCATCTTTTATATTGAAATACTAAAGCTTGCTATACCCTCCATGGAGGGCCTGGTTGATTGTGGGAGAGATTGATTGCCAGTGAGAGAGTGTGCCTTTCCAATTATGGCCCTCTAAGTGGATGGAGTTAGCTAGTGACGGCCGTTGACTGTAGGTAATGGGTTTGTGCAGTCATGGCCGCCAACCTACTGTCGTCTAACACATATGTCATGATCAGTTATGGTCGAATACAATATGATTCAAACAAACAAACAAACCTACTGTCGCCTAGAGTGTTATGCCATCTCCGGGTGGCGTCCTTGCATTTATGCTGTCCTTTCAGGTGACGGCGCCGACCGTCATATCTTTACAGCAGTTCTTGTAGAGCGACGAGTCGTCTTTCCAGAGACTTGGCGCAACTACTTGTCAGGTAGCACATACAGCAGAAGGTGGTCGGGCGCCTCGGGCGCTTGCAAATACTGAACCTAGTGAGTAGATAAGACGGTGAAACGGTAGCAATGAACAAACATCTGTTGCATTCCCAACCGTGTACACAGCTGTCTGTCAAAAGCCCGTTTCCTCTGTTCTCTTGAGCCGCAATAACTACTCTCTAGCTGCAAGAACCCTTGCCCATTGTGACACAGTCGCTATATAGTACCTTTAGGTGGCGCGATTGCTGCTTTCTAGTGTTTTCCTTTGAAACTGGGTGGTTCTAGATAGAGGGGGTTAATGTGGGCGTTGAACTCAACTGCTCAGGTCAAGTACAATGCGTGACTATGGCGGTGATTGAAGCTCTGTGGGTACGCAGATAAAGTACAGCGATGAGTCCGATGGCAAAATGATACATCAAAAATTATCACTTCCTTCAACACCAGCTTACCTCGACGTGTATAAGATCAGGCAATATCACTATGCATATACGATGAAATCTCGTATGCTAGTTAGGCAAGATGTTGAGAGCAAAAGAGAAAGAACGAAGAAGCTCAATTGTCTATCGATACAAGAGAAGGAAAACACTAGACTTATATACAGAGAAAAGACCATACTCGGCTTTGCCGAGTATCACAACTGGAGCCCGAAGCCGAGCACCAGTGCCGGAGCTAGGCCTCCTCCTCGGCATGGGGGCAGGCGAGGCCCATGGGGGCTGCAAGCCACCGGCCTGATGCCCGCAGCCTTAGGCCGATGGGTGCTGTAAGCCCCCGAACACCACCGAAGCCACCGGGCAAAATCTGATGCCAACACAAGATGCGCATATGCATATAGGCAACACCAGGAAGTTAAATTGAGGTATATAAAAAGGCCCAAGTTCGCCAATCTCGGCATTCATGGACCGGTCGATCCAGCCTGCTGGATTTAGAGCGACTAGGTAGGGTACTCGATGATTATGTCTGCTCGAGGAAGGAGTAGAAGAACCCAAGCAAATATTCAGGTAGCCCAATCCTAAATGTATCGAGTTGAGGACTGTACTTAATGCTGAATAAAATCCATCCATCTGGGTGTACACAAAACTTGCACTCGCAAAGCCCATTTGCCGCGCTCCAAAGCTCTTTTAGTGAAGGTTCGTATATTGATTATATACTATCCACAACGCAATTCACTGCACTGAGAATCCCCCCTCTACGCCACTCTTTCTCTCCCTTTCTCTCCCTTTCTCTCCCTTTCTCTCCCTTCATAATCCTCGTCTTCTTCCCTCCTGCTTGTATCGAAACAAAACCCCAGCACAGTAAAAGAAAAAGAAAAAACCCGCTCAAGAAGAAACCAACTCCATTACGCCACACGCCAGACGAAACAAGAGAACTGCAGTCGCAGAAAAGAAGACGATCTGAGACAACAGCCATGTATGAAATAAAGAAATGATGCTAATAAAATCAATCAAATCCAGTCAGAAGAAACGTCTATGGTAAGTTGAATAGATAGAAAGCCATCTAACGAGGGAATACCATTTGTCCATCACATGTTGACGGACGCAAACCTTTTGCCATATGACGAAGTTCGTACGATCAGTGGGGTAGTTGTAGGCGGGCGTCGGTCTGCTTCCGGCAAAGCAGGTGAAAGAGGCTGAGGAACGGGCGATGGAAACATATGGGGAATCGTTGGAAGGGGTTTCTTCTAGCGAAGTTAGAATCAGGGTTAAGGAGACGTTTAATAGTTTAGAACTAACCTGTGGAAAATCCACTAGAGTTTTATCTGTATCTGCACTACCAGTTCTGCACCGACCATCATCCTGTTGGTCGCTTGCTATTTCCATAATCTGGGCCATGTGAATTGTTGTAGGCTTTTCGTACTGTGGATTGAAACCAAAGCTGCCAGTAGGCCTTTGTGGAACTGGAGGCGAAATATTGCGTCGACGGAGTGGTTCAGATGATGCGGGTGGGATTTGCGGCTTTAACTTAGGCGATGGAGACTTCCTCAAATCGGGGTTATGGCGCGCAGTCCTTTGGGATAAGCTCCGCAGTGGAGAGCTCCTTGAAAGATCGAGTTCGGGGAAGTAAGAAAGGGACTTAGATCGCTGAAGGGATGTTGAAAACCCGAAAGGAAGACTATTTGGATGCATCATCCGTGGCGGTAGTGTTAATGGTGGTAGGACCGAATCCTTCGATGGTGGGCCGGCGGATGCCGGACGACGACGACCTTGAGACGCTGACATTGAATCCGGCGCTTGCGATAGTGCTTGCGATAGTATATGTTCCCGCTGTCTATTCTCTGGAAATCGGTCTTCCTGAAACGGGTCCCCCCTCCCTCTGCAACCGAAATTATTGGAATTGCGGTCCGCACTACTACCACCCGAAAAAATATGTATAAATGCACTTGTGATTTTAGACCATACTGATTTCCTCTTCTTGTGCTGAAACGCTCCAGAGTTGCTCCCAGCTGTAGCCGTGCGCTTCATTCCAGACCCACTCCATCCTATCCCTTGGAACGGTATTTTTGGCGATTCATGTGCTTGTAGTGGTTTATTGGTTATTTGCGATCCGCCTGGACTGACCGGCTGCACGTTGCGAGGGGGGGCTCGTCCTGAAACAAACATGTTGACACTGGTCTCCCGCCTCTTTTCCTCGGCATTCCATCCATCCCATGCTCCTCCCTGAGGCCTGCTCTTTAATGGATTTGGCGGCGAGAAGTATGCACACTGTCCAATCTGTCCCAGGGGTGACAAAACACATGCAGCCTCATACGCACTATCCTCAGACTCGCGCCCCGCAAGTGTTACAGTATCAAGTTCCCGCCGGCTTCGTTTAATGCTGCCGCGACTCCGGCCCCTTCGACCTGACAATGATCTGTGATTTCCATACCCCGTGGTTGGTGGAAAAGGTAATGCTTTGTTTATGGCCGGAGTACTGGGAGGGATATACGCGCAAGTGTCCACAATGACCGTTACATTGGGTTCCAGGAACTCACTCCAACAACTGGAAATAACTGGCATCCCCTTATGATCCGTTACTCGCACCATTCTCTCGTTAAAGATATCCACCCCAAACAAGACTATCAGAGTTCTCTGAAAGCTCTGTATCAAGGCATACCGTCAGTTCGGATTTGCGAGCGCAAAAAGGGTCTCATAAATGGATACTCACTTCCCAAGTTTTGATCTTCTGCATCGGTATCACATGAGGGGTCTGTTCCATTTCAGATATTGTTCAGTGATGTGCTTCAAGTGGCTTGCACTGTGAATCTTACCATATGTGGCGCAACCAAAAGCCTTACTCGTGGAACGGCGCTTTTGCAGCTGGGCTTGATGGATGCTGTGCTGATGGTCTCAGCCGATCCGTGGGTCGACAGAGAATATATACGCTTCTCCACAATGGTGGAGCCCATGCTCGACAGGCTGTTCGTTGAAGACATTCCAATTCCTGTGCGAGTGTGTCGTATGTACTTATCAATCAACCCGGGGGAAGAGTCGCCGCCCTTCGGTTATCCGAGGGACAACCCAAGATCTCGACTTCGTTCTTGCGGTAGCGACTTGATATATCTATCGTTTCACGTTTGGGCGGTAATAGGATGTTGGACGATAATTCTACCCTTCGTTTGAATCCCAATAGCAGCTCGTGTGTTCATATAGAGTGGAGCGGGTGGTTGATGATAAAGGTTTTGAAAGTCGACCAAAGAAGGTACACAGGACCCTAAGATAGTATGTTCGTTAATGGAAGGAAGATATCGTGAGAAAGTGCGCAAAGAATGAGAAATAAAAAAGCGAAGAAGAATCAAAACACGAAGAGGGCAGATCGTGAGAGGTTTTCATTCAATCCTTAACCGTTACAACGGAACGCAAAGCTCCGCGGTGTTAGGTTCTGCGTGTTTCGTCACGGCAAATTTCCGTGATGTAAGCTCGGGTCCTACCGGGGCAGGGTAGATAGCAAGGGGTAAAAATTAAGTAAATATAAAGTTGGCCGTAATTCATATAAAACAGTACCGAGCATTAGTTACGGTGGAGAAAGACACCGGGGTCAGGGTTCTCCAAACAGCGCCGTTTCAGTTGAAGAACGCTGCATGTCAACTCATGAGAAACAGCATCGAACCTTCATCGGTCAAGGGATAAACCCATGTCCACTACTGGATTATTTCACAATACAGAGCATTGCAACTTGTTTTAATCGTATAAAATACTAGAGCAAAGGCCTTATAATCCAACTACTCTACTTGGGCGGTCCAAAATTCAAGCGGATTTTTGTGCACCAAATCAGGCGTCAAAGTTTTTTCACTGCCCAAATATTCCTCAAAATCTACTGATTTACCTAGCAACTTAGAACTTCAAAGCGGAATCACATCTTCGTGGGACCGCCAATTGCGCTTCAATTTTTTAATGTATATTTTAATGTATGTAAGATAAAACGGTTAGTACCCAACCCTAGAACCGGGGTAGAAATACTTGGTATATCAAACGGTCGCACGTGTACTTTTGCCTGATGTGCTTGAATCAAAATCACTCAGTTGGATACCTGCTTTGTTCGGCTATGCGTGGTCTATGCTTGTACTATCTACATGGAATACTCGCAGTAGTCATTTTTATTGGAGCGCAATATCAACTAGTGTGGAGATAGTGATATCACCAAAGTTCTCTTGAGGTTTTGTCTTTAGGCATTTGAGGGTTGACAGTAGGAACGGTTGGTACGTGCGATATCAGATTTTTCTGACAACTTTTATACGAGTGTTGATATTGTGATGGATTTGTTCTGATTTATTATAGTTATATTAAACCAACTGGCATCATATGTCGTCGCAGGAGAGTGACGTGGTACCGGTTTGAGACTCCCGTGAAACCTATATTCCCGCACTGCTGGTTTCATGGGAGACTTTCCAAGGGCACGTGGGCCTGTATCTGAACAAATAGTAGAATAGTATTACTACATTACAACTCACTAAATATTTACTTATTCTACACTGTTGGTGGGCGGTTGTGCACATGTGGTAGATCTACGACGAGTTACTGGAGGGTATCAATACACAGCTGAGGGTTTTAATACTTATCAACCCAAATCTAGAATTGAAATTCCCATCTGTACAGCATTTCACAACGACTTCCTTCTATTTCTACTACTAGGCGCCGCTTTCGCATCTACAAACTATCCTAGAGATGACACGGTAGTACTACCAAGTACCTTGCTCCGCATCGTCCTACAGCGCCTGTCAATAGAATGGAGGAAGTTTACCCACGTGCGTATAAATCTCATATGTCGTCAACAAAAGCTAAGATAGAGATCTAGCTTTAAAGACAACGCTTATTTATCAACGCTAACTCTGATATGCGGGTCTCGTTTGGGGGACCCCGCATGCTGTGCCTTAAGCCTGCACTATCCGTCAGGCTATCTCACATTACCGATCTAGCCGGCCGCAAAAATCTGCCTGAATAAATCTACGGGAAGTTCCTGATTTTTGTAGATTGTAGACACATGCAGGTGAGGTGATGCAATAAGATGACATGAGACATGAGAACCCCTCCAACCATGACAGCGGGGGAGGTATTATTTCACGGAAACAGATAAGTGAATCACAAACAGTGTACATCCATATTCTTATCAAATACGTACTTCAACAGTTACGAACCACATGGAACAGAGAAGTTTATTGCCTTTGCAGAGGGAGAATTTGGGTGGTGGGTCGGATGGACCGGGAACCCGAGGGCGCTTTGCATTGTCCTACGTGGAATCGGATTCGGATTTCACATCGAAGTGAGGCCTTAGAAAACTAGCCAGCTGTTTTCGTGGGGGTCATCTTCAAGCTCTGGCCAGCAGGTCAAACCGCACCCGAGATCGTAGGCTAAGGAAGTGCCTCGGACCACATGTTTTGGGAAAAAATCTCCGCTGGCATCCAATTTTAAGGCCGCCCGCGCTATACAGGAAAACCTATAGACCATAAACTCCATTTCCTATCACCCAGCTTCTTCCCCCACAAGGATATTTTCACCTCCGGAGTCCCCGGTCCGTACGAAGCGACCCCAGACGTCAGTCAAATCTCATTCCCAGTCCCTATCCGCCATATGGATGCTAGAAATGTCAAATCAAATTCCTAGGTCATTACACCTTGTTACTCGCGTCTAGGGGTAAAAGATCAAACGCTCCTATTCTAACCAACAACCACACAGAAACGGTAAAATTGAGGGTACCACCACAATTTTAGGTGAAATGTAATCTGAATAATGGCAACTGACTTCCACCTCAGATTTCCCCTTATTGAAACCCTAGACTCAGCAAAATCAAATACTAGAACAGGAGCGTCCGATCCTTTACCCCCAGACCCGAGTACCTCTTCAACTCCGAAACGCTCACATCGTGATAATCCTCGTCAGGTCTGCGAAATCTTTAATGGAAACTCCACTGGTGACATCCCGGCGCGTATAGATTGACGGCCATCTATTGAAGATGTCCATTGTCATCCATGGTAAACAAGAGAGGTTTGGAAGGGGGTCGGCCTCTCCTGGGATATAAACAGCTATGCCGTTTATGACCGAATCCCGACATAGATGAGGAAGAGTCATGATCGCGGCAAGCGGCCCAATTAGGCATATGGTCCGCCTCCTTCATAAGATATATCCAGACAAAGTCACGGTAAATGGAACGTTTGCAAAAAGCAAATTAATGCCCTAATACTCGAAATTTCATATTTGATTGTATCCTCTACTTTGTCCAAAGCCGAGGATTAGACTTAACACATGGAATTGGGCACACACACCTTCGACAACCACTCTCTCCACTTAGTAATGTCGATCTCTCGATCTCGTGCGTGTCATCGATCACGACTATATCTTCGATTGAACTTTGACTTCACTATTGTTTGGTGGTGTGCGCTCTTTCCACCGACAGATTGTGTTTACCAGCGATAGAGTGAACCCTTGCAAAGTGAACCATTGTAGGCCTCATTAGACAGTACGATTTTTTAGCGGAGAGGTGAGAAGGAGGGAGGATAATATGTGTGGATAACTTGATGTATGTTTATTGGAGGGGAAGCGGACGGGATTAGGGCCGTAGTGTCGAAGTGAAGATGCACAAAGTGCCCTCCGTTGCGTAGCGGTAGTAGTGAGGAAGCCATGACTCGGACTCTAGAGGTTTTCCTAGGGAGTAGCGAGAAATGAGAGTATTAGTCATGCCATGATCGGTAACGGTCGAAGGCATTGTGATTACAATAACAATGGAATCAGGCGTTCTTCGGATTGTTTTAGCTAAAGACTCCAGATGACTCGCCGCTCAACCCGTTGATTATGGAATCGAGCTTCGTCAGATATTAATCATATGGGATCAGTTGTTCTGAACCGTTCGAGAAAGCAGGCCGCAGACGATTAGCGGACGCATCATTCCACTCTAGACCTGCTCACTTTTACAATTGACAATCTACGGAGGGGCCGCTAAGGACCGTTATTCTCTTAGACAACCAGTCTAAATACCTGCAAATTAGCGGGCACTTAACATATGGCCTCCATGAAATATCCGCCAATCTCCATGGCCCGCTTTCTCGAACGGCTTAGAACATCGGTCATATTTGCGGTTCATTCCTTCGTCGAAATTTGTGATGATAGAGTGAAAGTAATAGAGGCATAGTCACCCAGACTCTTCAGATCTTGAATCCACCTTTACTCGGTACTTTCAAAAATTATACAGGGTTTGTAACATACCCCGGCGCCTGCCTCCTTGGCTGTTGGTCATCGGTTTACGATTCAGATCCAAGCAAGAAATCCAACTATTATATGAGGATCGCCTGTCAACGAAACTTCGCTTCCGGTCAAAACCCTGCTGTCAAATTCTCACACATAAAAGGACCAGGCCCTTAGTGTTTCATATAGATCTAGAGCACCAGGTTTGTGCAACCTCTGGAGTCTGGGTACGGGGAATCGAGCTCGCAAATCAGCCCGACCGAACGACCACAACGTCTGTATATGTACTTAACTCCGAGAGGTCGGCCCTAGTACCGGGAGGGGACCGGTAACTGCTGTGGCTCCACAACACTAATTATTGCTTATTTTTCCCAGATCTGTTCTCCGGTCGACGTCCGGTAATATGTTGAGTACTCTAATATTAGCTGGGCTCTTACAGTATAAAAGTGAAGTTTTTAACGACAGTCTAAGTAAGTTGTCCTTGTATAACCGTGGCAAAACCGTTTGGATGCCATTTGGGTACGGTCAATAGACGGCCAAAAACGCTGTACTAACGGTTATACAATTAAATCCTACCTAAAACCGTCGTTGAAGACCCCCTTTCTTCATATGGTAGTTTATGACCGGAACATCAAAATCGGTGTCACTCCTAGTCCCGTAGCAGCAAAGGTCGCGAGTGGGCAACTGCAACTCTGGACTAGTGTAAATAGACTTTCAAAGCAGTTAACATGAATATAGGCCTCAAATTCCGCTCTTATTTATCCACTATTGGCCAATTTGAGTTCTCTAACCCTCGAATGACTGTTGACTAAATTCGGCCGCGTATACCGGCCGGCCCCTCCCCGGGAGAGGGTATTAGGGAACACCCCGCACTCGGTACTCAGGGAAGTTGAGATCGGGAACGTTGGAGTGCTATATTCTAACCCCACAGGAACGGAGGTCAGTGCACACTTCACCCCGGAATGATGTCTACTCCACACTCCCCTGCACTCTCGATATCGTCTACTCCATGCCAGTATATCTCATGAATGGCACCAGGCGACCGCGAGCGCTTGCCGGCATGCCACTACATCCAACTTAATGGAGATAGGAGGGGAGGCTATGACACGAACTTTCCTTTGTTGGGTTTGGAGTAGCGAGGATCTGAGGATGTATGTGTTCCGACCCATACGCCAAATTTTCCCGTTAGCCAACGGGCCGACCTATACGCAAAATAGTCAACCCTTTGGGTATATGGGTTGACCTATTGGCCAATGGGAAGACTTGGACTATGGCTCAACCCATTGGCAAAGCGGGCAACTCTTTGGCCTATGGGCCAACCCACTCGCCAACAGGATGAATCGCATTGACTCCTTCAGAGCGTTTGGCTTCTCCTTCGGAAAAACCAACCAATTTTTGTCCTCGCTAACTTTTCCAGTGCTAAACGAGGTCTTGGTTGTTGGCACGGGATTTGGCCCGATGGCTGTGTGGTGTTCGGCCTAAGGCTGCAGGCATGAGGCCGGTGGCTTGCAGCCCCCATGCCGAGGAGTAGGTCTATCCCTGGCAGTGATGCTCGGCATCGGTCTCCGGATGTGATACTCGGCTTCGCCGAGTATGCCCTCCTTTCCCATATATATTTGCCTGTCTTTCTCTCTCTTTGCTCTTTAGACAATCACTTTTGTACGATAGTCAATTCAATATCTCTATTCGTACTCGATTGATCTCAACATTTGTTGCTGCATTACCCTTAAGGTCTGCAAGGAATTCCTAGTAAACTGCGTATTTACGAAATCCTTCATTGATCTGGAAGGCACTACTACTAGCACCAAAAGCAGCTAATGTAGATGCTGTAATTGGGGTGAACCCAGTGGAGGTGCCAGTGGGGATGATGATGGGAGCGAAAGAAGTCATTTTTACAGTCGATGTAATATCTGGTAGAGTTGAAGGCATAAGATAGTCACTGTGATGAAGAAGTAGGACAGTGGTGATAATGCAGAAGATCAAAAGTTGACAGAAATAGTGCTTCACTCCAACCTCTTACTTGGCACCTCGGTCGGTGGGCATATCGGTTGACCTATTCACCAAGATGACAAGTTGGCATATGGGTCGATCCATTGGCCAACGAGAAATTTTGGTGTATGAGTCGGAACATATGTCATACCCGCAAGCGGATGAACACGATATGATTACAAACAAACAAACATCCACATTGATGACCCAAGTATCGATTAGATTTTTTGCAATCTTTGACTAATCAATCAAGTCATGAGAACAAAATAAAGACATAAAATAAGCAAGTTTTAATTGCCGGAGAAGTGATAAAACACCTTGAATTGCACCCATACTAACCGAAGTCAGAGAATAAGTAGTAAAGGAAGAGCCGGCAGACAGGTTAGGGCTGAGTAGCAAGTCGGTTGGTGACATTCTCATTGTCGCATCTGGAGGACGTTATGATCAGCCGTCCACTTCATAGTTCAGGGTCCCCATTATCTCTCAATAGATAGATTACCGCGAAGTAGCATAAAGTTCTGCTCGATTACGGTAGGGCTGTCGAGCGACGTCTTCGTGGGTTAGGGTCTCAATCCCACACCGGGGACCTATTGGGCATAGTTAGGTTTTGTGACTCTCCTTGCTCTACTCGGCGGAACTTTGTTCTTTGTTTTCTCTTCCTCGCCGATGCACCTCATGCAGATAGATCGAATGGAACGCTCCCGCCCGGAAAACATGCAGATAAAAAGTTTGCAGGAGACATAAGAATCTTCATCCAACCAAATCGCCGGATCACACTTGAACCACGGGTTATCACTCTAACGGTATTTATTACCCACCTCCGCATGCATTCTCTGGGGCGGAGAATAAGTACCGTTCCCATGGGGAAAAAAATTGTAGCCTCCAATACCGGGAAGTTCCCGATATCGAGATTTTCCTGCCAAACGCAACCTGACGTCACCTCCTTGCGTTTCAACATCATGCACGGCACCGGCGTCTTACCACCTTCTTCGCCGAACACCAAGCCAATGTCATCGCAACGCTACTGCCCTCACAACCTCCGCCCGCTCTACCTCTCCTCCGAAACCAATTCCCGAGTCATATCCTGGCTGCAAGATTTCATTTGCGTCGGGATCCGACTAATCGAATCCCACTCTCCGGCCGCAGGAAGTGACAGACACGAAAATCTTTACACCGGGCATTCGGGCACGTAGCAAAATCCTCTCACCCGCAGTGTCGGGACGCGTTTACTAAGCCTGTAACAGGTGTCGCGTGGGCTTATGTCCGAGTGAAACACCAGCTCCCAGGACTGAATGTGGAGGATGCGCTTATAAAGAAACATAGTCCTAGGAGACATAGGCATTCGCCGCCTGCAGGCAGGCTAGGACCTATATGTACTGTATCTGGGGTTGCGCTGGTGGGTGCTTGTAGCCAGTTGCTACGTGGGGATGAAGCGGAGGAGAGGTGGGATAAAGCTATGGTTACGCTAGAGAATGCCGTTACGAATGCGATTCAATCGGATGCTGATGGCGGGGATGAAGTACTCTACGGACGCGCTGGACTTCTGTGGGGGCTCCTGAACTTCCAAGCGCTGAGAAAGAAGCAGCGAGAGAACGGCAGCGCGACGGAATACGTAGACCGCGAAGACCTGGTTGCGGGTTTAGTGGGGAAGATCATCGACGCGGGGAGGCGGGGAAGGAAGAAGTACCAGGAAGCTACAGACCAGCGGGCTGACAAAGTTCTGATGTGGGAATGGCACGGAAAGATGTATCTTGGAGCGTATGTTCCGCCAGTTCTCTCACCGAAAGTGTCCCTAACGGATCCAGAATGCACGGTGCGGCCGGTATCCTGACGGTTCTCCTCCAGGCTCCCGCAGAGGTCATCGAACCTTACATGCCCGAGATCCTTGCAACCACAACTGCGCTCTGCCGGCTTACGCTTGAGAACCATGGTCACTTACCCTCCTCTCTCCCCGCCACAGACCGTTCCGACGCTTACGTCCAGATCTGCCATGGTTCTCCCGGTCTCATCATCCTTCTTACAACTCTGAAACTCCTCTTTCCCGCCCACTGGGGCGAAGATACAGTCTATGCGGATACGTTACCCGTCGCAGCTGACGCGGTATGGGAGCAAGGCTTGCTCAAGAAGGGGCTTAGTATTTGCCACGGCGTGAGCGGAAATGCGTGGCCATTACTATTGCTTGCGCAAGTTAGCTCCGGCGAAGAGAGAGATAAGTGGCTGGGCAGAGCTCTTTCGTTGTTGATGGAAGCTAGGAAGATGCCGCCGACGGGAACTGGGCCGTTTATGGTGCCGGATGCTCCGTTGTCTTTGTTTCAAGGCGTTGCTGGGATGATTGCTGCGTGCGCAGAGGCTTGCGCGGTTGTGGAGGGAGATGAGGATAGGATTTTGGGGTTCGTGGGGTTGGGTGGGAGGGGAGTGACGGGGTTTTTCTAGTTCGTTTTGGCTCGGGTTTCGTGGCTTCCGCCGGGTGTTTACACTCCGAGGCTACAAGCTACGAACTCGTGGGTCCACTTATCTAGGTAGGGTTGCAGGAGTTGTATTATCGTTGAATATTTTCCGGCTCAGAGGCCATTGATCTAACCAATAAAGTGAACGGAAAGTTAAATAGCGTCCACATATCAAAGTCACTTAGTATTTTGTAGGTTTGCTATCAGCAGTCATGATTTCATCACCAAAGATGCCTTTCCAGCAACTGAACATCAGCTCTTGTTCAATCAGCCTTAAAGAACCCTGGGTTCAATTGTACCAAACTGTATCCCGACCGTTAGCACGCTCGCTACCACAAACTGAATCTACAACTTTCAGTTTCAACTAGCCCAGCGAAATTTTTATGCTTAAACGTCGGGTAATACGGCTGAAATATCTTCATGCGAAACCCTAAACCACCCACTCACCGGCTCAATCCAAACCCCCGGGTGAAGCCAGATCTGCCTGCTTCCTCTCCCCTCGCAGATGCCGGAAAAACTGTCGATTCTACCAGCTAACTTACCCGCTGCATTGATGCTGTGAGATTTGTGGGGGAGGGGGTCTAGAGCTTAAACGCTTTGAAGCACAGGCGTTCCTGCCGTACCTACATAAGTGATCACTATGACGTTCCTCCCGCACACTCCACCCGCCCCATTATCCGGCGCACCCCCGGATAAATAATCAAGGCGAAAAACCCCACCATGGCATGTCCCACTATCACCAGGAACTTGAAATACCCAGAGCTCGCTCTGCTGTCCCCAGTTCCCATGCTCGTCCGACAGTCCGCAATCCGCAACCACCTACGCATCCTTCCCGCAGCTGCAAAC
>Ga0307512_10000170_pt1 | contig 87296 bp, 77 predicted proteins | sample 14_EM_MG_FD_200267 | JGI IMG/M metagenome (GOLD analysis project Ga0307512, IMG submission 200267) | Populus trichocarpa ectomycorrhiza microbial communities from riparian zone in the Pacific Northwest, United States - 14_EM | ecosystem: Host-associated > Plants > Roots > Unclassified | place...
CCGATAACCTACACAACTTTGTACTTTCCCTCTGGGCTTCCTTCCGCTACAACTGTATCATAATGCTAACGTTTCGGATGTAGATTCATTTTCAACTCACAGCGATGGCACCAAAGGGCAGCAGCAAGGGAAAGGGGAAGCCTAGGGCAAAGATGCCGACATCGGTTATAAATCGACGCCTGTCGTTGTATCGGCACCGTATAAAGGGATTCATCTCGGAACACATCCGTGGACTCATACGGATATACAATGTTTGCGGAGTCAAGCATGAGAGGGCATGGGACCTCTTTTATGATATAATCTTTCTTGATCCAGTCACGACTCGCCACTTTTCACAATTGCAGCTGATGTGGCCGCACCCCAGGAGCAGGAGTTCGCCTTTTCGGGAGTGGTGGGCTGTGTTCCGCTCATATATGGGGCCAATGTTTGACAAAACCCGCAACCAAATGAACAATTGGAGGTGGGACAACCCCCCTGCCTTCGGGGATCAAGTCCATCGCTCTAATCCGCAGACACCTAGCTCAGGGAAGGTTGAACGCACCGGTGAGCGTTTCTCTTGGTACGCTAGCGATGATCTCAGGGCAAAGATTGAGCCGCCAAGCTGTCGGCAGTACAAACCAGGCAACTTCCTGGCCATTAGACCACTGAATTGGGATGAGATAATCCACGAGGATGTTGATGATGACAACTGGGCGGATCCCGGTGTGCCGAGCGGTAGAAGGAGCCGTCCTGCCGATGGCAATGACAATGATGACGGCGAGGGTGGGGAGGACACGCAGGGTGGTGAGAAAGGGACCGGGAAAGGGAAGGGAACAAAGAATGTGAAGAGGAAAGGGAACGCTACTGAGGACCAGAAGGGGAAGGGAAGGGGAATGGGAAGGGAAACGGTAAAGGGAAAGGAATTGTTAAACACACCCCAAAAGAAGATGATATCTCTCGTGCTGTTGCTTTGCAGTTGCAGAAGGAATTGTCAGAGGCAGACTTGGACACGGAGGGCTAACGAGAGCGGGTATATTTAGAGCCGGAAGCATCGCCCGCCGTGTCAATTTCCTCAGATGATGATACCGACTCTACCCAGTCGGACGGCGAATATGACTCAGAACTTGATGTGGATATGTGCTTGGAGGGTGATGTGGACACACCGGACAGCGTTCACATCGACGGCGATGTGGATATGGAAAGGGACAATGAAGATGAGGAATATGAAGAGGAGGAAGATGAGAAGGAGGAGGAGGTGGTGGATAAGTATGAGGAGGAGGATGAGGATAATGGCAAAGAACCTCGGACGATTGGCCAGGGAGAGATGGTAAATCAATCGGCTGACGATGCTGATACCATGGTAGACGATGAACCAACCGTGCTACCTGAGCAAGGCCAGGAGATGCGCGAGCATACCCCATGGCCACAACCTCCGGCGCCTGCCCCTCGGCGATAAACCCCAGAGCCTCCCCCACGACCACGATCTCCGGAGACTCATACCCTCAGTGGGCTGGAGTTTTTGGGGCTTGTGATGACGCTAAATCCTCGCCCAGCGGCGCCAACGCAGCGGGAAGCTGAGGCAGCCGGAAACCCCTCGGATGTCGATGCGGAGCACCAGCGACTCTGCAAATCGGCAGGTGGTGACGGTCTCCCCGATGGCCCTCTCCCGGGTGTCCCTCTTCTGGATGTACCTCTCCCGAATGTCCCTCTCCCAGATGTCCCTCTCCCCGATATCCCTCTCCCTGATGTCCCTCTCCCTGATGTCCCTCTCCCTGAAGCGCGCCCTAATGGCTCGGTAGGCAAGGAGTGAACCAGTCCCCAAGTTGCAGAGGAGGCGTGCGTTTGGGTTAGAGTCGGGTTCTTGTTTTGTGAGTTTCCTTTGCTGTAATCTATTCATCTCAGGCACTGATTAATGCACGCGTGGAGGTATTTTGTTCGTTTGGGTTAGGGTTGCGGGCTTGTTTTTTTCCTCTGTTCTAATCTATTCATCTCAGGAATTGATTATTACACGCGTCGCGAGGTTTTTGGATTGCTGAGGGTGTATTTTATATTTATCCATAGTATTATGGGACATCGCGCATGCAGTGTTTGTGCAACTCCTGGCGTTATGGTGTTGAGGCTCGATAAATCTCTCAAGTATCGTGAGCTTATACACACGCCAGACTGCTCAGGCCCAGCACCAACTTTCGTCCCTTTCTACAGTGAATTCTCCACGCCTCCTGTGTCGTCGACAATGCCAGAGAAGACCCCATTCTGTTGCCCCGAATATTCATGCCGAAAGAGGTTCACCTCAGACACCTCGCGACTTAAACATATCAAATTACGCCATCCTGAACACCTTCAAGTTGCAAAGAATCTGACTATTCGCAGCGCGCCCCGATGCATTGAACGCACTCAGTGTCGTGAATTTGACGCTAACAAAGATTTAGTCGAAGACTTGGTCGCGTTTCCCTACCTCGAACAGGTTGAAAACATCACAGACTCGGAATCTCAACCACCGCCACCTCTTCTGCCGCAGACGGAATCATACCCCGGTGCCGGTGCTCTGCTGAGCGATTACATTGCTGAGCCATGGGAACGCGACGCTCAGGGTTTCCTTGAGACGAACCTTCAGAACAATCCCTACTACCCATTTGCGACGCTTGAAGAGTACAATTATATCCAGTGTGGGATCAATAAGAACAGCATGAAGACATACTCTGACAACATGCTGAAGGAAGAAAACACCGCTCTGCGTTTCCCAAGCTTCAAAAACGGGGATGGCGTCCAGAAGCTTGTCATTAGCATGCCAGATGATCTGGCTCTCAGGGAGTGGGAACTACACACTCTCGAGGATATGAGATGGAATGACAATCACCAACGCCCTATCAAATACTGGAGTCGAGACATCATCAAAAGCATGAGATGGTTGATGCAGCAGCCAGCGTAAGCCGAGCATCATATTTACGCCCCTCAGCGTTGCTTTAACAGCGATACGCCATCGAAACGCCTCTATACCGAAATGCACACTGCACACTGGTGGTGGGAGACACAGGTAAGGAGAGATACTCCAGGATAATAACGTGCTAATCGACGTTTAGTCAACGCTCAGAGTGGGGGATACACTGGTTCCCTTGATCTTCATGTCCGACGGAACACATCTCTTGAATTTTGCTGGCCACAAGAAAGAGTGGCCTGTATATATGACAATTGGCAATCCATCTTCAAAGATCCGCCAGATGCCCTCAACGCACAGCGTCGTGATGGTCGCTCTCCTGCCGATTCCAATCATGAACCGCAATATTCCTCAGAAGCGGTTGGTTGAGCAGCGGTGAACAAACTGAGAGGTGCTGAACGAAGTACTCTGGCGGTTACTCCAGCCTCTCACCTTTAAGCAAAATCCCAGCGCCGAGAGCGGGTATTACAATGTTCTCTGTGCAGATGGCAACTTCAGGCGTTGCAAACCGGTTTTAGCAGCATGGCTTGCAGATTGCCCTGAGTATAGCGACCTACATCATCTCGAGCGGCATGTCTGTTTCTGGTGCAAGTGTCCAAAGAACGAACTTGGAAATTATGTCCCTCCTGACAAGCAACACCCCCGGTGGGATCATAACCGTTATTGAACGCTCAGCGATGCCAACACCAAGGCAGCCAATGCCGAACTCTCGTCGCGCCATATTCACCAAGGATTCAAGGTGTTTCGTCATATTCCCTGTATCGTGAGCAACCTCCCTAAGCCCGACCTCCTCCATACAATCCAGATCGGCATGCTTGACCACCTCCAGAAGTGGATTTTCCACTTCATGAAGACGCACGAACGGCTCGACAAGTACAATGCAATCTGGTTATCGGTGCCTGCTTACCACGACCTCACACCAAAAAAAAGTCATATGAAGAAGTTTCTCAATGGAATGGGAAGGAGATGAAGGAAAGGAGACGGTACCTGCTTGGAGTTGTAACCCAGTCTCTGCGAGGCGGAAGCCCTGCTCAGCGTCCCATATTCAATCACGCAAATGAGTGCACACGGGCATTGTTAGAATTCTATATGTATGCTCGATATAAATCTCACGATGATGCAACATTGAGCTACATGGAGGACGCCTTGAGTCGTTTTCACACCTTCAAATATGTTTTCTTACTCGGGCGTGCGGGCGAAAAGGTGAAGGCCAAAGACAATGCCCTGAGAACGGAAATCGTGAAGAAGCGAAAGGTAGACGTGGAAACAAATGCTGAAACTTGGATGGCCTCTAAGAAGCGGCGCAAAATCAACGCCTGGCGGGATTATATCAGCCACGAGATAGATGTTTCCAAGGAGTTAAATGCCGACTTCAACTTCCTGAAGATCCACTTGATGTCTCATTGGGTCGAACAGATTCGTTGATACGGAGCCTTGCAACAGTATTCTGCCGAGAGACATGAACAAGCACATAAAACGAACCTCAAGGACAGTTGGAACGCCTCCAATCATAATCTCAACTACCTGCCACAAGTAATCACCTTTCAGCGTCGCATCCTCTGCTTCAAAGTCAGAGAGCTCAATCTCCAAGCCCTCGCTCAGCGTCGGGAGAACAGCGCTGCCGCATGCAAAGTCGTCCCTTCCGGTGCTGATCTGGCTGCCCACCTGAGCCCCCAGTCATGTACGAAGCCCGAATTCGTGGGACTCCTAAACCGCCGTGATGGACAGCATTCTGACGCTATGATCAAAGACTTCAGAGCATTACTCGACAATACGCAAGACGCAACGCACCGCGTAGCAATGTACAGCGGCACACCGGAGAGTATCAAGCATAAGAGTCGTAACAAGACGTATATATCGGATGAACAACTGCACGCAATGGAACTCTGTATTTACCATGGTATTAAGGTTCAAGTTGAGGGTTTAGATGGTGAACGCATATCTCAGATGTGTCGATGCACAGGAAGCCAGAGCTGGCGCGGAGGGGATTGACGGAACGACTGGGTGTGGGTAATGCAACGCCCGGGGAGGTGTTATGGCGCGCTGAATGGGTGTCTCCCGTGGCAACTGCAACGACTATTCAAAATCAAACTCCAAAACAAGGATGGAGCTTTCGTTGAGTACTGGTTAGCCTTGGCGCTCACCACAATACCTGAAAACTCGGGTAACTTAGATCCGGTCTCAAAATTTGTACAAGTGAGAAAAGCACCGGCAGCTGTTGCTTTGCAAGTTTTCAGCGTGGGAAATATTGTCGGCTGCACGCACGTAATTCCACAGATAGCTACTAGTAGTAAGACAGGAGATGGACGGAACGAGCGATGGATTGTCAATAGCCACATAGATCTGGCGACTTAGAATGATGTGAATAATTAGTAAAGAGAGAATTGCATTTTGCGCGCAGGAAGAAGGAACGCGAGGAGAGATATTTGCAGCGTCACCCATCGCATTCCAATCATGATGGAAACACGTACCCTATGAACCCATTCCGACGTATGGTCACAGTTGGCCACAAGTCGAGAGTGATCGTTTAAAATAAGAGACTGACAGAATGCGAAGAGACAGTGAAACAGCAATCGGAGGGCGATATACAACGTGACGCGGTGTATCGACGCCGGGTGCGGAGTAATCCGCCACCAGGGTGTCTCTGATGGCTCTGATGGAGCGCGTCCACTCTGACGGAGCCATTTTGCCCGAACGTAATATTTTTTTGCTGATGCACCTAGTCTCTGATCCCTCGGAAGGCCGTGTTGTACTCAATTCTCTACATTCCCACATTTGGGAGTTAACCAATGAATAGAGTCTCATCTCCCATCACGCCTCCCTCTCGAATTACCGTTTCCAGATCGACTGCCTCTCAGTACTCCTCCAATCTCGCTCGATCATGGCCTCCAATTGTATCTCCAAACTAGTTCGATCACAGCCTGCAAATGTATCCCTAAACTTGCACGATTATGGCCTCCGACTTCACATGATGACGGCCTCCAAGTGCATCTCGAAATTCGCATTCTCACGGCCTCCACATGCATCACCAAACTTGCTCCATCAGAGCATTCATGTGTATCTCTACACTTGCACGAATATGGCCTCCAAGTTCGCATGATCACGGCCTCCAAGTGCATCTTCAAACTCGCTCAATCACGGCCTCCATGTGCATCTCCAAACTCGCTCAATCAGAGCCTCCAGGTGTATCTCCAAACTTGCTCAATCACGGCCTCAGAGTGCACCTCTAAGTTCACTTGATCACCGTGTGGTGAAACACTGGAGCTAGAAGGCAGACAGCCCATAATCAACACTCCGCCGCACCTTGCATGGTATCCGGAGGGACTTTGTGAAAAAGAGCACGTCTAGGTCGAGGTGCAAAGGAAGAGAGTGAGAGGATATGAAGGGACACCTGGCCACGATGAACCACACAAATTGCTTGGATCTATGAACGCTGGGCAACAGTGTGTGAGGATCCACACACATTGCATAGATCTACGAAAGCTCGGCAACAGTGCATGAGACCAAGAGCTGGGAAAGATAGAGCGTGTATTCTATATAATGAGATGATGTCTATCTACCCTGGGGTCTTCCATATATATACTGCCTGGAGCTGAGTGCATCTGCGTTATCCCTGTATCTCCGTATGGATATATATAGAGAGACTTAGATAATACATGCCATATTGTGATGTAACGAATCTTGTGACTGTAACAAAGACCAATATGCTCAATGAAATTCCTTGTGGTTATGGAACCCTAAGAACCACAGGCGTGAGAATATGGCACCAAGTCTCCCACAGAGCTCGTGCAGAGGTCTCAGCTGGTCTCGAAATCTCCCACAGACCTGCGCAGAGGTCTCAGCAGCTCCAAAATCTGACTATCACAATAGTCAAATCTTGTAGCATCCTGAATGCACCTCCGTCACTGCAGGTGCTTTCAGGAGCATCTGAGAATGCTCTTGCAGAGTCTGAGAGCACTTTCCAAAGCTCCAGGGGGGGCTGGGAGCATCTGGAAGTACTTAGAAGCACTGGTGAGAGCTACCGGAGTGTCTGGGAGGTTTGAGTATGGCTTCTGGACCGAATTATATTTTGCTGATGTACTGCTGATATCCACCCAACACTCCTCATTTCCTAGTTGTGCTTGCTGTGTTCATCTTAATGTATCAGTATGGCTTGTAAACTCAATTTTGAATTGTAGCTGGTGAACATCTCATCTTACCTTTGTTAGATTTCACAAATCAAGCCCAAGAACATTTCAATTCAATTCCACCCTCAGACCAGGTACACATCTTCCACAAATACAAGTAACAGCTACAGATGTTTTATACTGTTAATTGACATTGTGCTTCTCCTTTTAGTAGCCCTAATAATATGAGGGATTATCTTAATGATATTCACACCTTGTTTGATTGATAATATTCGATTACTTGGTTGGCTCTTTAATAGGCTGTGTCTGCCTTTGTTGGGTAAATCGGTTACCATTTCCTTTGATTACTTAAAGTACAAATGCAAGAAATTGAATGTTGGAGATGATGTTAGCTAGTATAGCACTATTTAGAAGTTGAGAATAAACAACAATACTTTTATCATATCTGCTGTGGAGGGTAATCTGTACTAGTCAATATCACAAGAGACTCCGACTATGCCTGCTGCCGTACAAATGACAGTCCATAACCACCTTCGCAACCATCCAAGAGTGATTACAACTTTGTCATTTTTTCTGTGACAGTTACAGATGCTCCCATGACTGTCTCTGGTGCTTGGACTTGGGTCCAAACTGATCCCAATCACTCCCATTCTGCTCCTATACCAGTCATCTTCGATCCAAGTATCCTTGAAGGACAGTCAGAATCTGCTCCTTTTATCTGATACTCTCCCATACTTGACACTTGCATATTTATACTTTGCCTTATATCGCACACTCCCAGATGCTCCCAGAGACTAAATTCCATGTTCCTAATCAGATAGAGTCTTTAGACCAGATAGATGAATAATTCTTCATAATTGATTACTTCTTTAACTTATACCGGTGTGCAAAAAATCTTACCTGAATTAAACGTTAGACCTGTGCTAAGTACAAGGACCAGGTGAATGTTTAGCTTGCAGTGCTTTCCCTTCATCTAATAGGGTATCCCACCGACTTTAAGTAAATGAAATCACCCACTGACTTCATATTGATTTCGACCTTCCTTTCCCACACAGATATTATTCTCAAATCACTTTACGATGCACTTAGTGGCATACTCAACAACATCCATCTCTTCATACCATACTGTAAAAGCCATAGTATGAGTAAGATACCCAGAACTCTTTTTCCACTCCACTATATGACATGAATTAGGACACTGGGCGTAGTCAATATCAATCTTGCTGATATAGTTCATGCCACTCACAATAAGCTCAACAAGGATAGCTACTATTCTTCCCACAAGGTTTGCTACATTCCACAGACATTGCTATTGGACATACAACTAATTCATATCAAGCCAAGAGTAAGTATGCTACTGGATATTATTTGACATGATCCTCTTTCACTGAAAGAAGTTACATTCCAAGAGCTTCTTATGGGGAATTCTCTGGCATCTAACAATTTGTCACCTAGTGTAATACCTGATATTAATAGAGTAATGAGCAAATGGAACACAATAGTAACTCTGACATTTCCAGTAAGCATCGGTATATTGAGTATAATCATACTATGACGTCATATTATTCCATATCTCAAATAGATACGACAGGCAGTGTAGATTTACCAACCTCCAGGTACCATTTATAGCAGATTCTCCATCAACAATCATACTTAGCAAATGTCTTCACAGTCACTATCTATCAACACTATAATCTAAATCTGATTGAAGTTCAAAAGACAATGTCTATAGAGAAGTGGTTTACACAACATAATTAATTTAACAATATTGTCATGTACGAAAATCTAGTACTATACATCATTCGTTGTGTATGTCAACATGGTTATTGCCTTTCCAAACTGCTATATTCTTTTTATTTTTGTGATAGAATCAATACAGGGGAAGCCAATCTTAATGAGAGTATTATATGGCAAATAGTACATTAAAATCTGTTGTTAGTAGAGGATTTGGAGTATCTCTCACCTGATATACCAAACAGAAACCACAAAATGATAATGTGTTGAGATGTACTGTATAGTGTACAATGCATTCTGGATGGACCTTGCACTGTAAGACTGATGAAATTTGTTCTGAGTGGTGAAGGTGACCAATTCAATCAGTAAACATCTTTGGAATCAACTAACATGATACACTCGATGGATGAGATATATCAATCTCAACAGTGAGGTCTAGTGTCCAGAGCTGTCACTTGTCAGTGCTGCCTTTTCCACTTTGTCAGAGCCAATCAGAACCAGAGTTCATGTCAGAGTTGCAATTGTCAGTCAGCTGTATTGCAGCCGGAATTGTCACATCATGTTAGAACACACTTCATAGAGTTATGTATATCAGACCCAGCATTGTGAGAGACCATGTCAGAGCTGCACTTGGCAGAGTCACATTTATCAGAGCCGGAATTGTCAGAGACTATGTCAGAGTTCACTTTCATCACTGGGATTATCAGAGACTAAGTTAGAGCCACACTTGTCAGGATTACATTATTCATACCAGATTTGTTAGAGACCAAATCGGAGCTGGCATTGTCACAGTAGAGTGGCGATGAATACCAGGTAGTGTTGCAGTACCAATCTCAGAACGAAGGTATCAATAATCTCAGAAAGATAGCATACTGTTGATTTACAAGTGAAATCAATGTATCGTTGGTATACGCACATGGCCGTTCGTTAATGAACATGTCTCATGTGTCCACAACTTCACCGGGAAAAATGACCTTACGCGACGCGTAACTCAAAGAGAAGCAGCTTTTGGGATGGTAATCCATAGCATATTTGACGCGTGGCACTATGAGGTCCTATGGACCTGCACATTGACTAGGTTACTATGATATGCATGCAATTATATGAGCTTGATACTATACATCATGCTGCATTCAACAAACTTGGAACCAAACTGCCAAATGCACTTCATTGCACGCTCCCAAGTACGCTCTGAAGTACACTCCTGATTGAACTCGATTGTACACTCCCAGTCTGCTCCCAGCCTGCTTGACTTACGCTCCCAAGTAAGCTCTCAAGACGATCCCAAGTACACTCCGAGTACGCTCCCAAGTACACCTCCGAGTACGTTCTCAAGTACACTCCCGAGCATGCTCTCAAGGACGCTCCCAATTGCACTCGATGGCACACTCCCAGCCTGCTTGACTGTACGTTCCCAAGTAAGCTCTCAAGACGCTCTCAAGCACACTCCCGAGCACGCTCTCAAGTACACTCCCAATTGCACTCGATGACACACTCCCAGCCAGCTTGGCTCTACGCTCCCAAGTACACTCTCAAGAGGGAAGACACTCCCAATCTCACTTGACTATATGCTTCCATGTATGCTTCTGCGTGCTCGATCCAGAGACTTGCTGAGTTGCAGGCGCCAGGCACCGGGAGGTGTGAGGCAGGTGGCGTGTGGCGGGTAGTGTTTGGTGGGCGGCGTGTGGTGTGTGGCAGGTGGCAGGTGGCAGGCGGCGTATGGTGGCCGAAATCATGACGTCGGTCGATATCATCGTCTGAACCTTATCTTTAGCGCGGCCACCGCACCGAGATTTCACGATGCCTCACGATCATGGTGTTGACAATTGCAGCCTTAGATTCTGCAGGAAAGGTAGACAATTGGATCTTGGGGAGAGTAGATCTCCGACTCAGATTTTCCAGCGGAATCTGCTGCCAGCTTCCCATCAATTGTGCGTGATTGGGTGCGCACTCGGTCCAGGGATGATGGTGATGATGGCGATGGCGATGGGGATCAATGGTGTTGGTGATGGTGATCAGTGTACCAGAAGTACTTAGACAAGTAGGTTACCTACGTTAACGTCAGCGGCAAAGCTTTCACAGACTTAAAGTCTTTTATTAGCCAAAGCTTCCACACACTTAGAGCCTTCTATTAGTCAAAGCTTCCACAAACTCAGAGTATTCCAACGTGGAAAACTTAACTCCTCCCGAAGCGCGGCTCTCTCAAGCAGGCTCTCAGTGATAATATACAGTACCGGTATAGCATTGAAGACTCCAGGCAGTAAAGACAGGTAAAGGTGAATCTCTGGCCGCCAGCCGTATTTAGTTTCAGAGGTACATGCGCACGTCTCGATGAATTGACTATAGATGACTATAGACTACGCGTCGCGCAGGGTCCATGGGAAGCTTACTATGAGCTGCACGTGTGTGCGTGTGCACATAGTGCAGCCCATAGTCGATTTGCACTTTTGCCGATGTTCACCCCGACTTGATTTTGAATATAAATGGTAACCTTCAACCGTGTTAGAGTATTTGTTCAAAATCGCTTCACTGGAGTCATGAGAGTCGTTGTGGGAGTAGTGGAAGAGTCGAGCTTTGTGTATATATTTAGCCAAATGTGATACACAACCAGGTAAGGAGCATATTTCTTAATAACATATTGGAATACTGTGCTAATGTCAATAACAAATCACAATTACATTAATCTCTAATCATTTCCTGATGTAGATTCAGTCCAATCTACATGTTTGTACACTGGCTAAACAAATGAACCTGTTAGAATTTTTAAGCAGATTTCAAAGGGCAGTATGGATTCCATTGTTGTGAGTATTTGCCATACTTATCATATAATACTGTTGATCAGCTGGATACTGTTCCTGCAGTATTTTCCACTGTAACTATATTTCTATATTCTTGGGCTTTTTCTGTCAGAGGAACATCTCAAATCCAATATCTGGGAGCTTATTGACTCACCATAGTAGGGCTTCTATGATGGTGACATTGTGGATACAGTCTCTCTGGGAGAACAATTTCTATAGTAGTCTCCTGGTAACTATTCAGTTGTATCTACTCAAGTTTAACCATTAAGGTTTGGGGCAATTTCAACCTGTACAATGTAATGTGCCATATTGTAATGACTCATTACTTTATAATAGTTAGTGATATTGTTGAAAAGTTAACCTCAAGTGAGTTTTTGTAAATTTAGTACTTTTGGCAGTTAAAGCATTTCATATTACTTCAATGACTATTGACTATATTCAAGAGATGGTCCGTATTTGGAGTAATAAGTTTGATGTATCTCAATGATGGATTGAAGATTAATAAATTTTAACCATTTTAGGATCTCTGTAATATTTGATTTACTGTAATGTAAATTAAATTAGTATGTCAATTTTACAGCTATATTACACCCTATCAACTCCTTGAAAGGGGTAAAATATTATCACCCTATAATTTGTTTACTTGATTAACTTGACCATATATTGAATTCTAATAATTTTCAACTAACTTTTTTTGCAACAAAGCAAAAGTTTCTTCTGACTATATTCAATTCTAACAATTGCCAACGAATGTTTTTAGCAACAAAGGAAATGATTTGCCTGTCTATATTCCCGTTAACTTCTGTATACTATTACTCAGACATAGCTGCAGCAACTTCCAACAATTATATCCCAATGTTTAAGATTTCTGTCTAGTACTGTGTATTATACCAACGATTAAGCTGTAAGCCACTGATATCAAACCTTGGTTATTTCAATACAATGACTACATTATTTTGCCAGCTGGCTATTTGTCTCATTTATAATCATTGAGAATGCATTAGCTGATAGTATGAATCGTTGAAAATAATACTTCATCAGCGAATGGTTCTTGAGAAAACAATCAAATATACCCACAATGCTCATTCGGAGAAAATGCTGACACTTGGTGCCTCACAGATCTTCTATTCAATAAGATTGGAAGTTTGTATAAGTATTGCTTTGATGTAATATTTCAAGTTCCATTGACAGTAGAACTGATAGTTCATATTTGTTTGTGGCTAATATCATATTATGTCACTTAGATTATCTCTAAAGAGAAATAACTAGTTTAAAAGAGCTTTCCCATTCTGAATTCTGGTTTATCAATATGATTATATAGCAATGCAATTTGTATTGTAATTAGTACTGCTTATTATCAGCTAGATTACTTTAATTAAGATAATATTGCGTCTATCAATATATAAACTATTTATTCTACTGAGGGTCGGCACTCTCTTTAAAATAATCATCAAATAGACCAGGATACTCTAAAGTCCAAAATGCCACTAAGTATATTTAGAAATATCTTTATAAACTAAACTGAAGAATGGATTTTAAACTAGGATAGCCAATATAACTCTAAGAGATAGCATATTAAAATCACAATAACATCCAGATGACAATTTGGAATTATTGGATAACAATTCTCAAAAATCCCCCAACAAAGATAGTATATTTGCACAAACCACAAATTTGTTTTATCTGTTGCCTGGGTATGGTTATCATCCTTTACAGCAACAATTACAAAATATTCTCCAGTACTGATAGATATATTTCTACATCATAACACTAAGTTAGAAAGCAATCATGTATGAAAGCTAATATTTTCCTTGCAATTGGACTGTGATTGCAATAATCTGAATTCCCCCAAACTAGTTTCAGTGGACATAATATTTCCCCCCTAGAATAGTTCTGAATGCAATATACAGTGTCTTGAACTGCCCTGGAAGTGCTGCCAATTGAACTGTGAAAGAATGTGAGTGTTCAGCCAATATCTTCGAGCTGTGTTTCACCAGTATCTTTGTCAGGTATACTCCTAAAATTGCAACTTAGCCCTACCATACAGAGTCTCCAGCTCACTGCAAACCCTTACAATACTGATATTCTATGTAGTTTAAACTTACCCTCACCATTAGAGTATTCTACTATGTTTAAAATTAAGTTCCCCAAAGTGATTATTTATTGGACTTGGTGGGTATTATATGTAAAACCCTACCAGTCTAAAGGAAACTGAGTTCACCTGAATGTAATTTGCCAAATGGATGACTCAGCTCAACTTTAGAATAATGATGAAATGGAAGAATGAATAGATGGCTGGGTTTCTGGACAAAATGCATAACAGAACCATTGTAACACCGGGAGATTCACCCTAAGTCGTAATCAATAAAAGCCCCTAATGTGTTCCGGACTTATAAAGAAGAAGATGAATAAGGCTTCACTCAGGCTGCGTATAGGAATTACAACCCAAGGTAACAAGGTACTGTTCCATTCTCTGCCTCCGAAAGATAGTATCAACTAAAGCGTATTGTCTTTGAGATATCAGTATGCTGATGTACACGGCTCCAGGAGAGCCTGAAAGAAGTATCCTCCAATCCACCACACTATCGTGATGACTCTCGGACTTCCAACGGATGCTAGAGTATCGTCCCAACAACTGGCACTTATACGCGAGGATCGACTTGTCCAAGAATGCGACAACTCCAAGTATCGACTTGTCTCTAAAGAAACAGCAAAGTAGTTTCGCCTCAGCAGAAGGAGTAGTGCCGACTCAACAGTATTCTTTAAACCTCCACGCTATCAGGCTGGTTTATCGAACTCAAGAGTATCGTCTTGCTCTCTTCCCGATCAACGACTTGCTTCGACGAAGGTACTATGAATAACCAAGTATATAAAGAGTGATGGATTTATCCATGGTATAGAACTGAAGAGGAACGTACAACTCCAGACTTCAATAGAGAAGTGACCTCGTTGACTTCAATACAGAACTAATAGATCATACACGGGAATAGAGTTAAGGCCAAACCTCCAGGTCGAGAAGGTCAATAGGCATCCGTAAATGAATCTTGAGGTAGATCGTATTTTTGATAGAATGTGATCGATGTCCTTCCTCCGTGTCGGTATCGCTGATATATATCAGACGATCCAGACCCTTAACAATCCTAAGACTGCCAAAGCCTGTTTCGGAGTTCACATACGCAACTGCCTGATCATCCTTGCCTTCTACCATTGATGGTCGAGTTCTAACTCCCAAGAGTACTATCTACGTCATCAAGGTAACGAGCTCATATTGCGACACTATTGCTATTGGCGATACCTCGTAGAGTTACGAGCTTATCTAAAGCCAATTATTAACTAACAGGTTCATGTCACCAAGAGCCAGTTAGAGTGCCCTGTCATATACCCACCGGGTACGTAACTGTTCAATGATTGCGGCAAACAACAGAACCCCTATTTCGACTACGCTTGATCGGAGCCAAATATACAGTATTCTGAAACTGAGTTGTTTTGCCATATATTGAACGGAGAGTATCCCTCGCCACTCAGAACAAATGAATCCAAGGTCGCATTTGTCCAGACCAAGAAAGTGTGGTCAGACTGAGGGTTGATTCGTAGAAGTCCACTCGGTTGACTGGGCTCCGATATATCAATTACAGGTTATCGACTCATCTCCCATATGACTCTGCATATCTCGAGATGTGATAGTGTTCTGATATTGACCACACCTCACCTCATAAGGAACCAGCAATTGAAGCATGAGAGGATAGTCGTTTGTTCGGCGACTAGGAATAAGGTTTTCTACCGATAAGGAATGACCATTGATAATAGAGATCCTATGACCAACACCGAGTTATAGATAATGCATATCTTATTTGCACTCGGCTTGATTGCTGTCATTCATCTTATTGATACGAGGGTAAGGGGATGAAGATATTACCAATAGGTGAACAAATCTGGAAGGTTGATCCAATTAGGAAATCCGAGTGATAATTCATGATGTCTGATTGAATATCCATATTTGGATTATCGAGTGATCCTGTATGATCCCAGAAGTATACCTGTAACACCAAAGGCGTAACAACTATCAGATAACAGAATAACTTAAAACAGAAGACTTAAAGACCACTGTAGTGGGGTCAGCATAGATTGATAGTTTGATAACTTTCAGAAACTGTCTGCCTTTGCCAACAGTTGGCAATGTAGAATGGCACATGAAAAATCACATAGATATGTCTTGAAAGCACCATCTAAGTGAGATTGAGAGGATGAGAGAGAGGGGAAGAATACACAGTAAGAGGGAATAAACCAATGAAGCTGACCAACTGCAGAATAAAGATAAAGTAAACTATTAGAGAGACCAAATACAAGTTTCTTGGAAGTGATTTACTCTGTGTTGAATGATAAAAATGATAAAAATATCCCCAACAAATATCTCTATGATTCTTACCCAAATGTATTATATAGCGACTACCTTATCAATTATATCAATAATTAGTTACTCAAAAAAGTCGTACTAATGGACACATGTAGACATACCATAGTATAGAACGACTGGAATAAGAAGTACATGAGTGTATATACATCTGTACAAATGATAAAAGACAATATATATAGCCAGATAGATTACCACTGTTACAGTTCGGGTTACAAGTGACGGGTTGAGGGGTATAAAGGAATAGTATTAGAGAAGTGGGACGAATTAGTGTTACAGAAAGGTGGAGACATTGAGAGACGCGGGAATAGTGTGAGGGTGTTGCGGAAAGGTGGGAGTATAATTTGTTATGATAAGGAAGTGGTCTGAGGTGTTGCGATGTCGGATGATGTGTTGTGGTTGTATTGATAAGAGTGGTACTGATGGTGTGTAAGATCATGGTTGAATATTTGGATGATACATCGGAGCATGGGGGATGATTCGAGGGTGGCAGACGAAGTGTATATAAAGAAAGGTTGTTTGGTGTTGGATGATTTCCTTTTCTTCTTTCTTTACTCATTCTCCTGTACAGCAAAGCAAGCACAACTTTGACCCAGCCTTGATTCTTGCCTTGTCTCCACTCCCTCGATACGAACTTCGAAGCGTCTTCTCCTGATCACGATATCACATTACTGTTACGAATATCACCTACGCCCGATCCCGCCTGTTACAACCACTGTACCCAGTCAAATGCCTTCAATTTGAAGATGGGACTCAACTGCAAAATATTATTAATAGAAATTGGAATTGGTTCAGGAAAAGATACTACAGAGCATACAACTAAACTTATCAAGATAATAACCAGAAGGCTGGGAAATGCGGAATATAATGAGCTGCAAACCAGTAGGAATACGCATTGGAAGATTCTTAGAGCAATTTGAGAGTGCAGAAGGAAGATGGTAGTCAGAAGAATCGTCGTAGTTCTAATATATATTTTGACTGACAGAAAAAAATTGATTATATTCCATCTAGACTGGGTGGTAGCAATGGATGGGTGTGAAATATTGAATATTACAATTTATTTCTGGAGTATTGAAGTATGAGCCCATCTATACAACTGATCGTGATACTACTGAAAGATTTCATTAACTACAAATAGCTGGCAGAGAGAGGTGCAGAGGGGTTTGAATAGCAACTCAATAATATGGAGATCCTCAATGTAGAATCTGGTTGTGTGTTATTCAGTATAGTTGTTAATATAAACAGAATCAATGTAAACATAAGTATTAAGATTAGGCAGTCAAGCTTCTCAATGCACACCCCATTCTCCTATTCAAGGATTATACAGTTCTTGCCTACAAGTGTTCAATCCCAGACCTGCCAGATACAAATTGTCGAGTAAACCAGATTTGAGCAATATTGTTAGTTTGAACAGGATGGATCTGGCATTTGGTTATATCAGTAGTACTAATGGCAGATAACATCAGTATTGGGAATTCCTTTAGATTTGGTTGAAGCAGCCATAGTATTCTAAGTATGATCTGACAGGGTTTTTGTGAAGTTGCCACTGCCAAATCTATAGTGAAATACCCTTTATTGAATGGTGAATATATCTGAGAATGACTATTCTTCCATTATTAGTACAGAATGTAATTGACATCCATTGAAGAGAAATAATAAAGTACTTGGCCACCATTTAAAGATCCAGACAATTATACCTTACAGGTGATTAGCATTTACCTTAGCTAGTGAATACATCCTGGTGGTTACACTACCTTGAATGGCTAACAGATCTCGACTAGCGATTCAGCTGAAAACATATGGATATAATTTTACCACAATAATCTCAATTGCCACTAACAATTCAACTATATAGTACATTGATCTGGATATCAAAACTGAAGAATACCAGAAAAAATGCACATTTGCATTGTTTCATACAATATATCCATATGTAGAGGGAATCTTTCAGCAAATAGCCCACTGTTCTACTTTGCATACACTGTTGAATTGGTTAATAACAGTTTATAGTAAATGAGGCATAATATATACTGCTAAGATTCTAGGAATGCCAGAATTGAACTCAAGATTGAAATCATGATAATACCAGGATTCAATTCTATCATTCATTTGTATTACTAGATATCTCTGCTATTTTTTGGTAATGCTGAAATTGGAAAAGGCTCATACAGAGGTACTGTATTTGGTAGTGAAGAGTTTCATGGAAACCATCTGAACTGGAAATAAAGAAGTTTAAAAGAATATATTGTATTGAATAATACAAAGTGCACAGTGGTTGATAATCTTAAGATAGTTTAAATTAAATCTCAGTATGGGAAAACAACTAATATGAAATACTGAGCATAGTGTACCCATTGCAAATCTGAGCTGAACTGCTATAGAGCACACAATACAGCAAAACCTTGTGGAATGATATTCTTGCCATGGTGCTGTAGAAGCATTGAAGGTTTACAGATATCACCTTGTAAGATTTCATTTGTTTTGACTGACATAGTGAATTATAACCACTTTCCAACACTGTAGCAGAACACTGGGCAACATGCTGTGCGCATGGATTGTTTGATTTTGTGATGGCTGAGAAATCCATGTTTGCCTATGCAGGTCCCTAAACCTAGACAGTATTCCCTATCTGTTCTAGATATGACATCCAGTAAGATTCTTGTTTAGCAATGAGGAAACACTGTAAATGTATTCACCAGTATACATTCTGTGAACAATAGGATGGTCTTTTATTGACTTTCTATCGAGGATCTTCATTCGGAATGGTGTTACCAGAAGTATCATACAGCTCTCCTGGATAGTTTCTGTATAATATGGAAATTGACAACTATAATTGCATAGACATATAGTTTTGATTCCAAGATTCACCAAATCCCTCATGTTTCATTATTATACCACATGTGTATAGTACAGATATTAAGCTTACAGCAGTAAATCATATTGTTATTTCTCCGATAGATTAGGTATCTAATACAGAGTCCCAAGAAGTTATATGTATTGTTCAACTCCAGCAAATTAGAGATTCACATTAACATTACTAAATATGAGACCTGGTGGCTAAAATAACCGAAGGGGTATATTCAATTGACTGTCTGTAGTGATTCATGTAGTTGTCCTCCACAGCCTGATTTGTCTAGCAAATATTTCAATTTTATTGATACACCAAAATCTAGAGTCTTGTGAAAAGTATATAATTCAATCTACAGAGAATGCACACAGCTTGCAGTCAGATGTACTTCATGAACAATATTCTTTGTTGATGAGAGCAGTGAAAGCTTGATATCGATTCATAAATATCAAACGACTTCATTCAAATCAGTTAATACTAACAAGCAAGAAGTCATTGAAATTATACAGTCCAAAATATAATGAAATCTCTTCTCTCTTTTATGTTGCAGCATAATGTATATATCCTCAACATGGGGTTGTGAAATGTTTTACATTAGTAATAATTAAAGTGAGATTCATTTGATATGAATTGAATGCTACCATCAAATAACATTGGAAGATATCACTAATATTTAGACATTCAATGTATAAATTGAAATATATTACCCACGAATACCAATCCGAGTATAATTCAGCAGTCATGCCAGTAAACTAGTGGAAACTTGCTTCGAACAATTGACTTAGATATCATTAACAAAGTGAAATTTCAATTGATGATTCATTTGTAATAAGTAGAATGGTGAAAATACTTCCAGATGGTAGCTAGTAATTAAAGCTTCAGACTATTTTCATATTCTGACAAATAGTAATAGTTGAATTTCAAATATTAATCTATCAATTAGAAAATAAAGCATCTGTCAAGATTATCATTGGGTAAACTCAGAAATATATGATTCAAAGAATGCTTTAATGGAAGGAAATAATTCAAACAGTTATTGTCTGCAGTACCAGAGTATGCCATAGTATTGCTGAGTATCATTATAATAGAAGTTGAATAAAGATGGTCCAATTTCCTGGAAATTAAATAACAATCTAAACTCAGCTTTATTGCCATATTATGAGATATATTGTTTTATACTTTTCCAACTGAAAATTCAACTGCCATCTATTTCTTTTCTGACTATTGCTTTTCAGACACATCTTAGATTAACATCCAGTCATATTTGTTATCACTGAGTTGACTCTGTACGTATAGTATATGTATTCTGGAAGGATCAATCAATTGCAATTCTTTATTATTATATAGTACATGTCTTAGTATACATTGCAGCTTCAAAATGAGGATGTGCAGCATCTCCTGCAGTCGATACTATACTGGAATATATCATTTGGTATTGTTTCTGACAATATTGATCTTCTTGGTAAAAGGTTTTAAATTGTCAGCAGATGTGTAAATATATTTTATCCAACTAGATTTATTAGAAACTCCACTTTTAGAAGCAGAAAGTATCGCTTTCTACAGAATCTTTTCTAATAATTGACTGTATGCTTGATAAGTATTTTGAAGACATTGCTGAAATGTATAAAGTCTTATATATCTTGTCAACAATTTTTTAGAGAAAGCTAGCCTTCATATAATGAACCTTCTGTGAATAGTACTAGTATATCCATAACTACAGTCTAATAAACAGTCACCAAGTTGTACATTTCAGCCAATACATGTATAATGACAAAATAGCTTATGTATTCTGACTCAGTCAATGATGCAGAAGCTGGAGCAACAATATCTCATTTGGATATTGTGTTCATAACTCTGTCCATGACGAACAACTCCTGCTTATTACATATTTGTCTTTTGAACAAAGGCTCATAATGACTCTGGTTGTAATTTAGAAATAATAAGTTTCGGCATAAATTGTATGTTTTGCCCTCTGTTAGTCATTCAGTATAATTGATTCTAAGATATGATCTCCTTCAGCCAAGTATTTAAACAGAGAATATACAAGGTACCCTGTATGAATATTTTCGAGTGATGACAGTCCACTCTTACCCTCCTCAAACACTATTCATTCTAAAAATCTTCAGATTCTGATATAGTTTGTATAGTTCTCAATAGCTTCCATATTCCATGATAGCATGAAAATCGAAATTGTCTATAAAAACTCTACTAAAGAAAAACCAGTCTTAGACAGTGTATGTAACTTTCAGTGTAAGATTGACTGCCAATCACATCTATTGGATTGAATTCTGCTTACCATTACAAGCTCAGTGTAGTTTAATTCCCAGTCACCAATACAATTATTCATCTGCCAGCTCCGACAGGATATTTTCTTATAGTTACCATAAATACTAACAGCTTACAACAAAAATATATATATCAGAATCACTTTGCTGCAGGGAAACGAATACTCAATATAGATTTGAGTTACATGCACTTAGCAAGATAATAAGTGCAAAATCTGAATGTTACTAAGTGTATATAACCCATTTGCAAGTGGTCATAACATTGATGGAATCCAGAATTATTAGTTTCCCCCACAATGTGTATGTTTCCTTTACTGCTTATTTTCAATATTACTGTCTTTTTTTATATATCTGTATTAACATCCTGATACCACAACTGTTTTGTTTGATACAAATTGTAATAATCTCTTCCTGGAAGTTATAAAATAATGCTAATCAGCTAATACCATTCAGATTGATAGATGACAGTGTAGTTACACCCATGATAGCTCTATTTCAATCACTAATATATTTACAGAAGGTTAAAACAGTAGAATATTATGATAATAGTGAGTTTGTCTTATAAATAGCTATATATTATTATTCATATTCATTTTCCAACCCTAATGGCATGAGCATATACCCTTGTATACTACCGAATATTGTCATGGCTAGGGTTTACCAGGGGTATCATGGTATTAAGAAATGAGTACTCCCAGGAGTCATATGTGGTGGTTGATATTGTTGGTTATGAAAGTGGCATGAGAATGCCTCATAGGGGTGGTGGTATAATTAGTATGATAAGGAACTGGTCTGAGCTATTGTTACTTTGAATAATCTGGTATAGTAGTGTTGAAAACAATTCTGTTAGTGGTGGGCAAGTTCATGAATGAGTGTTCAGAAGATATGTAACAGCATAATGGATGATTCAAAGGTGGCAGATGAATGGTGTAAAACAAGTGGTTGTGTGATGTTGGAGGGATTCCTTTGGTTCTCTCTTTACAGGATCTCCTGTGGAGCAATTGAATAGATACAATTGAATATAACCTTGACTGCTGGCTGTGTTTCGATATCTGTTTCCACATTATTCTTTCCTTGATCACCTATGTCTGGCCCCACCTGTTATACTCAAACGAGTCCCCATTGAATGTACCTGTTGTTTGGTCTGCCAATACCACTCAGTAGAGTGTAAGTAGTGTTCCGAACATTGCGCTGTTTCTTGTCGAGCTGAGTTAGCACCCAGCAGACATTGATCTGATATTTGCAACGAACGCAATGCCATCCATTTGTAACTTCCCAGATTTGATATTCATCAGTACACAAATGGAGCACTATATTCCAATACACACATGCAACAGATACTACATGTCACAAATGAAATAGTTTGATCTTGCTGGAGTTCCATATTTGATTGCAGATGCAGACCTGTTGAGTGCATTTGAGAGTACGCACAGGATATTATCCAAAGGCGATTAACCTCTTCATCCTTGTTTTTGGAAACCATCAGACATTCCCTCTGCATGGAATTTGTTTTGATCGGATGCTGCTTGAGATAGCAGTGGAATTAGTGTCTATGATCCAGTCTTTGGAATGCATTGGATAATGAAATTGGGGCTATATTTTGGTCACTGTACGTATTGTAATCTTGAGACACCTTGTGATTTTGAAGAACATAATTGTGTGGGAGCAGTATCAACAGTTGGATATGCACCAGCAGCAGTATCAACAGCAAAATCAGTGGGAGTCCCTCTCATTGTTGTTACACCTGTGACACCAACTCTCACCACAATTGACAAATAAAATTGGCACAGGTAGATGTGTCTGATTCGCTGCTATCTCTGGATCTGAACAACAATGCAGTGTGGCATTTGTGTTGAAGGAGGATCTGGAAATGATAGGTAGCCTCATAACAGTTCAGAAGAACAGCATGCGATTCAAGGAGGTTCTCTGAAGGTTGGCATAATGTCTGGACATCTTGCTCAGGGTAGCAAAACTCACTGAACTGGCTGAAGTGGTACAACTGATATACGATCACCCAGCCTAGATCAGCGGCTTATTGAGGGTAATTGCCAGTCTGGAGAAGCGGTAGTGGCACCGTCTATAGTGTGATTACATTGAGATGGACTCCAGAATGCGGATGCTAAGAGATCAGTTAGAAGAGGCTCGGAGAGAATCAGTGAATGCCTGAACCTCAAATCAACTACAGCAGGAACTGGATGACATAGACAAAGACACACCAGAATCTGCGGAGGAAGTCCTGAATATGGGAACGCAGTGAGCAAACATATTGATATTGGGAGCCAGAGTGGCCCCAGCTGGTTACCAATGCTCGGAGGATAGAAATCAGAAATTTCCCAACTCCCCAGACAGTTCAGAATTGGAATGAATTGGGTTTAGTGGCGGGATTGTGCAACTCTGGATGGGAATCCGGCATAAACCTTGGTAGTTTTCCCAACCAACAGTCCAAGATGTGGTATGCATTTTATGTTTTGTGGGGTACAGCCATTGACCAGATCTTCCAATACCTCCAAGAGGATGGGACGATGGGGCAGGGGGACCCACCAGCTATCATTCAACTGCTGGAAGTAACTTTTTGGAAACCCAACTGGGTGGCCACTGAACAACAAACGATTCATGAGATTATACAAATAATTCCCTACTTCTCTCAGTCTGATGTTGGCTTTCAACTCATACCCACTGCATTGATAGGAACCCTTCCATACTCTGAAACACCTCACAAATGAGGTTATTGGTTGAGATGAACTATTCTTTCCTGTACAAAAATATGCCTGATGAACAACACTCATTCGTTGGGATGTGCCTGAGGCATGAAAGTGAGATTTCACAGCGCGAAGTAGCCAATGCCACATAGGAATCCCCGTCAGCAATTGGGTTCGCCTTATCCCCTTTACCTCAAACAATCTGGAATGACCACAGAACAGCCTCAGCTAGAATGGTTGCCGGATATACTGAACCAGAACCTATGGATTTAAGTGTGTGGAAGAGGCAGATATCAGCAGAGGAAAGAGCTGAATGGTTTGCAGAGGGGAGATGTTTGTACAGTGGTAGATTTAACCTCAGAGCAGAGGACTGCATGGCAAGAAAGAAAGCCCAGACATTTGAGGTGGATGGAGCAGAAGTTGAGGAACTAGGAACCAAAGAAGGTTCCAATGAGACAGGACAAGATCACATCAATTGACGAAGGATGGCTCTTCTGTTGAGGTAAAAAGTCTTGACTCAAATTGTGTAAAATGTTTTGGAATTTCGCAATTTCCAATTAGTAAGGTGGAAATACTTAAATTATCAATGGAAGGAAAACATATAGTTATAACCTGAACAATGACTATAGAGATTAAAGTGACATCAATGTATGAGACGATTAATTGCGGAGCAACAAGCAGTACATTTCTGGATCAGGATATCGCTCATCATCACTAGATACCTTGCCAGGTGTTGACCGAGAGACCACAAGTTGAGGTACTTGACAGACAACTCATGGAATCAGGGGACATCACATAGCTAGAAAAGGTTAAAATAACAATGGAGGATCATAAGGGAAAATTACTGATATTTGTATTAATGGCAGGACAGTATCCAAGAATTCTTGGAATCACCTGCCTCTGATTACATGATATCGATTTCCAGATTGCATTCAACACTGTTGACTTCAGGTCACATTACTAGACTATGTACCGATATGATCCTCCAGTTGCAGTCCAGGGCATCTTGGAAAAGTCTCCAGAACGAGTTTACAACTCAAAGGAGGAGATATGTGAACGGAAAATATGACAACCAAGACTGTACTAAGGAAATATTGTCATGTTGAATAGATTGTCGTACTCTTGGGAGGTGAAACGAGAAAACGTAACAATCTTGAAGGGATTGCTATAGAACATTAATATGACTATTGAAGAAAACATATTTGAACGAACAACCATTAAAGAAGCTTATTCCTGCACAGTAGCATGAGTTCCTCCCACTGCTGAGTAACATTTTGGCAGATTGGCACCAACTGCACCAAGCAGCAATGGACTACGAGGAACAAGTCAATTTTGCAGAATCACTGACATTGGAGCCACTGTATTGTATATCAACAGCTGAGGGAGTTAGTATGAACTAATCATTGAAGGACAATATGTTGCCGGGGTTTATGTTCCAGTCGTTGTCACCATTTGCAGCCACAGTAGAGTCTGCAAACAACCCAAGCAGAGGTTTGAGATTCGGCATTGATTACCAGGATAGTGATAGTAAAACAATAAACCATTATTATCTGCTACCAATGATCTGACAGAGATTGAATCACCTTAAGAAGAGCAACATCTACACGAAATTGGTTGTCTGAAGAACTTGTAATTTGGTATGAAATAAAGAAGGGGAGGAACATACATTAGTCTTCAGAATGCGATAAGACTGATTTGAACCAATCGCAATGTTGTTGGGGACTATGAATGACCTTGCAAAGTTCAATGAATATATTAACAATCCTTTGCTGAAGACCCTGGATGATTTCGCAACAGTCTACTTAAACAATGTGTGGATATGTAGTAATTCCGAGTGCCAACATGTGGAACATTGTAAGTAGATTATAAAATGCCCTTTGGCAGCCAGGTTGTATTTAAAATTGGAGAAATGCAAGTTTTGTAAGGAAACAGTAAAATATCTTGAGTTGAATATATCAACAAAAGGCATTTCAATGGATGAAGACCAGGTGGAAACTGCACAGAATTAGAGTAGAGAGACAAAGACGACAAATGGCATATTGAATACCTTGTTCTTTGTACAATAATTCCATGGGTTGTGCAACAATTATTGATGATTTATCGCCAAGTAATATGCAATTACAGAACTGTGGCCAAGACTTATGATAGTAGATGAACCATTTAGGTGAACAGCCTAACAACAATTTGCTTTCGAGATGATGGTCACCTCCTTTATCACAGCCCAGGACCATGGACATTTTGATTGTCAGAAAAAGGTATTTATTCAGACTGATGCTTCTGGTTATGTTTTGGCTGGAGACTTATTGCATTAAAATGACAAAGCAGTACTGCATCAAGTGGCTTACATATTGAACACATATCTACCAGCAGAAGGCAATTGTGATATTTACGATAGAGTACTTATTGCAATTGTCAAGGCTTTGGAAGAATGGAAACCACCATGTGAAGGGGCATTACACCCTCTCTGGTTTCTGACAGATTATAAGAACCTTGAGTGTTTTATCTCCAAGAAATTCTTGGTCAGCAGGCCAGCTAGATGGTCAAAGATTTGATCGCATATTGATTATAAAATTGTTCACCAACCTGCGAAATGTAATGGGACACCAGATGCTTTATAAAGAGGCCTGCAGACCTCTATGAGAGAGGAATGAAAGATAAATAAAATCCCAAATAGGTGGTTCTAAAGTGGCAGAACTGACCAGCACAATTGCATTTGTCAGAGAATGGTCTGCCCGACAAGGGCCATCAATTAATTTACAATATGTTTAGAGAGGTATACCTGACTGACCGATTCCTAGATATGATGATCAAAGCCATCCAGACTAATGGCAGTGTGACGCGTATTACAGTAGCTGAGCACACTAAGGAGACTAGACAGTTATGATATCAAGGGAAGCTGTATGTTGTGCTGAGTGAGGAAGCACAGTGGCAATGGATATGGAATTGTCATGACACAGCCATTGTCAGACATCCTGGATGAGCAAAGATGATTAACCTTTTAGACCGATGATACTACCGGAAAAGATGTGGCAGCAGGTCGACAGATATGTACGGAATGTTCTTACTTCCCACTGGATTCAGACTTCATGACATTGGATGTTTGGAGTCCTTTGACCATTACTTGTCCCAGTGAAACCGTGTCAAGACATGTCAATGGAAATTCTAGTGGGTTTGCCAAAGTGCAAAGGTTTTGTAGCTATCCTAGTTGTGCAGGATCGGCTTTTGACAATGTGGCACTTTATATTATGCCACATGTCAATTGATGCTCCCAGGTTGGCTGGGTTGTGCTGCAGGGTAGTGGTACGTCTCCATGCACTCCCGGTGACAACTGAATCTGACAAGGGACTGCTGTTCACTTATACGACTTGGTGTCTGCTGTGTAGCCGGTTATGAATTCAGTGAAGGTTGTCAATGGCATATCACCTACAGACTGATGGGCACACAGCATTAATGAGCACCAGTATGCAGCAGTACCTATGGGTATTTGTGAACCATCATCAGAACCATTGTGTGAAATGGTTATTTATTGCTGAGTTTGCAGCAAACAACTTAATCAAATCTCGGAAACTACAAAGTGTACCCCATTTTTCACTGATCAGGGGGATGACCCAAGGAACTCGTTCTCAGATGACATTGTTGCGTCCTAAGACTGACGACCATTAGTTGTTGATATTGTACAAGACACAGTGCAACAGGATCATGAGTGCTAATGCACAAAGCTGTGATGCAGCCAAGGGGTGCAGAAACAGAGTGTGAACTGATGCTGAGTCTATGCACTGCTCATATAAGATGGCAGATGGATCTTGTCGGACACCCATTGTATACAGATGATTCAGCCTACTCATAAGTGGGATTTGAATGGGCTGGGACCATATGTGAAGATTCAACAGATATCAATATTCATGTTGGAACTTGATCGTCTGGCACCAATATGAATCACTATGGTCCATCTGGTTTCGCTGTTGGATCAGGTTGTAGGGAATCCTTCGCCAAGCCAACATGTGGCAGTGGACAGTTAGGAGGAGTATGTGGTTTTGAGTGTTGAAGACAGCCAGATGAATCGTAATCAGTTGCAGTATTTAACACCTTGGACTTGGTATGATTCTCCAATGTGGGAACTGGCAAAGTTGGGGGATGGGTAGCAGGCAGTGGAGTAGATCCATGAATAGTACCCAGAGAAACTAGGACCATTGGGAAATGTTCCTGAAGGATCACAAACGTCAGGAGGAGATCTTGTCATTGCTCAGGTTTAGATGTGATAGTATCGTATCCAAGAACGAGTACTTGTGGGAGATATGAAAAGTGGTTGGGGTTGTCAGATGTGGAAGTGGTGTGAGAGTATGTTGTAGTGGTGGTGGGACTATGTAGTATGGATAGGAAGTTGTCTGAGGTTTTGAGATGTTGGACAATGTGGTGTGGTTGTATTCATAAGAGGTTTGTTGGTGGTGTGTATTATAGTATGCAATGGTTCAGATGGTACATCAAAGTATGTCAGATGATTTGAATGTGGCAGACAAATGGTGTATTCAGAGAGGTTTTGGTCTCTTTTGACAAATTCTCTTGTATAGCAAAGTAATAGATGACTTTGAAAGAAAGTCTTGATATCTTGTCTTGTTTTGATATCCAATAATACCTATGCCCAACCCTGCCAGTTACACTGAAACCAGACAACCATGATCAGTGAGACAATTGCTCCCCACATAACTACAATTGCACACCACCAGATCATGTGAAATATATCCACTTTATATAGAAAGGCTATAACTGGAGGTAGAATATGCTGGGGAAATAATACAAAGTATTTCTCAGCGCTTCTTTGTTTGTTTTGTTGGATTTATTCATCCTGTATGCACTCTAATTGGAGTATGGCAGAACTCTGTGTCCCCTCCCTATCCAGGCAAGCTGGGTAACTGGTGCAGTTCCCCACCCACTAACATTTGTCCCCTGTGAACTGGAGGGCTGATACTGGGATTCGGACCCATAGCGTGATCACCATATACCTCATCGATACTTTCAGACATAATACCACTCTGCCATGAGGCCAGCCTATTCAGGGCTTCTCCTTGTTGGCCGAGAGGCAAGACACCAATTCAACTATGTTAATGCTTTAATATCTTCAGCTTCATCTGGTTCACTTCTAGGCAGGTTGGCATAAACCAACCTCCATGTTCTGCAATTGATAATGGTAGAAATGCCGAATTTCAATATGGGAATATTGACATCCGTATATTTCATAGGCACCTGTAACTTTTTTAATCAGTACCAAAGATATACATTCAAAAATGTAAATATAGATAGCTGGATTCATCTCTTCGTCTACAATTTCATGGCTCATCTCACATTGCATCCTCCCCAATCTGAAGTTCACTTGGTTGTAGCATTTGCTATAATTAGTATTCTTGAAACCATACTTTGCCTTGCTAGTTATATACTATCTTTTTACTATCTAACTGTCTTTACTTTTTCAATATAGACAGAGGAGAGATGATCATTCATAGAAGTGTTAAGAAGTGTTCATTGAGTATGCTATAGTAGTGAAGTATTGTCTGTTTTATATTTGTGTTCAAATCCCTACCACGATATAATACATTGCATATGCAAAATGCCTACAATATGGTTTATTGGCATGAATGTGAATAAGCGATACACTGATCCAGAGATTGGCTGGAATGAAAGATATAATCATACACTGCTCCCTATATTAGCTCATTAACAAAGTAAATAATTCTTGTTACCAATTTCGATATTTTGATTTAATATCTCATGGAATATACCAGGATATTACAAGTTACATGGCTGCCACTGTGCAAGACAGAGAGTAATATTGATCCTGTTAAAACCTGTCCTTTATCAATGAATCTACAAAAACCAGTTTGGGTTATGGCATATCCATTACCCAAATGCCAACTGTCTATGTGTGCTGAATTGTTAAAATCAGATCTTGTATCTAGCAAGATACTCTCACTACCAAAGACCTGTTGAGACCTTGTAGAAACCACAATATTTGTGGATAATGATAGGGCTAAATTGGATAGTGTGCAAATATTATTGAAGGCCATTGTTTACACAAAAACTCCAGGTCTATATTATTAGATAAGTACTATATCATGGCAGAATATTGGGAACTAGCAAATGATACTCTGGATTTACAGTATATATCGGCATGTACTGTTGTTGATATATTATCTGTATGCCAAATCCCAGGTAGTTCATCTCTCAAATATACATTTATAAATACAGAAAGCAGACCATACTGTTTCCTGCTTAATTACTTTTACATCATATGTACATAATTGATTATATGTTGAAATATTGATAGGCCAAACAGGTGATCTGAATACTTTGAAGATGATCTGGAGATGAATATTACCATCCAGCAGTAAATATATACTACATTGATTTACACATTGTAACTGAGCTTCAAATGTTAGGGAATCTCCTTTAGCTGTGGTAATGGTACTAAGGGGATTGTGTAGCAAATGAATGGAGATTGCCTGTGTGGCTGTCAATGCATAACACCTATTCATGATACTTGAACTTTGCCAGTCCAGTGTTCTTAAGCAGGATTACACTGAAGCCACAGGTCAATTGATAAGCATCAGTGTATGGTTAGCTAGCAGATGTAAAGATCATAATGTATCATGATACCATAACTGGGATGTGTATATTATGAAGCATCAGTAGTGGGCATAATTTTCAACCTCAGCTACTATACCTAAGCTGGTGGGACAATGTACAGCTAAGTTGCCATATGCAGAATTACGTCTGTAGTAGAAATTATATGATGTGCAAGTATCAGATATCTGCAACTGTAGCATTCACAGGAGCAAGATTGGATGATGGTAACTCACAGTTATCGAATTGTCCTGACCATAGTATGCAGTGTCTAAAGGAGTAATGTCATTGGCTGAAGATAGGAGGTCTAATTGGAATCTAGTTATTGAGTTGAGCAAGTCTGGATCACAACATCATAAGCTACATTGTTGGACTATCAGTTGGCTCTTGACTAAACATTTGATGCAATTCCCAATATATCTAATTACAGATGGAAGATTGATAAAATTGAGATAAATCACTGTTAGAATATGGTCTGGCAGATATTCCAACTACTGAACAACCACACTCCATGAGGTCACATTTGAGGTTATATGCTGGGATATTTGTACGGTTGATATTGTTTAGAGGATGGACCTAGCTGGGAGTGTTACAGTTTAGAACCCCTACTGTAAACATAATCAACATGTGGGATACATGGCTATATCAATGATGAATTTTCAGAAAGAGGATTCTCCTCAGCCATCAGCTTTTAATCAAACTTGGTATTGTTGTAAGAGTGTCTAAAGGAGTTTCATCCTCGTGACTGGACTATAATGAGCTCACATTATCACAGCAGTGGAAGGATTAAAGATTTAGCAGCAATTCACAGTCAGATATTACCTGCAAAGTACACCTACAATATTTTCAAGAATTATATCCAAGAATTACTTCTATGACATTTGCCCCTGTGCCAAAGTATATTACTTTCTATGCCACAGAATCTCTTATCTACCAATGGCTGGACAAAGACTTCAGATGATGGTATACAATCAACTCTTTCCCATTTTCAGGAAGATAGATCTTTATTGAATAGGATGTAGACAATTGTCCAATACATATCAGGTTCTACACTTCATGTGATTTGCCTGGGTCGAATATATTGTACATAGCTACCCGTCGACCGAACAACTTCCATGCTTGTTTATAGACAGAGTGGTTCAAAAATTTATTGTTCGCCTAACAAGTACTATTATTGGTTTGCTTTTGTATTGGTTGAAAACAGGGTGAGTCTTGGGAATAGCAAGAAAAAAGAGTATACAGTTTTTGGATAGGCAGTTGTATCTAGATTAATAAATGTTGCATTACCAATTGGGATCATAGTACCCCCTTAGCATCAAATCCAGCTTAATGAGCTCCTGTGTTAAAATACCTAGCTCTTAGAGATGGTTGAATATCAAAAGCCATAGTGTACCTAAATGGAAGTACTGAATTTTATTTACCATTAGTTGTTGTTCACTACAAATTTATTGGGGCACCTGTTTACCATATCTCAGTGATTTCAACAAATTCCCATCTGAAAAAGAACATATCTCACATGGAAGCGAGACATCCACTAGAAGCGAGACGGCCGGGTCATCGTCTCATACAACCCCGCATTCCCCCGCGCTTTGGGCTCTCCAACTCTGAACCGTCATAACAGCCACATCCATACATACCTGCCATGCCAACAGTCAAGGATTGAAGTGCCCTCATGAAGAACACACTTGAAGAGTGGTATGAGCTTGCCCTGAAGGGGCTTGATGATGGTATATTGAAGTCACTTGAAAAGGCAGCGGAAGCTTATGACTTGCAAAAATCGAGTTTGGGTCATCGCCGCAATGGATGCAGCAGCCGGCAGCAAGCGCACCAAGATTATTAAACTTTTTCACCCGCGGCAGAGAAAGTAATGGTACAATGGATTTCAAAACTTGACGACTTTGGGATGCCACCTTGCATAGATTACTTAATGGACCCGGATATGGCAATGGCAAAAGCAGAACGATTTCGTCAAGTACATGTTCTAAACTTGCCACAAGGCAAAAACCCTGCACAATTGCATCTCATTGGAAAGAACTGGATTATTCGTTTTCTTAATCGCCACTCTGAACTCTCCTCAAAACCCGCTAGCCGCATAGACCACTATTGTGTAAATGCCAGTAACCTGTATATTATCAAAGACCACAATCGCATACTTGGCAGGGTTATATGAGAGGAAGGTATTGAGGCAAAGAATATTCCAAATCTTGATGAAAAGGGATTTGTTAAGGGAATATCCCCACGAACCAAGGGTGTGACAAGCCAAGGGCGCCGGAACCCTCGGGTTAAGCAAGATGGAAAAGGGGAATTTATCACAACACTGGAAGCAGTATCAGCCAATTGCTTTGTATTTCCTTCCTTTCTTATTGCAAAGGGAGCTGTACAATGCTTCGACTGGTACAAGAATATACATGCAGAAGATAAGGATGCATGCTTTGCAGTATCCAAAAAGGGGTGGACTTAAAATACCATGGCAATGCATTGGTTAACGGAAGTATATGATCCAATCAGTAAAGTACGTTGGTAAGGGAGAAAGCGTTTATTGACACTGGATGGATATCCATCACATATTGATTATATCTTTCTTTCATACTGCAAAGTACATAACATCATCGTATTCTGTCTACTGGCACATTTAACCCATGTTTTACAACCGCTTGATGTTGGACTGTTTGGTCCATTGCAGCTTGCATATCCCAAAGCAGTCAAGGATTACTTTGATTTTACCTCCTCCGGCATCAACCAAGATCTATTTCTCCCCTTGTACAAGCAAGCATGTATGTAAGTGTATACAAAACACAATATCCAAGCCGCATTTAAGGTGATTGGAAATGTTCCTTTCAAACCTGGAGTAGTGTTGAGTCAGCTACAACTCCCGCCAAGATAAGCTCCATCACATCAAGTTCCAGTTCAGATACTTGAGAAAACACCATACACTCAACATGACCTCCACCAGCATACACATTATGGTCTCACTTTTGCCAAACCTGCAACTGAGGGACAAATCTGCAATTGGATCCTGTGATTTGCACATGGTGCTGAGCATTCTCTCACCCAGATGGACTTTGCCCGAACCCAACTGCATTGGTTACAAGGACAGATCAAAAATATTCACCCTTCCATATAGGATATGCGTCAGTGTTCCAAGAGTCAAGAGCAGCAGTGATAACTGGAGAGGCAATACTTGCAGGGATGAAGGAACTCAAGGATAAGGATGCAGCAGTAAAGGAAAAGAGGGCTGCCAAAAAGGCCCAAAAGGAAACACCAGTCATTTTTCCTGTCACTCCCAAGCGATCCAAGATGTGCTCTGTACACACTCGTTCTGTCAACCATAGAAAACAAATTTCCGATGATGGCTCCTACAGTTCGATTACTCACTCTAGCAACTCTGATGATGACACTTACCGGCGCCTGCATGGAAATCCCACTTGACTCAACAGAGATGGACCAGAGATACCTGTACCGGTCTATAGTATGTCACTGCCCTGCAGGCAAGGTTAATATTGGATATAATTGGAAGGGGGGAATTTACTCAAAGTAATCTCCAGTTACCTCTATTTAGCAGTGACAGTGCTAACTAGAATGTGCAGGCTCTTTTCTGCTTCTACTATGTGCTGCACAGCTATTCAGAGGCTCTGTACATAGACATTTGAGGGTGGTGACGAATGGAAATATTATGTTGCAATCTGACACATTGTGTCTCGCTTCTAATGGATGTCTCGCTGCCACATGATAAAGGTAAATTACAGCTACATTGTCCGATCATGAATATAACGGAAATTTCTTCATTGAAGTGAAATCAAATTTCACTGTGGCCAACAATACTATAATCAACTATCCATAGTAGACTACGTTAGTAGCCTCACTTTCAGCTCTAATTTGACAGAATCGTTACTTTCTGTTGCCAGTTAACACATTTCATTTGAGATTATCACATTCTTGGTTGATATAACTTTGATTTCTGTAGTTTGACACATCTCCATTTCCTTCTGATTTTCCATTTCCTGAGAATACTCACTTGCTTAGCATCGATATACAATATTGTCTATCTAACTCCTTATGGATTTGCAGATGAGTAACTTTATAAAACAGCTTTGGCAGCTATCAGCAATGGTGCTGAATAAGATTTGTATCCAAGTTATCCTTCTCAATAGGAATATCGCATTAACAAACAGTAGGCTTACCTTCAGATGCTTTGAATAATGTTTCAACTGTATTAATTCTAACAGTAGCTCTATTGTAATTGAAAACTGTGTAGGTAATGTTAATACTATATTGGGTAGAAATAATTGGATTACTTTGTAGAATGATATTGTTGGTGTGCATGTACTGTATAAAAAGATCAGGTTCCTATTTCTTTAGTCATTTAAATTTTGAGGTGGCTATACAAATACAGAAAATACTGGAGAATATGTTAGCTAGTAAGGTATAATTAAAACATTAATGATAAACACTAATTAATGGATTCTATTCACCATTTAGGGTAATCACTGGGAAAAAAAGCTATGTACAATATACAACAAATACAGCAGCAGTATTTCTGATAGTATTCAATGGTATATTACATACATAGTACTATTATACCCAAAGGATGTATGTGGTGACTGGATAACTATAGTATACAGATAAATATTTACACTCAGTACTATATGTAATACTGTATCTTGCACAGTAAACTCTAATCTTCTAAATGCCCTTGATTTCATGCTATTATGCATGCTTCCAAATGCACTCTCATAACTGTCTCAAGATACACCCAGTGTGTTCCCAAGCACCCTCACAACTGTATTGAATTGAATTCTCCCAGCCAGTATGATGTTACACTTTCAAGTACACTCCCAAGTACATTTACACATACATTTCGACATACATTCCTAAACACACTTTCAAATATGTTTGCCAGTATAATTCTGCTTGCACTCTGTTGTATGCTTCCAATTTGCATTACTTTACTCCTCCAACTATACACTAAAGTATACAATTACTTCAACTCCATTGTTTACTTCCGGTCTTCTTGGCTGTCTCCTGTCAAGTACACTCTCAAGATGCTGTAAAGTATTCTCCCAAATGTACTCAATTGTACACTTCCAGCCTGATTAGCTGAATACTGCTTCATATACCCCCATGATATACTCACATATGAAAAGACATGTACAGTGGAAAGTATCAGCTTATAGGCATCCTATAATGAATGGTGGATGGCAGGCAGTGAGTGGTGGTGGAGTATGGTGGCCAATTACTTAACTGTGGTCAATACAACATTCTGAAAATTATCCTCAGTGTATCCACTTTGAACGATCTCACCATGTCACTGAGTGATGGTTCTGAAAATTGTAGACTGCAAATTTGTAAACACAATTGATAATTGAATATTGTGAATGATCAATCGCCAACTTAGGTTTTTCAGTAGAATCGGCAGTCTGCTCCCCACCAGTCTTGGACATATGTGTGTGTATTCAGTCAAGGTCTGATGAGACTGGTTATGATAATGATAATGAGGATGATGGTGATTGTAATTGTGATGGTAACTGTGATAGCAACAGTAATAGTAATGACAACAGTGGCATTAAAGGTAATGGTTATGGTATTAGCAGCACTTAGAATAGTAGCTCGGCTTCATTAATGTCCAAGCTTCCCCAAACTTATAGTGTTACATCAGCATACAGCGTGTTATAAAATGGGTTCTCCTTTGTATGTACAACTGTTGTAAATATTCCACTTTCAAATATTCTCCCCTCGAAGCTCTAATGCAGACTCTGAAGTGGACTCTCACGCAGTCTTACCTGCAGACTCTCAAGCTTGCCCTCTCATAGTCTCTCACTCTGGATTTCAAGCAGCCACTCAAGAATTCTTTCAATAAGTGTATGCAGTACCACCAAAGCCTGTCCACAGAATGGGCTGGCTGAAATTTATTGACTCCTAGTATATATAGTTTCATAGTTTGGGGATAAGATGACTATAGACCAATAACAGCCATGTCTTGACTGCATGTCACATACATGTCCATGGGGAGTTTAATATGAGCTGTATATTTATGGGTGTATATATAATACAGTATATAGTTTAATTGTACTTTGGTCAATAATCGATTACTAGTGCTTTCTGCTGTTGCCATACAGTAGAGGCCAATGAATACAACCAACGCTCAATGTTTCAATGACATTTTGGGATTCATTACACTATTGTTGTACCTGGTAAGATCAGACTTACCCAATAATGAAAACAATACATAACTCAATTTTAACACAAATCAGAAGTGTACATTCAAAAGCAAGCTGGAACAGTTGATTTCATTACAAAAGTTATAGATTGCCATCATTCCAAAGTGATGAAATCCAGATAGATGAAAAGGCAGTCCTCTAATCCAAGTTACGGACTAGTAATGTACATTCCATTTATATCTTTCAAACTATCATTCGTACTTTGTTGAACAATCTGAACCCTCATCTGTCATCTCAGGTACCACTGACTACAGTCTTACAAATACAATCCCACCTCAACATCCGACATCACAACACAATGCATAACTTGCTTATCATCCTCTTTTAGCCTCTGACCTCTTTCCATTATTCTCATACACTTCTTTTTGTCCTGTGATATTCACGCATCTCTGTTATGTCTGCTATCACTCACAATCAATCTGGTCTCATATATTTCAGTTTGCTTTCCCATCAAACAGTTTGTAATTTTGTTTCGAGGTCCTTTAAAAGGATTTTCTAATCATGCTACATCATGTGGTTATTCATAGTGAAATTCATCTCTAGCTTTCAAGCCATCAAAGAACTTTTTCTGTTTCGTTGTCAGAGAGTCATAGCTAGTCCAATGGATAATATACTGTAGCTGATATAGATAGTTTCAGGAATCCTAAACACCTTATACCTGGATTTCTTCCTTATCATCAAGTTCTACTGGAAAAAAGGAAGGAGTATACTGCATAGGGTACAGGTTATTCATAACTATATCCAGTAGAGATATTGGTTGATCTATAGAAATCTTTACCACCACTGGAGGGACGAACCAATAACCATACTGCAACTTATGTCTTGAAATGAGATAATATCTGAGGTAATTCAAGTGGAGCTTTTGTGGCAGGCAGATCATTCGAATATATCTAGCATCCCACTACTCTTTCATGCCTACTTGAAATTAGGCCTGGGAGCTTTGGAATGTTTTGCATTGTCCTTCTGAATTGCTTAGCAATGCCACATTACAACCCAAATGTATTTATAGATTTATGGTACAATTTGTTATACCAAATCGGCATCAATCTTGTGGTTGTTCCAACTTGCCCCTCTGAACTCCATACAGATCATCACACCATCCGCACCATGGCTGGCAAACAATGAGGTATACTTTGTAGTTTCTTTGGACTCAACATTGGCTGTAAACTCTGCAACCAGTAACAACTTCACCAAATTATCCCATTGATAATTCATGAATACCTCAAAATGCTGTTTCATACTGGGATTGATTTGTTCAGTTTGCCGATCTGTCCTCATGTGCTATGGAGATGATAACTTTGTGTCAATTCTGAGTCACTTACACAATTATTAACTAACCATTAAAGGTGACTAGGGTCAACAATTCAAAATGCCAGTCCAAGTCAGTCCAGCATTTTGAACTACATCCCAATGGCACATATTCACCTGTTCCTTTGCATCTACAGTAGTAAGGCAAGCAACAGAATGCCAAATCTTGACTAGTTACTTGATAACAGCCCAAATTGGATGGTACAGTTTGAATGCATGAAACAGAACTATGAGATCTGTCGAAATATCATTCAGAGGATAATTGGCAAAAGGTGAGAGTTGATGTTCCCCAATGGTTGAATGTCAGAAGCTCCACCATGGTGAAACAGGTTGTCAATTACATCTATAACAGTCATTCTCTGACACATTTGTTTACAGCAACAATGTTTGTTTCACAGATAATTTGGATTTATTTGTGTTGGATGTTCGGCCAGAGTTGTATTATGGAATTTTTAGATCATTTACAGTCTTCAGTCACCAATCTCAGGAATATATGGCTCCCTGTGATACCACAGTCTTCCTTCCACTGCTCTATACATTAATACTGCAATCACGTAAAGCCTTCCATTAATTCAATTGCATTTGATAATCATAGTTGAATACAGGCCTGCTTGGCTCGAATCAGGACCTGTATTGAAAATATTATAACAGACTATTGCTGATGAATGCTCCAGCAACTAATACACTTGTTTCGGTAGGTTCTGCATCTATAGACCCACTTGTTCCATATTATTTAATAGTTTATCCCCTGTCTCAGTGTGGTCTCCGGTGCTTCATCAGCAACGAATATTTCCGTCCAGGCGGGATGGCTCCATCAGAGTGGGAGCGCTCCATCAGAGCCGTCAGAGACACCCCTGAGGTGGACTACTCCGCGCCTGGCCTCAATTCCACGCGTCATGTTGCATATCGCCCTCCAATTGCGGTTTCACCATTTCTTCTCGCTCTGTCGGTCTCCTATTGTAAACGAACACTCCGGCATTGTTGCCAACTGTGACCATACGTCGGAATGGGTTCATTGGGTACGCGCCTGCATCGGGATTGCAATGCAATGGGTGACGTTGTGAAAATCTCTCCTCGCGTTCCTTCTACCTGTGCCCAAAATGCAATTCTCTCTTTACTAATTATACACATCATTCCAAGTCGCCAGATCTATGTGGCTATTGACAATTGATGGCTTGTTCCGTCCGTCTCCTGTCTAACTACTGGTAGCTATCTCTGGAATTACGTGCGCGCAGCTGACAATGTTTCCCACGCTGAAAACTTGCAAAGCAACGGCTGCCGGTGCTTTTCTCACTTGTACAAATTTCGAGACAGCATCCAAGTTACCCGAGTTTTCAGGTATTGTGGTGAGCGCCAGGGCTAACCAGTACTCAACAAACGCTCCATCCTCGTTAAAGAGCTTGATTTTGAATAGTCGTTGCAGTTGCCAAGGGAGACGCCCATTCAGCGTGCCATAACACCTCCCCGGGCATTGCTTTACTGATACTCAGTCGTTCTGTCGATCCCCTCTGCGCCAGCTCTGGCTTCCTGTGCATCGACACATCTGAGATATGCGTTCACCTTCTAAACCCTCAACTCGAACCTTAATACCATGGTAGATACAAAGCTCCATTGTGTGCAGTTGTGCATCCGATATATACATATTGTTACGACTCTTGTGCTTAATAAACTCCCGCGTGCCGCTGTATATTGCCGCGTGGTGCGTTGCGTCTTCCGTATTGGTGAGTAATGCTCTGAAGTCTTTGATCATAGCGTCAGGTTGTTTTCCATCACGGCGGTTTTGCGGTCCCTTGAATTCGGGCGTCGCATATGACTGGGGGCTCAGGGGGGCAGCCAGATCAGCACTGGGAGGGAGGACATTGCAGGCTGCAGCGCTGTTCTCCCGACGCTGAGCAAGGGCTTGGTAATTGAGCTCTCTCATTTCGAAGCAGAGAATGCGACGCTGAAAGGTGATTACTTGTGGCAGGTAGTTGAGATTGTGATTGGAGGCGTTCCAACCGTCCTTGAGGTTGGTTTTCTGTGCTTGTTAATGTCGCTCGGCAGGACACTGTTGCAAGACTCCGTATCGACAAATCTGTTCGGCCCAATGGGACATCAAGTGGATCTTCGGACAGTTGAGGTCGGCATCTAACCCCTTGGAAATATCTATCTTGTGGCTGATATAATCCCGCCAGGCATTCATTTCGCGCCGCTTCTTGGACGGCGTCCAAGATTCAGCATTTGTTTCCTCATCTACCTTTCGCTTCTTCACGAGTTCTGTTCTCAGGGCATTGGCTTTTGCCTTTGCCTTTTAGCCGGCTCGCCCCAGTAAGAAAACATCTCTGAAGGTGTGAAAATGACGCAAGGCGTCCTCCATGTAGCACAATGTGGCATCAAGGTGAGATGTATATCAAGCATACATATAGAATTCTAACAATGACCGTGTGCACTCAATTGCGTGATTGAATATGGGACACTGAGCTGGGTTTCCACCTCGTAGAGACTGGGTTACAACTCCAAGCAGGCACCGGCTCATTTCCTTCATCTCATTTCCATTTCTTTGAGAAACGTCCTCATATGACTTATGTTTTGGTGTGAGGTCATGGTAAGCAGGCACGGATAACCAGATTGCATTGTACTTGTCGCACCATTCATGCATCTTCTTGAAGTGGAAAATCCACTTCCGGAGGTGGTCAAGCATGCCGATCTACATTGTATGGAGGAGGTCGGGTATGGGGAGGTCGGTCACAATACAGGGAATATGTCGAAACAGGTTGAATCATCGGTGAACATGGCGCAACAAGAGTTCAGCATCGGCTGCCTTGGTGTCGGCATCGCTGAGCGTTCTATATAGGTTATGATCCCGCCGGGGGTGTTGCTTGTCACGATGCACATAATCTCCAAGTTCGTTCTTTGGACATTTGCATTAAATACATATATGCCGCTCGAGATGATGTAGGTCCCGATACTCTTGGCAATCTGCAAGCCATGCTGCTAAAACCGGTTTGCAACCCCTGAAGTTGCCATCTGCACAGAGAACATTGTAATACCCACTCCCGGCACTGAGATCTTGTTTACAGGCGAGTGGCTGCAGTGGCCGCCGGAGTACTTCGTTCAGCACCTCTTGGTTCGGTTGCTGCTGCTCATCCAGCCGGTTCTAAGGAATATTGCGGTTCTTGATTGGAATCGGTAGGAGAGCGACCATTACGACGCTGTGCGTTGCGGGCATCTGGCGGATCTTTGAAGATGGATTGCCAAATGTCACATACACAGGCCACTCTATCTTGTCGCCAGCGAAATTTGAGAGATGTGTTCCGTCGGACATGAAGATCATGGGGACGAGGGTATCCCCCGCTCTGAGCGTTGACTAAACATCGATTAGCACGTTATTATACTTGAGTATCTCTCCTTACCTGTGTCTCCCACCACCAGTCTGCAGTGTGCATTTCGGTATAGAGGCGTTTCGGGGGCGTATCGCTCTGAAAGCAACGCTGAAGGGCGAAAATGAGATGCTCAGTGTAGGCTGGCTGCCGCATCAACCATCTCATGCTTTCGATGATGTCTCGACTCCAGTATTTGATAGGGTGTTGGTGATTGTCATTCCATCTCATATCCTCCAGAGTGTGTAGTTCCGACTCCCCAAAAGCCTGATCATCTGGCATGCTAGCCATGAGCTTCTGGATGCCATCCCCGTTTTGGAAGCTTGGGAAACGCAGAGCGGTGTTTTCTTCCTTCAACACGTTGTCATAGTACGTCTTCATGCCCTTCGTCTTGATCCCACACTGGATATAATTGTACTCTTCATGCGTCGCAAACGGGTAGTAGGGATTGTTTTGTAGGTTGGTCTCAAGGCAGCCCTGAGCGTCGCGTTCCCATGGCTCAGTAATGTAATCGATGAGCGGAGCGCTGGCACCAGGGTATATTTCCGTCTGCGGCAGAGGTGGCGGTGGTTGAGACTCTGAGTCTGCAATGTTTTCAACGTGTTCGAGGTAGGGAAACACGTCAAAGTCTTCGACTGAATCTTTGTTAGCGTTGAATTCACGACGCTGCGCGGGTTCAATGCGTTGGGGCGTGCTGCGAATAGTCAGATTTTTTTGGCATGCAACTTGAAGGTGTTCAGGATGGTGTAATTTGATATGTTTAAGTCGCCAGCTGTCTGAGGTGAACTACTCTCGGCATAAAGATTTGGGGCAACGGAAAAGGGTCTTCTCTGGCATTGTCGATGACACGCAAGGAGAGGAGTAATCACTGTAGAAACGGACGTAAGTTGGTGCCGGGCCTGAGCAGCCTCGTGTGTAAGGTCACGATACTTTCAGCTAACTTATTGAGCCTCAACACCATCACAAGGAGGTTCCTTACACGCCAGGAGTTGCAAAAACGCTGCATGAGCGATGTCCCATATTACTATGAATAAAATAAAACCAAAAAAATGAAACCAATACAAAACCCATAAATAAAATAAACCTTGAGCGAGACAGAAACATTGCGACGCGTGTTTTCATCAATGGCTGAGATAGATAGATTAGAACAAAGGAAACGAACAAGACAAGAACCCGACCCTAACACGAATGCAACAACCATCGCTTCCTCTGCAACGCGAGGACTGGTTCACTCCTCGCCTACCGAGCCATCCGGGTGCGCCTTAGGGTGAGGGACATCGGGGAGTGGGACATCGGGGAGAGGGACATTGGGGAGAGGGACATCGGGGAGAGGGACATCGGGGAGAGGGACATCAGGGAGAGGGACATTGGGGAGACCGTCGCCACCTGCCGATCGCAGCAGCAGCTGCTGATCCACATCCCCATCCGAGGTGTTTCCGGCTGCCTCAGCTTCTCGCTGAGTTGGCACAGCCAGCCGAGGTTTTTGTGGCGTCGCAAGCCCCAAATGCTCCAGCCCACTGAGAGGATGAGTCTCCGGAGTTTGTGATCGTGGGGCAGGCGCCAGAGGTTGTTGCCGTGGGGTATGCTCGCGCATCTCCAGGCCTTGTTCAGATAGCACGATCCGGTGATCGTCTACCACGGTATCTACATCATCAGCCGAATGTATTGATCATCACTCCCTGGCCAATCGTCCGAGGTTGTTTGGCATCAGCCTCATCCTTATCCTCCTCCTCCTCCTCCTCGTCATCTTCCTTCTCTGTATCTTCCTCCTCGTCATCTTCCTCCTCTTCATCGTCACCGTCCCTTTCCATGTCCACATCACCACCTGAATCAATGCCGTCCGGCGCGTCCACATCATCCTCCCTGCTCATATCCCCATCAGCATCACGTTCTGAGTCATATTCGCCATCCGACTCGGTAGAGTCGGTATCATCATCTGAGGAAATTGACACGGCGGGCAATGCTTCCGGCTCAAAATATACCCACTCTAGCTAGCCCTCTGTGTCCAATTCTGCCTCTGACATTTACTTCTGCAACTGCAAAGCAATGGCACGAGAGATATCATCTCCCCCTGGGGTTTGTTTAACAATACCTTTCCCTTTACCATTTCCCTTCCCCTTCCCCTTCCCTTTCCCCTTCCCATCCTTTGTTCCCTTCCCTTCCCCGGTCCCTTTCTCACCACCCTGCGTGTCCTCCTCACCCTCGCCGTTGTCATTGTCATTGTCATTGCCTGGACCACTCCGTCCACCGCTCGGCATTCCGGGATCTGCCCAGTTTTCATCATCATCATCCTCGTGGATTATCTCATCCCAATTCAGTGGTCTAAAAGCCAGGAAGTCGCCTGGCTTGTAGTGCCGGCAGCTTGGCGGCTCAATCTTTGCCCTGAGATCATCGCTCCTGTACCAAGAGAAACGCTCGCCGGTGCGTTCAACCTGTCCCAAGCTTGTAGTCTGCGGACTGGAGCGATCGACTTGATCCCCGAAGGCCCGGGGGTTGTCCCACCTCCAATTGTTCATTTGGTCTCGGGTTTTGTCAAACATTTGCCCCATATATGAGCGGAAGGCTGCCCACCACTCCCGAACAGGTTAACTCCTGCTCCTGCGGTCTGGCCACATTAGCTGGAATTGTGAAAAGTGGCGAGTCGTGACTGGATCAAGAAAGATTATATCATAAAAGAGGTCCCAGGCCCACTCATCCTTGACGCCGCAAACAGTGTATATCCGTATGAGTCCACGGATGTGTTCCGAGATGAATCCCTTTATATTGTCCCAATCCAACGACAGGCATCGATTCATAACCGATGTCGGTATTTATGCGCTAGCAGTCGCCTTCCCCTTTCCTTCGAGGCTGCCATTTGGTGCCATCGCTGCGAGTTGAAAATGAATCTACATCCGAGGCGTTAGCATTATGATACAGTTGAACGTAGCGTAAGGAAGCCCAGAGTGAACATACAAAGTTGTGTAGGTTATTGGGTGTGTTTTGGAACGAGAGGCGTTGTTTTGTTCAAGTCACGTGATGTCGAGATAGTTCAGGATGCTGGCGGTGTGTTTAATACGGGAAGAATGGAGAATGGACGTGTAGGAGGGAAGAAAAGCGAATGGAGGTGTAGGCAGGAAGAAGGGATATATATACTCGAGTTCCTGCAAATCGATTCATATCCTGCGTGTTGTTGGTCAATGAACACAAAACGGCCCAGCCTTCATCTTGCACAACCACCAAGCACCTCGATAATGAGGAGCCTCGAGAAGAGATTTAGTACTCGCGGTGACGATAGTTTGCGACGCCGGGCGTTGCTTTGGCATCACATTCCACTTTTAGCGCTGAGACCTCATGCATCTCGGAGCAAACTGAGTAGTTTTCAAGTTGTCCCAACTGTGCAACCATCCAACACGGCTACCAATGCCTAGCGGTGGAACAAGCACACACAACTGATGTCATAGGATAGAGAATAAGTCATTGTTCGCTTCGCGATGCTTTTACCTCTGCCAAAGGGGGATTTCCACCGGGAAGCTGAAGATATACACAATCGATGTTTCGAAGTATTGTGCCAAGAACGTGTGCAATACAATGATAATTGTGCCAAGAAGGCATAAACACCCTTCAGGCAGTGCAAATAGACCTTCAGACGTTGCTGTAACAGTGAATATCAATGCGGAGTTTGATCCAAGTTCAAACTGAGTTTAATCTGATGGCAGTTAACACCTAATTGAATGCTTTTGAAGGGATCTCGTCCCCAAGTATTGCCAGGGTTTAAAGTCTGGTGTGGTCTACACTGCGCCTCCCTACTTGTTGAATCCCTCCATGGTGGCTCGAATAGAAGTCTACCTCGCCTGCCGTTGCATATGCATGCAGAGGGAATTATTCCTACACTCTTAACGTGGAACATCCATATCGGATGATGCCTTCCCTAAGCACACACCCTGTGACATCTCCAGTCGTACGAAATGTTCAAAGTCTTGCTTATCGTCAGAATCACCAAAAGTGTGGGCCTTCTGGGAATTCTCAACATCCCCCTGCTAAGCGACGCGTGTCCGTACCGGCTGGCGAGAGGGATTCCTCACAAGGAGGGAGTTCTGTAGCCTCTACAATTCAAGGTCAGAACTCCACCCCGTCATCTTTGCTGAACAATTCTCGCGTTGCAGATATCACCCCGTCCGCTACACAGTGTTGGTCAATAATTACTCCAACCGCCACGCCAGGTACACGCAGTCGTAACACACCAGCACCCAGCGGAACCTCATAGACAGACTCAACGCGTTGCGTTGTATCCAGCCCCACATCCAGCATTGCTAGAACTCCCACTCCTCTCAATGGTCTTGAAAACCTGCCTACCCCCATCCCTGATCCAGAAGCCCGCACGATCATTACTAATCCACTGCAAACACAAGCTACAGAAATGAATGAGAGACAGAGGCAGTGGCAATTGCAAACACAGGCGGTGTCTACACCTCGATCAATGGTCTCCGGCAGTCGCTGCATTCATCAATTCGGTCACTCCGACATGACGCATCTTGTATTTGCAACGAGCAGACTCCTGGAGCTCTACATGTGGAACAGACGGCCATTTATGAGTGCAAGCGTCTTGGAGACTGTAAGTTATGCAACGCGACGCGTTGCGAAAGCATTAGCTGAAGCCCCACACTGGTAGATAATAGAGACATACTGGAACACCGCAATGCAGCAAAATAACATTTGGTCCATAGCATTTGAGGCACGCACAAAGGAGATCCTGAAAGAGGTATGCTGATGCAACGGCCCACGTTGGATATTACATGCTCAAACTGGTACCAGGTTTGCGCACAAGTCGATAAGGTGAAATCCTATTTAATTCAATCAGCAACGGAGAATGTAGCAGAGCTATATGATCTCCACCACTTTGAATCCGACGCAAAGCGTTTAGAATTCATTCATTCCCTTCTGGCAGACAATAAGTATCTTTTTCCGTTAGCAGAGCGTGTGGGAGGTGGTGTATCCGGTCCAAATCCAACGCAGAGAGTGTCGATAGCTGCTAACGAATAGCCAGCGTCCACTTTACTTCCTGGCGGAAGCAATCCCATGGTGTATCTACATCACATTTTATCATCGGGTGAATAACCGCGGTAAGTATGCTGATAGATTTTATAATTCCATGATTGACAACTAGGACTGTCATATACCCTCGCCACTTATCATGTTTATCTGCACAGCGTTGTGCCATGCTCTCCTGCAGTGGCAAAAGAACAAAGGCATTCAACCGAAAGCTTCCAAGTCAAAGCGGAAAGCGGACGGACCTGATCGCTCGAACTACTTCAATTACCAGTATGACGGTGGTAAGAACGCATCCTGCTGCACTGCAACGGGTCGCAAGTTGTTAACCTCGCCTGGCGTTGCAGACACATATGCATTCTTGATGAATACCTGGAACACACTACTGGAGAGCTACCAACAGAGGGTGTATAAGAACACTCTTGCTACAGTCAGGTGTCAGATCTAACAGGCGGAGAACCCAACGCCTGCTGTGGTGATCAGCGTGGAAGCAGCACGTGATGACAATTCTATTCTTCTTGATTATTTGACCTCCAAAGTGGCGCTTGAGGAGCCTGAGATCGGAAGCACTGACCCAAACATCCCGATACACAACAATTGCAGGGTTGATGAACTTCATTTCGGGATGCCTGGGGGCACCGGGGATTACGAAGATGACCGTGACGAAAGTGACGTGCGCGATGCCATCATCACTGCCAGCTGGTGACGACGGCCCGTGACTGAACTCCAGAGGTTTGACCTGGGAACCAGTGATGTCGATGGGTATCAGGGCAAGGATGGCGGCGATGTGTATGCGGATGAGGAGGAAGAAGCCTCGTAAGCCGATGATGGATCAACGCAGAATGTGGAGGACTGAGAGCATAGTAGGCTTGAGCCGGGAACCAGTGATGTTGACGGGTATGAGTGCGAGGTTGGCGACGATGCGGATGTGGATGAGGTGGAATAAGCATTGCAAGCCGATGATGGATCAACGCAGAATGTGGAGGACTAAGGGCATAGTACTAGAGAGTGTGAAGATTGGACTGTATATTTCAGACGTGTAAAATACGATAATGGCGAAGCAAATGCAACGGCAAGCGATGTATCCGAAGGGAAGACTGTATTCCAATATGACAAAATCTCAAAGCTAAACATATATGGGGCGAGTGCGGCATCCGATATAGCGGAGAGGTACAATGTGGCTATCGGCCGAAGAATGGCATAAACATCACCGGCGTTGTGTAACTGCCTACAGCATAACTGCAGCCCCTGCGAAGAGTGTAACACCCGTGTTGTTCTGATGGTGCGTATACCAGGCGCAAAGTAATGGAGGTAAGTATGCAACACGACCCGTCGCCTGTGCGACGGGAAGCGTGTAATTCTCCGTCAGATGGTACGAGGTTCTGTCAGAGCTGTCAGAGCCATCCGGAACACCCGGGTATTTCAGACGGAAACAAGCATTGTTGCCGATGTTCTTGCCACTGTATCTGCTTTACCACATTCCTTTCAAGGGTGGGAATCTACTTTAAACTCAAAGCGTGACAAAGTTTCAGACCAGCAGGCTGGTCATCAATTGATAGGTTTTGTTGTGATAAAGTATTCCAGGTTTTCATTGTTTATATACACCTGGAGAAGGTATAATGCCCTAGTGTATTGTTGTGTCCATTCATCCAGAGCTTGAATTATTCCCTTAAGATGATAATCATTAATATTGTAATTTCATTCTACCAGGCAATATATCTTGAATTGATAAGCCACAATAAATATAATCCGGTCATTACTATGCCATGTCAATACTCGAGTGAATTTGAAATTAGAAGCATTTGTTTCGATGATAACATCCCTTTTGTTATTACATTGTTTGAAGATACCCCCAGTTGTACATTTAGTATCTGTGGCTTTGAATGGGAATTGCTGCTACAATTATCATCTGAACAGCGAATTCTGTCTAGTAAAATCCAGTGCAGAGTTCTGTCATCTGCAAATACCAGGGAACAAACTCGCATCAAGAGTTTCATTGCTCCGGGAATTGTTGAACTTCGAAGAGATTATTCAGGTAATCACTTTCTATCAATCATTCCTTACTTTAGTTGAGAACATTATCCTCCTTCTCAGGGGCCATTGATATGTGATTTGTGAGTACACTATGTTCTAGATACCTAACTGTATTGGAATGAACCTTGTATTTTGTTGATATCAAGTACTGGCCGACTTTCACTAAACATTTCATAAGCAATTTGTTATATTCCACATGTTACGTCTCTTGGTTACTATGCATGACAACAATAGTCACATAAGCAGATGCAAAATCATTGAGTTTCTTAGAAATCATATTATCTGCAGACTTTTGAAAGGCGGCTCATGTGATTGTAGTACCAAATCGCATAACTGTTGATTCCCCCAGACTGTCCCTTGTGTGAGACAACAACTCCTACTGACTATCTTTTATGAGCCATGATAGATTGCTTGCACTATGAATATCAAGTGTTTTATATATTGGATTATCTATGTGGATACTTAATTATTCTTTTACCCAAGAGAGAGAATAACAATGATTTATGGTTTTGTTATTAATAATGCTACAATCAATGACAACTGGTAGACATGCATTGAATTTGATTCTGAACAGCATTGGTGCTGCACAGTGTGATCATGATGGCCAAATAATACCTGTTAATATATATCCTGTAAGCCATTTCTTAAGAAAAACCAACTCTGTCATCGACAGTAAGTATAATAGTCTCCAGGTAGGAATCTATCCTTTCTGGTGGTGTACTGCACGATCAATTCCTGGTCAATGTGGTGGTATCTTGTCCACCAACAAACTGCTGAACTACAAAAAGAATGCATAATACTATTCCAGGATAACCTCCTTCAATGGTTACTGCATGAAATTCTTAACTTCAATGGCTCTATTAATAGTATAGAGTAAGGGTTGCAAAAGAGTCAATTGTCCTTTCTTGACCATCGTAAAGAAACAGAATGCATTCAGCATAGCAATACTTTCTGGAAACAGCCAAGGGAGTAAATTAGTAGATTAAAGAGTACCTTAGATGTGTAATCAACTGGGTTCTCAAGTTTCTCAGAGACTTACTGAATGGTAACACATATATTATGTCAATGGGTTGTACAAGATAGAGGACCAAACATACCCATATTTGGTGAGAACTGGACTGCAAAACATGGAGTGATAACCAGGGAATTCTGAAAACATTGGGATAATGTCTAAGTTTGTGACGAATATTGTCAGCTGTTGGTTATGATCATGGATTATCATGTGTATTGTGGCAAGATATGTAACGTCTTTCAAAAGATAGGTTTTCCATTGATTACTTCAACCTGTCTTTGATCATTCACCCCATATAGAGGAGTCTACAGATCGCAAGCACAATCGTAATCCATAAGTGTAATGACACATGCACCATTATCTATCAATGCATTGATTTCTATCACTGTGTTTCTTGTAGCAATACTGCAGGTTAATATTGGTTAGAGGTTCTCCCTTAGCAGCAGTAGTGATACATAAGTAGATTTCAGTGAATACTTGGATAGTTACAGGACAATCATTGCAAAACTCCAATTTGTGAGTAGTGCTATGTTTGGTAATTGAGTAATCTTTAGCGGGATTCCATGTGAGCTGCATGCACACTGATTAGTGAGCAGTATATGTGGCTACTAGCAGATTGAAATCTGATGACTCAATTATGTCACCATGACCAGATGTTTGATTAAGAAGCATCGATGGCATGTATAATTCTCAACCATACCAACTATATCTTATCTAGTGGGACAACAAGCAGTCATCAGCAAAAACTACACATCCTTCATTAAATTTATTTAGTTTATTGTACCCACAAACTCAGAAAAATGATATCAAGGTTTCCCTGAAATATGGCATTGCTTTAACATTCCAAAAGATTCTTTGAGTTGTCGCGATGCTGTTTTCAAGCATCACGACCAGTGTACCCACTTTTACAACTGTGACAACGAGCACTTGATGAACGGTTCACACTTCCTTGTGCCATAGCACAAATCGTCTCTCGGCATACTCCTAGGAAACCCAATCTGATTTGTCCTCGCGATGATGATACTTCTCGCACTGTACATTTAATGAAGCATGTAGTTCTCATTCTTAAAGACCCTCATGGCTTAATTTGACCAATGATAGTCACCATGCAGAAGTGGTTCACAATATATGATATGTTGAAAAAAGAACATTCAGTACCTTGCAGATGTTCAACCGTCGCGGGTGGGTTATGCATCATCGCGATTATGATATCACACATTTGAGATCAGACTTCAGTAAACTAGCAGTTCTATTACAATTCCTACTATCATGATATATCGATGAAACCTAGAATAAAATAGCCCAAACAGGAAATCCTAACTCTGATCACTGACACCATTCCTGACCTGCAAGCGACATTGCACCCTCTACAATCATACTTCCATCAAGTAATCCTCTATTCTCAATGCTGGTGATGTTGGTGATCTCATTGCTGTTGCTGTTGCTGTTGCTGCAGGGGACGGGCTGGCTGCTGCTGGGGATGGCAGACCCCCCCATAGGCAGAACAGCTGAGAATTGCATGCTAGCTTCAGTAGCAGCAACAAAGCTGCGGAGACAATTGAAAGAATCTTCGGTCCGCTCCATCTGCTCCTCCAGGACGTAATCGAACAAGTCCTCATGAACCCTGCCTTGATTGTTGTGTGGTTATGCCATCGCTGGGTCCATACCAGTTCAGTGGATCCTTCAGCGAATCATGCGGTGGATAGTTTCTATCTTTTTGGCTTGAATCTCATGCGAGGAAAGATGAAAATCCGTGTCGAGACATCCAACTACATCTGTGCATGCATCATGAACTGCGTGATTAATGTTTCTTGTATTGCACATACTTCGTGCTCCACCTCCTGGACCAAACTCTGGTGGGACCCTAAACTCGCCTGTTTTCCGCGCTGATAGACAATGGTGGATGGCAGTCGCGGTGAGGGCAATGAATGTTGGGTTGATTTTATCAATCTATGATCTATCATTCATTCCAATTTGTCATATGCAATTGAAGCATGATTGGTGAATAAGATCCACAATTTCAGTCGCTGCATATCGAAACTTGCCCTCCGAAAATGACAGTCAAGAAAACAGATAAAGAGAAGGGAACTTTGAACTTACCTTACGAACGTTTGTGGGGCATGTAAACGTGTCCTTGGCCAATAGCCAGGATACCATTTTGAAGATCTCTGAAGGTGACTTTGTTCGAAATCCATAAATAGCATCGATTAGAGTCTTCCAGCAGTATACCATTGCTTCACGGGAGCAAGTACTCTGTACGGGAGCCTGATGCACGATGTCAGTGATCGAAACGATCATTGAGATGATTCATTTAGCACTGGAATTCAGGCACGTGGAGAGTCTGAGTTTCTCTGGGCTGGATTATTTCCTGGCGTATTCCTCATACCACCAACTACAAATCTGGGTGGTCTTCACTGCATTCGTGGCTAAGGGATTTACAAACATCGCATCATTGATAGCTATAGAATTCACACATGCTATGAACATCTCTGAAACACCTGAAAGAGTTGTCTGGGCATTGTATTCTGCGCCAACTATGAGGCCTGTTACACCGTCAACAAAGGGCTCATATTGCCACAGATTTCCAGCTTTCCATGGAACCAATTGCTCACCGGCTTCATTTCAATCCATCCTTTAGTCAATATATACATTACCAGGAGAATTCAATTGTTTAAACGCTTAACCGAATACCTGCTTGGATGCCAGCTGCGCAGGCTCGCATTCATCCTACACCTCCTAGACAATATAAACCTGCCGATGCTAACGAGGTACAGGTCACGCCAATGTAGGAGATAATTCAGTAGCCGTGACTTGTTTTCCATGTGTTGGTGTAAAGGAATCGTTCGATGGCCGCTTGCCGATTGCTTCCCTGAATGGTCGCCGAAGAGGCCCATCATTGGATCCGGAATTGTCTTCTCGACGAGCATTGTAATTGTCGGGTACCGTGCTGAGATCGTCATTGAGATCCTCGTCATGGACAGATCGTCTGTTTCTCCTGGTGCTGGAAGGGAGAGGAGGAGGGGGAAAGGTGCGTCGCCTTCGTGTCATAATTTGAAGAGGTAACGAGTGATATGTACGAACACATTGAAGGAGTCACTAAACGATATGTGAAAGAATGTATACTATATGAATTAACGCATTGTGTAAAGGAAAAAAAGCGTTGATATGATTGAAAGCATCGTGGTGATGCGTCTTTTTATCCTGTTGATGATTGTAGGATCTTGGCTGCTCCCGCCACCCAAGCTTCCAACTCCATGGATGGATGGTAACTTGTATATTAGAATGGTAGGTGATAGGCATCCTGCAGGGTTGATGATTGGCTTCCTTTCAGGAACATCATTATCGCAACGAGCTAAAAAGCTTTCGCATTCTATTAATCATTTGGGCTGACTTCTGCTGGGTAAAGATACCAAACTACCAATTACATGACAGCCATACACGGAGTCCTATCACTACAACTATGCCTTTCCCAAAAACAAACGTCGCAATGATTAATCCCAACATCACGAACTCTCAACACAGCTCTTCATGCATGAATATGACAGATGTAATAATCAAATAAACAAAACACCAAAAAGAGACCCAAAACCTCACCAAAAAACTCCAAAATTATCACCCATCCATCCACCCTCCAAAGTGCCAGAAAAATACCCACCCACAATGCAAATCTTTGAACAGCCATCCAGCCAGTGCATTCCATCTTCACAACGACTAATTTGCAGCTGGCCGGCTGCTTGGATGCTTCCTATTGGCCAAGGAGCCCGCAGCGGGAGGATGTACATTGTGACAATGCTCGTGTAGCCAAGTCACATCCTCATCAGCAATGTGGTTTTGCTCGTGATTGGGAATGTGACCTAGAGCACAGTTTGGGTTGACCTCAAGGTATTGCTGCTGTCTTATAATCCACCTTTGAAGCTTCCATTCGATCTTTTGGAAGTCGGTTTTCGTTGTCGGGATGAATTTTGGATTTGGGCGCAGCACTTCAGCATCATCATCCGATTTCTCCCTGATGTCGTCAATCATATCCTCTGCTGGATGTGCGAAGTTGTCATCCAGTGGAAGGTAGCTGCGCCCACCATGCATAGGCGACTGGGCATCAGATGTGCTGTCGGTTCATTGGCCACGATAAACGATGCAAAAACGCGTTGCGTGATGTAAATTCAACGCCACCTCTACCCATCTGGCAGGAGTATTGTTATCGAAGATTGTGGTAACATCATGGGAGTGTGGACCACCATCTCCATTTGGCTCCTCCCTATAGCCCCAAAGCTCTCAAATTTTCCAGCTGGGGTATGGCAGACCGGGGATTGCAGTATTCACAGTTGACACAATTGTCGCATCGATAATTGATGTAAGTATCGGAACTATCGATTCATTATCCCCAGGCCTGTGCCATGAGAATACTTCAGCACAATGTATTTTAGTCTCTGGGAGACTCCAGATGTGTCTGAGAGGATGTGGAGTGTAAACATAGATGCGTCAATTTCAGGTGAGTATCAGACCATAGGAGGGCATTCTGGCCGGCCTTCGGAGTAACTGACATCCCTGATGACTGGTACAGGAGTACCATGGGAGTGATTGTGATATGTTTGTGAACACCTCGGAGCGCCGGAGAGAACTTTGGGTGCACCTGGGAGCACCTGGGAGCGCCGGCGACAAGTCTGGGAGTGCCGAAGACAAGTCTGGGAGCGTAGAAGACAAGTAAGGGAGCGCCGATGACAAGCCTCGGAGCGCCGGTGACAAGTCTGGGAGCACCTCGAATCACAGCAGAGCAGTCTGGGAAAAACATCTCCTTTGGGAATGCTGCAGGTGCGGCAGGAAATCATAGCTACTACGTATCGTTCAACGATTGTTAAACTCATGTATTCAGATTGTATTCTCTTCTACGTATATACGTATCATTGTATGTACGTATCCATATAGCTACTCATCTACACACGACATATCTGGACTGGCTGCAGGCGGTGCTTGAGAGCAAATCGAGGTGCGCCTGAGAATGATGATTGAGTGATCTCAGAGATACACTCCGAGGCCGTGATCGAGTAAGTTTGGCGATGCACTTGCAGGCGGTAGTGGAGTGTATTTGGAGATACACTTCGAGGTTGTGATCGAGTGAACTTTGAGATGCACTCCGGGATCGTGATCGAGCGAGTTTAGAGACGCACTTGGAGGCCATAACTGAGGGAGTTTCGAGATGCACTTGGAGGCCGTAATTGAGCAAGTCTGGAGATACACTTGGAGGCCGTGTTCGAGCGAGTTTGGAGACAGACTTGAAGGCCATAATCATGCGAACTTAGAGGCCGTGATTGAGCGAGTTTGGAGATGAACTTGGGGGCTGTGATTGAGCGAGTTTGGAGATACACATGGAGGCCGTGATCGAGCAAGTGTAGTGGCCGTAATCGATTGAGTTTGAAGATGCACTTGGATGCCGTAATCGTGGGAGTTTGGAGACACACTTGGAGGCCGTGATGGAGCGAGTTTCGTGGCCATCATCGAGCGAGTCCAGAGATGCACTTGGAGGCCATGATCGTGCGGACATGTAGGCCTCAATCGAGCGAGTTTTGACGAGCGCTTGGAGGCACTTGATGGACTGTGTGCCCGGTGCTGAGACTCATGTCATCAGTTAGTTAACTCGCAACGGTGGGAATGTGACCAAGTGACTGAACCTTTGAGCTCTCATGGATAGCTGGCTGATGGAGGTTGAGCGTGTAGGGAGGCACCCCGGCAGCGAAACCTACATCCAGGGGTCAACTCATGATCATGAGAATGAAGGGAAAACAAACAATATTGGGTGGATGATGTACTCGGTGTATGCTCTACTTGGTGTATGCTCTGCACGGTGTATACTGTACTCGGTGTATGCTGTACTCGGTATATGCTGTACTCACTGTCAACTCTCGATCATGCAATGGAGAGATAGCGAGCGATGACTGAACTTTGTGTTCTGCGATGCTGGTAGAGTTGTGGACAAGAAAGAGAGAAATGGAGGATGAAGATGAGAACGATGTGGAGGATACGAGCGGATCAGAGAAATCAGGGGTACCACTTACGTGATTGGGTTGGAATGACCTTGTATTGGTGGATATTCACGCCTGGTCGGAACCCGTACCTGCCGTATCCGGGCTGGTAAATATACTCGCACACAAAATTCTCTTAAGTCCCAGTTTCTCACAATGATTTCCCTCATATCCTCTCATCACTCTCTTTGTCGTCCTCAACTCTACCGTCACCTGAAAACACGAAGTTAAGTCATAGCTCCCTATCTCGCCATGCCATGATGAAGAGTGAACACCAAGTACAGCATACACCAAGTACAGCATACACTGAGTACAGCATACACAGAGTACAGCATACACTGAGTACTGCATCCACCACGTGATGCATCATCCCAAGATCGACTGTCTCTGGCTCCCAGCCAGTCTCGCATCTCGCGGCAGACCATGTTGTACTCAACTCTTTACATTCCCACAATTACGTGTTGACCAATAAATACAGTCTCAGCTCCCGTCGCACCTCCCTCCCAAACTACCGCCTCCAGATCGACCGCCCCCAAGTCCTCCTGCAATCTCGGTCTATCATGGCCTCAAAGTGCATCTCCAAACTCACTCAATCACAGCTTCCAAGTGAATCTCTACCCTCGCCCGATTACGGCCTCCATGTTCGCACAATGATGGCCTGCAAGTGCATCTACAAACTCGCACGATCACGGCCTCCAAGTGCATCTCCAAACTCGCACGATCACGGCCTCCAAGTGCATCTCCAAACTAGCTCAACACAGCATCCGGGTTTATCTCAAACCTCGCACGAATACGCTCCCCAAGTTCGCACAATCACACCATTCAAGTGCATCTCCACACTCGCTGGATCGCGGCCTCCAAGTGCATCTCCAGACTCGCTCGATCACAGCCTCCGAGAGTATCTCTAACCTCGCACGAATACGCCCTCCAAGTTCGCCCAATCATGGCCTCCAATTGTATCTCGGAACTTGCTCCATGACAGCCTCCAAGTGTATCTCAAACTCGCTCGATTACAGCCTCGAAACTCGTTCGATCATGGCCTTGGAGTGTATCCCTAAGTTCACTCGAACACGGTGTTATGAAATGGTCGAGATCGCATGGCATCCGAAGGGAATTCGTGAGACAGAGTGGTTCTAGCTCGAGGAGCGTAGGCAGAGAGTGAGATGATATAAAGGGATACCCGGCTCTGATGACCCACACAAAGTGCGTTGGTCTATGAATGCTTCGCAGGAGTGCGTGAGGATCCATACAAATTGCGTGGATCTCCGAAAGCTCGGCAAGAGTGCATTAGCCCAAGAGTTGGGAAAGATAGAGGGTGTATTTCGTATAATGAGATGATGTCTATCTACCCAGGGGTCTCCCAAATATATACTTTCTGTCGCTGAGTCCATCTCCGTTATCCCTGCATCCCTGTATGTATATATATAGAGAGACTTAGGTAGTACATGCCATATTATGATGTAGCGAATCTTGTGACTGTAACAAAGACCAATATGATTGACGAAATGCCTTGTGGTTATAGAACCCTAAGAACCACTGGTGTGAGAATATGGCACCAAGTCTCCCGCAGAGCTTGTGCAGAGGTCTCAGCAGCTCTCGAATTCTCCCTCAGAGCTTGTGCTGAGGTCTCAGCAGCTTTCGAAGTCTCCCGCAGACCTGCCCAGAGGTTCCAGCAGCTCCAAAATTTGACTATTCCAATAGTCCATCTCGTAACATCCTGAACGCACCACCATCACTACAGGTGCTTTCAGGAGCACGTGAGACTGCTCTTGCAAAGTCTGAGAGCACGTTGCAACCCACCACGGGGGGCTGGGAGCATCTGGAAGTACTTAGAAGCAGTGGTGAGGGCTACCGGAGTGTCTGGGAGGTGTGCATATGTCTTGTGGACCGAATTACATTTCGCTGATGTAGCTGAGTATTGTTTTCACCCACTCTCTTCCCAGCAATGTCGGGATCCACATACACGATGGTAAAGCTACATTTCTCCACAAGGAGATCAGTGAAGGCATCGTAAAATGCCGTTATCAGAAACGACAGGTGACCCAATGTTAGTCCCTCATTGTCTTCTGTATTCACATGTCATCAGGAAGAGCAAAAGAAGCATCACGGCGCTGAAATTCATACAAACATGCACAAATTCCCTCTTGTTATTTGGGGTCTGTCGATGCTATCATTCCTTCGGCGAACGCCAACCTCTGTGACCTCGTGCAGTGCTGCCTTGAGTTGCTGACCATTGAGGCTAGTCTTGTCTTGCATGTACCATTTGCAAAATGCCCTTTTAGAGGCCAGATCACTGATTCGAGTAATGCAATGAATGATTTCGAGATTGCATTGCTCAGGGCCAACACCTTGCTTGTTGCTGATGCTCATGAACTGGGCAATCTCCCAGACGCGCTCCCGCAGTTTATTTTCTTTCCATTGTGTTGTCGATCCACCCTGCTCCTGCCAAATCTCGATGGTTTCTGCTGCCTATTGGCTGACTCCAACACCCACATTCTCGGCCCAGACGCAGACTGGTCGAGTCGGCATCTGCATTGTATTAGCATCTGCGACGAATCATTTTGGCAACCAGAAGGCATCACATTACATTTCAGGTTCTCAACAGTGGTCAATGATTGAGTGGTGGACATCAAATGCTCGTGACTCTAGACAAGCATCGGGAGTGTTGACTACATCATCAAGGGAGACGAGATTCGGTAGCAGAGGTGCCGAGGATGCGTTGAAGGTTCTGGAGATGGTCAGTAAGGTGGGCAGGCAAGGTGAATGAATATATGGGCTTGGAGGGGTTTTCTTGATCCGGCGACATCATCTTGGCTGCTAGTCAGCTGGGACACAATCTGCTTACCAATATCTAAGCGCCCTGATTCGTCGACTGAACACTTATGTTCATCACAAAGACAACTAAAAGCATGCTCTGCAGTTAAATCTCGCTCGTTTGACCTTGCTCTAGTTCTTGTACCCCACAATGAAGTCGCTGGGTTGGGATCCATGGAGAAAGCACAGTTCATGTAACGTACAAATTTAAAAAACGAAAGTGACAACTATATATCAGGCAATGGGCGTAGGAGGGTCCTATGAGGATGCAAACCAATCGCCACAACAAGCTGAATGTAGATGCAGTATGTTTTTCGTGATCCTAGGGATGTTGAAAATGAGAGAGCGATTAAACACGTTGCAAACATGTAAAGGAGGATGAGAGAAATCCTACAAGAGTGGTAGGACCCCTGTTTGGAAAAAGTAAATCAAGGTGCAGTTTTGTCCAAGAACCAGCTGGCTCGAAATGTTATGAGTACCTAACGAACCATCGAGACGCTTGTTGATGTTGTTGCAACATTTCATTCTGCTAACGAAAAATAGATATTTGTCAACAGTGTCTTCACCGCTCGAAGACATACTCCTACATTGGCACTTTCATCACTCCCCTCCATCGCGACCCTTTTCTTCACCCTTCCACTGATGATTGCTGCGAGACAGCAGCCAACAGCGAAAATTCGTGTATCGATCCAGTGCAACCTCCAGTTCGGACACATATTTATGGTACTCCACACATGGACAACTGTCCAGCCGGCTAGCCTGTTAGTAACCAGTATTTGGATATCATCAACGATGAAATAGACCTATGGTCACCGTTTTCTTGTGAGGGGGAATGTTGATTAGCGCACTGGTGCGTCCATCACAACTTGAGCTGAGCTGCTATCAATAAGCTTTTCGGGCACCCAATGATGGCAACCGTCGGCAACATCACTTCATTCCACACTAGTGTTAGCAACGGTTCTGGACCATCACGTTGGGTCCGGGTCAGGGTCGGAACCGAACCAGTCCCAGCTTCGCAGTCCGGATTGTCAATCAACCCGAACTGTCGATTCAGGTACGGTTCCATCGACATCTCCCCACCCGTCTGAATTGGGCGGGTTCTCAGCAGGATGTACAGCGGGTCCATCTGTAAGTACATATAACATGCTCACCTTCGCGTTTTTATAATAGTACTCAATCAAAATTGCTTATTCAATATCCAGGAATTTCATTCTGCATGTCTTGCATGTTGTGACATCGACAATATTTTAATTCATGTTTTTCTTTCAATGATTTGTATTTTTGACCATGGAGGGGGTCAATAGTTCAATTATAAGCTCAAATATCCGTGCAATGCCTTCATTACCCGATCTGCATCACCAGAAATTGATGACCTTTAGTTGACGCTGGGTTGTTGGATATTGTCAGAATGGCGCCATGACCTTGTCACTTTCTCTTTTGCTCTTACTGAGTGGCAATACGTTGGTTATGGATAGCAGCGAGCAAATAACATACCAATATTCTTATTTGCAAGACTAGAAATTGTGGAGGCTCCATTGACGCTTGAGGTGTAGCGGCATTGACACAGACCATATTGCCTATAATGGTTGCCAATACTTCGATTATGAGTAAATGCCGTAGCGCAGCCCTTGGATTATACAACATGCAACACATAAAATCGTTGACGCTCTGTTGACGCTCATTTTCAGGTTGGGGTTGTGACCATGTCGCATTCATTTTTGCGCATAACGGCTGCCAATACGTTGATTATGAGTAAATCCAGTAGCACTGCCCTTGGATTATACAAGATGAAACTCCCAAAATCGTCAACACTCTGTTGACACTCTGTTGACGCGGTGTTGATGCTCTGTTGACGCTCTGTTGATGCTCTGTTGACACTCTGTTGATGCTCTGTTGACGCTCTGTTGACGCTCATTGTGTGGTGTAGCAGTATCGACACACACGATATTGCCTTTAAAGGCTGCCATTACTTCGATTATGGGTAACTGCCATAGCACAGCCCTTGGATTATACAAGATGCAACACACAAAAGCGTTGACGCTCTGTTGACGCTCATTTTCAGACTGGGGCTGTGACCATGTCACATTCTCATTTGCTCATAATGGCTGCCAATACATTCATTATACGTAAATGCGGTAGCACAGCCCTTGGATTATACAAGATGCAACTCCCAAAATCATTGACACTCTGTTGACACTCTGTTGACGCGGTGTTGATGCTCTGTTGACGCTCTGTTGACGATCTGTTGACGCTCATTCTGAGGTGTAGCAGTATCGACGAACACGATATTGCCTATATAGGCTGCCAATACTTCGAGTATGGGTAAATTCCATAGCACAGCCCTTGGATCATACAAGATGCAACAAACAAAATCGTTGACGCTCTGTTTACGCTCATTTTCAGACTGGGGCTGTGACCATGTTGGGATCTATTTTGCTCATTACGGCTGCCAATACATTGATTATGGGTATATTCCGTGGCACAGCTCTTGGATTATACAAGATGCAACTCCCAAAATCATTGACACTCTCTTGACACTCTGTTGACGCGGTGTTGATGCTCTGTTGACGCTCTGTTGACACTCTGTTGACGCTCTGTTGACGCTCATTCTGAGGTGCAGCAGTATCGACGAACGCGATATTGCCTATATAGACTGCCAATACTTCGATTATGGGTAAATGCCATAGCACAGCCCTAGGATTATACAAGATGCAACACCCGAAATCGTTGACGCTCTGTTGACGCTCATTATCAGACTGGGGATGTGACCATGTCGCGATCTCTTTTGCTCATAGCGGCTGTGATTACGTTGATTATGGATAACAGCAAGCAAATCCCTTCCCAATTGACTTACTTACAAGACCAACAATCATTGACGCTCCATTGACGCTTATTTTCAGAATGCGGCTGTTACCTTGTCGCTTTCTCTTTTACCTATAACGGCTGCCGATACGTTGGTTATGGATAACAGTGAGCAAATCACTTTCCAGTTAACTTACTTACCTGACAACAAATTGTTGACGCTCCGTTGACGCTCAGTCTCACAATGTGGCTGTTACCGTATCGCGGTCTCTTTTGCCTATAAAGGTTGCCAATCTGTTGATTATGAATAACAGCGAGCAAATCACTTTCCAATTGACTTACTTACACAACAAAAAATCGTTGACGCTCCATTGATGCTCAGTATCACAATGTGGCCGTTACCATATCGCGGTCTCTTTTGCCTATAAAGGTTGCCAATCTGTTGATTATGAATAACAGCGAGCAAATCACTTCCCAATTAAGTTTCTTACAAGTCCAAAAATCATTGACGCTCCGTTGACGCTCATTTTGAGAATGGGGCTGTTACCATGTCACTTTCTGTTTCGGCTATGAAGGCTGCCAATACTTTGGTTATCCATAACTGCGAGCAAATCGCTTCCCAAGTAACATACATACAAAACCACAAATCATATTCACTCCGTTGACTCTGATTTTCAGCATTGGGCTGTATCCGTGTCGCTTTTCCTTTTGCCTATCAGGGCAGCCAATACGTGTGTTATGAATAACAGCATGCCACTCGCTTTCCAATTATCTCACTTAGAAGTCCAAAAATCGTTGATGCTCCATTCACATTCACCATAACCATGTTTTAACTGTTGTTTTATGGATAATCATTTTGTACAAACAATCATATAGTCATTATTGACAGCCAATGTATAATTTGTATCAATACTTAGTTGCATGCAAAATATTTGTTGTGTATTAATTTCTGATCAACTGAAGCACATGTTCTCTGAGCGATGGATAACGTACCGCTGTGACATTACCGTGCTTTCAGCTGGCAATTCACTGAATGTATATCCATACACTAATTTTTGATTAATATAGCCCAACTTGCTCACTTTGCGATATCCAGTTCAATCTCCTTGATTTCCATTGCCTACCATAAGCGATTTTCAAATCGCTGACTATGTGCACCCTGTGTGAAGGCGGAGTGATATAGTTGCATGTATGGATGAATGGAACATGATGGTGGTCATTCATACAGATTCGCGTTGTGCATTGACCGCTTGTTCTGTGACTCGTGTGCCATCACTACGTGACACTTTGTTAGTAAATTTCATCTCCAGTTTAAATTGCGCGTTCTCACTTATCTGTAAGAGGCAGGACGATATCATGTTGATCAATTGTCAATCAACCCGGTTTGGAGTCTAGAATGTTCGTATGGCCAGTTTGACCCTTGCACATGCACAGACGAATTATCATGTCCCACTATGTAGTCACAGAAATCAAAGAAATTCTGCCACATAACAATATCGATACACCAATCGTGTTTTGTGGAGATAAGTCATCAATAATCACATATTGTGCAGGTAGTGTATCGATGACCTACAAGCTAATACAGTATGTTCATTTGAATCTATTTCCTGTATGGTGAGTAGGTAGGGAGAAAATATGCAGGGGTAATAGCTTACGGGTTTAACAGGCTTCGATTTCTCAATCGGTGACGAATTGGGTATTGCAACCATTGTGAGAGCCGATATACATATGTGAAATGGTTGTTTCCTGTATGCTAATCTCATATGGCTACATTATGCTCGTGATGTTCCTTGGGGCATTGCGATTGTCCGCTGACATCATCATGTATCTCCGTCAGCTCTCCAAATGTTGTCGGCGCTGTCGCAGGTGCAAACTGATGCATTTCTGGCTTTATGACTGCCTTAACTATCAATATGGCTGTTCTGGACCTCATATCTTACAAATGATGCAAGACAAAAAATCGTTCACACTCAACTTCAGAATGTAGCAGGGAGCATGTCTCTCCTTGTTTTGATTATAAAGGCAGCCAATAAAACAAATAAAGAGAATGATGTACCAAAGTCAATATTTTGCACATAACAGTATCGTATCTGGCTGCGACCATAAATAGAAAAACCCGGAAGCAAGAACTGGAGAACGAAACCGATGGGTCTAGGTAAACCCGGCACCGCCCGTGGGTTGATGGGTACAGGTATGGGTTTGGCCCGCCAAGATGCTCCGTGTCGGGTTTTTGGACGGGTCGGGAACTGAACAGAACCGTTTTTCTGGTCCAAACCCGGACAGCTGGCAGGTTACCCAGACCTGTTGCTAACACTATCCCAAACCATATTCAGATGGTCGAACGGAATGTCCTATGTGATGGGCATCGACTGTTGCAAATCGGGCAAAGAGTGTGACAATCATTTGGCCGATCAAAACAACATTCGCGACGATGATCACACACTTTTCATTTACCACAATCCCGTTGAATTCATGGAGTTCGCCATGCAACAGCCTGTGTTCAGGGAACATATGTTATATGCCCCAACAAAAGAATTCAATGATACTGAGGAACATATCTACTCGGAGGTGAAATCAAGCGACTGGTGGTGGAATGAACAGGTAGGTTAGTTGAATTTCGTCATAGCTACGACAAATTTGACCACAGCTATCGCTATGATGGCCGCTTGGAACTATGATTGTCCCTGTATTTGGCAGTTAAAATGAGACCCATGTTACAAACTCTTCGGGCGACAAGAAGGAATGGCCAGCATATGTCAGTCACAGAAACATCGACTCGACGAATAGATCAAAACCTTCCGACCTTGCAGGCATCCTTGTTGCCCATATTCCCATTTCTCCAAAATATGACTTTAAAGAATATGGAAAAACTACTGCCATGACAGAACAACAAATTCACAATCAAGAGGATTGAAGAAAGGTCTTTGAGCTAATTTGTCGCCCTCAGGATGGGTTTTGACCACTTGAAAGCCTATGCAATGTGCGGGCGGTCGGATGCGGCAATGTTATCCTGTCATCTGTGCATGGATGGCTGAATACTGCGAAACCATTCAATTGCACGTGATCACGAAGCCCCATTGCGCTGTTTGCACAGCACCACAATCGTCATTTGGAGATGGGAATTCAACGTCATGGCAATTGAGAGACTATTGACTATACTTCAACAAGATGATACTCACAACTCAGTGGGTTGGGATGGAGAGATGGGAAGCAAGACAATATCTGGAAGATTGAGCGGTTGTAACCTCGGAAGGCATCATCTGGAATATGAAATGCATCTCCCCGATGACTGCTTTCATACCTGATATCCTGTGTACAGTATATCTTTGTATGCTTACATATTTGATTGGCTGGGTAACGTCCTTCCTCGAACAACATTCTAGGATCGAAAAATTCAACCAGCTCTGGCCGATAATACCTCCATCTCCTGGCTTCGCTCGATTCAACAAGCCATATAGCTAGGTGACACAATGGAGTGGTAAAGAGATGAATGCACTGAGCCGGGTGATTGATCCAGTTTTCGCGGCGACTCTTTAAACTCTTCGGCAAGCCAAAGGATTCCCTGCACAGAAGCCCTTTTGGGCATAGAGAATTTGGTGTGTTTTCACCTTATGGCACAGTACCAGTACCACACTGAAGCCGCAATCGAGTACATGGAGCATTATCTGGAGGAGTTTCATCGTCACAAGGATGTTTTCAGTCCTTTCCGCACCAGTAAATGTATTTAGCAGGTCCCGGAAGCCTTCGAAATGAAGTATGCTTTGAACAAACAGTGGGAACGGGATAGTGACCACGCGTGGAAGAAACATTCTATGGCTGCAAAGCGTCGTCGCGCTGATGAAGATAAAATGCAGATTGAGTCAGATATTGCACAACATCATGTCGATGAATCAGATTTCAACATTGCGATGATGCATGTCCTGAACCACTTCTCGGACCTTATCTGCCAGCTTCGCAATCTCTTGAATGCAAGCTCTGAATTGCCAGCAGGAGTGATGATAGATCTTAAACAGGTGTACCGACAATGGAATTGTCATGAGGCCGCCTTCATGAGTTTGTGAACGAAAGCTTGAATGGAGGTGTTTCAGTATCGAGTGCTGCGTGCAAACTCCTCCAAACAACGTCGCAAGAATGAAATGCCTTTAACCAAAGCGCCTTTCATTCGAATGATGAAAACCCCGTGACGAGAAATACCCCTGAATACATGGCCAAGTGGTGTGCAATGTGAAAAGGGGAGCTACAGAATCACATTGCTTGGTGTTTCAAGAGATTTGCCAACTTCACACACTATGTCGATCACAATCAGCATTTCAGTCAGCTCCACAATGCAACATACATTCGGTAGAATGCAGTAGCAATTCCAGTGACATCTTTTCAATGCAATGAGCAGGCAGTTCATATGGTACATTGCACTTGGTCCACAAGGTGGAGATAGCATACGCCACCAATAAATGATACAGTGCTTCTCTGGATGGGGACGAGTCCGGATAGCCACTTTCAGTCGAGTGCTGAACACATCCCCGCACGATTGAGATCTCTTTTCATTGTCGAGGATGCTGAATCGAGAGTTAAAGGGCTTTTTGCTCTGGTTGAGATGTTTCCAACTGGGCCAATACGTCAGACTGTTGGTATGGTGATTGCCGAGGAGAGACATCAACCTCCGATGCAACCCTTGCACGATGGAAGCTACCGTAGAATGCCTCTTTCAGCATTGGAGCCACTTATATCATCCCTATAATTGCGATCCAAGGGGCTGTATACCTTCTTCCACTGACGCCACAGCGAGACAGCACGTGGTGGTACTTGAGCAACATGATTGACTTAAATGCTGTCAATTTGTTCTACATGTAGATTATTCGTTTCAATGCTTGAAGTGATTGTTGCAGCAATATACAGATATCTGATGAGTGTGTACTCTGAATTTTTGTTATGGGAGTTGCGCAAGCTTGCATATAATCGATGTCTCAAGGGATTAGAGAGTTAAGATTATTCTTGAAATTATTGGAACAGTTCAAAAAACTGTCAAAACGATTACAATCTAGAGGACCAATGGGAAAAAAAGTCCAGTAAATTAACCTAAATGACTGATCACGTTTTTCAAACATTGTGATGATGCGATCACATTATTGAACACTTTGAATCATGGTGGCAAATTGGAAATATGTCCCTCAGATGATTTTTCAAGAATGTGGAGTAGGATCGGTGCTTGGGGCCCATTTCCGGAAATAAATTTCGCTTTATTTGGATGAATCATTTGCAATTACTCAGAATAATGCACACAGCAGACATCACACAATATGCAAGTAAGTGGAATCTTCATGGGTTCTTCACAGATAACTGATCACCTCGCAGGGATTCATATCGATTGGGAAGTCCTGACCTAAGCCTACAGTATGAGAGGGATTCGTGGCATCCCCCAACGATGTGAGGCCTGAAGAAAACGAAGCTAGTCAGTGGAGCTGGTATGCATTGCAATGCCAGATGGGACAGAAAATCTACAATGGCAGAGTATTGCTGTGTCACCGATTGAATCTCTGACGCAATAGCCCATAAACCTAATTAAGAGATGAGGTATTAATATCATTACGATATAGCACTGCAAGACTACATGTCAGCCAATGTTCCAACTACTGAATAAATGAAAGCAAGATGTTCAAGTTGAAGATATGAGCTGTCATTGTGTTTGAATCATATCTTACAGAGAATGGCCCTAATTGGGATGACAATACCTTAAATCCACACATGTGTGACAAAGATAGCCTCGAGCAAAATCGTAGCTTCATCAATGCGGCATTCTGGGACTTCGGATGTGTTGTCCGCGATACCCTATCAGCCAATGATGGAGTGATAGCCTATATGAACTAGATAAGTTTCATCCTCGGGCCTCGCCTATATGGTGTTCACATTGCTTCCGCACCAAAGAGAACCAAGCTCTAGCAGCAATTCACAGTCAGACATTAGAAGTGAAGAACACCTTAAAATATTACTAAGCATTCGATTCATTATTACATCTTATCCTCTCAACATGGTGAGACATTTTAGCATTTTCAAACCCCTCAACTACCACCATACCACCCCAGTCACCTATGTGCTTTAACATTTCATTAGACAAACAGTACTAAAGATAGCATTCCACTATATGGTAACTGTTTTTGGAGACCAATACATTTATTTTGAATAATACAACCAAGATTGTGAGGTGCTATACATTTTAAACCTCCCAGGGTTGGCTGGGGCTGATTATGAAGTCAGGAGTTACATGGTGACCAGGCTTGTACCATATGAAGAATACATCGAGAAAGTTAATTTACTTGACTTATCTTGTCACGATCATGGGCATTACTCTCATCTTGCATCAGCAAAATGTAAAGCGGTCTGGAAGCCACATGCAAACCTTCCAGACACTCCAGTTGACCTCACCCATGCTTCCAAGTACTTCCAGATGCTCCCAGCCCCCCCTGGAGCTAAGTAAAGTGCTCTCAGACTCTGCAAGAGAATTCTCAGGTGCTCCTGAAAGCACCTGCATTTATGGAGGTGCATTCAGGATGCTTTGATATTTGACTTATAGGATAGTGAAATTTCGGAGCAGTTGAAACCTCTGCGCAGCTCTGCGGGAGTCTTGATGCCATATTCTCACAGCAGTGTTTCTTAGGGTTCCACAACCACAAGGGATTTCATCTATCGTATTCGTCTTTGTTATAGTCACATGATTCGCTAAAGCACAATATGGCATGTATTATTTATCCAAGTCTCTCTATATATAAACATACAGTCAATCTGGCTGCAGACAGTACTGGAGTGTAATCGGAGAAGCACCTGGAGATGCCGAATGAGAGAACTCAGTGCTGCACTTGGAGGCCATTGCAGCGAGAAAATCGCATTCCCACCACCGCCATTCAGTTTGGCAGGGGGAAACCTCAGGGGGCATACTAAGATAAAGGGAAAACAGAGACAGATAGAGCAATGAAGGGGGGGTATGGAGATCCAAGGATAACGGAGATGGACTGAGCAATGGGGAGTATATACACATCATCTCATTATACGAAATACACAGTCCATTATTCACAGCTCTTGGTCCCAAGCACTCTTGCCCGGCATTCATAGATCCACACAATATTTGTGTTTCCTCATGGCCGGGTACCCCATCATATCCTCTCATCCTCTTCATACGCTGCTCGAGCCAGAACTGCTCTTTCTCACGAATTCCCTTCGGATGCCATCACAGCTCCACCGTTCCACAGCACTGTAATCGGGCGAGTTTGGAGATGCACTTGGGGGCTGATGATCAAACAAGTTTGGAAATGTACTTGAAGGACCTGATCATGCGAACTTGGAGGCCGTAATCGAGCGAGTCTGGATGTACACTGGGAGGCCGTGATCAAGTCAAGTTACAGATGCACTCCAAGACCATGATCGAGCGAGCTTGGAGATGCACTTGAAGGCCATGATCGAGCTATTTTGGATGTACACATGGAGGCCGTGATTGAGTGAACTCAGAGACGCACTCTGAGGCCGTGATTGAGCAACTTTGGAGATGCACTTAGAGGCCAAGATCGAGCGAGTTTGGACACGCACTTGTAAGCCATGATTGATCGAGATTCGAGGGTACTTGGAGGCGGTCAATCTGGAGGAGGTAGATCGAGAGGAAGGCACAACGGGAGCTCAGACTCTATTCAGTGGTTAACTTGTAACTGTGGGAATGCATAGAATTGAGTACAACAATGTCCGCCACGAGATGAGAGACTGGCTGGGACTGGTAGATAGTCCATCTCAGGATAATGCAGTACTGGGTGTATGCAGTACTGGGTGAATGCTGTACTCGGTGTTAAGTCATGATCATGGCATGCAGAGATAGAGAGGGATGATTTAACTTCGTGTCCTTGGATGGTAGAGTTGAGGACAAGAAACAGAGAGATGAGATGAGATGAGAAATTATCATCAGAAACTGGGACTTCAGAGAATTATGTGTGCGAGTAAATTTACCATGCCCAATACGGCAGGTAGGACCCACGATCCAGCCGGTAATCACACCGATATGAGGACTTCTCAACCCGATCGGGCAAGTTGTACCCCTGATTTCTCAAATCCGCTCGTATTCTCCGTATTGTTCGCATCTTCATCCCACATCTCTCTTTCTCGTCTACAACTGTAGCATCATTGCAGAACCCAAAGTTAACTCATCTCTCTCTATCTCCATGCCATGATCATGAGTTAACACCAAGTACAGCATACACCGAGTACAGCATCCACCCAGGATTATCTGTCTTCCCGTCATTCTCACAATTATGAGGTGACCGCTGAATGTACATCAGCAAATCGTAAAATGGTTCGGAAGTCATAACTCACTAACTCGGCTGATCCGAGCTGCCACCCCAATCCTTCCAGAAGCTCCCAGAAGCTCCGGAACAGGCTAAATGCAACACGATGTGCTTTTAAGGGGCTCTGAGAGTACTTTCAGGTGCTCCTCAGCACTCCTGACGTAGCGGAATGGAATACAAGAATATTCTAAAGAGTATGAAGTCGTCTTCAGAATTCTATGGAATCATGCCTTTAACGTGGTAAAATTTCGGAGTTGCTCGGACTACAACACTCCTCTCCAAGACTATTCCGGTGCACCTGGAGCCAGACTCTCCGGGAGTGATATTATATAATGTCTATATCGAATAGTACAATTCGATAAACTATCTCACAGCTACACACCTGAATCAGGCATTCTAATCAAATTAATATACAGTCCAGTAGGTATCTAAATCAACATGATTATTTACAAGCCATACGCTATCGATGCCCCGCAATGCAGCATTCTCGCACACCAAATGTGCCGGTCCAACTATTGCTCCAACGGGTACATTATGCATCTTATTCGTTTGTTTGACAACCCGGATGAACCCGTCAACACAATCGGCCCAACCATGAAGATCTTTGAACTTGGTTAGAATCACCACCGCGTATTCATGAGCTTGAAGATTTAATACCCATCGTAGAGTCGTCTGGTACTTCTTAGAAATGGCCGATAATGTGTTCCCGGCGGGCAGGCACTCCTGTAATTGGAGGATCTGATTCGGTGGAGTCCAGCTGTAGTGTAATGCAGGAATGGAAGAAACTCGTCCTTGGAAGGTGTTATCGAGGTCATTCTCTTCTCTTTGTGTATACTAGACCCAGATGTTATGAGATTCAGGCATGATCCCTTGGTTGGCGTTGGTATATTCTACCTTGCAAACAAGTTCCAGACGCTCAACAGAAGTAGGGTTGTGAAATGGTTGATGGTAATACAACAGCCCATTCTGGAGTTTAATAAATATATTGTCAAGGAGTACATTCTGATCTTATCCGAGCACGAGTCCACTAACTTCGTGTCACCAGTCATCTTCAATTTGCATCCGGAATAGCTGTCCAATATTGGGAAATCCGAAGTCTTCTGATGCGTCTCTGAGTGAGGTTAATTTGATACTTCTGCACACTCTGCGGGCATGCGTTTCTCTCAAATGATACAACTGCTGTGATACAGGGCGGATACTGGGCTCGTCCTCAATTGTTTGGAGATGTAAGAGATGGGATCTGAGTGTACTTTGCCGCTTATCGGTAGCGGACAGTAGGTTGAAAACTTTTGCTGAGTCGATATAGTACCAGCCTTGGAGTGCAAGATATAATCGTGTCTCCTCCATATAGTCAAGACCGGTACACTGGTAATTGTGCTCAAGCATCTATCGAATGTACTTGACCTTGTTGGTAGATTGAAATGCCTCTTTCACATTGGTGATATGTAGCCGTTCAGAAATATCGGTGGTGAAATTGTCACCGGAACCCATTCGCCGAATTGACTCTGAGATAGGGCTCACACGATGCATCTTTGGATGTCTGAAATGTATTACGCGTCGTTCAATGGATTTCCGGAGCGCCCGAATGCTGATTATCTCCCACCAATCTCCAAACTCGATCAAGCGGATGGAGAATCCCTTCTTGAACCGCTTCTGGTTATTCGAGGTGATGCCATTAATCTCTCTCTCCACCTGGTTAGTGACCCGCTCCGTATCTGCCAAGATCCAGGTGGTGGCTTCTGTCCCAGCATCGGATAGGGGGATCTGAAATTGCAGTTGCTTGTCGGCAGTCATGCTTGCCGCTCCATATGCCTCGTCTTCGGCGGCAGCTTTCATTAGTTCAAGGTCTTTGGCGAATTTACTTCTGGGTTCGGTTGCCTCAGTCTCAACTTCCTGCAATAGTTGTTGGTCATGACATTCGAATAATATATCGAAAAGCTTGCGTTGAGCAGGTGTCACCTGATCGATTTCGCGCTCCAATCACTCCATTGCCTTCTGATGATCAGCATCTGACCAAGTCGTGGCCGCATGTCGGGCTCTCTTCGGGCACACCTGAAATTGCCTACGTTTGGTTGTGGAAACCTTTTCAGCCCCATACACAACAGCCTCCATTGCAGCACAAATCTTATGAATCTTTTGTTCACGTTACTGATGGGATTTCTTTCCAACAGGTCATCAACTTTGGCCTTCGCAGACTTCCTCATTTTCTGTTCGCGAAATATACCCTTCTTCTGGTGAAATTGCTTGAGAGTATCGTCCAGTGCTTGAGGGATAGGTCCGAGTGATTTTGTTGGCTAACATGTAGAGAGAATTCACATAATGCCCGCACTGCTCCCATTACCATTTCATCAGAGGCTGTTTCCACCGCAGTTTTCCTGTCATCCGTGGTGCAGACGAGATTTGGAGCGCAATTCAGTGCCAGTGTCCTGATCATTCCACAGATCTCTTTACCTTGCCAGGTGCTGCTGTTCAATGAATCGAATGGTTTAGAGAAATTCTGGAGACCGGGATATTGTGGCACCGATGTGAATTGATTGTCAAATTGATCCTTTTCATTTCTAGCTTTCAGGTATTTGAGCAGCCAGTTCAATAAGTCTTTAACTAACCCCAGGAGCAGCAGATGCAATTCATCAGGCTGCCAAAGCTGATAGACATTGCGGAGAGGGTATTGCCAGAACTGGTTGCGGATTGGGTGGACACCGCGAGTGTGCAGAGCATCAATATGACTGTCCTTCAGCAGCTCCACATAAATATGCTGGTCTCTTGAGTTATCGAGTGGTCGAAAAGTGGAATGCCCCATCGGCACACCTTTAGGAATTTCACACATTGGGCATGAGCGATATGGGACTTGAGCAATCATGACTTGTTCCGGATAATCCTTGACCCAGGCAGCCAAAAGATGTCAACATTGTCGCTGGAATCCATCTGAACAATCCGATTTCAAGCCGGGGCCAGTGATGTCAAGATGCCGCAGTTGAGACAGCACAGTTCCACCTGCGGAATGCCATGCATCGTCAAACTTTTTGGCACCTTTCAGGGGACATGGGATCAGCTTGACAAGAATCCAGGCGCGCTTTTTTGGTGTACAGCGGCTATCTTTTTGACTATTACCAATTGTGAGATACAATTGCCAGGCATGCTGATCGCCCAAAGACTTGGTCAAATGAGTCTTGTCGGATGCACAAATGACTGGCACAATTGTCGCTCCGGCAGGAAGTTGATCTTGTGTATCCCACCACCAATCGCCCGTTTTCATCTCGCTGTACATTCGACGACCCTCAGTGACTGTGAGGCGCACCGAATCAAAATCGAGGTGTGCCCGAAACGGGTCGATGTGCCAAAAGGAACTGGTTACATTGGAAAATATCCCTGTAGAATAATGTTCCGAAGATATGTGAGTCATCTTCAATCCAACGATCATTGCCGAGCCCGAAATCCAGTTCAGGGAGCAGCTTTCGTAGGGCATCTGCTGATTGGAATGATCCAATTTTGTAGTTGTCCAGTCCACCACTGAGATGTTGATCAATACATGTTTTCGTATGTTGGCTAAACGACTGAGCCTGCGGAAAGTCGTGTGCAGACCGAAATTGATGCCTTGGATTCCATTGTTCTGAGTTCTTGCGATGCTTGTTATACAATCCAGTTGCTTTGCCATATGCTGTCCTCTCCGCATTTTCCAGTGGAACTACCTGCCTATGAGCCTTTGTCTTTGTTGGTTCAGGGATACAGGTGAGATCAGGCTGCTGAGGGTCTCTAGAGTCTTCGTTGGGAGCATCTTCAGGTGGTGGTGCACCCGGTACATTGTCCATGAGTTGATCGTTGATTGGCAGTTTTTCGATGGCCATTCAGGTGCACCTACTGTAGTCAAACCATGATGGCTCAGGGTGATCCCAGCCGGTAGGTGGTAGAATCCCATTGGGTAATAGCCCTTCATTCATCCATATTGGGTGATATTGTTGATAGTGAGCTTTCAGTCAGTTTTTGTTGCATAATTTGTTTTTGCAGATAAAGCATTTAACATGTTTCCGGCAAGTGTTGACCATATTTGAGAAACGCTCTGTGTTCTGACGAATCTCGATGATGCTTTAGGGGGTATGGTTCGTCGCTGGATTTGAGCCTGAGGGATATTGTTTGACAGCGAGCTAACTCAGGTTAGTGTATCACTGTCAAAGCCGCATCACACCCCACCAAATGTGGAGGAGGGGTAAAACAAAATCACCTCACGATCAGTTTTGTTCACAAACTAGGATAATATCTATCAAATCCCGCACAATGATATTGCACATTATCTACGGACAATCATTAGCAGAGATAGTTTTTTTTGTCATCACTGTGATCAACTTTTAAAACTGATCACCAGGTGCTACCATGATCGGCCTTATCGTATACTACGTCATTGTGGCATTGTGTAGATTATGTCTACGCTCGAGCCTCAAGCAGCACATATCATCAGCTTAATACAATGAATAGGTAAGTTTCCTAGCCAGCTGTATCATCGAGAACTGATAGGCTGGTAGGATGTTGTCTTCAGTAACGATCCTTGACTGGTAGCTGGATCCTAAGTAGACGATGAAGTTTACACACGGACCTCAGAAGTAAGCAATCACTGTTGCTGCTCGACAAGCAGGCCTCATAGTGAATGAAGTACTAGCTCGTACACACACATGAGGAGTGTAAAATGCTTAGTCATGCTAACCTTCCAACCTGATATAGTTCTTGTTGCTTTCATGGAAATATCATGTCGTATCCCCTCTATGACTTTTACAGTTATGAAACAAACAAAAGTGAGATTCTATCCAAGATCCTAGTATACAAGTTTGAGCATATAACAAAGAAAGGCAGGACATGTGTGTTATGATTTCTTTTTCTCAGCCGGGTTTCATGGGATCAAAGGTGGAGTGAAACTCCTCAGTTCATGACAAATAGGATGGATATAAGAGGCCTTCATTCCGCTGAAGGTCACTGCTACCATCAATATTCTCAACTATACTCCGCTTCATTCGAAATCACCAATTGAATTGTTAATTTGATTACGACCATTTTCTCTTCACATACAATGTTGACGAATGGATCTTCACTGAAGACAACCAATATGGCTCCACCGGGTGGCCTGTTTGGCTCACAACAACACCCAGATGACAATGTGAGAGCATCAGATAATAATGCTGGAAATACACTGAACAACGAGACTCAATTCGGGCAACCCACCAATCAATTTCCTCCACCACCAGCGCATAGGTACCCGTCTTCACAGCAACCATTTCCAGGTGCTCCCCAGTTGTACCACCATGCTCCATTCAACATGACACCAGGCTCACAACCAAGCTCTGGTGCAACCCAAGGATATGCAACTTATGGGCCACCGTGGCAAGGATACGACTTCCCCCAAGCAGGTTACAGTGGACCACAAATGTTCCCCCTTCAGCAATTCACCGGACAGGGGCCGTCATCTCCAGGCGCACCTCGAGTGTCTCCAGCACTGCCTGGAAACATTCCAGTCATTCGGCCGACTTCTTCCGCCTCTACTCCATACAAACAACTTCCAGGCGCACCTGGGAGATCCCCCATTAGCCCCCCAACGAAACGATGTCTGCCGGCAGTGGAACCGCGCAGGACAGATGTTGCCGGGATTGTGGACATGCCCCCACTACCAGAGATTTCTTATGATCAATTGGATGCCGATTATGCGTGTGATGATTCGTCGGACTTGGGCGGGGCTGAAGGCAACGCCCAAATCAGCTTGAAGTAAACGGAATTCTCCTTGAAGCAATTTGCCAAAAAGATGGGGCCGCCCAACTTTGGTACATTCAACAAGTGGAAGAAAGTATGGGTGGCTGGGTCTCTCGAGAAGAAGCATCAGTCCATTATCCCAGGACAGAACCTTGTGAAACAGCAGCGAGATGGACCCCGGCACTGGGAGACGGCGGTTGCAGATTTCTTGGAGACTTTCGGGAAGTGGCTGCCCTTGGAAAACTTCAATAATGCCGAATGGATTCGGCGCCAATGTGTTGAGATGTTTCTGAAGACATCTGCAAGCGTGGTTCGCGAGGCAAGGAAGAAGGGATGGCAAGGCAACAAGCGACCAGCGATGGATTTGGGACAGTGCGCAGGCAACAAAGCGAGAGGTAATGTCTCTGAGTTGCCAAACACAACTTACATGGTTGTGATTCATCGAGTGCTGAACGGCAACCATGACCAGACATCCAGCATGCAACTCCAAGCTTCGTACACAGATGTGAGGCACTGTGAGGAGCTGATTGATTTCATCGAAACGAATTGTGCCCCGAATGATCCATACTGTCTGACTGCATTATACAAATGCAACTTGATGCAGAAAAAATTGGACGAAGAGTATATGGGATTATACGCACCGGGGCAAATGATGAATGATTCTCTATATGGTCAGATATCATACAACTGTTCCCTTTCAAATGCCTTCAAGTTGAAACTGGGACACCATGTGCAACTATCTTTGATAGAAATAAAGGCAGCTACAGGGAAGGATATTGCCGAGCACAGAATGAGACCGGCCAAGGTAATCCCCACTAGCCTTGTTACGGTAAATTATGCCCACTTCTCATCAGTATACTTAGACCTCGGAGGGATCTGATGAAAATGAAAGAATGGTGGATGAGGAGACAGGTTGGAAAGAGATTGATAGTATTAATGTAAGTTCTGATTGAGTGAATAGAATTGATTATATACCACATATCAGTGGGTCCAAATGCTTGTCTGTGAAATACCTAACATCGCAATGAATTTCAGGAGCGCCAGAGTATCAGCCCATCTGCGCAACTGACCCTGGAGCAACAGACAGAGATCATTGAGGACGAAAAGATGGCCGACGAAGGTTCAAGAGAGGTTCAGGAGCAAGTGGATGGTGAGGAGGTCCTCAATCCAGAAAAAACCAGTTCAGTCTTGAGCCCTGTTCTCAACACAATCAACAACGAATTTGAACACTAGTGGTTTGATGAGGCGGTCTGGCTGCTGAATGCACATCTAATTCGCCAATCAACAGATAACCGTGTTCCAGGCCACAAATATTCAATTCCAGGCCTGCCGGGAACTAAGTTTCTGGCGCACCAGGTGTGGCCCATCTGGTTCATTGTGAGGAGATGTGTTCAGAATGCTGATATGCCAGGAGCACTGGTGGCGGATGAAATGGGTCTCGGAAAGACTTTCACCTCGGTTGCAACAGCAATCCTTTGCAAATTGGTGACTCCGAAAGTTGTTATGGGGTTGCCACTGTCCATTCTATGGGGGAATACCCTTGTAGAGTGGGTGATTTTGGCGCACAGCGACTGTCATAGCATTGTCGGTGAAGAACGGGAGTGGTAGCTGCTCCAGAGATTGAATTCAGTGCCACGCTGCCTGTTGGAGATACAGACAACACCACCTCACGGGCATCCGGCACTTATATTGGCCCATGAACCAATCTCGGTAGTCACAATGCCCGGAGTGGCAGAGACTTCCAACACTGTCATCGACGAGATGACACAGGGAACCGATTTCAAACTGGTCAACCTGTTGCACGCTGAAAATGCAAATCTCACCCACGATGATCTGAACACCAGCATTGATGAGCTGGAAAACCAATGGAATATCCACCTTGTGTCATATGATACATTAACATATAGAGCCAAACCATCAAGCAATGGCCAGCTGTCACACTGTACATGGAGTTTTGGGATTTTTGACAAGTCTCATCGGTACAAGACGAAAAATCGTGTGGGCTGGCGAATTGTGATGAAAGTGAGAATTGGATTCAATCTTCAAATCACAGCAACGCCGGGATTCCATTCACTCTATGACTTGTGTTATCAGGCGATGTGGCTGTTTTCAGGTGCGCCTGACGATCCAGAGAATGAGACTGTGATGGAAATGCCCGGCGCCAATGCACTGTATTCTATGGTGAAGAGTTCGATGCATGCCATCCGGACTGAAGACCAGGACACTGAACAGGATGCGGCACACCGGATGATCCCACTTGGAAAGCCCTGAACAATATAGAGGTGGTCAGAATTGAAACTCACGAATGGGAAACGCCTGGTTCGGATACTGAAGGAGAACGCATACCTTGTTGATCATGAATGGACAGAGGACGAGCAAGCTAAACTCAAGACCCTTGTGGAGAGATACACTTCACGGGGTGCGTCAGGAGCGTGAAGGGTACATAGATGGAGCCTGGCATGTTTCTCATTGGTATTGGGAGACACCGAGGATCGGAATGAAGTTTCAGGACAATGGTACAATGAATGGCCACTCGATACTTGGGTAGATTCTCCGACTTTCCAATGGCTGAGAGACAGATTTCTGCAAATGCGTGTCAAGGAACCTGCGGAGTATCCCAGACCTGACGAACACGAAGTATCAAACGAGGCGCTCCTGCACAAACCCGAAAGTAATAAATGCGCCTTGCCTAGTGCACCTCCTCCTCAAAAGGCGGTGCTATTTTGTCCTCTGCCAGGCCAAGTTCGTCAATTGAAGTGGTGGCTCACAAAGTTTTTTGCAGATCATCTGGATATTTTCTACATGTATGCAGAAATGGGCAACGATGAGCATACAGAAATGCAGCTTAAATTCCAAGATTTGCCAAATCCCTCTGTGTTTGTAACTACACCCAAAGTGGGTGGGACAGGCTTCAATCTCACAGCAGCAAACCATGCGGTGATGACTCAGAAGTTCTTGGTGTTGAATGAGCAGCGGCAGGCATTTGCACGGGTTGTTCGACTGGGGCAAAACAGAGTTTCACACTCATGGCTATTGAACACTGGACCCAATGGTTATGATAACAGAGCAAGTGATCTCCAGCAGTTCTCTGGAGTGGCTCAAATGAGAGTCCTGCATGGTCTGATGAACCGACCAAACATCACGACGACGATGATATACAGGATTCTGGAGTGCCATCAGGACCATACGAAGAGGCTTACAGAGCAAGGAGACTTTATGCTGTCAGATGGTGAGGATGAACGATCATGATCAGGGTAGTGATATCAAGGTACGCCTCTCTAAACATTCAACCAACACAATCTCACCAACTGATGCAACATAGGCAAATGGTATGGAGAATATGGTGCAATTGAGGAGTCTAGGAGTATTGGTTAGAATTCAATTCCATTTCGTGTTAGTTGATAATTGTGATGAATATGAGATGAAGTCAATGGAAAACAGACACCTGGTAAACTGAATCATAGCCTGAATTGGATAAACCAATATGTGATGAAAAGCTGGCGCACCAATTTGATAGTGGGCTAAGTCAAATTCCGCAGTGCCGTATATTCTCTAGTGAGAATCTGTCGAAGCTGCGCATTTTCATTGCATATTATCCATGTGGAATTGTGATAACGATATCTGCGAATGAGATCCGTGTTTTCAGGTGTGCCTGAACCTCCAAGTGTGATTCAAATTATTTGATGCGTGTCGATTTGAGGTGCACCTGATACTATCTTCAGTCCCGAAAGAATTCGGGATATTCAATGAATCAACCATATTGACTGATTGTCAGTCAATTGCACAAGAGAATCGCTGTCAACTTCTCGACTCTCCTGAGACAGATCCAGCTCCGAATATCTCTAATCATCCAGCGATAGAAATACTGTCTAAGCGATAGTGAGTTGATGTATCGTATCCTCAGACACGGCTCACGTAATCCTGGCTTACCCTAAGAATACAGCCGAGCATTTCCTCGCTCAGGAATAAAGTTCAGGTGCACCTCAAAGGCTCTACGCTGTCGAGTTTGTGGGTCTCAGATTTGACCCTACACGCATATTCCATTCAACGGCCAATTTTGACCAGCCACCACTCGTTATTATCATATGCTCCCTCTCCCAGGCACGCCTCTGAACGATTCATTTTGCTGCATTCGAAGCATATTTTCTTCCTTCCTGAATGCTTTGAATCTTTGCCTGCCAGCACACACCGAGAGTCATCTTTGAGACACGAAACATCCAGATGCAGGCGCCGCTCATCCCACTCGGCCAAGCTAATATCGGAATCTATGCTTGATCAGTATGTGAAGGCCACAGCTTAAATGCCATAAATGTCATGCTCGGTGTCAACGTATCCTTTGAAGGAAGGTGTCCACCACACGCTTACCGTAGATGCACATCCCTGGGCGATAAGTTTCCACACTTAACGGGATTGTGACTAAGAAGTATGTTCGGACCTATACATTTCCCAGATCCTAAAATAGCTTCTGTCGTTCGGGCTCCATAATCGAGCTGCAGCTTGAGAGAGTGAACCTCAAGACACAGCTTCTGCTCAGCGATTCGGCAGATGACGGGCAACTCCCGCTCCCTTGTATACCATACTTCCTCGAATAGGCTTAAATTCACAGCATTTGTAATGCAGACTTAACTACATTTTTACTAACTCGTATGTTTGGGCCGCCAAAAAACCGTATCTTGAAATAGATTGTGTGAACCGATTTCCATCAAGAGAGCTCAAAGAGATAGAATCTGAATGGCAGTCACTGCTCAGCTGCTCAATGAGTGACTGGCAAGCTCCTGCCCACCACATGTCATGAACGCCTGAAGTTCGGGACAAATCATAAACAGTCGATATCTGAGTTCCGCCAACGTCCAATCCCAAGAGTGCCTGAGGAACAAATCGAGACAGAAGCTCGAGTTAAGAACAGGCAGTTTCTGAGAGTACAAGTCATTGTCAAACTAAGGCGAGCCTGCAATCCCAGCCATTACATCAGATTGTATCCTGCATGCCGACTCAATGCTTGCTGAACCTCAATTGGCCGGAACTGTATGCTGTTATTTGTCTTTCCGCTGTCAGATGAAGCCTCAGGACGCATTCATATCATTCTTATGCAGTGGTTTGAACCCCAATATTTATGTTAAGTCAACATTGTAGCATTGAGACTCAAAATGAGTTTGTGATTTAATGATGTGATGTTTACAAGATAGTATGCACAACATCCTAATATGAGTGACTATTTATGACGCATTCGCTGGCAATATTGGCATTGACCAGAACCGGAATCGATTAGATTACCCCTGAAGCTTCATCGTACCTTTACCGTTCTATCTCTATGTTGAATCTCTCCTTTCAAACCCCAAATTCTCCCTCTTCTCGTATCCTGACTGCATACATATTGTGAATCAGCAGACTCGGACCCCTGAAAGTGAAGTTCTGAACACTACATTGCCTAGTCGACCGCTGACTTTGCTGCAGAATCCTAAAACAACAGAACTATCGTGAAAATAGGGTGTCCTTCCGACTGGTATACCGCATTTGGAGATTCATATTTATCCACTATCAGCAACATCGTCATTTTGAACCTATGTCACTTCAACTGTTGCCACTCACAAAGGTCCCAACTCTATCCTCTGTCCAAATTCTGCAAGATTCTTCAACACACCGTCAATTCTGTGCCATGCGGTCACCACTCAGAAGCTCGAACTAGAGGGATAAAGACCTACCATTGGCAGAGTGATATGCATGGGGCAATCATGATCAACCCATTTCTCAGTATTCCATATACCCGGCCATGAGAGTTGGGTAGTGATACAACCATTTCGATGTCTCGAGTTCTTCAGGTGCGTCTGGTCCAATTCTTGGTATGTCGGCTTAAACCAACCTCCAATTCTTGCATCAATAGCGGACTTGGATACGAGTGCTAACATTCGGGAATTGGGGGCATGAAGAATCTCTCCCATCCGGTGCACCTGCCGCTTCATAGATCACAACAAAGAGCTGGCATCAAGAATATAAATATGAACCGCCGACATGTATTCCGGACTCTTTCCAGGCACCCCTCAAATTGCATCCTGCTCCGCCAAGCGCCACTTTTTCCAGGCACCCCTCAAAATTGCATCCTTCTCGACTGTAATGGGCGGGATCGGGCATAGGTGATATTGGCAACAGTAATGTCATATCGTGATAAGGAGAAGAGGCTTTGAATTTCGTATCAAGGGAGTCGAGACAAGGCAACAATCAAGCCTGGGTCAAAGTCGTGCTTGCTTTGCTCTACAAGAGAACGAGTAATGAAAGAAGAAAAGAAAATCCTCCAAGACCAAACAACCGATCTTTATATACACTTCGTCAGCCACCCTCGAATCATCCCCCATGCTCCAATGTATCATCCGAATATTCAACCATGATCTTACACACCATCAGTACCACTCTAATCAATTCAACCACGCCACATCATCCGGCATCGCAACACCTCAGACCACTTCCTTATTATAACAAATTTTACTACCACCTTTCTGCAACACCCTCACACAATTCCTGCATGTCTCAATGTCTCCGCCTTTCTGTAACACCAATTCCTCCCACTTCTCGAATACTGTTCCTATATACCCCTCAACCCGTCACTCGTAACCCGAACCGTGGCATCGACCGCATGTTACTTTGTTGCCCTATTCTCCCGTTATTCTGTTAAACTTCGTACTATATTTATGCCCTTATATACTTCTGTCTACATTCCCCAACTTCACTTCATCCAACATGGAACCTACGGCCAGGCAGGTGAGGAATCACTATTCACAGAAGAATCCAGAAGCCTACCTTGAGAGAGCACTTGCACGTGCATTGCAGAAGACAGCCAATCTTCATTGCCAATCAAATGTTTGAACTTCCCACCCAACCTTCGAGTATAGTGTTGGAGATAGCTAATCATCGCCCTAAACTTCTGATGAAGCAGGATGATAATGATACCGATCGGGAGATCACCGACAACGAAAGTGAAGACCTTGGAGAGTCCACCTTGTTATCCGATATCGAAGAAGACGATTTGGGCAACCAGCAGGAGGTCCTACATCTAGACCAGGTGCGCCGTGATATGACGATACGAACTTCAAGGGTTCCACCGCCAAAGAAACAGAGCCGTGCAGATACTGTCATTGCCCGCACTTCACTTCCAAATCTGCGACATCCAGCCGGAGCCATGGCACAACCATTGTTCAAAAGCCAAAAGTCAACCATTAACATATCATGCGAGTCTGACATTGTACAGGCACTCCCGCTTCCCAAGGCTGGTGCAGATCAGAATATTCCTCAACAAAAGCCCGGGGGTGCTGATCACAACATTCCCCAATGCCAAAAGGCTACTTTTGAGGTAGCGAAACCGTTCATGGATGCAATTGTATTCACAAAGACTCCCTGGCCAATCATTTCCGATGAGAATTACTGGATGGTTGACGTAGCTTGGAAACTAGCCATTGAAGCTGAGGATTGTCAGCGGGCATTAGCAGGTGCTCCGGGAGGTGCACCATCCATCTGTCAATTGCCCGGTGGTCCATCTCTTAAAATCGACCTGCATAGCAGAGAAGCTGTAAGTGTAACTTCTGTTTTCTGCTCCTCGATTGGACTTATGATGATGCTAAACCCCAAAAATAATCATAGTTTAAACTAATGATTAGCACCATTCGGGGGCATTTGGCAGATGGAGCTCGTTGTACTATTGCCAGTAGATTCCAGTTGGATTTAGGATCAGAGACTGAGCTTCGAATACAGGTTACGGAGCTCCTGTTTGACGATGCTTATCTCTCACAGGTCATCGATGATAAGAAAGCCTAGTTCATGCAGATGGAAGTGCTTGACTTGTTCTACCATCAGTTTTTCTTCACCGCCAATAGCTTGGGGCGACAACCGACCACATCGCAATTTTTTCAACCTCTCACACCGCAGACACTTGCCCTTGTGGCTGCAGCTATTCATTGTGCGCTGTCTGAGTATGCCACTGGCAAGAAGGTTACAGTTATATTTTCTCAAGATGAATATCGAGGTAAATTTTGCCCTTCCACGGTGATAGATTGAATTACTGCAGATGCCATTGCACTCATTATAATTACACATGGTGGGGCTGCTTCATACCCCCCCCTGATGGTGCTCCTCCGGAATAATAGGCACTTCCCAATCCTCGTCGGCACTTCTCAGTCTCGAATGGCGCTTCGATATTCCATCCAGTGCTGCATACTGCCTGTTCCCCTGGCGCTCCCCCTCTAGGATGGGCGCTCCTCTATCCCCTCCTCGACTTTGAATAGGAGCGCCTCCAATTCATTCCAGACTCGTTACCTCTCTCCCATTTCAGCACTGCTCAGCCTGGATGGGCTGCTCCACTGGATGTGCGCTCCTCAATCCCTGTCAGTGCTCCATGGCCTGGATTTTCGCCCCTCACTTTCATTGTGCGCTCCTCGATCACCATCAGCACTCCCCTTGCCCACCTCAAACTCCACATCAGGCACTCCTCCTATCCTGGTGGCCCACCTCGTTTTCCCCCGATTTGTAATATTTGCCTTTCAAACCCCATTTTGATTTACCCTGGCTAACCTCAATTCCAACCTTTTAGATATCACAATTCGAGCCAAACGACATTGGAATTCAATTTCACCCACTTGCCAGGCCGGAATCATTCGGAAATACAAAGAACGCCTCCAGCTTCTTTGCGCCGTGGATGAATTGTGTGTTCCTGCGTTTGTCGGCCCTGATGAGATGGGAGATTTAGTGGATGACATTGAGCCTATGTTCGATTGCATTCCGATCGCTTAATCAGGTTAATGTTTCGGTTTTACCCACTTTCATTGTTGAATCACTCGTCATTGTCTTTGGTTCTCCTTAATGTAGCCATGCAAACAACAGAATGTTGAATGAGATGCTGTGGGTACTATAGTATGATTTAGAAGTTGATAATGAACAATAATCAATGCATCATACGTGGAGGGTATTCTTATTGCTCATGTACAGCCGGCAAATCTCAGATAATGCCTGCAGTCCTTCGAATGAATATCCATAGGAACCCAGGCATCTCTCAGAGTTAGTTTGGGATTCCCGCATTGGTTGGGCAATAGTCCCAGGTGCTCCCCAACTATTCACAATCGCTCCCAAGGTGCTCCTGTACCAGTCATCAGAGATCCCAGTTACTCCAAAGGCCGGCCGGAATGCCCTCCTAGGGTCTGATTCTCACCTGAAATTGACGCTTCCAAGTTTAAACTCCGCCTCCTCTCACTCACTCCTGGAGGCTCCCAGTGACTAAAATACATTTTGCTGATGTAGCTTCAGCTTCCGGCATGCCTCCCTACAACATTGACCACCACCACCCAGCTCTCCATGAGAGCTCAAAGGTAAACCACGGGTGCAAGTTGACTAACTGATGAATAGAGTCGCATCAGCACCCAGCGCACCTCCAATAGACCACCTCCATGTTCTCGAAACTGTCTCGATCATAGCCTTGGAGTGCATGTCTAAGTTCACTTGATCACGCCCTCCAAGTGTACACCCAAACTCGGTGGATTGCGGCCTCCAAGTTTGCACGATCATAGTGTCCAAGTGAGTCTCCAAACTCGCTCAATCATGGCCTCAGTGTGCATCTCTAAGTTCACTCGATCGCAGCCTCGCAGTGTATCTCTACACTCGCTCGATTACAGCCTCCAAGTTCGCATGATCAGGGCCTCCAAGTGCATCTCCAAACTTGCGCGATCACATCCTCCAAGTGCATCTCTGAGTTCACTCGATTGTCATTGTAAGGCGCACCTTGAATTGCTCTCGAGCACCGCCTGCAGGCAGTCGAGATTTACCGCTTGTAGATGGGTAGCTATCTACATACATAGATACATGGACACATAGTTGCGAATACAAACTGAATACAGGAGTATTCAAAATCGTTGAACGATAAGTAGTAGCTATGATTTCCTGGCGCACCTGCACCGTTCACAAAGAAGATGTTATTTTTCCCAGACTGCTCTACTGTGAATCGAGGTGCTCCCAGGTTTGTTGCCGGCGCTTCCAGGTGCTCCGAGACTTGTCGTCGGTGCCCTGAGGGTTGTCGTCCGGTGCTTCCAGATGCTCCCAGGCTTGTTGTCGGTGCTCTGAGGCTTGTCGTCAGGAACTCCCAGGTGATCCCAGGCTTGTAGTCGGTGCTCCCCGGCTTCTCGCCGGTGCTCCCAGGTGCTCCCAGGTGCACCTGATGGCCACTACCTTGGTCCACGCAACTCTGGGATTTGACCACTCTGGGATTCTGGTCCGACAACTCTCAAATACTCGCAGAGGCTCCCAGAGACATACTTACATTTTGCTGATGTGGGAAGGATTTCAAGAAGTTGAATCTTGGGATAAGATGAGGGAAAATAAGCAGAGCAATTGAATATGTGGCTGTACTTAGTCTTAATAAATGTTGTATTGATTATTGGGATTCAGAATCCCTGTAACTATACTAAATATTTCCCTTCTATTGATCATTGCAAAACATCTACCTTGCTAATTGAAATTCATCAAATTTTAAACCATTTTACAATTTGTTAATCAAAACTCTGTTTGCCAACAGATGAGTCATCATTCATCCAATGATTTATTCTATTCGCAGTTCTTCAAATTACTAACTAGTCTGTTGCATCTTGCCTTCTACTACCACACCCCAAAATGCTATTGTTTGTGTACTAGCCATGCATTTGGATGCCTTGGGGTTATGAGAGCTAGAGTACAAACATCATCCATCTAGATAGCTTGTAACTCTCTCCTCCACTGAGGTCTGCAATTGTCCCACACTGAAATTTATCGGTGCGGATACTATCAAATTTGCATCATTACTAGCTAGGGGTAATGTAGCTTTGGACAGGGCAAAGAGAGGGTTCAGGGAAGCCATGTAAGCTTCTAATCTCCCTCCAGGGTGATATTCTCTCCCTGCAATTACCAAGTCTAATTATTCTGACTCCATCATAGTATGATAAATCTGTAATATTCATCTAGAAGAACATCACATTGAAAGAAATCCATCCATTCTTCTGATGTTTTCATTTGTAGAGCATTTCAGTGGACTGAGGATGTTAATCATCATTAGCAGCAAAAATCTGAAACTTTGTGTAATACTGAGAACACTCATAAATCTTTTGTTTGATCTTGTAAATCTCTAGTTATGTGGTTGCTACTCCACTGTGGTCCCCTCACACTGATTTCAGATTTTTAATAACCATGGGTTGGTATTCCAGCACTATCATTCTGATCTTGCAGACATGTGGCAACTTCAGCCCCCAGTGGATCCCTTAGAGGAGATTGAATTGGTACAGCATCTCAAATTGTTTACCAGGGAAACAGCCCTGGTTTGTGTTAATCAACCATCGAATATTGTGAAATTCTGTTTCTCAACTCTATTCAATCTGGCTGTGAAAAGCATTGGGAGTCCAGAAATTTCAGCCCTTTGTCCTCAGGACTTTGAGGAATAGTTGGTGGTTTTCAGGCTCCAGATATGAATATGTTCAACAATTGTGTCTGGGGTGCTCTAACTTTCTCTCAAGGTTGTCATGCTTCTGTCAACACATTAGCAGGTTCCACTGCTATGCTGTGTATGGTCAAATCAGTGGTTGGCTGCTGTCAGCAATGGTTAAGTTCTGACTCCCACTGCACGATCGTGAGGTCTATTTCCATATCATCTTACCTGAGTGGGTGAAAGTACTCTACCTGGGGCTTCATATTTTCCTTCTGTAGCTGTGTTATCCACAGTGTCATTGTATAGTTGCACTCACATTGTAAGTTCCAAGTCCCTCCTTAGTCTGTGTAGCACCTTATAGCATATTGCCAATCTATCCTTTCATTCCTCTAATCTAATTGAGTCCTTTTGAATTATTGCAAGTAGTATTGCCTTGATGTACAAAAAACACAATGGACACTGATGCTACAGGGAGCTCAGATCCTGACATGGCAGCAGATCAAGCCAATCAACAAGCAGCAACTGAATTAATTGATTATTGAGGTTGTCAGGGATGCTGACTTAACTGCAAACAAATAAATTCTAAAGCATTTGGCTGTTGCTGCGGCACCTGTGGTACACCCAGCTTTCGATACTATTTTTATGCAAGAATCATCTTCACAATTACAAGGTTCCTCCTGTTACGGCGTAGGCAGGTACGGTGATACCTGGGAATAATAGAAGAAAGATACGGGTGGTGCGGAAGGAATTGTGTTACGGAAAGACGGAGACGTTGGAAGACGCGGAGGAAGCGGCGAGATGGT
>Ga0307512_10000171_pt1 | contig 86822 bp, 75 predicted proteins | sample 14_EM_MG_FD_200267 | JGI IMG/M metagenome (GOLD analysis project Ga0307512, IMG submission 200267) | Populus trichocarpa ectomycorrhiza microbial communities from riparian zone in the Pacific Northwest, United States - 14_EM | ecosystem: Host-associated > Plants > Roots > Unclassified | place...
CCATGTTAGTCGAAAGTTGAGTGAGGCGAAATGGGAAGAAAGTAAAGAAGAAATAAAGAAGTTGGGGAAGAAGTCAAGGCACAGTTACCGGTATGATTTGGTAAAGAGGGGGGGTAACAGCGCAGTGATGGGAGCCAAAAAGACGATTGCGGCGAGGTTTTATCAGCTTAAATCAGGACATGCACTGATAGCGAAATACCTATTGCGGATCGGAAAAAGAAGAGATATGAAATGCTGGTGGTGCGGGCATGAATATCAGACAAGAGACCACCTTTTTAAGTGGTGCAAAAGATGGAAACGAGAACATAAAAGGCTTTGGGTTGATGGGCAAGAGGGGGAGGATGGGTATGAGGGCATTGAAAAGGTTTTAAAGAAGCCAAAGATTTCATTGCCAATGTCTCTCGTTTTTGCAGAAGAAAAATGTTCGCAGGCTCTGATGGATTTTTTATCTTGTACAGACGTCGGTAGAATTAGCGGAGTGGTGGAGGAGGCGGAGAACTCAGATCACAAGGAGTCGAGTGATGGGGGGGTGTAAAAGTTGATGTTGTTTTTTGGCGGTTTTCTTTTGTTGTTGGGGGAGAGGACTCGCAACTTTGCTTTTGTTTCTTTACATTACTGAAGAAGCGGGGAGGAAATATGTACAGGATATGCCATGGCCGCCAGCGGCCGAATGCAATATGATTACAAACAAACAAAAACGCTCTTTCTCACAAAGTCCCTTCGGATGCCACGAGAGGCGTGGCGGACTGTTGATGATGGGCTCTCTGCCTTGTAGCTCCGTCGTTTCACCGCAGCGCCGGTGCGGTGGTTGATATAAGTGGACATTTGAGATATAGCTGAGATAACTGTACTTGGTGGCTTTGGGCACTTTTGCTTTTCCATTCATTCTCTCTCTCCATCTCTCTTCTTAGGAGTCGATACTGATGATATAAGTGCCACTGAAATGTTCACACTTGCGGAAGAATGTAAAAGTCGCTGATACGCTTGGCGGTGATATATGTCCCGTTGGAGTGGGCCTCATAGGCTTGGTGCCGTGGAATGTGCACATGTGCATTTGGTGGTGAGTGCATTATGGAGGTTTTGGCGGTGAGTGTATTTGTAGATTCCAATTTTTACGTTTTGAAGTGAATGTTTCAAGGTTCGGAGGTCAGTGTGTTTCGAAGTCGAGCGTGGTGGTGAATATGCTTGGAGGTATGGTGGTGAGAGTGCGATGGTGATTGTGCTAGTATATATCTCGAGTCTTTCTCCTCTCTTATATCTGTGTAGTAGGCTGAGGTGCATGTTTTCGACTTCTTATCTGGGAGGACTCAAACAAAGATGCAGCGTGTGTAATCGTCGATGAATAGGATATAGTAGCGATGGCCAGCGGAGGTGGGCATGGAGAATGGTCCACACATATCCGAATGTATGGGTTCAAATGGCTTTGTTGTGCGCCTGGTATTGACTTTGATGATCCATCCATGAGACATTGTAGGGCAGTAGGATGAATGTGAGGTAGATGGTAATGCCACAGTCGTGATTCTGAGATTGTGAGGCTTCCGAGTGGGCTTTGGAAACTTGGTGGCAGGTGGACATTGAGGTACGGTGCTGTCTGCACTTGGAGAGGCAGTGTGGGGTGAGCTTGTAGTAGGCTCGGTGGAGTGTGCGATAAATGGTATGGTGAAATGTGCGCTCGATGATACTCTTTCTGGTGAAATATACACTCGATGATGCTCTTTTCTCTCTTCCTCTTGCTGCTTGTTGAAGCGGACTTCGTAGACACTCTTGGTACTGGTTGCCTGTGATGGTGATTGATGGAGATGATATGGAGCACTTATCGCGTCCAAATGTAGATGTGTATCCAGCTGTGTCCAACTGATTGATGGAGGGAAGAGAGAGCCGGAACGTAGGAGTGTAGAGAGTATTGACTTCGTACTTCTGTGAAACGTTAACGAGTCAATGGTGGCTTACTGTAACTTTGTTGTCATCTCCAAGCTCAATGACTATTGGCTTGATGAAGTTTCTTAATCATAGGTGTATTTGGTGATTGTAGGTGAGGATGTAGCCGTGAGTGTACATGACAGTATGCTTGGAAGTGTGCTTTGGTACGGTAGTGAGTGCAGTTGTCAGTGCGTGACAAGCGGGGTTGCGTATGCTTTCTCTCTGTCTCCTGTTCGAAGGGAACTTGGTAATTGTAGGTGAAGGAATTGTGGTAGGTGCGTTTGTAGTCATCGCTGTGAATACCATGATGATGGCAGTATGCTGTGTGCGATGGTGGGGTGGTATCTGACTGGTAGATGCTTGTCGCTGGGAATGGTATGGACGAAAATGAGGTACATATTGCGATGACTCGGTAATCGTTCTTGAAGGTTTCAGTAAACATCGTGAATGAGGACGTGGTAGCTGTGTGAAGGAGGTGGTGACGGTGATGATGGTGTTGAGTTTTAGTGTGTTTATGTGCGGGTGTTGCTACAGTAACAAACAGGGATGGTCGTGGGTGGTTTAGGGTTTTTTTTGAGGCTCTTGATCGTGAGATATAAATAGAGTATGCATAGTAAAGATTGTAGCGGGCGCCGGGCTCATAACCTGTTGAAATAGTGATGCTAGAGAAGCTTGATTGTATATCATCTAAGAGTGCCACAAGGCCATATATATACGAGTACAAGTGTGAATGCATGTGTACGCATCTATGTATAGACTCTTCAGGCCGACAGCTATCTCCGGTCATACGAGACTCATCTCCGGCCATAAGATGGCAGAGACCTATCGTGCAATAGCGAGAGCAGTAGGTGTACACGCAAATTGAGATAGGTGCACTTCGCTCAATTGGAAGAAATGTAGTCGTAACTGTGCTGACTCGTAAATCGTCTCAACTTCGCCTTTGGTTTTCGATATTTCGGCATTCAGGGGTATGATGACTACGCCCATTGTAGGTGCTTGGACTGGTGATCGCGCTCCATTGACTCGTAGGAATGGTCTTGTACTTGTGATCATCGTCTTTAATGTCGGCGACGCGCCTTGTGCGCCATTTGGTCTCTGAGCTCTATAGGGTTCCGCCGTGAATTGACGCGTTCAGGGGTGCAGTCGCAAGTTCTCCGGTGTCCGGTGGTCGATTGCAGCCATTGGAAGTGATCGATGTCGTCTCAAACTCATCTGGATCGATCGTATGCGATTTTGTCATTGGCTCGGTGGTGTCCTGTACTCGTGATAATCATCGTCTTTGCCGGTGACACGTCTCATGTGCCAATGGGTCTCTGAACTCTACTCCGCTGCCGTCAGGTAGCTCAATTGAATGATGGAACGCTCAATGCTTCGTGCTTCCCAGTAATGATGCTTCGATATCTCGTTTGGAGGGCAGTATTCTCAATTGTTGACTCCATGGTGTCGTGTGTCGGAAAGGGGTAAAACTCGTCAACTCGTAATCCCGTGAGCGAAACGTATCTGTTTACTGAAAAAGCGATAATAGTGTAACGGCACGTATGCCTGCGTTCGGCCTCATAGGTATACGTATGGTAATTATAGGAATACGGTTGCAAACGTGGATGCGAGTGATAGTAGATGTAGATGTATAGGTAAGATTATCGCTAGAGATCTGAGGCTCATGGCGAGCCGACTATATAGAATGGCCGTTACCGGGCCCGGGTCACGTGCCGCCGTGACACAATGCCACAACACACTTCAAATCATTCATCAGTTGTAAATTTGTGGTGCAACATGTATACCAGGCCACATCCGCATTTCACAGTCAATCGAATGAAAACACATAATTCAACCACTGTCAGGTGCACCCGAGAATCCACAGCATACGTCATGAGTCTCATTATGACGAATCTAGCACTGCATATGTGTCAATCCCATCTGGTAATGAAGTCAGTCCAGGCAACATCGAGTAGCTGTGTCAGGATGTGAGCATACAGGCAGCCCGATGGTTCGCAAAGCCGCAGCTTGTGCAAGTATGCGATCGAAGTTCAGGTTGAATAGAGTATCCTTGGCATCTGTGTGGAGTCATATTATGCCAGATTCAGCACCACATATTTGTCAATTCCATTTGGCAATAAGACAGTCCAAGTGATATTGAGTACTTGTGTTGGAATATAAGAAAAGGCTCACTTATATGTAGCAAAGCCACAACGTTGGCTGGCATATGATCAATGTTCAGGTGCACCGGAGAGCAAAGGGCATATAGTGTTATAACCGATCAATCACTGCACACTCTCCAATTACAGTTTCCAACAATGACTTTCTAGGTGTTGTTGAATACATGTGTCAGAATTGTCATCACAAAGGAATAGAATTAGCTGGCCTATAATCGATGTTCCAGAGCACCGGAGAATCCTGGGCGTATCGTTATATGTGATCCAGCACAGACTATTGGCAAATCACTTATAGAAATGACAGCAGTCAGGGCAATATGAAGTTCCTGTATCTGAATATGAGACATGGGTTCATGTATTCGTAGTGTTAGCAACGGTTCCAGACTGTCACTTCGGGTCCGGGTTAAGGTTGAAACAGAAACATCACCAAATTGGGGGTCCTGGTTGTTGATATACCTAAACTGGCAATTCGGTTTCGATTCAATGGCAATCTCCCGACAAGTCTGGATTGGGTGGGTTGTTAGCGGGTCTCGCAGCGGGTTGCCAAGCGGGTTCATCGGTAGATTCATAAAACGCTCCTGTTTTGGCTGTTCGATAATCATATATTATCAAAGTCGGTTATTCAACATCAACTAATCTCGGTTCGCATGTTTTGCAGTTTGCGATACCGATCATTTTGGAATCTGTGTTTTCCTTCTCCTATTTTGTATTTTTGCCTATAGAGACTGTCAATAGTTCTGTTATGAGCTCAAGTATCCGCGTGATGCCGTGATTACCCAATATGGAAGACCAAAAATTCTTGACTCTGCATTGATGCTCATTTTCATGATGGGGTCATGTATATGTCATGCACTGTGTTGCCTGAAAAGGCCTGAGATACGTCTTATATGAATTATTACTACAACGCGACGTTTAGATTACCCGAAATACAAGACAAAAAACATTGACGCTCGGTTGAGGCTCATTGTCAGGATGGGGCAGGGAGTGTGTCACTTTTGTTTTCTACTTCTAAAGGTGGCCAATACCTAGTTTATGGATGTCTGCAACCAATCACCACTTAGATTACCCAAGATGCAAAGCCAAACATAGTTGTCACTCCATTGACGCTCATTTTGAGAATGGTGCAGTGACCATTTCGCTTTCACTTTGGCCAATAAAGACTGCCAATACATCGGTTCTGCATAACAGCAAACAAATGGCTTTTCAATCACCTCACTTACAATACGACAAATTGTTGACCCTTCGTCAATGCTCATTTCAATATATTTTCCATTCAAAATGTGGTGGTATCAATGAATGTATTCATAATTATTTGAACTTATTGAATGCCTTTCTGGCTGATTGAGACTCCGCCCTTTGGCAAAGCCAAGTCCGGTGATATTCTTGCACTGATCATTCTCAGTCTATCGAAATTTATACATCTTGCCGAATGATTCCTTTCGCCCAGTATGCTTCTGTATATTAACCAATATTCTCGTGCAACTGCTTATGATACTTGCATAATATTTCTCTAAATGTAATTCTACGTCAAACAGCATGAAAAATCTGGTGAAAGTACATTGACGCATTCTGTCATTCATTTTCTTATTCCCCACTCACCTCTTCGTTTCCATTGCATTGACCATCTTCAGCATGTTTACAGACTATTCCTTTGACCTCAGTGTTGGCAAAATCAATCTGGGAACATTCGGTGTGGTACTCACATCCTGCTGCTCTAGGCTTTCCGGATCCTCAACATCATTGTGCAGCTCCATGTCAGATTCATTGTCTGGCCCCCAGTTGTCTTCACTCTCATTTGGATTATCCAAAACACCATTCCGGTGAAGCCAATTTTCAAGTTGCAACAAACTTTCAGGTGGACTGTCATCATCACTTTTGGCTAGATGGCCATTGATTCTTTGGATTTGGCGGACATTTAATACTTGAGTTCGTCCTCCAGGGAGGTACATTGCAGACAAAGCTGGTTGCGAAGGTGATCTTTCTGACAATTTAAATGCAGTCGCACCATCATGTTGAAAGTTTGACCATGATGCTTTTAAGATCTCTTCAGTATCTGAAATGTATCCTACAGCTGTCATTTGATTGTTTCGAGTGCGAGATTCCTTCTTTGTAGCATGTAGGTTTTGGCTGCCCTGCCACATCTCGGAAAGTTCATGGACCTTGGCCATGCTGTGCAATCCGCTTTCATCCGCCTCTCTCTTCATTTCCATCTCATTTTCATTATTTGTTGTATCCAGTGCTGGGTCATCGCCTGCTAATATAGCGCTATTGACTTGAGCAAACTGCCTTATGATGACATTTTTGCGCATGGTGTCGCCTGTGGTTTTGGACCGCCTCCAGCCGATAAGGTCTTGCACATAGGTAAAACAGGCTTCTACTCTGACACCATGTGGTGTGATGGAGAAAATATCAAGTGCCACATTAGAGAGATAGGTGTAATTTGGGTGCATTTCCTTTTGTTGGCGCCACCAGTCGGTATACAAAATGAACTGCTAATGTCCATAGGGTTGGAGTGGTAATCATAATGATTCGGAATAATTTGCCCCCAGGTCTTTGGTGATTCAGGTGGTGAATCCAAATAGAACCTTGCAGCTGTGGATAAGTGGGCTGTGCGATTGATTTGTCCTGGTGTCATTCTGGCCACATTTCTATGCATTAAATATTCTTCATCATCGCTGGACAAATCATAAGGATCATATGAAGATTGACTAGATCAAGAAGCCATTGCAGGGAGGAAGCGATTATTGCTCAGAACGCTTTCGGGTGTAATGACAGGCAAACGTCTATGACTGGCACAGTATGGATTCAGCACATACATCAGAAACTCCTCTTGGTATTAGGTAACATATGAAGTCTCCTCCTCAGAATCAATATCCATTCCCTTGTATCTCTTCTTAAATGATCACAACTGCCAGAAAGGGTCAAGACTGTGTGCGGAAATGAGTAGCATCCACGTCATTTCAGTAACTTCAGCATAATAGTTGGACAGCTTCTGTTGCACAAACTCCATGGCGCAGTATAAGTCTTCCTTCCATTGACTCTGCTTCTTTGCTAAATCTTTCATAATGCCATCGATATGATCAAAAATGTCACTGTAGAAGTTGATAAGGTGATGCAGAGTAACCATATGCCGTTTCGACATCAACAGGAACCAGTATCGGGATTGCCTCAAAACTTCTATGATGTACTTGACAATGGTCCATTCATCCTGTGTTGTGAATAGTGGCTGGGAATCGATCAATTTCGTAATCTTGAGCCACTGACGGGTGAATACTCGTAATCAGTAGGCTCGCTCAAGCAACCCCACTGCCAAATTCCACTGTGTTGAGATCCATAATACATAGTACTGCAATTCGTACTATGGCTTTTTGACACTCAATGAATTCGTTTCGATGACCCGGTGTCAGCATAATCAATACACCCAGCATTTGCTGCTCTCTGAAGGTCAGTTTCATGACTTTCAAAATTTCTTGAAATACTTACTTTCTCAATTATCTTTGCTAAATCTGGTCTCATGGCCAACACCTTGTTGATTCTAGCATTGCCCTCTTTTCGCAGTCCTTGACTCTTCCCAATGTCTATGCTTTCATTCTCTCCAAATTGCTGATTGTGCTCATGGGCTTCCCAAGACTTGGTGTGGCCTTGTACACTGATGCTGCTCAGGTATGCTCCTTAAGCAAGCTAAATGACGTGCGCCATGCATGGTATGTGGTCTCTCAATGGAGGCCACACAATTCCGGAGGACTCAAGGGTTGATTGTTGTTCACAAGTCATCAACCAGGTGGAGGAAGTGTTATCAATCATAATTCCAAGTAAACAGCCGTCAGAACACTCCAAATGATGAAGAACTTCCTTCAATTGTCTGGCTTGCCTTCCTCCAGTATGTTGACCCTTGACCTATCATCCTGGAATAGCTTGTGACATAAGAATAGAATAGGCTACCAACCTCATCGAAAGTGAGTTGCACCACTTGCAATGCTCAATTTCGATCAATAAAGTATGCAAAGACTGACGTTATGGCTAGTTTGTCCGTGGATGTCCACCTGTCTAAAGCTAAACTAACATTATTTCTTGATTGCAATTGTTCCTTAATTGCATCCAATGTCAGTGACCATTCCCTACAGCAAATGTTGATAAGAGTGCTGCTGGATGGTAGCATGAGCTTGTTACCTGATGCAGCATATAACCATCATAGCTCAAGTTTTGATATCGTGTTCCATGGCATATGAGCTGAAACAAATCTTCCCATGGGGTGGCTATTCCAGGTGTCTTGGTGAAATTTGGCATTTACAAAGTCTTTAGCTACAAGTATGGAGCATTTTGTCTCTCAATTGAGTTGATATATATAAGACCTAATTGTGGGATATGATTGTCCATTGCGACCTTACTATTGTAATTCCTTGACTTTCTTGACTCTTCAGTATGGCCAAAGTTGTTTCATCGACTGTTGAACTGGTTAATTCATTTAACTTTGTGCTGTATGCTATTGCCACCAAGTGTTTCCCCATTGAGCTGGTCCCTGGTTCTGATGGACGGCGAGGAACTTGATGACAAATGATAAATATAATGCCAGGGCTGCTGGACTCCTCAATTCTGCAGTGTAAATATAATCGCCATGAAGGCGCATGTGTAGAATATTACCAAGTAACAGCACACTTGGAGCCCACAGTCATAGAAGCACACCAACCATCAAAGATGGTTTGTAAAGTATAGTCACTCTAATCACGAATATAGACACTCTCATTCTGGGAAGATATCACAACCTCTAGCAATGGGGTATTGTACGATTTTGAATCTGACATGGCAAAACGAATTTGACAGCCAGGTATTTGGACTTGAGAGTCTGTTTACAGGTTTGTTATAGTACGGTAGAAAGCTGGTTCTCAAATACTGAATCTAGAGCTGTGAGCAAGAAATTAGTAACACCGGTGAGACATTGCCTGCATGTGTGTGAAGTTATCTACAATGACATATTGAAATGACTGACTGTTGAAAACTCAATTTAAGAACGATGCAATGCAGTTTGTTGCAGTGTACATTATTGAGCCCCGACAAAACCTGTGCATTCTCCATTGACGATCATTTTTAGGAAGTGGTAGCGATATCTCCGCTGGCATTTTAGTCCAATAAGGTGGCCAATCCACTGAATATGGGTCAATGTCGTTGCACAGCTCTTGGGGTATCCAAGATGCAACGCCAGAATTCATTAATGCTCTATTGAGGTTCACTGTTAGGAGGTGGTAGCGATATCGTAACTTGCATTGTTGCCCATCAAGTTGGCCAATACTGTGATTATAGGTTGATGCCGTTGCACAGCCCAGTGATTATCCAAGATGCCAGGCCAAATGTCGTTGATGCTCTGTTGTTGTGGAATTTCAACGTTGGGGCAATGAGCAAGTTGCATTCTCTTTTACCTATCAAGACGGCCAATACTTCCAGTTTGGAAGAATGAGACTAATCAGCGCCTTGATTGCGAAATGTGTAAGACTAACAATTGTTGAAGCTCCATTGACACTCACCTCAAAGACATAATAACCGTCAATGGATTCTCAACAATTGTATGCAAAAGTGCATATGGTAATAATTGACAGCCAATATATCGTGCCTATGTATAACGATTTGAATCCAAAATCGTCAACGACTCTCAGTTTCAGATCCACCACTATACACGTCATCTTTGTTATGAATGATGTGGGCGCTTCATGTTTCAGCTCTTTCTGCCGGCAATTTATGGCAAATATATCATTTCACTAGTTGTTGATATTTATGGCCCGACTTCCTGACCTTGCCTCATCCAGCTCCTTCTCCTCGATTTAGATGACCTACCATATACAATCATTGCAATCTCGACCATGTGCACCCTGTCTAAGCCGAGAGTTATACAGTTGGATGCATGGAAGAACCCAGAATGATGGTCATCATTCATCCAGGTTCACATTGCGCATTTACCACTCCTTCTATCGCCTGTATTGCAGCATATACTTATATTTTGTTAGTAAATTTCATCTCTATGATACATTTTGCTTTCTAGCTTAAACGGATCAGGCAAGGCAATATCAAGTTTCATGGTGATCTAGCGACATGATTTGGACTCTACAACGTTTGCATCGACTGTACAACCCTTGCACGTGCACAGACATAGTATCATGTCGCACAATTTGGTCACCAACATTCTGAAAGAGCTGACATGTACCAATATTGGTACACAAATTTCTTTTCGAAGATATACCTTGTCAAAAATAGCTATCAGTCTGTCTATTCATCCGGCAATGCAGGAGCAGTCACCCTATGTTCATCCAAATCTGATTTCTATTTATTTGTTAGTTAGGTAGGCTATCTGAACGGGTAAAAGCTTATGGGTGCAACAGGCTTCCATTTTTCAATCGGTGCCCAATTGGGCTCCACGTTGGGCGGGAGAGATGCTCCATGTTTATGAGACAGTGATTTACCGGAACCTGGACTCGTATCACTTATTCCTGGGCGGGCAGTCCCTAGCATCATTCGCCATTTTGCGGGGATGGTAAGAAGAGTCTCCTTACACTCTCCAAATGTTGTCAGCGCAGAGGCAGCTGCAACCTTGTCAGTTTGTGGCTTGATGACAGCCGGAATTTTCAATTTGGCCGTCCGGTGCTTGATTTCTCTCTCACAAAAGTAGTCGGCCTCATCCCCCCATCCAGGTTGCATCAATTTGTCACTCCTCATCTGCTTCTGCAGAAAACCCTCCATGCATTGCTGTACCGTTCTGGAGATTGTGCCCATCACCCAACTTGGTTCATCATCTTTGCTCAGCTTGCCCAGCTGTGTATTTTCTTTCTCATCTACCTCATCTTCACCATCCTCCTCATCGTCAGAACTTGCAAGATTGCTCAGACTGTCTCCAATTACATTCAACATCTCCTTCAATCTTTTTTTGGGCTTTCTGGTTGTCAATCCCGCCTTTTCAGCATTGGTCATATTTTCCAGCTCTTGCATAATCGCTGTTTCTGCATCTTCAACTCACTTTGTTCACACAGCAGCTTCTCTATCCAGATAATCCTCAATCAATGTCTCTTGCTCTTCGTTGCTTACACGGTTTGTTTTTTGTCTTTTCTCCACGGCAACCTTCTGTTTAGATTGTAAGCTGTGCAATGCTCACAATGCTACGCCGCATCCTACTCCTAAGCCGCCCTTGCGAATGGTGTCGTCGTGCAGATCACAATGTCAATTTGCCATCTTTGCTCTCCGGCTCAGGCGAAAAGTTCCTTTTTGCAACCTTGACCGTTTTATCTTGTGTTGACTTTGTTGTTGGGCGAGATCTTGGATGTTGCAACATATGGACCACAACGAGGCAAGCTGCATCTTTTTTGTCAAGGTTGGTACGTTTGATCAACTGGAACAAAACAACATCTGGGTTTTGACCATCAGTACATTGGGAATAGTAATGCCAACCGCACAACATGACTTGATTTTTAGCCTCTGTTTCATGTATGGTCTTGGGAATAGATAGAGAAAGACATCACCAGACGTCCTTTCGATTGAGGATTGTCCTTTTTATACTTTACAAAAATCGGATTTCAGCTGACCTTCGGCACTATTTATCCCTGTAAACAAACAAACATGATCAGACCGACTTACTGCAAATTGCAGGACCATTGGAGACCCCTGCAACCTGCAGCTATATGCAGTAGGATTCTTCCTGAGTAGAATGTTCAAGTTGGCTGTCACTCATTCCATTTGACTTGAAGCTCACTATATATTCCTCAGAACTTCCCTCATCTTTTGTTATCATCTTCCGCTCCTTGTCCACAACAGCAAATCATGGCTCCACAAATGGCTCAGCAAGCTGTGAACAGATCGGAATTGAGCTGACCGACATGCACTCCTTCTAATACATCACCCTCTGGGACACTTCAACGATGCAGACACCCGGTAGTTCAACACCACGCTGCCAATGCAGCCACCGAAATGAAGACCCAGAACGCACATTTAGAAATTGTCTGTGAATCCGGAATCTGGGAGATTGAGAAGCAGCATGCTGGATGGTGTGACTAAATCCATACTGAGGTCGACAGCCATCAACATTGTATATAATGTACAGCTGGTGAACAATGAGTGCTACGTGACCAATTTGTAGCAGCCAGTAATGGGCAACGTGCATGGTCGACCAAGGCTCTTTTCCACACAGTCCACGAATTTGAACATCTTGATGCTTTCTGTTCCGCGAGTTGTGGGGGCAAATTTCGTGATAAGTGTCCCCGTGACTGGACAAAACAGGCTTCCTATCCCTTAGAGGAGGCTACCATATCATATATGGTAGAGGTAATAGCCCATTCTCATTTTTAGAAGCAGCAACCAATTTGTTCTAGGTTTGCAATATGTCTGCTACAATGGTACGGCAAGGAGGTCAGGTACAGCTAGAACAGTCTGACATGTGCCTTGCTTTGAATATGGCCAAAATGGCGAAAGAAGGGTTTTCACATGCCGCTGTGGAGGAAATGCAATACCTGATCAAGAAGTTACACGCACAATTCCCAGAAGAAAAGCAGCGTGCAGTTGAGTTCCCAGGACATGGAAACTTGAAGGCTGCAACAGAATGACGCCCAGCTATGGTTCCGGAAAATCAAACAGACAGCTGCCTTCCTTGCCAAAATGGCACATCAGAGAATCCGCAGACACGCTGGAGGCCAAAAAGGAACAGAGGCAGCTCCTCCAGAACGAGCGCCACTTCCGCCCGGAACACCACCTTCACCAGCTGGGGATCATGCAAGAGTTCAAAGCTTCCAAATCGAAGGTGTGCCATGCAGATATGTGAAAATACCTACACCACTTCCCAACGCTCGATTTTTCAATCGTGTTGCATATGCCAAGCATCACAAGCGCGATGAAGATGTTGTTCCAGATTTGCTGACTATTGCCGGAACAACCACTTGTTAGTACACTCTCTGCTGTGTTGTAATACAGCTGACATGTATTTTGCAGCTGAGCGCAGCCAATTGAGCGAACCTGCAAGCAGTGACGAACATTGGTTGAAAGAAACAGGATTTTTGAGTGTATTATTATCTACAATTAGCGGACAGTTTAACGTATATTTTAAAGGATATATGTATATGTGTATTTAAGGATCAATGTAGTGATAAACGAGAAAGTACATGACAATGATCCAATGGCTGCCAACGCACCATTATTCATATACTATGCCAAATACAATGGTTGCATATTGTGGATACACCTGTGGCAAAGTGAGCGTCAACAGAGCATCAACGATTTTGGGTCTTATAAGTCAGGTAATTAAATAGTGATTTGGTCGTTGTTATACATAATGAAAGTATTGGCTGCCTGTATTGGGCAAAGCGATAGCGACACGCTCCCTGCCCCATCTCGAAACTGAGGGTCGATGGAACATGAATTATATCGGATCTTGAATCGTGGGTAATCGAAGTGGCGCTTGATCGCAGATGTCAATATACAAGGAGTTGGGAGCCGTTATAGGCAGATAAGCAAGAGATATTCCTTCAACAGCCTCCCAGACAATAACAACTCAATCCATTGCCAAATCTGCAACTCTGTATTCATGAGCATTTTAGCATATAAAACCGGTCCAAACTTCATATATAGACAATCCAGGCAGCATCGCTCTTTGATTTATCATGATGCAAGGCCAAAAATTGTTGATGCTCCATAGACACTCAGTCTCAAGATGGGGCAGGGAGCATGTCAGTTTTTCTTTTGCTTATGAAGGTGGCCAATACTTTCAATATGTCTACCAATGACCAGATCACTCTGTAATTGGCTGACTTACAAGACCGAAAATGGTTGACGCTCCGTTGACACTAATTTTCATGATTGGGCAGCCAGAGTGTCGCTTTCTCATTTGCCTATCAAGGTGGCTAATACTTTGATAATGTATAACAACGGCCAAATCACCTGTTAATTACCTTCCTGACAAGACCTAAAATCATTGACACTCCATGAATGCTCATTTCTACGAGACAGTAGTGATGTCATTGGAAGCATTTTTGCCCATAAAGGCAGCTAATACTTTCATTATGCATCACAACAGCTAAGACTCTGATTAATTACCACACTTACAAGACCAAAAATTGTTGACGCCCTGTGGATGCTCAATTTCAGAATGGGGCAGGAAGTGTGTCGCTTTCTCTTGTGCCTATAAAGGCGGCCTATACCTAGTTTTGAATGTCTGCAACCAATCGCCAAACAGATTACCGATGAGGCAAGACCAAAAATCGTTGACGCTCTGTTGACTCTCAATTTCAGGATTGGGCAGGGAAGATTTCTCTTTGTTTTTTCATTATACAGGCAGCGAATCCATCAAAAGCACACAATGACCTACCAAAGTCAATACTTAGCAAATGACAGTAGGATATCTGAATGCGACCATGGATAGCAAAACCCAAATAGCAGATCCGGAGATTGGAACCGACCAGTCTAGCCTCACCTGGCGAAACTCGCGGGTTGATGGGTACGGGTATGGGTTTGTCCTCCCAAGCAGCTGTGGGTCAGGTTTTTGGACAGGTCTGGAACCGAATAGACGCAAATTTGCGGCCCGAACTCAGCCAACTTGCAGGTTACCGAAACCTGTCGCCAACACTACATATAGGTAGCACAACTGCAGCTTTGGCTGGCGTATCGCAGATTGTTGGGCACACCTCAGATCTGCATCCCACACTGTACGATGCTGAGACATCGTACCGGTTTTCATGGCTAAGCTGCAGCTTGCTCTGCTGGGTAGTTGCTGGCCCATGATTGATGTTCGGGCACAACTGAGATCTGCAATCGAGTGCAGATTGAGGTTCTTGGAATTATAAGAAGCCAACTTTGACAAGCTGCGACTCATTAAGAATGTATCATTCCAGCCCAGGCACACCACAACAGCAACAAATAAGCCACCAAAGTGCATGTACCCCAGTCTGCACTGCACAGTATATTGTGGTTTGCTTCATTCTAATCAAGTTTCCTTCGACTTGGAATCAGTGGATGTAGTGCACATCGATTGTCATATATCAAGTTACTTCACATTCAGGTGGAGGCGGCTCATCATGCTCAACCTCTGCTAATATATCAAGTTATGATTGATTGGTATTTGAAGGCAGCCACTATAACGCGATTAAAAGTTGGCTCTGTGTCAACTGTCTGTTGGAGGAAGGTAGCCACTGCACAACTACACCATCAATGCCCAGACCTGTCCAATTAGTAACCTCACTTAACACGATATTGACTTTGTAGTGTGTTTAAACCTAATATTACAAATCCTAAAATAGCGTTTGCAAGTTCAAGCTCTGTCAATTGAGCTGGACCTTAAGAGCGAGAATCTCAACAGACAGATTCTGCTCAGCAACTCTGCCGAATGGCTAGCAACTCCCACTCAACCATGTACCACACCTAGCAAAGAGGCCTAAGTTCTGAATGCTTTGAATGCAGACTTAACTGGATTCAGACTAAATGTATGTTTGGCCCACCGAAACCTGTACCTGAAAAGAAATTATGTGAACTGATTTCCATTAAGAGAGAATTTCCAAGGGAATGTATGATGAAAGCTAAAGTTAAGAAAGGACAGCTTCGAAAAGTGCAATTCAATGTAGGAGTGAGCCAAGTCAGCTGCCCCAGCTATTGAATCCAAGCACAACCATTTGAACTTCGGTGCACTTTAATTCCCCAGCAGTGCATGCATGCAATCATTTCTCTGCATGCAGTCAAATGACATCTCACTATGCATGCATACCATTATAGTATATGACAATTAACTCCAACAGCAATTGTATGTCAACATTGTAGTTGTGACACTCATGAGTAATGTGTGATTTAACAGTGTGCAATTTACTAGATATTAGGTACAAAATAAGAATGTAAGAGAGTTTTTATGAGCCAATTGTTAGAAATCTTGTCATTGACGAGTAGTGCTTGAATCAATAGGATTACCCCTCAATCATCCATCTTATGTTACCAGTCTTTCTCTACACCTGTATCTCTCCTGTATGTACCAAATTCTCTCCCTCTTCAATTAAGTGCAAAGCGAAGGTTATTCTGCCGATACCGCCCAGATGCACACATAAACGGGAACTTATGCATATGATATTGCCATATTGACTGCTAACATAGCTGCAGCATCCTAATACAATGGAATATTGTGAAAATCCCTCTGTCGCTCCAGTGGATATTCCACCTTTGGAGTTTCATTGTATTTTCCCTCGATCAATCGCTCACTCAGTATGGTCCGTTTCAACTCAGCCACCACTCAGAAGTTCCCGAATCTATCGTCGTTGGTGGATTCTCATCGCTGCACCAATTCTATAAAATGCGGTCGCCTCAAATGCTCACACTTTCTTACATAGTTACTATGTCTGGAGGAGTCATATGCTGGGGCATATATATTCATTCATGTTCTCAGCACTCGAGTTAGCCACCACCGAGGGTTAGTTAATGTCGCGGGGTTTCTTCAGCTCCATCTGGTTCAGGTAGGTCTGCTTCAGGTGGGTCTGGATCAGGTGTGTCTGGTTCAGGTGCATCTGGTTGGGGTGTGTCTGGTTGGGGTGTGTCTGGTTGGGGTGCATCTGGTTGGGGTGCATCTGGTTGCAGTCCGTCAGGTTGCGGTGAGTCTGGTTGCATTGTGTCTGGTTGCAGTGCATCTCATGGCGGTGAGTCTGGTGGAGGTGCGTCTGGTTGCGGTGAGTCTGGTTGAGGTGCGTCAGGTTGCAGTCAGTCTGGTTGCAGTGTGTCTGGTTGTGGTGCATCTGGTTGCAGTGTGTCTGGATGCGGTGTGTCTGGTTGCGGTGTGTCTGTTTCGGTGTGTCTGGTTGCGGTGTGTCTGGTTGTGGTGTGTCTGGTGGCTGTGTGTCTGGTTGCGGTGCGTCTGGTTGTGGTGTGTCTGGTTGCAGTGGGTGTGGTTGCGGTGTGTATGGTTGCGGTGTGTCTTGTTCAGCTGAGTCTGGTCGAGGTGCATCTGGTTCAGGTGCATCTGGTTCAGGTGGGTCAGGTTCCGGTGCGTGTAGTTCAGCTGCATCTGGTTCAGATTCATCTGGTTCAAGTGCGTCTAGTTCAGCTGCATCGGGTTCCGGTTCATCTGGTTCAAGTGCATCTGGTTCAAGTGCATCTGGATCTGTTCTATGTACATTGGCTTCAGCTAACCTCCAATGCTGGCATTCATAGAGAGTGTTGTCGATAGGAGTTGCTGACATTCGGTATTAGAAATCCATCTATCCCGGCATATGTCACAAGGAATTCATAAATCCATGCATCCCTGACACCATCCGAAATCGCAACCCCCGACTGCTTTCCTCCAAATCGATATTAACCATTGAAGTTGTCTCTCGTGAACACCTGCGCACAGTGCCTCCCCTTGCATCCACGTCGACCATGCACAACTTCTTGCACCTTTCTCCCCATTATTCTATTGGACTTAATTGTATATTTACTGCTTATACACTCCCTCCCATATTCCCCTACATTCTGTTTTCATTACTGCAAATGGAACCCATGCCCAGCCAGGTGAGAAATCACTATTCACAGAAGAATCAAGAAACACACCTTGAGAGAGCACTCGCATTCAAGATAGCAGCTGATCTCAATTTTCTATCAAATATTTCCGTTCAAATTATGTGGCTATGTGCATTGTATTACCGACGACTTGTATCCAGGATTCCATGAAGAAAGCATGATGATGATACCGATCCGTAGTTCAGTGATGAGAAAAGCCAGAACACTGGATAGTCCACCAAATCATCTGACATCAAAGAAGACGATTTGGATCACCAACAGGAGGTTCTTCATCTATGTCAGGTACACCTGGTGAAGTCATTATCAACTCCAAGGAATCCACTGACAAAGAAACAGAGCCAGGTTGATACTGTCATTGCACACCCTCTGCTTTGAAATTCCCGAAATCCAGCTCAGGCAATGGCTCCACAACTGCTCAAATGACAAAAGTCCACCATCCCCAACAAATGATCCAAGTCAGACCATTTATTAACCACCCAGGTGATGCCGTCACCCAAGTCTACTGAAGTCCATGAAGGTCCACAACCCTAGCCCAGTGGAGATGATACTGTATCCCAACGCCGGAAAGATGCTTTTAAGCTAGCAAAAAGGTTCGTGGATGGAATTATTTTCTTGAACACTCTTTGGCCAATAGTATCCGATGACAAGTACTCAATGGTTGAAGAAGCTTGGAAACCAGCAATTGATGTTCGGGATCGGCAGCACGAATTAGCAGGTGCTTCAGTAGGTACATGATCTGTTTCTCAATTGCCCAGTGGTCCATCTATCAAAATACATCTGCAAACTCAAAAAGCTGTAAGTCTTGAATTCTTTTAAACCCTCCTCTATCAGACTTACAAGATTCACTTCGCCCCAAATTATACATAGTTCAAGCTGATGTTAAGTACAATTCAAGGGAAGTTGGCAGTTGTGGTACATCGAACTATTGATTGTATGTACTGGTTGGATTTGGGCTCTGAGACTGAGCTTTGCATCTGGGTTGAGGAGCTGCTGCTTCACGATGCTTATCTCTCAATGGTCATGGATTATAAGCAATCATGGTTCACCCATATAGAAGTCGTTGATCTAACTTACCATCAATTTTTCTTCACCACCAATAGCTTGGGGTGCCAGCCTACTTCATTCCAGTATTTCCAATCTCTCGCTGTGCAAACTTTATCGCTGGCAGCCTCAGCTACTCATTGTGCATGTTCTGACTGTAGCAGTGGACAGAAGGCCTCGGTTATGTTTTCTCAAGATGAATATTGAGGCACATTTTGTCCATCCCCTGTGATCAATTTTACTCTGGAAGCCACTGCATGTATCAATCACAAATCTGTGGGCTGCTTCATACCCCCACCTGTGGCACAACTTGGCTAGGATTGGTGCTCCTCATTCCCTTTCAACAGGTGTCGGCCGCGATTGGCACTGTTCCATTTCATTTTGTAGCAATTCCTCCTTGCTCAATGCACCTCGCTGGATAAGGCACTCCTTCATCCCATCTGTCTACATTGGCACCACGCTATTTTATTTGACACTCAGTACCCCCCTGTCCAAGCTCTTCAGCCTATCATGGGAGCTCCTTGAGTTGTAGTGACACACCTCAGTCTGGATTGTTGCTCGTGTATTGATTTACTTGCTCCTTACCCCCCCCCCCAGGATTGCGACTGTCCTCCACAAGAATTGGTGCTCCGGTACGTTGTTGTGCACTCCATCTCCCCCCTTCCGGCACTCTTCAATCCCCATCAGTGCTGCCCACCATTGATTTGGTGCTCTCCTTCTTCATTCCACACTCCTTCAACACCTTCTGTGTACTCCTCTTCTCTACACAGTCCTCCCCATCTGTCACTCCGCTGTTCCTGGCAGTTGCTCCCCATTTTCAGCGAAATATATCGTATTGCCTTTCAAACCCCCATATAGATTCACAGTTCGCAAACATCTCATGACACCATTGTTAGGTATCACAGATCGAGCCAAACAGCATTGGAATTCAATTTCATCCACTGTCCGGGTATGAATAACCACTGCATACAAGCTGTGCCTCCGGAGTCTGTGCACCATTGATACATTGTGTGTTCCTCCTTTCGTCGGCCCTGATGAGATGGGAGAAGTTGTGGATGACATTGACACCATGTTTGATTGATATTATTCAATTGCTTAATCAGGTTATGGTATTGGTGTACCTGGGTTAATGTTGGAATCACTCACCTTGTCTTTGGTTCCATAATGTTGCAAGGCAAACAATCCAATCTTGAAGGAGATGATTGTTAGTATGATTCAGAAGTGATAATGAACAATAACCCATCCATCATATTTGCCATTGAGGGAAATCGATTGCTTGTGTACATCTGTACAGTGTCAGAGAATCCCTGCAGTCCTCTGAATGGATATCCTTAACAACCTAGGTATCTCTCAGAGTGTGTGTGTGAATCCTGCATTGGTTCTGCAACCCTCCCAGGTGTACCCACAGTTCTCTCTGGTACACGAATGTGTTCTCAACCTGACCACAATGGCTCCCATAGCAACTTCGTAACAGACATCAATGATCTTAGTTACCCTGAACGCCGGTCGGAATCCCCCCTTAGCGTCTGATTTGCTGATGAAATTGATCCTTCTAACTTTACACTTCACATTCTCTCAGACACTCCTGGAGGTTCCCAGTGACTATAATACATTTTGCTGATAATCACCTGTAGTATAACTTTTGCATTTCCAGGCCTGATAGGCATGGCAACTGACTTCCGACATGTACATATTTAGTAGTTCAACCACCACCCTGCAGAGGTGGCCAGGGAGCATTATAAACTGACTGTCATATGTCCTGAATGTATTTAGGGAAAAATCAAAGACTGTATAGGAATGGGGTGCTAACAAAAAGTGCTGGTTTTGTTGGAAGGGTTATCTTATGATCAGCTCCCCAAAAACTCGAAATTGTCACTGTGCAGCCCAGATGGAAATCCTTACACATAGCACCCCATATTATCCTTCAACCTTAGTACTAATGATATTCTCTAAAGTTCCAGTATTGCTATACACAAGGAATTCCATGTGCAATATACCCTTGAGTTGAGGCTCAAAGTGGGAATACCAATACACATTGCACAGCTCTCATAGAGAATAACACTAAAGCCCACTTTGTTATATATCAAAGCCGGCGAATCAATAACTCTCAGCCAGGGGTAGTGTTAGCAACGGGTCCAAATTCCCGGTTCGGTTCTGGGTCCGGTTCCAACCCGGACCCGGACCGTTGCAACGGGTTTCCACCAATAACCCGGCATTTCAAATCAACTATTTTGGCTCCAATTAAGTATCTGAGTTCTGATCGTATCGTGCCATGATCAGTACGTAGATTGTGTAGTTTTAGCCCCTCTTTCCCCTCCCGCTCTCAGATTTGCGATCCGACCAGTATTCGTTGAGTCGCTATCGAAAACCCGCACTTTTCGGCCGAAATATCACCTTATTTCACAGCGATTCGACGAATATTGGCCGAATCGCAAATCTGACAGCGGGACGTGAAAGAGGGGCTGAAACTGCACAATTTACGTACTGATCATGTCACAATACGATCAGAACTCAGATACTTAATTGGAGGCAAAGTTGCAGGAACCGTAATATGGAACCGCGGTCCGGTTCCAACCTGTGCCCGAACCAGCTGGGTACCCCTGGTTTCCGGGTAACAACCCGAACTGGACCATCCGGTCCGGTTCCAAACCCGGACCGCAGCCGGGTAACCCGGAACTGTTGCTAACACTAGCCAGAGGTAGAGAGAGTCATAGGCAATTTTCAGCATACATTTCAAAGGGAGAGTTGCTGGGATGGTGGCTATTCCAGCGTGACATCTCAGCCAAAAATATCAAATCTCCTCCCAAACATTGCGAAACATATTTGTCATGCAAGTACCTGTGGTTGTTCAAAAATGAAAGATATGATTTTGAGGAATGTAATCTCATGTAACATAAAATAGTAAGTAGTGCAACATAGACATGGGGTGAATTGCCAGTTCAGAGAGTGAATGTTGGTAGGGTGGTAAGACCAACAAAATCACATTATGTATTATTTTCATTTCACATTCGCAGAAAGAATTGTTTGCTACTGACACTCTCTTGATAAATCTTGAAATCTCAGATAACAGAATTTGAATATGATGCAATGTGCTAGCTCAGGTAGCTGATATACACTGTGAACTGCTATAATCTAGAGAATGGTATACATGTTCCTTACTGTTACCAAGCTGTCTTTTGAATATATCTGTATTTATATTGTATTTATCAGATTGGGATAGTAATATATTGTATATCCTATACATCCTTTAATGTAAACTAACTATAAATATTGGAATCTATCCAATCTCAGCTGAAATATCAAATTGTAACTTGCATATGAATATCAAAGATACCTGCAGATAGAAAAATATTCCAGTATATTAGGCTTTTAATATAGTAAAATTTGCAAAACTGATCAATATTGTTTCATTATATAATAAGACAATCAGGACAAGAAAATACTTTACCTTTGGGGATTTTGATTTGAAAACTGTTGCAATAAATTTCAAATTGACTGGAAATTGCAATAATTAAAACATATGTAATTTCAACTGGAAGTATACTATACTAATATTGTTAGCCTGATATATGCAATATTCTGGTATGAATACTGCAACCAAAAAATCGAAAATGTATTTAATAGTATATATATAAGGTTCAGAATAGCATAAAGTATCCTTCAATATAATATGAACAAATAAAATCACAAACTACTGTTTAGTATTGAATATGATATGATATGAAATAATATGAAACTTGTATAAATGATAATAATCTTTCAATACAAAGATTACTTCAAATTCATAATGAATATATTAAACCTGTTGCTTTGTAATTTAGCCAGAAATGTACATTCTTATAAGATAAATATTTGGCCTCTAGATCAGGGTAAATTGGAAATGAGTTAAACAGAATGTAGAATTGTATCAACTTTAAGTAGCTATTCAACTTATACAAATGTTTTTCTTATGAATACGGGATTAGGATTATAGTAATGTCCACATGGAATATTCCAATGATGATGGAATATATGTTATGTTTATTTATTGCTTAATGTAATACTGAATAGTGATTACCTATAACTATTAATCCATAGTCTATATTCATATTGATTTGTTCTTTCAAATGTATACTATTCCACAAATAATGTTTCATGCTACCATTAGAATTATATAATGTATCTAAGGCAGCCTTTTTGCCACCATAAGCTTTGCAATGTAATGATATAGAATATTCAGACAAGAATCAATGAATACTCAAAACATTTCTGTAAAAAGTGTTTAGTGATGAGCGGGTTTCTGAATTGGTGGATGATGTATGATACAAATTGCCAGTCTTGATGAGCTAGTTAAAGCAGTGTATGGAGAATGCTGCATATCAAAGTGTAAATCAATTTATTATTAATACTGCTTGGTATAAAATACTGGTCAACTGCGAGGTTATTATATTAGACTAATATAAATTATAGATAGTGCTATTATCTCTATACTGAACGCAGCAGAGTTGTTACCAAATACTCCAAATAGATTTGCCTGTTGACTAAGCTTCAACATATTCAAAAGCAAAGAATATAATAATTGATGTCAAAGTATATTAATTTATCCAAAAAAGCCAATTGGTTCAGTATATTGACTAATTAATACTGTAAATTAAGAATCAAGAAGGTGTCAATGCATTGTAGGTAAGATCTTCATTAACAAGAGAATTTGTATATTTGCCTACAGTGTATTGCTAAGACTGCCATCTGTTCCAAGACAATCGATGGAGGTCATTGTCATAGACTGTAAATCAATGGAAGCATAAATATACAGTCAAAATATATTACAAATGGGATATTGATCAACATGGGTGGTATTCAATCGGCCAGTAGCAAATTACTTATATTTCTATACTTTATTGTAAACCCATTTCAACACATTTGCAGTGTAGCAAATATTAGTATATATTTATTAATAGTATATGCATGATATATGTATCTGTTGTTAACCCGGAGGTTACTGCATCAGTCTATAGTGTCAATGTGCTCTTGTGAGTCTTCCATTCTGGTCTACTCAGCTCAAAATATTTAGACTTCAAATACCAGTAGAATGGAGAATATTCTGGAAGATCAGTGAACATCCAACTGACAATATTGACAATTTGACCAGGATTCCTGAATAACCGCTGTTATATCTGGATTGTACTGATGACATAGTCAGAACTGTTGAATGCTGCATTGGATTATTGAAATGCTTCTGAATGTGTTGTGACGAACCTGTCGAGACGATTGATTTGATTGAGTCTAAGTCTAAGATGACACGTAGCCTATATAGTAGCTGCCAGCCCTAACCCACAGCCACGTGATGACGTACTCTACAAAGATTCGGTCTAACAGAATGCACCAGCAGATGTGATGTTGAATTGTAGATAGTACACGGTGTGAGTTAGACAATAGTCGAAATTCAAAGTGGCTGAGACCTCTTTGTTGATTGGCAGGGGACCTTCAACTCGATACTCTATTGATCCAGCAGTTGTTTATGGAGTCTGAGGTCCAATATCAGCAAGCTATTTTGTTGATATCATTTAGCTGTATCACATGATTGGAATTTAAATTCAATCAAGATCAGCTATATGATTCTGAGTCCTGTATTCTTTGTCTCAGTTGATTAATAGATATATGTACAGTTAATCTCCCTACAGACCGCATGAAAGTACAATCAAAGTACCACATTGGAAATGCAATTATGTGAGCTTAGAGATACACTCGAAGGCTATAAATGAGTAGATATAGAGATATACTTTGATACTGTGATCTACTAAGTTTAGAGATTCACATGGAGAAAGTCTTTCATACTAACTGGGAGGCCATTATCCTATAAACTTGTGAGTTACATTTGGAGGATGTAATCAAGCAAGTTTGAAATGGCTTATGAAGACTAATATTGAGTGAGATTGGGATCACATGGGGAGGTTATAATTTTTGCTGTCTTGGAGGAAGTGATAAAGTGAGTTTTGAATTGTTTTTGGAGGCCAAGATTTGTATGATGTTGGAGATGGTAATGAAGTCAAATTGAGATATCCCCTGGGAGGTATCATTTGAGATAATTTGGACATGTACTTGAAGACAATCAATTTGGCTAACTTAGTGATAGTAATCAATTAAACTAGAGAGATAGAATTAGAGATATTGATATTGCAAACTTGGAGGCTTTAATACTCAAGTCTATTAATAAATGAACATACAATCTATTTCACTGCAGATGTTACTCAAGCACAATCAAAGGAGTACTTGCAAAATGCAATTCAAGTAAAGTAGAGATCAATTTGAAGTGAATAACAGTTGGAAGCACAATATTATATGTGTATCGACTTAGTAATGAAATTCTAAGTATTATTCAGGTCAAATTGAATGTGAGCAGAGACCTAGCATTTATGAACCATGTTGATTAGGATGCATTCAATCAGCTGATGGTCGATTGAGAGTACCATATGTAGGGAGCTGAAACTTACATGTTCATTGACTTCCAACCGTGTGAATGTGACAACTGCTAACATCACCTATGTGCATTTGAAGTGCCAAATGTGATCGATCAGGTGGTAGTAAATCTGCCCATTGTTGATGATTTGCTGCTCAATCTGAAGGGAATTGATTGACAATCAGATGCCATGGATGCAGCAATGCCAGTCACCTGTCCACTCACCATTATGGAAATGTAATAATTGTTAATGTTACAATTGTGCAGTTGAAGCACTTGAGGTAATGGATGACAAAGTAGTCTATCTGGATGAACTTGATGATATGGTAGTATTTCGAAAGTTGGTTAATTGAGGTGAAGATCTGATTGAAGCCAAAACCTATATAATTAGTTCACTTCTAATCCTGGGAATGCTGACAGTTGAGTACGAGAAGGTTTTGAAGATTAGGGACATGTGATCGAAGACACTGCTGTGAGTGGGAGACTATCAAACTCGGTCTAGTACTGTGAGTTGGGCTAGCTTTTAATCCTGGTATATTAGTGTACAGAGGAATAACATAATTTCACATTTTCAATCAATTAGAGAGTAGTAAATTTGTAAGTGGGAAATGCATCACAGATTCCAAAAGTGTTTGAAAACATTATTGTGACGAACTGCAACCTAGAGCATGGTGTATTTGGTAGGGAATATACCATATCCAAGTTCGCAGATGGAACTACAACACACCATATCCCCTAGTGAAATTCCAAGTTTCAAATACTATTAGCGTTGATTCTAAATCTGATCAGGTGGATAGTCCTCTGAATATTTCACATCTCCCCATATTGTTTCATATCATCCCTGTCATCCATTCTTAATCTGACTCTTTCTAACCACAACTCTACAACTACCCAAGAATTGAATATTAGGATATTCATCCCTACCTATTTATACCGAGATTATCAGTCAGGACCAAGCATGGTATACACCACCCACTGACTGTCTCACATATCCATTTTGACCAATCTTATTCTGATGAGTTGATATCAACCTTGGAATATACGCTCCGTTCCATATATTCCTGTCTACAGAATGACCATGTCCAGCTAACTTTCCAGATGTTTCAAGGAAAATTCAACTAATGAATGGAATTTTAGCTACTTTTGCATCTGTATTGCATTGGATTGTGGCCAAATCAACCACCTCCAGTGAGTACTCCTGGAACTCCAAGGTAAAGTTTACCAAAAGCTTATTTCCATCAATACAAGTCAACTTTAGAACAGAGACTCAGTTACCATGGCATCTTCAATCCAGTCAACTACTTTCAGATTGACAACCTTGATCTTAGGCACCTCTCGATCAATGTACTTTCGAACACAACCATTCACATTCACCCCCTGCAGATCACCCACCAACAGATCAACCACCTTCCAATCGACTACCTTTAAACTCACCACCTTCTAATCAGACACTTGCAGATTGATCTCCTCCAGATTAATCGCCTTCTGATCAACCCTATCCAGATCAACAACCTCCAGATCCACCATGTTCAAATCCATCACCTTCAAATTTCATTCCTTTAAATTCATACCCTCCAAATCAACAATGTTCAAATCAACTGCCTTCAGCACTTCAGGTATCTGATTGTAATGTCAACTTTTATTAAATTTCCATAATTGCAAGTAAACAAATAAATAATATCTCAACCGGTATTGCACCTTACTCACTATCAACCTCCGCTCCACCAATGGCATCTGACTTAAGCATCTGATGATAGACAATGTTTAACAACAGCTCCAATTTCACTTGATTACCACCTTTAAGTATGCCTCCAGGTTCACTCATTTATAGCCTCCATTGCCATCACTGACCTAAGCTAATCATGACCTCTGAGGTATGTATCTACAATGACTATATTATATCCTCTATGTGCATCTATATGTTGATATGTGAATAGCTTCCAAGTGTATTTGTAAGGTGGCTTCATCATGTCTATTAAGTATATCCCTCAACTCACTTGATTACAGCTTCCAAATCTATCAGTTGGTTGACATGAGACTGGCATCCGCAGTATATCCCTAGGTTCACTGATTCGAAATCAGCCAGTCTATCACCTGGCTGATAGGATGGTGACATCCTAGTTTAACTGCAAGTTCACACGGTAATGGCTTTGCCAGTACAGCTCAAGGTTAACCAATTCACATTTTTCAACTGTGTGTTTTTGTTGACCCAAAACTGGCCTCCAAGTCAATTTCTAATTCTCTCAATCAAGGCTTGTATGTGCATCTTTATGTTCACCCAATTATGCACACCAAGTGGATCTCTAAATTTACTTATTTGCTAACTGGAAGATCCTATCTGATTAAATTCAAGTATCACCTACCAGCCAGTCCAGATATACTCAGAATAGATCAATAACAATGGAGACATATGGATATATATATCTTTCGGTTCATCATGGAGTATAACACCTCACTACACACTGATTATATTAGTTCTAAGATCTTCCAATAATAAGTAATAACTGCATTGTCTATTTGCACCAGCAGCATTTCAATACAATATGTTTGCATTCCAGACTGCTTTACAGCACATTGATGTGCTCCACAGGTTGTCATCTGCATTTCCAAATACTCCCTAGATGGTTGCCAGTCCTCCTATATTTTCACTGATTTACCACCACAACTTCTAGATGCATCTAAAGGCCACTCACTGCATGACTAATCAACAGTGCACTTTAAACATTTTATGATTTAAGTGTGGCAACCCCCACACACTCCCAATGTCTACAGTCACTGACAACATAGGGCCAAATATCAATATACTCTTCAGTGTACTGCTTTTTTATTGGAGGATAATTATTGATTATAGGGCTATTAAGGAAAGCTGTCTGCTAAATCTAGTATAACAGTAGGTATGAGTTGAATCAGGATATAAACTGCATATCAGAGTAGATTCAGAACTGCTCAGATTTATTCGCCTCCACCTTGTATGAGTTGTTGACATTACCATTAACTGGTATGCTATGCCGTTTCTGCTAATCTCCATGTAGACATGTGGAGTTTGCTGTACCTGCAACATTACTCTTGTTGTCTGGATGCTTTTTCACTTTTGGGACTAGTGAGTTCTTGCCATTGGGTGGGTGGATTGTAGATATCATGGTGACAGGAAAACTGTCCATTTATAGCAAAGGTGAAACCTCATTATTAACAGTTCCACTTTCAATTGATGGGGCAATATCCCATTTTTTACACTGTTTAACTAGATGGACAACTCATTGAAATGTTGCCTGTATGTATTACAACTTTGTATATGCATTCGAAGGAGCCAAGCCAGTAGATGGTCCATTGATTTTCAGTTGGCCCAGAATAATAAATGGACCGAATTCAGTGTTCCCAGTATGAATATCTCAACACACCATAAACCCACTTCCCAGCTATGTGTTCTGTACAAAATCTGATTGTGCATGAACTAAATTTTCTCCCAGTGTATTTGATTATGGTTGCAACATGCAGATTCACCTCTTGTCAGCCATATAGAAAATCTTCCATACTGATCATGTTAGTGTGTTTCACACTACAGTCATAGGAAGAGATCTGCATGCGAATTAAATGCTTTATTGATTCACCTCAACATTTCTGCCAGCTACTCAGCACTGTGGATGGCAGATCTGCAGCTACTCCAAGCACAGGTTCATGTTTCAATACCAATATTGAAACTGTTCAAGAGTCTCTATTTGGGAATTTTATGAAGTACTATGTCACAAGCAGTGGATTTCCTAAATGTCACTCTTGATAAGGTAGACCTTTGGTTATAATCCATCCATTGGAAGTTTAACTCCATTTCTGATTTATTACTACTTTGGTGAAACTCCAATCAGTCACATATGACATTGAATTTCCAGCCATAGTCCAAGCTCCAATGCAGTGACTGGCAATCAGAAATAATGCCATTTCTTCTGCAGCCAAATAAGCCACCATGGGGTATGACATTGATTGTCACTATATACAACCCCATGAGGCAGTGAATAAAGGAAAAATTGTTGTTTTGAATCGATATATTTATATTGATCTCAAAGAACATCATGGGGAATCAGATTCATGATTTGTTTCAAGGGACAATTGGTGGCACATTGTTGCATGTAGAAAGCTAAAACACATCTGGCAAATTGTAAATTGATTTTTTAAGTATTTCTTATACTGTTTGGCTAAGTGGCAAGGTATAATCAACCTAGCTGGGTCAAATTGTATTCTATCTGAGAAGTTATAATTATTGCTAAGGTTGAGTACTACTGGTAGAAATTCAGTAGCATGAAAAGTCATATCAAGGATAATGTCAGATTTGTACTACACCACTGTAGGTGGTTGTGGTTGTCTGGAGCCAGTATGGTTTAGACAAGAGTGGATCAGCAACATGTAACATGGTTCAAAAGCCCCTGCCAAATGTCTCCGATATACTGGTCGACCACCCGAATGCTCCTAAGTGATGGCAGATGCATACAGACCCCCTAGGAACTGAGCCAAGAGCTCTCAAATGCAGCAACAGCATTCTCATGTGTTTCAAACAGGATAACCTGGGATAAAGGTGCATTCAAAATCCAGCGGAATTTGACTTATAGAATACTCAAATTTTAGATCCACCGAGAGCTCTGCACAGGATGGGGGACGATTTTGGGAGCAGCAGTGATGTTGGCACATAACTGTGGGAGGCTTTAAACTTGGTGCTGTATTCTCACAGCAGTGGATCCTAGGGTCCCAGATCCTGTAACCACAAGCCATTTCATCAAGTATATTTGTCTTTGTTAGTCATTTGAGTCTTACTATCACAAGCTGATTCACTTGATCATAATATAGCATGTACTGTTTGTGCAAGTCAATGGATATATATTCATAATGTCAATCTGGCTGAAGACAGCACTCAAGCCAAATTGGAGAAGCACCTGGAGATAGCAATGAAGTGAACATTCAGATGCTATATATCTGAGGCATTGGGTAAACCTAGAGACCACAATAGAGTGAATGGAGAGATATACTTGGAGGCAGTGATTGTACAAATGTAGATACAGTAACGAACAGGACTTGGACATTCACTTGATGAATGTAATCCAGAAACATGGAAGATGCACTTCAAGGCCATAATCGAGTCAACTCTCAGATTGATTTGGAGACTCTATTCCAAATATCACAGAGATGAATCTGGGGGTCACGACAGAGTAAACATCAACACGCGACAGGGAGGCTGTGACCAAGTGAGGTTCAAGATGCACTTTGAGGTGAAGATTGAGGTAACTCATAGGTGAACATGTTGGCAATGATGAAGCATGTTGGCAGATACAGATGCAGAGTTGCAGATAGAGGCAATGATCAAGTGAACGTTGAAGCTATGATTGTGTCAATTGAGAGATGCACTTCCTGGTCATGGGCAAGTGTGATTGAAGATACATTTGGGGTCCAGCATGGACCAAATTTGAGCATATTCAGGGAGGTAGTTAATTTGCAGACAGTAGATTGACAGGGATGCATAATAGAATCTGAGACTCTGTTCATTGCATAACTCGTAAATTTGGGTATCTGGAAGCTAGCATCAACCAAGATGTGCTGAATAATGAGATGAAACTGATCAGAGACTGGATGGGAGTTTGAGACAGTCAGTGGTGCATTACGGCTGTACTGGATATTCACGTGTGATTATTGCATGGAGAGATACAGTGGGATCACTCAACATAGGATTGTAAGTTGAATGTAGAGTTATCAAAGAGCAAGAGCAAAATGAAGGAGATGTGGGAAAAAAATATGAGAAACTGGGACTTAAGAGAATTGTATATGCAAGGGAACTTATAATTCACAATTTGGCAGGCATAACTCCTGATTTGGCAGCAATGAACACCAATGCGCTGCATACAATACCCAATCAGGCAAGTCATTCCCCTGATTTCCCACATCCCCTCACATCCTTCGAGATCATTCGCATCTTTATCCTCATTACTCAGTTTTGTTCATAACTCTTATGTCGTCACAGTGTAAAATGTTATCTCATCTCTGCCCCTCTTCCTTTCTTATCATCATAATTCCATCCTGAGTAGAGTCTTTTGCTAAGATTATCTGTCTGTTATCACCTCTATCTGTATTCTTATGATTGCTCATGAATTCCTGAATATACCTTCAGTGCCTGGCATGCCTCCTTGTTGAGTGACTGCTGCTAGGCACCTCTCCATGAACACTCAATTGTAAACTCAACTCATCATATTCTCTAAGTTGCCGGATAACTACGCAATTAATTGAGTCTCAGTACCCGTCATACCTCTCTTCCAATTGTCTGCCTCCTAATCCACCTCCCCCAAGCGTTCCTCAAAATTTCCAGTCTCATCACCTTGATATGCATCTCAAAATCTCTATTTCAAAGCCTCAACTCATATCTGCATGTTTACTAGTCCATACCCTCCAAGCACACCTCCAAACTTGGTCAATCGCCACCTCCATGTGCCACTATAAGTTGCACAATAATGGCCACCAAGTGCAACTCTGAGTTTACTTGATCTTAACATCCAAGTACATCTGTAAGTTCACACAATGACATTGGCCAAGTGCATCTGTATGTTTATGATCTGATGCCAACAGATTACACCTACATATCTGGCTAATTATGGCCTCACTCTATATTGCTTTATTCAATTGATCACCATCATTATATGCTCCTCTGGATGCTCTCAAGTCCTATGTACAGCCAGTCCGGATAGATCATTTATAGATTCATTGCTACATCGACACATAGTCATATCATTATATCAATGACCATACAATCTGAACATATGAAAATTGAACTGGATTGCTGATGAGTAGCAACTACAATGCCCAGGTGCACCAGCAGTATTCCCACAGAATATGTGGGAGTTCCCAGAAAACTCTGTGGCAATACATAATCGTCCAAATCTTGGTAACAGAGTTTTAAGATATTCACCAGGTAGTCACCAAACCCAAAATATCCTCGCAGATTCATCGTCGAGCTCCCAGATGCATCAGATGGCCACTGCCCCAGTCCTGGCAACACAAATAATATCAGAAAGCGCTTCCAGGTACATCGATCGGCCACTATATCAGTCCAGGTCATTCAGAGATTTCATCATGCTGGCTTTCCAGGCTGATAACTCCGTCAGACTCCCACATACTCCGAAGGACCAATATACATTTATTGATGTTAATATCTAGGAGACAGTGATTGGTAGTTTGTTATTTTGGTGTGTTGGTGCAGATTGTGAACATGAGAGTATAAATTGTGGGGTAGGTAGTTGATATCCAGATTCCAAGATGACCTGGCATTCTGGCTGATGGAAGTTGTGGTATGTGTCATGGGAAGTGGGTTACAAGTAGTTGCTCCGCTGGAGATGGTATATAAACAATCTCCGAAGTACTGCTATTCATATGCAATTCTACACCCTTGAATTTGACACTCTGCCACAAGTTATCATAACTAGATGATTCAAATGGTTGTCTTTCAATCTCTAGTACAAGTGCAAATAGTTCAAATTGGAGGCTGTGCAGCGTTGAGTCACGAGAAGCGGAGTAGGTAAATATAGACCGTCTTCTGGGCCAACTTGTGGCAAACGGATATTAGTACTCAAGAAAATACTATTGTCATTCTGTATTCTGTAAATAAAATAAAATTGTCAAGTTGGTATATGTTTAATCATCTCATGGACTCTCTTAGGCTTCTACATATGGCCTAACCAAGACTAGTGCAATTTACAAGCTATTGGCAGGTAACACCTATCACATACTCAACTATACATGTCATATAGTACTGAAATATTTCACAGTCAATATTCACAATGGCTATAGATTTGAACTTGGTTTAAGTTTTTTATATCCAATTTTATCTTCAAAACCTGAATTGTAATATGCAACTGAAAAATACAAAGTTGATAAACAGACTATAAACTTTAGAAAATATATTAACAAAATAGTACAATATAGAAGACCAGGAAAATTATAGAGTTACTTGATAATATTTGAATACCATACAATCAGAGAACATATAAATACAATTAGTATAGTTTTCTCCCAGACAATTACTGGTGTTGAAACTGTAAAAGTACTCAATAGGAAATGAAGTTGCCAATGATAGTATAAATTCAGTTTATTATACTTTGATCTTGTTTAAATTAAATTCCGCAATCAACTCTGAAGTGTTCACAACTGACTCAACTGATTCAAGAGGAAAAAGACATTAAAACAAATCAACCAGTAAATGGTACCAGTACTATAGGTAATTTTTACTGTATTGATACATCGAAAACTGTTAAGGTATTACTGTTCATTTATCGCTGATAGTATAATGCAGTGTATTGTCATATATTCCTGGACAGAAATTTTTTCATTTGCCACTCGGTCAAATGCATTCCATTTAAAGATTACCCTAAGTGTGCATTTACACCACAGTCTGTTATTTGAGAGTACTTTCTTTTGCTAGACTATATATGTCCAACCAAGCTAGATTATTATACAGAAAACTTGAAGCTGTAATAATCGTATTATTTATTCTGCAGGGAGATTTCAATACCAGCAATGCCAAACTTCATAGTTATACTACTACTCAGATTATACAGGACACAAATTCTGTAATTTGTCACTTAATTGTAAACATTGAAGAAAACGGTAGAACTTAATTTTACTAGCAGATAATTGCAAGAAAGCTACCACTTACAAAGAACTGCAGGTGAATTATACAAAATAACATGTGCAAAATCAGGTCACTTACAGAATCAATACAGCATTAGAATATAGTCGAAACAATTGGCTTCCCAGTACTTTCACAACGATTTATTATCTAGTTATGGGAAGAATTTATATTCACTACTGGAGGATTGACATTGAGTTCAACATGTACCCAACCGAAATGATGTGATTTTGAATATTCCAATCAAGAGTCATTGTGATAACGGAGGTAAGGAATACCTTAGTCAGCTACATACTGATATTTCAACCTGTGTACACATGGCCAGTTATAACAATATCAATACTTGTAATGAATATTTATCACCCAGGATACATATGGGGAATTAATAATTCTCAATAAGACCTACAACAAACAACATATGATCATCAGCCACAGTATTGCTATTACAGAGACATCGTAATTAAGAAGAAGTAGTAGACAATAGTGGAATATATCCTTTTCATACTTCTGTATGTAGTTTGAATACAATTGAAGTAGAAAAGAAACACAAAATATAACTGGTCATGATAAAGAAAATTATGACCAAATTATATAATGATTGATGCAGTAATAGTGCATATATCTTATCTCATGAATATAAGATGCAGTTAGATTGCAGTGAGTACATACAATGTTTCAAAACAGTATAATTATAAATACTCTGAGAGCAATAGGCAGGGTGGGATGCAGGTGATAATGGAAACAGGAATGTCACTGAATGTATTAACTGTACTGCAAAGTGCATATTGAAGAACAAGACAAGAAGGTTGAAGTTATTTTCCAAATTCATCTTTTGATTTGCTATACAACACAATGAGTAAAGAGAGATGATATGCAAATCTGCCAATGCCAAATAACCTCTCTTGATATAAAGTTCATCTGCCATCCACAAATCATTTTCCATGCTCCTATGTACTATCTCAATTCTTGTTCACATTCTGATACACCGCCAAGAACTCAGTCATCTACACTTCTATGCCATATTGTCTGAAGTCACACCATCTTAAACAACATCCATATCCTACTTAATGACATTACCACCACCACAACTCCGCATTCACATCTGATCAATGCATCCCTCAACCTCACCCATGTCTCGTAACTTCTGCCACCACTTATCCTTCGATGCTACCCTGTTACTCATAACCTTGCACAGTGGCAATTAGCGGTTTCAATTGCTACATCACATAATAACACTCAGTCACTCTACTTGGAAGTCTATATTAGGCAGCAGTGCATTAGATTCATCATTATTGAATGAATTTATCACAGACATTCGCAGTACTCACTACATAACACATGTCATATTCTCTAGATTTAGACAATATGGTACAAATAATGGCTGCATTTATAGTTGAACCAATAAGTCCAGAGAACCTCCATATTGTTAATTTTGTAAAATGTAGATGAAACTGTATACAAGACACTAATTTATTATTTGGTGATTTTTACTCATAGTCTTTACCGATCTGGTTTACCTGTTCTTACCCATAACCGGATAAGTGTATAGCTATATTCAATGAAGCGAAATTACATTCAAAATGCCATTATTAGAGCCAAGGTAGAAAATTAGTCCCACAGTCAAAATGAAGAAGTCTCATACATATAGTGCAACAATATTTGGTGCTACGAGTAAATGTTAATTATTTGTTCAAATATAGATACAGATTTTGCAGTTGAAAATCAATTTGATTGTAATATTAACAGATAGAATTGTTTGACCAATGAATACAGTATTAATATAACTTCTACAGCATTTTTAGAATAATTCTCTCCGTAAACTGGAATTTCAGTTGCAAATACATCTCACTATATGTATAATATCTGACACTGGTATTCCAAAATTGATTCTCCTTTGACTAGGAATAAATTACCTGCTATGTACAAATCTAAATACTTGAATAAAATACACTGCCTTGGTTTGGAGAAAATTTCTCTCTGGTATTGGGATATATCTAAAATTAAGTTGAGCCAGCTGGTTAGAATATACTAAAGGTTTAAATGTAAACAATATATATATGACCTTGTAATCAGTGTAGTTGATTTTATATTAGTTATATATATACACTAACATTGTAATAATACTGGGATAATGAACAGCAGACTCCGGTTTCCCAAATAACTGACAATTCAAGCCAAAGTTGTATTTTGGACAATCTATTTGTTGAAGCTGAAATGTTAACAATATCTACTGCACAGGCTATGCGGAAGTAATCATACAGGTATGTATAGTCAATATCTTCAGATAATCTTGAATAGTTTCGATTGGATCATTCATTGAGCCTCACTGGTGAGATTGAATACTATTTATTAGCCAAATTTGAAGTTTTGATGTTTGTAGCAGCTGCCGAACTCCATTGTGCTTGTGTGGATGATTTGAATTTGTCTACCTGGTAATTGTTGTTGGGAGTAATACCAGATTTATTTGTTATCGAGATTGTCTGTACATGCGACAGTTAGTATCAATTGTGTTCAACTAAAGTGATATTTCTAGAGTCAATAAGTGGTAAGAATGAATGATAGTGTCAAGAAGTATTGTAAGATCATTATACTGTATTTCAAATCAATTTTCCTAACAGCTAATGGCATGGATAAATGAAGTTGATCATCTGTAGTCTACTCAATCTTAGCATGATGTAGTGGTGTATAAATACCAAGCACAACTATCAGTAGAGATAACTGGAAAAGCAGTCCAACTATTCATAAAGTGGATAACATATGATTTGATTGATATCTCTGTCAGTAATAGTTAGATTACCGTTAGCTGTACACTAACTGCTATACCTCTAGATTTATTAATATTGATTGCATACAATGTACATTTACTGTCTCCTTCCTTGATTTGCAATGCAATTTCGGTCTGCTCAAATCAGTGGTACAGTGAAACATTCAACACTACATCATTGTGATGTTGCAATTTACATCTTACTATATAATAGAAAGAACCACTAAACATGTATTGCTATTACCAAAATTCAAGTCCACAAAGAATGCAGTATAGTAATCAATACATACACAATCTTAGTCAACAATATTTCAACATTTTCTGCAATTCAAGGCTAGAATAGCATACACAACAGCACCATATAGAACGGTCCAAAACTTATAAACAAACTGGCTTAACTGTTAGGTGTCTTGAGATACATTTTAGCTCTGATGGAGCAGATAAAAGTGATTTGAATTACTCTCTACGCATTTCCATCAGAGATTGAAAGTGTATGTAGATGTAACGGTGAATTCAGAATACGACAAAATTTGTCACATAGAAAAGACAAATTTCGCATAACCTGAGAGGTCTGCACTGGCTTTCAGAACGGTCAAATCTTGTTACTACATCTTCTTGCTGTTGGTCCACCATTTCAATAATGTTTACTCAGCCACCTACTTCTTACTGGGATATTGGTATTTAACAATGACCGTAGAATTCGCTACATCTTGATAGGAATTATATCTGTGATATAATTCTGAATATAGATGTTAACACAATGCATTTCATGAACTGAGCCTACTTGAGACCAATATAGCAGATGTCCTGCGTATATATTACCGACAAGATACAGATACACCATGAGGTAGTGTTACCACAAGTGTTAGCAATGGGTCCGGGTAACCTGCCAGCAGTCTGGGTTCGGAACAGAACACGGTTTGGTTTGGTTCCAGACCTGACCAGAACCACGACCCGCTTCTCGTTGGTGGTCTAGACCTGGCCTCGTACCTTTGAATCCGCGCGGTCTGCTAGGGTTGGATAGACCCGTTGGGTTCAATCTCCGGTTCTTCATTTCGGGTTGTTCAAATTATGGTCGCATTCAGATATCCTACTGTTAATCATAAAATATCAATGATGGTACATCATTGTTCTTTTTGGATGTACTGGCTTCCTTTATAATTCAAAAATGGAGAGACACACTCCCTGCCCCATCCTGGAAATGAGTGTCAACGGAGTGTCAATGATTTTTGGTCTTGCATCATGGGTAATCTGAGTGGCAATTGGTTGCAGAAAGTCATTACTGAGATATTGGCGTCCTTTATAGGCAGATGAAGAAGCGACACGCTCCCTGCCCCATCATGAAAATGAGCGTCAACTGAGCGTGAACCATTTATGGTCTGGCATGATTGCAGACCTCTATTAAGGAACAATTATCAGCCTCTCTAGGCAGATAAGCAAGCGACGTTCCCGCCACAGCCTCCTGGACAGTAACAACATAATTCATGTACAATTATGCAACTGAGAGTTCATGACCGTTGAAGCCACCGAACACAGTCAAGACATTGTATATCGACAATGACAGATGCATCGCACTTTGATTACCCATGATGAAAGGCCACAAATCATCAACACTGCGTTGACGGCCATCTTCATGATAGGGCAAGGAGCGTGTCGCTACCTGGTCTCCCTCTAATGGCGGCCAATACTTTGATTATATGTAGTAACGTCCAAATCACTTTGGGATCACCTGCCTTACAATCTCAAATATTGTTAACTCTTGGTGGACTCTCATTTTCAGAATGGGGCAGCGAGCGTGTGGCTCTCTCTTTTGCCTATAAAGCCAGCCAATACCGCATGTATGAATGGCTGTGACCTATCGCCACGCATATTACCAATGGTGCAAGACCACAAATTGTTGACACTCCATTGCTGCTCATTTTGCCAGGGGCCTAACCACAATATGTGATTATTTAATATGGCCGAATATATCATTACTGCTGTTTCGGCAGCCTTTGTTCAGTCTTCATGTACTTTCTCCTTCATCACTACATTGTGCTTTAATAATACATATAAATAGATCCATTAAAATATACTTTCAGAGTGTCTGCTAATTGTAGATAATACTACACTCAAAAATCCCGTTCCATTCCATCAATCCTCATCTTCACTTTCAGGTTTGCTCAATAGGCTGCTGTCATCTGCAAACTGGATGTCAGCCACATTACCACGCAGCAGATAGTGTACTAACTAGTGGATGTTCCTTCATCAGTCAGCAAATCTGGATTAAAATCTTTATCGCACTTGCGATCCTTGGCATATGCATCAAGATTGAAATATTGGGCGCTGGGAAGAGGAGTATGTATATACACATATCTGGGTGGCACACCTTCGATTTCGGATATGTGAGCTCCATCATTGTTGGCGAGTGGCACTGGTGGCATTCCGGGACGATGTGGTGTCGGTTCTGGTGTCGGCTGTCTGAGTCACTCTGGTGGAGGTGCACCAGTGCCTTTGCGCCTCCAGCGTCTCTGGGGATTCTGTGCTGTGCCATTTTGGCAAGGAAGACAGCTGTCCATTTGATTTTCCCGAAGCATAGCCAGGTGTCTTTCCATCGCAGCCCTCACATTTTTGTGCCCAGCAATCTCAACTCCTCACATCTTCTCTTCACGGACTTCAGGCCGAGGTTTCCTGATCAGGAATTGCGTTTCCTCTATTGTGGCACGTGGAAACCCTCCTTTGGCCATTTTGTCCATATTCAGGGCAACAAACATGTCAGACTGTTCTTGCCGTACCCGACCTCGTTGCCTTGCCATAGTTGCAGACAGGTTGAAAACCTACAAGAAATGTGTTGCTGCATCTACATATCAGATTGGGCTATTACCTCTACCATAGACGCTTCCGTAGCATCCTCTGAGCCGGGTAAAGCCTGATTCATCCACTCTCGCAGATTCGTATCACTAATCTCTTCCACCACAATCCCAGCAAAGACAACATCATGATTTTTGATTTCGCGGACTGTGCAGACGAATGCCTCGGTCGACCATGGAGGTTTCCCATTACAGGCAGCGATAAATTCGACCCGCAGCTCTCAAGGTACACCAGCAGTATGTTATATGATTAGTTGACAGCTGTCTACCTGAAGATGACCAAACTCACATCCGATGGCGTGCTACTTCTCATTCATGCTGCTTCCAGTTTTACGGACAATCTTGATCTGAGTGTCCAGGATCATATTTTCTGTGGCTGCATTTGCAGCGTCGCAGGGTGCCAAGTGGTGTCTGTGTTGTGGTGGGGTCTCAGCGCGGGGGTGTATGGGATGAAGCGCCCATCATTCTGCTCGATTCTGATCCACTATCACCTTGCTGAGGTGTTCATGGAGCCATGATTTGCTGCTGTGGAAGTGAAGAGATGATGACAATGAAAAGAAGTGGGAAGTCCTGAGGAAGATGATAACGAAAAGAAGTTGAAAGTCCTGAGGAATATATAGTTAACTTCAAGTCAAAATGGAATGCGTAACAGCCAACTTGCACGTTCTGAACACGATGCATCCTGCAGCGTCTAGCTGCCAGTTGCACAGATTTGCAACCATCCTGCGATTTGCACCAACTTGGTTCGATGTTGTGTGTTGGTTTACAGGGATAAATCAGGGTGAACGACCACCGAAATCTCATGTTTGTGAGATATAAACAGTACACTCTTCGACGGAAATGAAGTCTGCCGATGTTGGTCTCAGAAAATCCCTGGGATTTTCAAGAAACAGACACCCAATATCATGTAATGATGTATGGTTAGCATTGCTATTCCCAATGGTGTGATTGTCAAAATGCCGATTTTGCTTTGTTCAAGTCGATTAAGCATACTAACCTCAACATAACAGGTGCAGCTTGACTCCATGTTGTCCATATCTTGCAACATCCAACATCTCGCCCATCAACAAAGTCAACAATAAATAACATGGTGAATGCTCCGAAATAGCACCTTTCGCCACTACAGGCACCCAAACATGGCAAATCAACCAAGCGCTCCACGCGACGACGTCATCCAGCAAATGAAGGCAAGAGTGGCTTGGAGGCCGGCAGGGCCCGAGCCCTTGAAGCAATATGCAGCTTGTGATCCAAAAAGAAGCTAACGGGGGGGAAACGACAAGAAACACACTGGCTAAGCAACGAAGAGAAGGTGGAATGGATCGACAATTATGTTGAATGAGAGACCACTGTGGCAAGAAAGCGAGTTGAAGACACAGAGATATCAATTGAGCAGGAGCAGGAAGATATGAGAAATGCTGAGAAAGCAGTATTGACAACCACAAAGCCTGAAACAACATTTGCGCAGATGTTGAACGCAATCGGAGATAGTTTGAGCGATCTTGCAAGTCCAAACGATGGGGAAGATGGGGAAGACGAGGATGATGATCAATCAGATCCTGAGCTGGGCAAGCTGAGCGAAGATGATGAACCCGGCTGTGTGATGGGCACAATCTCTGAAACAATTAAGCATCACAAGGAGCGTTTTCAGCAGAAGCAGATGAAGCTTCACAAATTGACACAACCAGGCTGGGGAGACCCATCCGACTTGTTCCGTGAGAGAGATAAGAAGCATGGGATGACTGCATTCAAGGTTCAGGCTGTCGTTCAACCTCAAACGGCAGATAATGCAGCCTCTTCTGCGCTGACGACAGTTGGTGAGCCTATGGAGACTCTTGACAGCGTCCCCGGAAAATCACAAATCCCGCATCTAACTTCTCGACCACGGACTAGCCATATGAGGCTATGTTCATGGAAACACCAGACACACGAATGCATTCCGTCTCTCCCACCTCCCTCAGCGCCTGCTTCATCAACCATTCAGAAATCGAAGCAACCTGAATCGGTAAATGTTAGCCACTGCAGATTGCATCGAAAGCTAATCACCATATAGAATGCGGATTCCGACCAAGATATGGTGACGGCTCCTGCGTCACCAGAGGAATGAATTGGCAGATTGACATTTGTGACGATGTATCGTGTAGAAAACCAATAGGTGTACTTTATTTGCTCTGTGTCAGCGTTTACTTCATATCAGTGACCAAATTGTGACACATGATGATTCGTCTGTGCATGTGCAAGAGTCGGATAGGTCATGCCAATCGTACAGACTTCAAATTGCATTGACTGACGACCAATGAATGTGATATCTTCCTGCAAGTTACAGTTAAGTCAGACAATACATACTCAATTAGAGTTGAAATTCACTAACAAAATTTAAGTCACTGATATCATACGAGTCATAGATGGTGCGGTTAAAGCAGAATGCGATCTGGGATCAATGATGACCGTCACGCAGCATTTGATCATCCACGAACCACATAACTCTCTGCACAGACCTGGTGCACGTCGTCGAGATTGTGAAAATTGTTCATTGTAGGTCACTGAAATCGTGGAGAATGGGCTGGAGGAGGAATGGCGAGGAACTCGGGCTAAATCTATCAAAAACTAGTTTACTGATCTACATGGGGGAAATCTCCAGCCGAATGCGCTGGAACATGATAGGTTGATCTCAGTGATCACTCCGATAACGTGTCTTGTGATGGATCAGAAATTGAGAGGCTTGGAAGCTTTTGAATGCAAACGTTTATACCTAGAAACAATGTATTGGCTGCCGAAGATGGCTGAAAACATTTTTGCATACGATTGTTGAGCATCGACTGACTGTTAGTATGTCATTAAGTTCAGAGTCAATGCAGTGTCCACAATTTTTGGTATTATATTTTCCACAAGCAAATGGCTGCATAGTCACATCCTTCCAAAGTGATAGAGTGGGCGGTTTTCATAGGTAAAAACGATAGTGACACGCTCAGTGACCCATCCAGGATATGAGTGTCAATGATGCATCAACGATTCTTGGTCTTGTGAGTCTGATAATCAAAAAACGACTTGGTCACTGTGACACATATTCAAAGTATTAGTCACCTTCAAGGCCTACAATGCTAGCGACAACCTCGCTACTATCTCCTGCAAATGAGCGTCAATGGAGCATCAACAACTTAAGTTTCTGCTTCTTCTATAATCAAACTGCTGTGCGATGACATTAAGCTATAATTGAAGTGTTGGCCACCTTTATGGGAAAAACTGGTAAGGACAATAACGCTACAAACCTCGTAAAACTGAGTGTCAACGGAGCGTCAAGGTTTATTCATCTCGCATCCTGGATAATCGAAGAGGAATGCAACTGTGTCAACCCATAATCAGAGTATCAGCCGCCTCTCTGGGCATAAATGCTACAGACGATGTTGCTACCACCTGCTCAACATGACTGTCAACAGAGCATCCACAATGTTTGGTCTTGCATAATGGACATTCAAAGCGCTGTGCATCTGTGTAAACCCATAATGGATGTATCGGCCGCCTCTATGGGCAAAAATGCTAGTAACGATATCGCTACCACCCCCTACGAATGAGTGTCAACGGAGCGTTGACGATGTTTGATCTTGCATCATGGACACTCAAAGTGCAGTGCATTAGAGTCAACCCATACACAATGTATCGGCCGCCTCTATGGGCAACAATGCTAGTAACGATATCGCTACCACCTGCTAAATAAGAGGATCAACGGAGCATCAACGATTCTTGCTCTTACATCATGGACACTCTTAGCACTGTGCATTAGCGTTAACACTTAATCAATGCATCGGCTGCCTCTATGGGCAACAATGCAAGTGACGCTATCTTTACCACCTCCAGAAAAAGAGCATCATCGGAGCATCAACAATTCTTGGTCATGCATGATGGACACTCAAAGCACTGTACATTGGCATTAACACATAATTAATGCATCAGCCACCTCTATGGGCAAAAATGGTAGTGACGATATCGCTACCACCTCCTGAAAATCAGAGTCAACGGAGCATCAAAGATTTTTGGTCTTGCATCTTGAATGATCTAAGCATTATAGAACTTCTTTATTCCATATTAAGCGTATCGGCTGCCTTTATGGGCAAAAATCCTAGCAAAGATATTGTGTCCGCCTCCTACAGTTTAGTGCTCACCAAGCGTCAACAATCTTTCTGGGGGCTCAATAAGCTACACAGCACTGAACCGCATTACATTGTGCCTAAATTTAGTCTTACACGGTCAGTCTTTTCAATATGTCCTTGTATACAACTTCATCAATATGCATGCAATGTCTCACAGATCTGACTTCTTTTTGCTTGTAGCTCTAGGGTGAATAGATAAGAACTCGTATTCTACTTTACTATAATGTAACTTCTGGCAGGCTCTCAAGTCGCATTGACCAGCTATCAAAATCCGTAAATATGTCATTGCTAGAGGTGATGATCTCTTCCAAAAATGAACCCATCTTTATTTCTGATTTGAGCGACCTTGCTTTGCAAATCATCCTCGATGCTTGGTGGGCTTCAATGAATGTAGAATCGAACCGTCTCATTGCTTGGAATGGCCCTAGACAAGCTCCATGGTGGCGATTTTATTTGCACCTCGGAATTGAGGACACCGGCAGCCCTGGCATGATATGTATTATTTGTCAACAACTTCTTCACCATCCATCGGAACATGGGACCAGCTCAATGGGGAAACACTTGCTGGCAAAAGCTCAAATCGCAAAGTCAAATGAATTAACAGAGTCGGAAATTACTGAATCGACGCGTTCACAGGTCGATGAATGAGCTTTGGCCATCCTGATGAGACAAGGAAGTTGAGGAATTACAATAGTAAGTTAGCCAACGAAATCCATATTCAACATTCAGGTTTGATCCATATTACCTGAATTGACAGAGAAAACACTCCAAGCTGGAAGCAAAGAACTATGAAACTTCCGAATTTCACCAAAACACCTGCAATCGCTATCTCATGTTGGAATTTGTTTCGGCCCATATTCCAAGGTGTGCTATATCAAATCTCGAGCTACAACTGTCTTATAAACCATTCTGAAGTGACATAGTGCAGCCGTCCGCCACCACCCTTAGCCACATTTGCTTGAAGCAATACATATTTACTGTGGGGGCAATTATAAAGCAATTGCCATCGCGAAAGAACCTTGGTTTAGCATTGGACCGGTGCACATCACCCAACAAATTAGCCATAACATCGGTCATTGCTTGCTATTTGCATCGAAATTTGGCATTGTGAGATGGACAACTCAGTTTCGATGAGGTTGATCACCTATTCTCTTCTGCTTTCGAAAACTGATTCAGAAGGAAGGTGTAACGGGCGGGGTCGCGTGTAGGTGATAGTTGTAACAATAATGTGGTATCGGAATTGGGACAAGATGCTTCGAAATTCGCATCGAGGAAATCAAGACAAGCCAAGATTCAGAGCTGTTTCAAAGTCGTACTTGCTTTGCTATACAAGAGAATATGTAAAGAGAGAAGAAAAGGAAATCCTCCAACACCTAACAACCTCTCTTTATATACATTTCATCTGCCACCCTCGAACCGTTTCCTATGCTCTGATGTACCATCCAACTATTTCCTCATGGTCTTACACACCACCAACACAACTCCTTATCAACGGAACCACGCCACATCGCCCGACATCGCAACACCTCAGACCACTTCCTTATCTTAACAAATTTTACTGCAACAATCTCACATGTCCCCACGCCATTCCCGTGTCTATAAGCATCACCTCCTGTCCGTTACGCTAATTCCTTCCACACATTCGATACTATTCCTGAGTACCATCCATCCCCCTCACTCCTTACTCAGGCTATTGCAGTATCCCCCTCCTAGGTGCGAGATCCTCCAAGAACATCATCCAATGGTCCTGGCTTCCCGGGATATTGTTGATGAGATTCTCCTACCACTTCTAAACCATCCACAAATTTCGCAGGTGCCCATGTCAAAGAATCATATCCAGTCCAACGTATAAGATATTGTAGCTGGTTCTGATACATCCGACTATCGTCAACAGTCGAAACCTGATACTCCTCTTCACCATCAACTTCCACTGGAGGTGGCGGATTATCCTGTTGTCCTTCCAGGGGATCATTCACTAAGGGATCCAAAAGGGAAACAGGTTGTACTCTATGTATCCGTATTGACGCAGGCAACTCAAGTTCATACACATACGGGGATACTCAACGAACCACCATGGAATGTCTCAAACTCTTTCAATCGAGTCTCTGAGTGGGCCTCGTGGTTCGTACACGTCGGGTGTCAAGCCATACTTGGGAGCCTTCCTGAATATTCGGGGCTGGAATTCATTCACGATTTGCTCCCTGTTCCTGCACTGCTTGGCTCCGTCTCATCGCTACTTGGAGGTGGTCATGGATTTGTTGCATCTTTGCCTAGACCTTTTTGGCATTGACTCGTCATTGATCTTGTTCCTCTGTTGGTTCTCCTGCAAATGACATCAGGAGATCCGTACCCTGAAGTGCATCAAATGGAGTACACTTAGTTGTCTCAGACAGTGCATTATTTGCAGCAAACTCAGCCAACAGGAGCCACTTAACCCAATTATCCTGCAGATGATTCACAAACACCCGGAGGTACTGCTCCATACTGGCATTCATACGTTCTGTCTGTCCATCTGTCTGTGGATGAAAAGGAGTCAACATTCTTCGGTCAATCCCCAACCGACAACACACTGTTGCCAAACGGTTGACACAAACTGTCGGCCACGATCCGAAACAATGGTCATTGGGAGTCCATGAAGGCATACTACCACTCGTGGAAACAACTCCGCCAATCCGAAAGAATCTATAGGCGTATGGCAGGGAATGAAATGTCACATGTTTGAAAGCCGATCTACCACTACCCATATTGCTTCAAAGCCTTCACACTCCGGTTACCCTAGCACACAATCCATCGAAATATCTTTCCATGGTTTATTCAGCACAGACAATGGCCGAAGGACCTCAAAAGTTGAATATCTTGAGCTTCGGGCCTGCTGACAATAATGGCAATTTGGAACGTACCAATCAACATCCTTACGCATTTCCTTCCAGTAATATCCTCAATCGAGCAGGTCAAATATCTTTACCCTTCCCACATTTCCGGCTAATGTTGTGTCATGATGTTTCTGTATAATGCATACGCGTAATTCGTCACTATCTGCTATATAGATATTCCCTCTATATCTCATCCGTCCCTCAACCTCTATGCACTCCGCAATAGCAATTTCATGTAACCCATTCTTCGTCTGAATTGCTTCCAGTATTGTCCCTGGTTGTGGGTCAGCCACATATGGCTCAGTCATGAGATCAGAAACAGAGGGACGGCCCTGGGCGGGCGGGCTATCTGCCAACAAATGCAATTGTTTCGGTAGGTTCTGCGGCTTTGGAACCACCTGTTCCACGATTTCAAATCGTTCATCCCCGCCCTCAGGATGGTATCCAGGCCTCCGCGTGAGAGCATCTGCCTTCCCATTTGATTTGCCTGGTCGATAGAAAATCTCGTAATCAAACCTAGTCAGAAATTCCGACCACCGTGCCTGTCGTCGATTCAAGAGCTTCTTTGTCATAAAATACTGAAGGTTTTCATCATCTGTAATCAACTCAAGGGGATATGCGGCCCCTTCACATTCTGGTCTCCATTCCTTGAGTGACTGAATAATTGCCATGAGCTCCTTATCGTATATATCATAATTACATTCGGCTGGTGAATATTTCTTCGTTAAGTAAGCTACTGTGTGTAACACCCCATCATCATCGTGTTGAGATAAAACTCCTTCAGATACATAATCGGAGGAATCTGATTCAACGATTACTTCTCTCCCTTGATCGAATTGTCGAAGTACTGGAGCTGTTGTAAAGGCAGTCACCATTCTTTTGAAAGCTAACTGTGGTTCCACCTCCCATACAAATGGTTCATCTTTCTTGGTTAGCCTTGTCATTGGCTCTGCTTTCTCAGAATACTTGGGGATAAATTGTCCATGATAATTGCAAAACCCAAGCAACTGTTGTACTTCAAAGAGACTATTAAACCTGCCATTCTTTGTCTTCTTCTCTCGACTCCAATTCTTCACAGTCTCAACCTTATCCTCATCCTTCGATATCACCTGTGTTGATATAATGAGAGCCAGGTACCATATGATTTCCATATGAAACTTGCATTTTTCCGGCTTTGAATATAAACCTGCTTTCAAAAGACATTGCATAACCCACTTCACACGTTCCACATGTTCTTCCTCCGAATCACTATATATCAATTGATCATCCAGGTATGCCAATGCAAAATCATCCAAACCCTCCCGTATTGTATCATTGATGTATCCATGGAAGTCCGCAGGACCATTTGTTGACCCGAATTGCATAACCATTGGTTCCAACGATTCATATCTTGTCTGGAAGGCCCACGTATGTTCATCTCCCTCCTTAACCTGCAACAAATTATAAGCCCCACAGACATCAAGTTTCGTATAAACCCTTGCTTTTGGAGGTGATTTCAAAGTCTCGCGTATTGAGGGAAGGGGGTACCAATTCTTAATGGTCTTGCTCTTGATATCTCGGTATTCAATGCAGAAACGAAGCCCTCCATCTGGTTTCTTTGTAAAGAAGACATGTGCCGGAACGGGTCATAACGACAGATGCATAAATTGTTTTGACATAGTCTCCTGTAACCATTCCTTAATGACTACCAACACGGCCCTTGACATTGAATTCAGGGGGCCCCATTTTGGTGTCTCGCCTTCCTTCAGGCATATCTCATGTTCGAAACCTGTTCGATGTGGTGGGAGGCGATCAGCTAACACCTCATTAAACAAAGGTAGAAACTCATGATATTGTTTTGGAACAACCTCCTCCAAGGGTCCTTCCTTAAAAGGCTTTGCCTCGATGGCTTGATTAATATCATGAAGTGTTGCTTTGATCACCTTCAGCTTCCCTTTCTTAATTGTTCGAAAGAACGAAGATCTGGAAAGCATAACAATACTTCCTCGAAACGCTCGTTGTGGACGTATCTGAGGATCGAAAATTCCTTCCTTCGGTGGATAATCAGGTTCCGGGGGTTCTTCTGTTACTCCTTGTACCGTGACGGGTGCATCATGACAATGTGTTGTACAGTACTGTGATCCGGAAGTAACCATATTAGATGCAAACCATACTGCGACATCATGTGATCGTAACCAGTGGATTCTGAAGACAACTGGATAATGTCCAAATTTCGTAACGAACATGGGTAATTGTTCCTTATGATCTTCGATCATCATTCCTACTTTGGCAACATGCGTAATATCCCCAGACTCGATAGGTCTTCCGTCAATAACCTCGACTTGTCATATCTCTTTAAACTCTTGGAGTGGAATTTGATGATTGCGAGCAAAATCTTGATCCATAAATGCTATGCCTGTAGCTCCGCAATCAATCAGCGCATGTGTAGGTATCTCTTGATTATTCACAGTCAATGTGCAGGTTATAACTAAATTATTCCCTTCCATTGATTCCTCAAATACCTCCACCTTGCTAACTGAAAGACGCGAAATTCCAAAACATCTCAAAGTATTTGAAACAAAACTTTTTCCATCAACTGCAGAGCCATCCTTCTTCAATTGACTTACTCTGTTCCTGATTCCTCAAAACCTGTCCTGGTCACTACCTTCTTCACTTCTGCTCCAGCAGCGCTGAACATCTGAGCCTTCTTCCTTGATGCGCGCTCTGCCGCACTATGGTTAAACCCACCACAATTCAAACACCTTGCAACTGTGCCCCTTTTTGCCGTTTCTTCTGCAGAAATTCTTCTCCTACCCGCGCTAAGGTCCATAGGTGCCGGTCCTATGTATCCAGCCACTGTACCGGCGGGGGCTCGTGCGGGATCATTTGGATGGGCCTGAGGTCTGGGGGAAGATGCGAAACCTGTCTGTCCACCCTGATTCTGTGCCGCCTTTTCCACATGTCATTGTTGAATCTGATTATCATGTCTCTAACAAACTGTGACAAATGCAGGAAGTTCCTCCGGCATATCGCTATAAGTCAAGGAGTTTTCCATTTCCTCAGATAGTCCTATTTGCAAAGGGTTTGTACAGCTGAGGGGTTCCAATCCAAGTCTGTGGCAATAACTTCAGACTCAGCATAGTACTGAGAGAAATCGCGGTTCTTTGGTTTAATTGCCCCCATCTTCCGTTTGGTGGGAGCTACTCAGTCAGGGTCCCCACAAGCCACTTTCAGGAGGCGTGTAAACGCTGGTTGGTATTCCAGCCCTATCATTCTGTCCTCTCGGACGTGTGGCAAGATCTGCCCCAAGGCTATGCCCCTGAGGCGGTTGAAGGCTTAACGCATCTTCGATTGTTTGTCGGGGAAGCTGGCCGGCTTGTGTAGTATGACCATCCGGAGTTGCGCAATCCAACCTGTCATCTGAGTTCGATCCGACCCTGAAATGTCCAGGGAGTCTGGAAATTTCTGGCCTGTGTCTTTGTGAGTCTGAGGGGCCATGGGGGCTACCCGGGCTCCCAATGTGAGAGCATTGGCAAACTGCATCCTCGAACCGCGCACCTCCTCCCCAGACTGTTGGGCATTGTGGGTCATTGCTAAGAGATCGTCGCAGGGTTGTGTATTCATTCCCTCCACCACTGGTCGAGTCCTTGCTTCGCCAAGCTCGATCTCCAGCCCCCGAACTGGGTTCGCCCTCTCGGTCTGAATTCACTGTACAGGCAGGAACTGTTGTGCTTGCAGGTCCGTGATCTGCTTCTGTAAAGCAATAATCTGAGCGGGGTGATCACACACTCTCTGTACGTGGTTCGCAGGTTCTGTGTACTGGGCAACCTGCCTCAGAACCTCCTGTGCTTCTTCGAGCATTGTCTGTCTCTATCAGAGGTCGATCTCCAGCAGGTTCCTGTTGACGATTCCTCCTATGATGGCCTGCTCGTCCGCCGACACGAGAGCCACCCGATGGTGCTGTTCTGATCCTGACATCGCAACGAATCAAGCATATCTACCAGTGCCACTTGTATAAGTCAATTTGCAAGGGGGCCGGGGTTGGAGGTTCAATAACAATCAAGGCCACCGGCACAGGATTTGCTGTTGCTGCTCCTGCTGGTGGGTGTCCTTCCGGTGAATGAGTTCCTGAACAGTTATGTCCTTCGCACTTACTAGGTAATTCCGGGTCACAACCACACAAAGCATGGGCTCCCAAATCCTTGGTCCGATTACTTCCAAATACAGAGTTGTCCAATTCTCAGTCTCCTCCGTATGCGGGGGCTTGTGTCCACTGAGTGTTCCAAGTGGAGGGAACATCTGACTGTTCCCAAGATGAAGCAGGCAAGGTGAGGTGGTCGACCTCAGTATTCAATAAACCTTCAATGCCTTCGAAAGAGTTCAAAGGTTTGGGTTCGGACAAGGTACAATGCGTTCCAGCAAGATCAAACTAATTCGTGTGGGAAGTACAGTGAATGTCTTACTTTCGCATCCGAATATGGGGATCGATGTGGGTATTGGAAGATATCAAATCAGGCAAGTCATGGTAACTTGTCAATGCAATTGTCGCAGAAGTGAAGCCACTGATGATGGGGTCCACGATATACCCAACACGTAACAGAGCAAGGTTCGTTGCAGTACTTACAGCTGTTCGAAGGGTGTAGGCACATGTAATTCTGTAAGGTTACAGCTAAACAGATAGCAAATTGAAATACAACTATCGGTAACTTCACAGTAGTACCAAGCAAGATCAAAACAAGGATTCAAACAATGTTAACAATACATTCGATATCAGGTACGTGTTAAAGGACTTGTTATAGTGCAACAGGCGGGGTCTGGGGTAAGTGATGTTGTTAACAATACTGTTATATGGGAATGCGGACAAGATGTTTCGAAATTCGTGTCGAGGAAATCAAGACAAGACAAGAGTCAGAGCTGTTTCAAAGTCGTACTTGCTTTGCTATACGAGAGAATGAGTAAAGAGAGAAGAAAAGGAAATATCCCAACACCTAACAACCTTTCATTATATATACATTGTCTGTCACCCGCGAACCATTCCCTATGCTCCGATGTTCCATCTGAATGTTTTCTCATGATCTTACTCACCAACAACAAAACTCGTTATCAACAGAACCACACCACATCGCCCGATGTCGCAACACTTCAGACCACGTCCTCATCTTAACAACTTATACTGCCACCCTCTCACAATGTCTCCACGCCATTCCCGCGTCTATCAACATCTCCGCTTTTCCATATCACTAATTCCTTCCGCACATTCGATACTATTCCTGAGTACGATCCATACCGCTCGCTTGTAACCCGGGCCGTGACACATTGGTCAAGGGCCAACATACTGGTGCAAGGCTAGCGGCAAATTTGAATGACTTTCTTGATTGTTTTGAGCTTACTGACGGCCGTTTGCTTGGAATTACGATTGACACATCTTCATCAAATTACTCGATGACTTGTGAGCTGCAATCAACCCTTGAGGCATCCGGAATCGAGTGGCCTGCATTGAGGAACCACATTCCATGCTTGGCACATGTCATACAGCTGGCTTTAGGTTTATTCATGAGCACTCTCGGTGTAGAAGGCCTCACCAAGACATGGGAAGCCCATGAGCCTGATCAGCAATTTGGAGAGAATGAAAGCATAGACCTTGGGAAGAGTCAAAGACATCGAAAAGAGGGCAATGCTAGAATCAACAAGGTGTCGGCCATGAGACCAGGTTTAGGAAAGATAATTGAGAAAGTACCTATTTCAAGATATTTTCAAAGTCCTGAAACTGACCTTCATATAGCAGAGAATGCTTGCTGTATTGATTATGCTGACACCTGGTCAGTGAATTGAGTTCATTGATTTTCAAAAAGCGAAAGTCCGCATCACGGTACAACCTATTGTGGATGTGAGGACATGTTGGAACTCGACACTGGAATTCGTTGAGCGAGCCACCCGATTACGAGATTTCACTAGCAAGTGGATGCAGAATCCGACATACTGTGATCACCGGCCACTCTTCACAACCCAAGATGAATGGACCATCGGCAAGTACGTCATGGAAGGTTTGAGGCCGTTCTGATACTGGACCCTCAGGATGGCGGAGAGGCCTACAGTCGCATTGCATCACGGTATCAGAGCCTACAGTGATGTGTTAGATAATGTGCATGGCGTTATGCGAGCTTTCGCTAAGAAGACGACGCCATGGGAGGAAAACTAGCACTTCACCTTGAATTTAGCATGACAGAAGACGTTCAAATATTATGCTGAACTCAATCCAATGTCCAACGATGGGTATGTTTCTTGTTTCAGCACATAGACTCGATCCTTTCTGCAAGTTACGATTGTTTAGGATGTGGGACATGGGAACGGATATCAATCCTGAGGATGAGACTTCAGATCCCACCCAATACAAAGCAGCAATTCTGAAGTATGTGGAGAATGAACACTGTGCCGAACAATGACGTGTGCAGGTAATTAAACCCGAAAGTATACTGAGCAAAAATTTCTTTCCCTCTGCAATGACTTCACAATCCGGTCAATGATTCTTTGATACCTATTATTCGTCCAGCGATGATGAAGAATACTTAATGTGTAACAATGTGGCTAAAATGAAACCTGGATGAAGTGATTGTGCTGCACGCTTATTGAGAGCTGCGAGGCTCTATTGGAATTCACAGCCTGAAATACCAAGGATCTGGGGGCAAGTTATTCCAAATCTCAATGAGTACCACTCCAACCCAATGGAGATCAGGAGTACATTGTGGGTACCAGATTTCACCGACTGTTGGCGACACCGAGAGGATATGCATTGAAAGTACGCTGATCCGTCCAGCGTGGCACAAAACATATTCTCGATCATCCCGCATGATGTTGGAGTGGAGGCCAGTTTTTTGCTTGGGCAAGATGTTATCGGCTGGAGGCAGGCAACAACCACAGGGGAGACCTAGTGGGCAGAAGTCGTTGTAAGGCAATTTGCTCGGGGGAATACCGGGAAATTGCCAGGCGATGACCCTGAGTCGATCATGGGGAACACAGAAAACGACTCCGAAATGAAGTGAGTGGTGGCCAAAAGCAAATTGCACAGAATGGCCAAGATCCATGACTATTTGGAGATGTGGCAGGGCGGCCAAAACGTATGTGCTACACAGAAGGAATCGCGGACTGAAAACAAGCAAATGACCACTGGAGGATACATTGTGGATATGGAAGAGATTGTCAAAGTATCCTGGTCACTCTCTCAACCTGATGGTGCGGCTGCATTTAAATTGTCAGAACGATCACCATTGCAACCAGCTTTGTCTGCAAAGGTCCTCCCTGGGGGACGAACTCAAATACTAAATTCTCACCAAATCAGACCACTCTACCGTCATCCAGTCGAAAGTGATCAGGATTTGGCACCTGCAAGCATTTGAGACACTAAAAATTGGCCAAACTGGATTGGCGAATTGGACAATCCAAACGTGTAAGGCTGTATATCTGTATATGGCCGCATATGACAGTATATTGGAAGATACAGTTGCAAACGTGGATGTGGTAATATGATAGTGTGGATGCTAGGTGAAATTATCGCTGGCGATCTCAGAGCAGTCACGTGTCTAGATACGGTGCCCGTCACCGAGCCCTGGTCACGTCTCATGCCATTGGCGAGAACCTAATCCTGGATGCCATTACATCATCCCTCCGTTTAGGAGCCGACCCCCTGGGCTGCCACATACATGTATAAAAATGATAAACCACATACAAAAGGAAACAAAACCAATGCATATGGCTCCGCACGATGTAATAAGTTCCACTCCCGATCGGTGCCCGATGAGCAGCCTCATGGTGGATTCGGTGGACGGGGAAACTCCACCTCCAGTGGTTGGTGGTGAAATCCCGTGCCGACAACATTTATACCTGCCCCAGATCCATAACAAAGTTAGAACAAGTAAAACCGCATAGAGAACGTCAAATCCAAGTCCTGCAAGTCCAATCATCATCAGAGCTTCCTCGGATGCTGTCCTTGAAACTCACCGACTAATTGCTGTGCCTGCCCGAGATTTGCCTCAGGTTCCCGGCTAGAATTCATGTAACTGTAACCCACCTAGTGAATGAGATAATGGAGCTTCCGGTAGCATCGCTTAGTGTCGCAGATCCCTTTCACTTCGAATTCGTCAGAGTCGTTGACTCTGGTCGGCTGAGTTTCAGCTGGAGGCTGGTCGGCGGTTGGAGGTTTATAGCGGTCGAGCAACAGAATCTGGAACACATTGTGCTTCCCGATCATATACACAAGGTCTACATTGTAAGCATTCTCATTGATGACCTTTCTTACTGTGCACTGTCCTGTCCGTATGGAATCCAACTTCTTCGATGGCCTTGTAGTACGGACATGGGGAGTTGGAACTCAGACCTTATCTCCAACCTCGACAACAACTTCTCGGCCACCAGCATACAATGTCTGACTTGCTTGAGCCTGCTGCAAGTTCTTACAGAAAGTCTGGTGGGTCTCCTCCATGCCAGCTGCAAAGGTGTCTGCTTGGTTTCCCGATTTCAGGCTAGATGGTTGCTTCCAGGCCTTAAACTGCATCGCCGGAGGGTAGTGGTGATTCGCCTAGAATGGAGTCATACGCGTCGAAGGGTGTACCACGTTATTGTACGCGAATTCGGCTAGCGGTAAGTGTTCAACCCAATTTTCCTGTTCATAGTTGCAGACAGCCCAGAGCTACTGCTCTATCGTCTGGTTTAGACGCATTGTCTGCCCGTCCAGATCTGGATGGAAGGCTGTCGAGAGCCGATGGTCAGTACTCAGGTGAGAACATACCCAGGTCCAGAATTGGCTTCTATACTGGGTGCTGTGAGCTGTAACTATCTTGTCCAGGACACCCCGGTCGCAACTGATATGTTCAAAGAAAAGCCTGGCCAATTCCGGCGAGTAGATATCATTCCAGCATGGTAAGTAGATTGCCATCTTTGTCAGTCAGTGCATGATAACGACAATCCAGGTTTACCTCGATGCCGTTTCTTCATTCCAGTTAGTGAAGAAGTCCAACATGATGCCTTCAGATGGCCGTGATGGTATCTCCAAGGGCGTGTTGATCCCGTGCCTACCATCCCGGGTTACTTTGATTCGGTGGCATACATCGCAGCCACTGACGTACTAACATACATGCGAGTCTGTTATAGGCCAGTAGAAATCCCCAGATTCCAGCTCAGTACTGTTCAGAGCTCCAAAATGACCAGGCTCAGGGTCGTGATGGAATCGACTGATCAGTTTTCCGTCTAGAGAATAACACGCGGGAACATATATTCTTCCCTCATAAGTCAAGGATCCCGCGATGACTTTTCATAGGCTAACCTCTTTGGCGGAATCTGTGCCGTCTGTCATTCATCGTTCAACAACCATTCCGAGACTTTGACAGCTAACTGGTCGGAAGCGTGCGCTGTGAGCATTGCAGGCAACTGATCATCGTACGGCACGACCGAGTCGGTTGCCAAAAGTTGTGGCACAGGCCATTCGTAGCCGATCTCATAGGGGGGCCGTCCGCACAGGGTATCAGCCAAGCTGTAGCTGCCTTCCAGGTGCTTGATGATGAAGTCGTAAGCCCAAAGAGTGGTCGGAAACGTGTCTTGTCGTCTGGCAAGCACTTTAGATGTCTCGAAGTATTTCAGAGTCTTGTGGTCGCACCTAATGACAACCCTGTGATTGGAACCCTCGGGGTACTGTCGCCACTGTTTCAGTGCTTCCAAGATTGCCAATAGCTTCCGATCATAAGTGTCGTAATTCTGTTCTGCTGATGAGCACTTCAGGGAGTAGAAATTCACCAGCCTGGGAACCCCGAAACTGTCGTACTGATTGAGAAAGGCCGCAATCACTATCCCACCAGCGTCCATTTGGCGAATTTTTGACTTCGCCGGATTGAAATGCTGCAGTATCAGTGCCTCGGTGAAGGTCATTGTCAGTCTCCGGAATGCCCAGTCGGATCCCCACATCCATTCCCTTTGGATTTTCCCAAGGTTTCCGGATTTGTGGAGTTGAGGTTTGCCTTTCGGTGGCTCGCCTGCCTTATCCGCCTTCTTTAGTAGCTCTGTAAGTGGAAGGGTCAGCTTGGCATATTTCCAGATGAACCTTCGGTAAAGGTTCATGAATCCGAGGAGCACCTAGACATCTCCAATTGACTTTGGTCTCAGCCAGTCCTCGATTGTGGAGATCCAGTCCAATTCCATGCCCACTCCATCGGGAGTGATAACAAACCCGAAAAAACTGACTTCCAAAACTCCAAGTTGGTACTTCTCGGCTTTGCAACAGAGTTCAAACTCCTTAAGTCACTGCAGCTCTTGGCGCGCATGCCCTCCATGCTCCTTGTTGTTTGTGGAACTGATGAGAATGTCATCGAGATAGCGTACTTCAAAGTCATCAATGGATGGCTGTAGGCAATCATTGAAAAGATACTGGAATGTGAGCAGTGCATTTGTTAGAACGAATCGTGTGACGCAGGATTCGAATTGGCCATAACGTGTTCGAAAAGCCGTCTTGTATTCATCGCCTTCCTTGATCAGGATGAGGTTATAGGCACCATGGAAGTCCAGTTTCGTGAATATCTTGGCCTCACGCACACAGTGAAGCATTTCAGAGATTCATGGAAGGGGATACCAATTCTGCATCGTCTCCTTGTAAAGCGCATGATAGCCGACACAAAGTCTTAGCCCTCCATCCTTCTTTTTTGCAAAGACATTGGCGCCACCATCGGCCATGATGACTGCTGAATACGTATGGTGGCGAGGTTTGCCTCGATGTAAGCCCTTTCCATCCTCAACTCGAACTCCGATGTGTTGTAAATCCGCCCATATGGCAAGTTATAGCCAGGCTCCAGGTCAACTGCATGGTCAGTTGACTGATGCGGCGGAAGCGTCTCCACCAGTGCTCTGCTGAAAACCTCAACGAAATCTCTGTATATTGCTGGGATATGTCCTCCATCATCTTCAGGCACCATCTCTGTCATTGTGCTGGCACCATCTGCAATCGTTAGTTCTCGATTTGTACTAGATATGGAGCGGTATGAAGGATTATCAAGGAGCCCGGGTTCGAAACGGTTCGCCCATGGAAGACCTAAGCCCGGCCGTCCTGTACTTTCTTGGTGTCTCGGTGAGGCGACAGCGTTTTCAAGAGTATACCCTTGGGTGTCTCTTTCTGGCTGTTGCCACCGCTGCTCTCCGCTTGCCAGTCCACCGCCTGGGGCCTATCTCACTCATCATCAGTGATGCCTTCCACGGTCGCTCCCAGCAGCACTGAACTATCTGCCACTGTTAGGAAGAATGTCCTGACGACCTTCTCACTGGCCAGTAGATTGTCAAAGGCAGTTGCAGCAAGTATGTGAATATCTGGGATACTGCAGCCTCATTCAGAGCACGCCTCCTCCTGAGCCGTCAATCCTGGTTCATTCACGGGGCGTTCCTGATGGTGTAACCAGTCAACAGCCAACACTTCCGCTCCCCTTGTGGTTTTCAGAGCCGAAAGTTGACCGCATTGCCAATTGACGTCGGGATTCCTTGACTGGAACGAAGGCAATCCCAAACCAAGTTCCACGCCCCCAAGGGCACAATCAGCACCTCCCATTCTTGAACCGGTGATAAGTGCCCCATATACTGAACTGTGATCGTTGTTTTTCGACTGATGCTCTCCCGAGCTATTACATTTCCATTGAGGACTAGTGTCGTGATGTATGCTCGTTCGTCCGCCAGACAAAGGCAGTCTCGAAGTCTTGGTGCCATCAAGATGCTCGTCTGGCTGCAAATGATGGGAGCTCACCCGGATTGCATATCCACACTTCCATACGTTATAACATCCTCGTCAATGAGATGGGATGTGTCCGGTCTGGATGTGCCGCATATGTACTGACTTGACATGTGAGCATTTGGGCTCTCTAACACCACCCTTGACTTCAAAGCAATCCGATCTGGTTATATACTGTCCATCGTCGCCACCAAAGTCTACATCGCCAACCTCTCCCGGCGGGCCAGTCGGCAAGAGATGCCTTGCAGTGCTTTCAGTGTTGATTGTCGAAGGACTTCTGTCGTTTGATTTAGTTTCCTCCGTCTCTGTTTGGAGCTAGTGTCAGGTGCTGCAGCAGTAAGTTACCTTATCATGCGTATCTAAGGCAGAAGCTCGCCTTGTGGTTCGAAGATCTGCATTGTAAGCATTTGCCGGTACAATGTCACCATTCAATGATTTCCGTTGAGACCCATGGTGCTGGTGGTATGCCTGACGATCATCCTAGACCACCTGCTTTGGCATGATTGTTTGATTCCGATTGGATGGATTTGCTGCCGCCAGTGGTGTAGGCTGGCTCACCGATGGATAGCCCGTAGCCTCATTTGCCTCCTTTGGAAGACAAGTCCGTAGGCGGTTTCTGCTGTAGTTGTTGCTGCTGCTGTGGCATCTTGATTTTGACATCTGGAACTTCCGAGACCACGGCCGTATTGAAGCACTCAACCAAGGTGTCAAATATCCCGCAGCCGGGGATCATCAGTCCAGCTATGTTCTTGGGAGAGTTGCGGATGCCTGCCTAGGCAATATCGTAGAGGACTTCTTCATGCTTCTGTAGATTCCACCCAGCCTGTCTCCAATCGGCTTTCACACAATTCACATAGGCTCTGACCGATTACTGTGGAAGTTGTATGTATTCCTGCATCACCGTATTCACCGCCATGCGACATCGATCCTTATCACTATAAACCTTGGCTATCTTCAGTGAAAAGAGGTCGAGGTCCTGGAGGCATGCGCCAGATTCAGCAGATAAGTCGTCCGCCCATTCTGGAGGGTCTGTCATCGCCGTATGTTCCAGTGCTGGGTTCTGGTGATGGTCCCAGGCCTCCAGAAGAGAGATTGTGTATTTGACATGATTGGGTCCACCGCGTGGGAATAGGTTATCATGGGAGTTAGAATTCAAGCGTAACGCATCCGGATAGTGGTCCAGCACTTTCGCACTGACGCAGTGCCGTACAAGGTCTATCATCTTGTGGATATCAGGGCTTGGGCCTGCGATGATGGGTTTGGCGGGTGTGGCGGGTTTGGCAGCCCACTAATCCCGTTCGGCAGCCATTGATTCCCATTCGGCTACCATGCTCTCCTGTTCAACACTCTACTCGGTTTTCCACTGGGCTTGATTCCTGAGCGGCATTTCCAGCATCAACCGGTTTTGGGTCGCCACATCTAAACGATCTTGTTCGGCAATTTGGGAACGGAGATAACCAATATCATTGTCGCTCGGGCTATCTGTGTCTCTTTAACCTCTGAGGTCATCGTCGAGGTCATTATCGAGGTCAATACTATCATCACTCTCAGCCTCAAGTAAGACGGTTGGAGTAGTGCGTTTGGCTGTCGATGCTACTGCCCGAAGAGTGTCATCACTCTCATGGAAGTCAGAGATGCGCAATTGAGCCCTGGTTGGCCTCATTGGAGGCATGTTTTGTACTAAAACTCGTTGATTTGTGGCGACTTGTTACAATGGGTGAATTACTTGATCCCGTGAGCGAAACATATCGAATTAATTAACAGAGATAATAGCGTAATGCCGTATATCCAAATATGGCCGCATATGAGACTATGGAAAGAAATGCTCCCACATGTGGATGTGGTAATATAATTGAGTACTTGATAGGTAAGATTATCGCTGGCGATGATGGAGAGATCGCATGTCTATATAAGGTTGCGATCACCCGGCCCTGGTCATGTCTCGTGCCATTGGCGAGAACCTGATCCTGAAAGCCATTCCAAAATGACAGCAAAGACGATTGTGAGGGAGACGTTGAATCTGAATCATAGCGAGAGAATGGCCTGAAGGATCCACAATGCCCAGAGTAGCGGGATGTGAGTGCCTTACCAAACATTGCCAGATTGATTCGGCCAACACTGAAGTCAATGCGACAGGCTGAAAAGGTGTTGGTGATGGTCACTACATTAGAAACAAGGAGGAATGAGGGAAATATGAAAAAGTAGAATCAAATGCGTTAATATGTTTCACCTGCATCGTTATGTAGCTTGACTGAGAGTTCCATTCAGAGATATATTTTGGGAGAATGGTAAGCAGTTGCTTGTAAATATCGGTTCATAAACAGATGTATAGCAAGCACAATGACTCTTTAGCAAGATATATTAATTTTGATGGTATGAGAGCAAACAGTGCAAAAATATTCCTTGGCTTGGCTTTGCCACAGCGCCGAATATCAGTCTGGCAGAAAGACAACTAATCAGTTGAAATCATTATGAAAACAATTATAGATGGCAGCAGATATTGAATGGGCAATACATTAAGATGAGTGTCAATGGAGTGTCAACGATTTTGTGTCTTGTAAGTATGGTAATTGAGTTATGATTTGGTCACTGTCAGGCATAACCGATGTATTGGCAGCTTTCATAGGCCAAACCGAAAGTAATACAGTCACAGCCCCATTCTGAGATTGAGCGTCAACATAGCGTCAACGGGGTGTCAACAATTGTTGGTCTTGTAAGTATGGTAATTGAATCATGATATGGTCACTAGTAGGCACAACTGACGTATTTGCAGCTTTATAGGCAAAAGAGACCTCAACACGGTCACTGCCTCATTGTGAGAATGATCGTCGACAGAGGATCACTCATTTTTGGTCTCGTCAGTACGGTAATTGAATAGTGATTTGGTCGCTGATAGGCACAACCGACATATTGGCAGCTGTTATAGGCAAAAGAGATAGCAACACGGTCACTGTCCCATTCTGAGAATGAGCATCAATGGAGTGTCAAATATTTTTAGCTTTGCATCTTCTGTAATCTAAGTTCGGATTGGTTGCAGACATCCACTGATGAGATATTGGCTGCCTTTGGGGGCAAAAACAGCGGCGACACGATCCCTGCCACATCCTGAAAATGAGCGTCGACAGAACGTCAACAATGTTTGGTCTTGCATATGTGGTAATCAAGGCATCGCGCGGATATTCGAGCACATAACAGAACTATTGACCGCCTTGATAGGCAAATATACAATATATCAAAAGAAAATCACGGATTCCACAATAATCGACTTTGCAACATGCGAAACACGCAAAAACAAATTACAGGCACTTCTATACGCGATTTTGATAAGTCACCATCATCATCACACTGCAGCATCAAGAGCCTTATATGAATCTATATACGGACCGTCTGGGCGAACTGCCGACAAGCCGCTCAATTCAGACAGGTTTCAAGATTTCCATTGAACCGTACCCCAGTTGAAGGTTGCGGTGAATCGGCTACCTGGACTCCCAATTTGGCCACGCTTCAGTTTGGACCGAGACACAGACCCGAAGTGACGGTCCGGAACGGTTGCTAACGCTAGTTACCAAATATTTCAAAATTGATTTAGCGATAGTAATGGTGAAAATGTACAAGTGGTAATTAAGTAAATCATATTGATACACTAGTATGGTAGATTTAAGCAGATTGGAAGATACACTTGAGGGTAATAATTGAGGTTATTTGTTCACAATATTGGAGGCTGCAAGTATTCACACATCAATGCTGTACTCTTGTAAACATGCAAATCTGCTCAGAAGGTAGTAATTGTTTGACTTTAGAGATGAGCTTAAAGGCAGCAATCTGGAATACATAGAAATGTACTGAAAGTGCGTAATTAAGTGAAATTGTTGGTAAATATAGACTAAGCAGAGCTTGATGTAGTTGAATTCAAAGTATTTGATCTAGAGAGATATGTAATCCAAGTTGACACTGTATCTCTCAGTGAACTGGCAACAATGTGACTGGAACCCAAGTCAACTTTGGATGTATAATTCTGGACAAATCAACATGTCAACTGCAAGAAACACATAATAAGTCATATGGTCCAACAAATAAACTAATCAATAATACTGCAAATACAGCTAAATTGGCTTGGAGTATATGACAGCTAATATTTGGTGGATGCTGGTTACAGTGTTAAGTAATGATTATTGTATAAACTGATAAAGAGTGATAACATAACTTTTTATTTTAGTAAATAGTGGAGCTGTAGATGAGACAGTGAGGGATGGCAAATGTATATCAGATGAGATTGGGAAAATCATTATGAAAAACAGGAATTTAGAGCATTTAGTTATTTACAGTCAGTGGATAATGCAATTGTGGAATGTACAACTTGCCTAGTGGATATGAACTCCAACATCAGCAATTCTAAATTCAATCAGGCTGGTGATACTTCTCATTTCCCACATCCCTTTATATTCTCCCCAATCCTTTCCATTGATATTCCCATCTCATACATTCTATTTAACAATCATACCAACATCGAACTATACAACCTTACACCATTTCTCTCTATCGCTTAGTGTCAACACATATGGTAATACAGTATACAGCATCCATTGGAGATCAATTAGCTTGGACTCACCACAGGTCTCACTACACTGTTACAATTCAAAGTTCACCACTGATTGTTGTTTCAGATCTCAACATGACTATCTAACAATTCACTCCCTCCTGACAGCTCACCAGAAGCCAAACTATTAATTACAAACTAATTCCGATTCTTTGATCGATATTCCTTTCTCAATTGAGACTCAACGACAATGTGGTGACTACTCTGATTGATTTCTTTATGTATGACTATATCGACATACTGACACTCCAGATTTACTACTGCCAGTTCATATTCCTCCCAATTGACTACCTTCCACCAGTGACATCCAGATTGACAACCTCCAACTGCATAATCAGCTATTCCACCACCATAAGATTGAACACCTCCTACTACCCATTTTCAGATTGACTACTGCAAAGTCACCCAGATCCAGTTCAATGACCTCTAGATCAAACCATAACAGATCAAATGCCTGTGAATTACCTTGGTCCAGATTGACCCCCTTTGAAATGTCGATTTCAAGAATGACTTTGTCCGGAAAAATCACAACCACTATGACCATGTCCAGAACACCCTCGTTCCGAACATCCACCTGGCAGAATAAAACCTTCAGAGTAACCATGTTCTAAACAACCTTCCCAGACCAACAATCTCCACACTTACCACTGCTCCAATTGTCACCTTCATATCCACCTGTTCCAGAACACCCATCAACAAAGTCAATTTTTTGCAATCTACCACCATTATATCCACCACTATCTGATTGACCATTTCAAGATTTATCACCTTCAGATCCACCTCATCACAATCCACCATCTCCAGATCTGTCACCTTCAACAGTACAGTTATTCAATGGTTAAATTAACTCTCATCAGATTCCCATATTTCAGCTCTTGCCCAGTAATGGAATCTCTACTTCAGTTACATAGTACTTGTATCCAATCACCTCAATATTGAATTCAATCTGCTAGGAATTCCCCATATACACCTCCTCTTCAGCTGGATCACTACCTCCCATTATGTCTCTATATTCAGCAAACCTTCCCCTCAATGTGAATCTCTAAATCTACCACATCATCAACTTATTGTACATTTCGAAGTTCACTCAATTACCCCCTCCAGTATGCCACCAATCGTATTCACTAATCAATATCCAGTATATCTCTGAGTCTACATCTATATTACTAGCAAGTCTATATATAAGTTCACATATTCAGAGTCTTCAAATGCATGTCTACAGTTAATTGATCACAATATGCGAGTGAATCTCTAAGTCTACTGAATGATAATTTGTAGGTATATCTTCAAATTAGCTCAGATATGAATATCAGGCATATTTCTGAGTTGGGTTAATAATTCTCTGCAGAAGAATAACTACTTGCTCCCAAGTACAATCTGTAGCCAGTTAATATAGATTGATGGATATATTGATACATACATACACAGTTATATAGGTGAATTGATTCATAGATACTAATTCAGACTGTGTACCTGAGTTTCAAAATCTGTTACTCTTAAGTACACACTGCAATAACTTCACATATTATTGCTGTTCTGTATTGATATATCATTTTCCCCAGACTACTGAACAGTAATTTGATATGTTTTCTAACTTTTTGCCTACACCTTCTAGTTCTGTCCAAGCTGCTACCACTGCTTCAAGAGTCTAGCTGATTTGCTGGTAGAACTGACTCCTTCTCTGAGATAATACACTATGGATGTATTCAGTTTCCAGATTGGTCAATTGTAGTATTATGTTGTGACAGCACTAATACACTTCCAGATAGTTCTGATACAAAACATATAATGCACAATAAATGATCAATTTTGTTAAATCGAAACTTGGGAATGAAACTACTTCTGATCCCATACCAATACCAAACAAGTAATCACAGGTGCTGTTTGGTTACTAATGTATATTATACTTTAATAATCTTATCAAATACAGACTTATTGGATATCTGAGTAACATTGATAAAGCTATATTATATTACTATCTATGGATATATAATCATGCATCCTGTTTTAGTATTTGCCATTTACTATAAATAGTATACATTAATTTCAAAGTAGTAAAATGTACTAACATTAACAAGTACTTAGATAGTAATAATAAAATTCTACACTTATACAAGTTTATTAACCATAGAATTCAGTTTGTCATAACAAATAATAAGTCAAGGAAAAATATCAATTAATCTTTTTATTTACACTAACATATTCAAGAACTAGAATTTGGTCCAATACTACCAATATATAAATATTTTACACAAATAACTTTCAAGCATAACTTGTTAATATTTATTTCATTCTAGTCTACATCTAAAGCTATACTGTAATGTGGTAAAACATTACAGTTGATAAATTAGTTTGAATACTAATTGAAACTGTAATTAGTCATACAACATTGCATTTAACATAGCTTAATATTTCTTCAAGATCAAACTATCAAACAATACTGTTATGAGCGAAATTGTTATAAAAGTATGGCAAGTCATTTGAAGTAACAGCATTATATGTTTGCTTCTAGTAAGCAGGTTATTTCTACATTTCAAGAATTATAAGAAATCAAAAAATCAAATGTTACTATATAACTCTGGTAGTTGGAGCTATTAGAGTATAATGTTCTTTCATAATTGCAACAATAATAGGACTTTCTTTTGATGTATATGTTCATTAGACACTGAATACTTCAGTCTAACTGGATAACATTTTCTGTTTACTTATCTAGGAATCAGGGCAAAACAATCGGAGTATTCCTGATAATGAGTAATATTTTACTACTGTCAACAAATTCATTGTAACCAGTTCAGAGGCTAACTGATAGTACAAGTCCTTTCAACAATAGTGTAATGGGGGAGGTCAGGTGTAGGTGATATTGAACACAACAATGTAACATCGGAGACAAGAACAATGGCGCTCAAAACTTGTATCGAGGAATCAAAACATGACAAGAATTGAAGCTGTTCAATGTCCTTTCTTTGCATTGCTATACCAGAGAACAAGTCAAGAGAGAAGAAATGGAAATCCTCCAACACCAAACAACCTCTATTCATATAGAGTTTACAACCCACCGTTAAATCATGATTCATGCTTCGATGTACGATCTGAATCCTCACTCATGGTCATACACACCATTACCATAACCCATGTCTATTCAACCATGCCATATCATTCAATGTTGCAACACCTCAAACCACTTCCATGTCATCCTAAATGATCCTGCAACCACTACATGGCATTCTCACATGACCTCCGCACCAATCAACATCACCACTCTTCGGGTGCACCTAGTCCTTCCCGTGTCCGCTCTGAATAACAACATCCCTTCCTTCATACTATCACTCACAATCCTGAGCTGTGACAGTATCCCCCCATCAGCTTTGAGGTCCTCCAAGAACATTCTCCAATGGTCCTGGCTTCCCTGGAGAGGATTGGTGTAACTGGTCCACTACCCGCAGAGCTTCCACAAACTGTCCTTGGTCCCATGTCAAGGAGACCTAGCCTGTCCGTCGAATGAGATACTGTAATTGGCTTCGATACATATGACTATCCTCAACACTCGAAACCTGTTACTCCTCCTCTCCTTCAACCTCAACTATAGGGGGAGGATCTGCCTGTTGGCCAACCAAGGGATCATCCACCACAAGATCTAACAATGACACTGGTTGGACTCGGTGTATTGGTATCGACACTGGAAGGCTCAAGTCATAAGCGTAATATTATATCTGGTGATCCACTGTATATGGTCCCAATCATTTCGAGTCTGATGTACATATCAGTCTTGTGGTCCGAACATGACAAGCCTCCAACCGAAACCGAGATCCTTCTTGAATATTCTGTGCAGGCATTCCTGAATGATTCACATTCTCTTCCTGTATTGTTTGACTTTGCCTGATTCCTACCCGCAAATGCGCAAGAACTTTTTCCATCCTTGACTGGACTTCTTCTGCATCAATTGGTTGTTGATACTGACTTGCCTCCCAGGCTTCGGACAATATCATGAGTGGATCGGGCCTCTGGACTGCATCCAATGGAGTACACATCATTGTTTCCGAGACACCAGTATTAGCAGCGAATTTCGACATCAGTAACCGTTGTACCCAATCATCATCATGATGATTTATGATCACACACGAATATTGTTTGAAGCTCACCTTCATCCATTCTGTTTGTCAATCATTCTGAAGATAAGAAGCTGTGCATATCCTCTGCTTAACCCCTAAACAGTCACACCGCTATCCCCAAAACATAGAGGCCAACTGGGTTCAAAGATCCAAAACAATGGTAGCTGGGAGTGCGTGGAGATGAACCACCTCCCCTCAGAACAACTGAGCCAATCTGATAGCATCTATCATGGTATAACAGAGAATGAAATGTCAAATTTTCGAGAGACTATCGACCACAACCCAAACAGCATCAATCCCTGCACACTCGGGTAGCCCAACTACCAAGTCAAACAAACTATCTCCCCATGGTCTTTCTGGTACTGATAATGGTCAAAGAACCCTAAATATGGATTGTCATGTGCTCCAGAACCTCTGGCAGACATGATATTTGCATACATACTGGTTGACCTGGTACTGAATATGCTTCCAGTAATAACGTCAATCGAAGTGGTGGAATGCTATTGCTTATCCAGAATGCCCTGCTAATGCTGTATCGTAATATTCATGTATGATGCATAATCACATATCCTCGCTCTCTGGTACAGATATCTTCCCAGAGATCATGTCTTTCCTTCCTCCTGCATGCACCCAGTCACTGTAATTTTATTTAGCCCACTATTTGATTGAATCGCCTTCAATAGTTTTTCTGGCACTCAGGAAGTCATATCAGCTCCTGCAAAAAGGTTGGAAATGCAATCATAGCGCAGTAAGGCCAAACCATCCACCAACACACGCAACTGTTCCCGTAGGTTTTGAAGCTTTAAGACCACATTAGCAACAACCACTGTTTGCATCAGGAACAGCGGGGTGTTCCTGATGGCTTTGATGGCTCTGATGTAACCTCATACCCTCTGATGAAGAATTACATGCTTCACATGGCATACTTACCTCCTTGACTTTCTGTCATGAATGTGGTGAGATATACACACCATTCAAACGACAGGTGTGTCACACTCTTCGCAGTGGCTCCAGTTACGATGTAGCCATTTGCACAATGCCTGGCGATATTTATACCTTTCTACAGCAGAGTGCCACATTTCACCTCTCCACTATTGCTATATATCAGATGCCGCACACTCCCCATATATGTTTAGCTTTGAGATGTTGTCATTTATTACGATACAGTCTTCGCTTCAAATACATTGCTTCCTGTTGCTTTGCTTTGCAAGTAATGTATTTTACCGGTCTAAAATATACTATGCGCTCTTCCCACTCTGTCGTATGATGCCCTCAGTCCTCCAAATTCTGCGTTAATCTATCATCATCTTCCAAAGCTTCTTCTGCCACATCTGCACCCACATAATCGCCATCGTCGCACTCAGACCCATGGGCATCACTGGTTCCTTGGTCAAACCTCTCGAGTTTAGTTGCAGCCCGTCGTTGCCAGCTGGCGGTGCGGATAGCCTCACATTTCTCCCTATCGTGACCATCATCTTTGTAAGCGTCGCTGCTGCTGGCAGCCCGTTATGCGGGTCATCATCCGGGCAACTGTTTTCTATCGGGATGTTTTGATCAGTGCGTCCGATCCCAGGCTGCAAGGCCGTATATCCGTATATGGCCACATTTGAGAGTATATATGAAGATACCATTGCATATGTGGATGTGGTAATATAATAGAGTGGTTGAGGGGTGAAATTATCCCTGGCGATCTCAGAGAGATTGCGAGTCGTAAATATCAGGTTGCAGTTACCTGGCCCTGGACACGTCTCTTGCCATTGCCGAGAACCTCATCATGACTGTGATTACATCATCCCCCCCCTTTAGGAGCAGCCCCCTGGGCTGCCGCATATGTCTATATAACAAGAGAAACCCCACAAAGAGAGACACAACCAATGAGTGCGCCTCCGCAAGACATAATAAGTCCCACAACCGATCAGTAACTCATGAGCAGCCTCACGGCGGATGTGGTGCACTGGGAAACTCTAACTCCCGTGGTAGGTGCTAAAAACCCGTGCCGACACCATTCATACCGGCCCGGGATGCCTAAGCAAGTAAGATATGGAAAACCACCGTACAAAACGTACAATCATCGTCGAGGCTTGTCCGGATGCTCTAGGTGAAACTCCTTGACAAATTCTTGCGTATACCCGAGATCGACCGCTGGTTTCCGCCTAGTCCGTACGTCATTGTGACCCGCCCACTGAACAAGATAACGGAATTTCCGGTAGCGTCGCTTACAGTCGAGGATCTGATCGACTTCCCATTCGTCAGAGTCCTCGACGATCTTCCGCTGTGGTCCGGATGGCGGCTCACCTGTGGTCAGAGATGTATAGCGGTCCAGCAATGGGATGTGAAAAACTGTATGCTTCCAGATCGTATACGAGAAGTCTAATTTGTAACCATCATTATTAATGACCTTACTTAGCGTGTACGGTCTGGTCCGTTTCCGATCCAACTTCACCAACAGTCTTGTCGTCCGGAAGTGCTGCTTTGGACGCCAGACCTTTTCTCCAACCCTGAAAAGAACCTCTTTGCCGCCAGCGTATTTCGTCTGACAGGCTTGAGCCTCCTGCAAGGTCTTACGGAGTGTTTGGTGAGTCTCCTCCAAGCCAACTGCGAAAGTGTCTGCTTGGATTTCCGAATTCAGGCTAGATGGTTGCTTCGGGGCCTTAAACTGCATTACCAGATGGTAGTCGTAATTCGCCCAGAACAGATTCATCCTTGTAGACGCATGTACCGCGTAATTGTAAGTGAATTCGGCGAGCGGGTAGAGTTCATCCCAATTGTCCTCCTCGTAGTTGCAGAAAGCCCGGAGATACTGCTCTAACATCTGATTATGATGCTCTGTCTGCCCATCTGTCTGTTCATGGATGGCTGTCGAGAGCCAATGGTCAGTACTCAAGGGAGAACATACCCAGGTCCACAATCGGCTTGTCAACTGGGTGCAACCAATTATGACTATGTTGTCTGGGACGCCGCGCTTGCAAATGATGTGTTCAAAGAAGAGCTGGGCCAACTCCAGCGAGTCAATATCATTCCAGCACAGTAAGTTGATTGCGATCTTTGACAGTTGGTCCACAATGACGCGAATCCTAGTGCAGCCCGATGCCATGGACTATGGCAAGTCAGTGATGAAGTCCATCGTGAAGCCTTCCCACGGTCGTGATGGTGTCTCCAAGGACATGTTGATCCCGGGCCTGGCGTGCCAAGGTGCGTTGATTCGGAGGCATACTTCGCAGCCGCTGACATACTTAACTACGTGTGAGTGCATTGCTGGCCAATAGAAATCCCTGGATACCAGCTCAGTAGTCGTAAGAGCTTCAAGAGGACCGGACTCAGGGATGTCATGGAATAGACTTATGACTTGTCCGCGTAGAGAATCAACCACAGGAACATATATGCTCCCCACGTAAGTCAATGCTCCGACGACAACTTCCCATTGAATCTCCTTCACCGCTGAATATGTGCCGTCTGCAGCTGGTTGGTCGACTGGCTTTGCCGAGATGTCAACAGCCCAGGAGTCAGACGCCTGCGCCGCGACAATTGCTCGCATGAGGTCATCATATGGTTCCACTGGGGCAGTTGCCAGTAGCCAGGCCACAGGCCTTTCGTAACCGATCTCGTAGTCGGGTTGTCAAGACGGGCCATCGGCATGGTCGTCGGTGCCATCCAGGTGTTCGATGATGATGTCTCAAGCCGAAAGAATATCCGACCACCTGGCTTGTCTTCTGGAGAGTACTTTGGATGTCTGGAACTATTCGAGAATCTTTTGGTCGCACCAAATTGAGACCCTGTAACTGGTGCCCTCGAGGTGAATCCCCCACTGTTTTAGTGTTTGCACAAAGGCCAATACTTCCCGATCATAAGTGTCGTAATTCTGTTCGGCTGCTGCGCGCTTCCGGGTGTAGCAATTCACTGGCCTGAGAACCCTCGAAACATCGTACTGATTGACAATGCCTGGAATCGCGAATCCACTCTCATCTGTTTGGAGAACGATCGGCTTGGCCGGATCGTGATGCTGGAGGATCGGTGCCTCAGTGAAGGTCATTTTCAGTTTCCAGAACGCCATCTCGGCTTCGCGATTCGATTCCCATCTGGCCGAGCCTTTCAATTTCTTCCCACTAGATGTCTCTGATGTCTGTAGTAATACCTCCAGTGGCAGGGTCAGATTGGCATTTTGCCGGATGAATCTTTGTTTGAAGTTCGTGAATCTGAGACGCACCTCGACGTCTCGAACTGAGTTTGGTGTCGGCCAATCCATGATTGTGGAGATCCAATCCAGTTCCATGCCGACTCATTCCGGAGGGATACCAAACCGCAGGGAGCCAACTTCCAAAACCCCACATTGACACTTCTCGGCTTTGCAACAGAGGCCGAATGCCCTGAGTCACTGCAGAACTTAGCACAGATGCTGCTTGTGCTCCTTCTCGTTTGTCGAATATATGAGTATGTCTTTGAGGCAGCATACCGCGAAGTCGTCAATGTATGGCCGTAGTTAATCATTGGTGAAAGACTGGAACGTAGCCTGTGCATTTGTTAGACCAAATGGCATGACCCGGTGTTTGAATCTGCCATAACGCGTTCGAAATGCCGTCTTCTATTCGTCGATTTTCTTGATCCGGATGAGGTTATAGGCACCGCGGAGGTCCAGTTTCCGGATTGTCCTTGCCTCGCGTACAAGGTAAAGCAACTCTGAGATTAATGGAACGGGATACCTATTGCATGATAGGTCTCTGCCATCTTATGGCCGGAGATGAGTCTCGTATGACCGGAGATTACTGTCGGCCTGAAGGGTCTATACATAGTTGCGTACGCACGCATTCACACTTGTACTCTCATATATATATGGCCTTGTGGCTCTCTTAGATAATATACAATGAAGCTTCTCTAGCATCACGATTTCAACAATACCGATTCTTCACCGTCGCCAGATTGAGCGCGCCGTAATCAACACAAAGTCTTAACCCTGCATCCTTGATTTTTGCAAAGAGGATTTGCGCTGCCGCCTGCGATGATGATCGCTGAATAAACCCGTTGGCTAGGTTTGCCTCGATGAAATCCTTCAAAGTCCTTTATTCAAACTCCGATAGATTGTAGATCCGCCCATTTGGCAAATTATAGCCGGGCTCCAAGGCAATCGCATGGTCGGTTGACCGATGTGGCCGGAGTGTCTCCGCCTTATTTCTGCTGGAAACCTCCACCAATGTTCCGTATGTGGCCGGGATATGTCCTCCATCATCTGTAGGCACCATCTTCGTCGTGGTGCCCGCTCCATCTGCAGACGCTAGTTCTCAATTCAGAATAGAGATGGAAGGGTAAGTGGGAATATCAAGGAGCCCGGATATCAAATGGTTCCCCACTATAAGGCCATGCCCGGCCACCCAGTACTCCATTCGTGTCTCGGCATGCCGGTAGCAGTCATTGAGGGTTCTCTCCTGGACGCTGTTCTGCCCCGCCTACCGCCGCTGATCCCTGCTCGCACGTCCAGTGCATGTGGCCTATCTCACTGACTATTAGTCATCCCTGCCACGGTCGCTCCCAGCAGCCCGGGACAATCCCTGATTCTGAAGAAGAATGTCCCAATGTCCTGCTCACTCGCCAGTAGATCGTTAAAGGTCGTTGCTCCAAGTATTTGAATATCTGGGATACTGCTGCCTCATTCAGAAAACACCTCCTCCTGAGCCGCAGATCCTGGTACATTCCCGGGGCATTCCTGATGGTCTACTCGGTTCATTGGCACCACTGCCGCTCCATCTGGGGTACACAGAGCCAAAAGTTGGCCTTGTTGCCAATCGACATCATGATTCCTGGACAGGAACCAACTCAAACGCAAAACCATGTCGTAAGCCCTCATGGGAACAACTAGCACATCCGATGCTCGAACTGGTGATAAGAGTTTGATATACTGACCCGAGAATGCGATTCTTTGACCTTCACTTGGGTGAGCCATTACCGGGGCATTGAGGCCTAGGGTCGTGAGGTTTGCTGGTTTGTCTGCTAGACCAAGCTGTTTTCGCAGTCTCGGTGCTATAAGGATGGGTGTCGTCCCGCAAACGATGAGACCTCGCATGCGTTGCATTTCCAAACTTCAAACTCTTATAAAAACCTCCCAAATTATGTGGAACGTGTCTGGTCTGGACGTGCTGCATATATACTGACTTGACATGTGAGCTTATAGGCTCACCAACAACACCATTGACTTCAAAGCGATCCGATCCAGTTGTATGCTGTCCATTGTCGCCATCAAAGTCTGCATTGCCAATCTCTCTAACCCCAAGTCCACCTTGTTGAACCTCTCCCATCAGGCCAGATGCCTAGGGAGGCCAATGAGTTTTCTGGTTGCTGATTGTCGAAGCACTTCTGTCGTTTGATTTGGTGTCCTCCGTCCCTGTTTGGGGCTAGTGTCTGGTCCTGCTGTCGCGGTGGGTTACCTCCTAGCGAGTATATAGGGCAGAAGCTCGCCTTGTTGTCCAGGGATCCGCATTGTAAACATTTGCCGGTAGAAAGCCGGCCTTCGAAGATTTCGGTTGAGACCAATGGGGCTGGCGGTAAGCCTGACGATTGTCCTCCGCCGCCTGATTCGCCGTGTTCATTTGATCCGGATAGGCCGGATCTGCTGCTGCTGGAGGTGTTGGCAGGTTCAGAAATGGATGGCCCGTAGCCACATTTGCCGCCTTTGGAACACGAGTCTGTTGGCTGTTGCTGTTGCTGTGGTTCCTGCTGCTATTGCTGCTGCTGTACCTTCATGTTGTCGACATCTGTAACTTCCGAAGCCACGGCCGTATCAAAGAATTCATCCAAGGTGTCAAATCTGCCACAGCCAGGCATCATCGGTCCAACTTAGTTTTGGACAGAGTCCTGGAGGCGTGCCCAGGCAATATCGTAGAGGAATTCTTCATGCTTCGGTAGATTCCACCCAGCATCTCTCCAATTGGCTTTCATACGGTTCGCATAGGCTCTGACCGATCCTTGTGGACACTGTACGTATTCCGGCATCAGCATCATCAGCGCCATGCGACGTCGATCCTTATCCCCATCACCTTTGGCTATCTCCTGTGAAAAGAGGTTGAAGCCCTGTAGGCATGGGCCGGATTCCGCAGATATGTCGCACGCCCATTCGGATGGGTCTCACATCGCCGTCTGTCTGTAAGCCGGGTGTTGGAGATTTCTCCGGATGTCCGGCGAAGAGATCGCGTATTTGACACAATCGGGTCCACCGTGTGGTAACAGGTGGCTGTGGGAGTTGAAATTCGAGTGTAACACATCCAGAAATCTGTCCTGCACTTCGGCAAGGCCGCAGTACTATACAGGGTCAACCAACTTGTAAACATTCGGACTTTGGACTGTGATGTTTCGTTCAGTGCGTTCGGCGCAGTCGGTAGCCCATTGATCCCGTTTCGCAGCCATACGTTGCTGTTCGGCCGCCATCCATTCCCATTTGAGTCTTTGTTCGGCTTTCCACTGGGCGTGGTTTTAGAACAGTATTCCCAGCATGAACTGGTTTTGAATCGCCATGTCCAGACTGTCCTCGTAAGTATGTTAGGATTGACGATCACCATTATTGTTGTCAATTGGGCGTTCTTTGTCTCATTGACCTCCAAGGTCATCGTCAAGGTCATTGTCAACATCAATCTCGGCCTCAGGTAAGACCGTTGGTGTAGTGCGTTCAGCTGTCGATGCCGCTGCCTGCAGAGTGCCATCACTCTCATGGATCTCAGTGACGCGCAATTGACTTCTGGTAGACTGCTTTGGAGGGATGATTTTTGATAAAATGGGTTATTTTGTGGCGACACGTCGAAAGGTGTAAATCGTGAGATTACGGGAGCGACACGTATCAAATTAATTAAGAGCGACAATTGGGCCAGGCCGTAAATCTGTATATGGCCACGTATGACAGTATATGGGAAAGTACGGTTGCACACGTGGATGTGTTCAAGTAATAGAGTAGTTGATAGGTGAGATTATCGTTGGTGATCTCAGAGAGATCGCAAGTCGTCTATATAAGGTTGTGGTTACCCGGCCCTGGACACGTCTCATGCCATTGCCGAGAACCTAATCATGACTGCCATTACATACCCTCCTCAACCGCCACTTCGGAGGTCAAATTGTCAAGCAGAATACCATTTTTGACATGCGCCGCTTCCATGCTGATGACACCCGCAGGTGTTGGGTTCTCCACCTGTTGCATCCGATGCTTGACTGTAGCAAGAGTGTTTTGATACACCCTCTGTTGGTAACTCTACAGTAGTGTGTTCCAGGTATTCATCAAGAATGTATACGCGTCTGCAACGTCAGGTGAGTTTAACAACTTGCGACCCATTGCAGGCCAGCTGGATGTGTTGTTACCACCGTCATTCTTGTGGTTGATGTAGTACATGAGATGAGGTCTGCCCACGTTCAGCTATGATTTGGAAGCTTTCGGATGAACATGTTTGTTCTGTTGCCACTCCTGGAATGCATTGCACAACACATTGCAGGTAAAGATGATCAGTCGGGAGGGTATATGACAGTAATTGTCGTCAATCATTAAATTATGCAATCCATCAGCATGCTTACCGCAGTGATTCGCCCAATGATATAATTTACTGTAGATAAACCTGGGATTGCATCCACCAGGCAGTAGAGTGGATGCTGGCCATTCGTTAGCAGCTTTCGACTCACTCTTCGTTGGATTTGGACCGCGTACACCACCTTCCACACGCTCTGCAACAGGAACAGATTCTTATTCTCTGCCAGAAGGGAATAAATGAATTCCAAACACTCTGCGTCAGATTCAAAGAAGTGGAAATCATAAAGCTCTGCGATGAAGTCCCTTGCTGATTGAATAAAATGGAATTCGACCATATCGACTTGTGCTCGAACCTAGTACTGGATTAAGCCTGTAATACCCAATGTGGCTCATTGCTTTAGCATACCTCTTTCCATGTCTTCTCTGTGCGTGCTTCAAATGCTGTGGACCAATTGTTGTTTCGCTGCATAGCGGTGTTCCAGTACGTCTCTATTATCTGCCAGTGTCGGGCTTCAGCTAATGCTTTTGCAACGTGTCACATTGCATAACTTGAAATCTCCAAGTCGCTTGAACTCATAAACAGCGCTCTGTTCCACATGTAGAGCTCCAGGATTCTGCCCGTTGCAAACAAAAGACATGTGATGTCTCAGTGACCAAATTGATGGATGATGCCACTGGCCGAAACCACTGATCGAGATGTAGACCCCGGCTGCGGTTGCAATTGCCACTGCCACGGTCTTGCATTCGTTTCGGTAGCTCACCTTTGCGATGAATTTGTAATGATCAAGTGGGCTTCTGGATTTGGGATGGGGGTAGGCATGATTTCAAGACTACTGAGAGGAGTGGGAGTGCTAGCATTGCCAGTAGCAGGGCTGGATACATGCGACGCTTTAAGTCTGTCTGAGAGGATCCTCCAGACGGTGGTGTTCTAGGACTGCTTGAAACCGGCGTGGTGGTTGGAGTCTATATTGACCATCGCTGTATAGTGGGCGGGGTGGAAGCCACGTGTTGGGTGATATCCGCAATGTGAGAATTCTTCTGCGAAGATCAGGTGGTGGAGTTCTGACAATGGATTGTACAGGCTACAGAACTCTGTCCTTGAGAGGAATGACTCTCGCCTGCCGCTACGGAAATGCATCTCTTAGCAGGGGGTAGTTTGGAATTCCCTGAAGGCCCACCATCTTGTTGTTTGTAATGATTGGCAAAATTTCAAATCTTTCGTATGACAGCAGTCATGTCAGGGCGGGGGCTTTGGGATGGCGTTGTCCGATATGTATGTTTGACGTTTAGAATGTATGAATTTTATCCTCTGAATGCATATGCAATGGCAGGCGAGGTAAAGTACTATTTGAGCGACCAGGGAGAGATTCGAGAGAGAAGGGTCGCGCAGTGTATAACGTCCTTGACTCTACACTACAATCACCCGTGATGACACTCGTGGACGAGATAACTTGAAACGCATTCAATTATGTGGTTAACTTTCATAAGATTATACTCAGAATATACTCAGCATTGTTATTCACTTTTACAGCAACGTCTGAAGGTCAATTTGCACCACCTGAAGGGTGTTTATGACTTCTTGCCGCGGTCATCATAGTATTACACGGATTCTGGGCCCAATACTTCGAACGATCGATTGTTTATACTCTCAGCTTCGCGGTGGAAATTCCCCTTTGGGTGAGCTAAATGTATTGCAAAGTGAACAATGGCGTATTCTTCATCCTACGACATCAGTTGCGTGTGCTTTTTCCACCGCTCGGCATGTTTGTAGACGTGTTGGATGGTTGCACAGTTGGGACCTCCTGAGAACTACTCAGTGTGCTCCATGATGGATAAGGTCTGATCGGTATTGCGGTGTGTCATCCAAAAGCAGCTCCTGGCATCATAAACCTTCCTCAGCCTGGGTATTCAATCTCCTCTCAAAGCTTCTCATTCAGGAGGTGCCTGGTGGTTGTCCACAAGGAAGGCTGGGCTGTGTTCTGTTCGTTAACCAACAAAACACAGCATATGAATCAAAAAAATCATATCCCACAAGTTGAACACGGAAATCTCAGGAACTCGAGTACATATATCCCGTCTTCCCACCGACACCTCCTTTCTCTGTTCCTCCCATATTCAAACAGCGCCAGCATTCGGAACTATCTCAAAATGACATGACCGGCACTTAACCACGCCTCTCATTCCAACACACACCCGATAACTTGCATAACTTCGGCCGTTCTCTCTAGGCATTGTTGTGTAACATGTATATGTATCATCATGCCAATGCCTCCGATGTAGATTCGTTTTCAACTCAGAGCGAAGGCACTGAAGGGCAGCTGTAAACCAATTTGGAAGGCAACTGCCCGGGCAAAAATGCCCACATCTGTTATAATCCGACGCCTGTCGTTGGATTGAGACCGTATACAGGGATTCATCTCGGAACGCCTCAGTGGACTCATCGATATACAATCTTTGTGGCGTCAAGGATAATAGGGCATGGGACCTCTTTTATGATATAATCTGTCTTGATGCTGTCACGACTCGCCACTTCTCACAATTCCAGCTGATGTGGCCGCACGGCAGGTGCAGGAGTTCGCATTTTCGCGAGTGATGGGATGCCTTCCGCTCATATAAGGGGCAAATGATTAACAAAGATTGCAACCAAATCAACAGTTGGGGATGGGACAGCCCTCGTGCTGTCAGGGATCAAGTCGATCGCTCTGATCCACAGACAACCAGCTCGGGGAAGGTTAACCGCACCAGAGTTCATTTCTCTTTGTATGGTTGCGATGATCTCAGGGGCGAGATGCAGTCGCCAAAATGCCAGCATTACAAGCGAGACGACTTCCTGGCTGTTAGACCACTGACTTGTGATGAGATAATCCATGAGGATGATGATGATGAGCACTGAGTAAATCCCAGAGCACCGAGTGGTGGAAGGAGCCATCTTGGCGATGGCATTGACAATGATCACAGTGCGGGTGAGAAGGACATGCAGGGCAGTGAGAAAGGCACCGGGAATGGGAAGGAGACAAATGATGAGTAGAGGAAAGGGAACGTGACTGAGGATGGGCTGGGGAAATGGAAGGGGAAGTGGAAAGCAACATAGGAAGGGAAAGAAAAGGGGAACAGGAACGGGAAAGGGAACAGTAATGTTAATCAAGTCCCAGCCGGTGACAATATCTCTTGTGCCGTTGTGTTGCGGTTGCAGAAGGAATTGTGTGAGGCAGATTCGGACATGAATGGCTAACCAGAGTGGGTAGATTTTTGGCCAGAAGCATTGCCCGCCCTGTCAGATTCCTGAGATGACGATTCTGACTCTCCCAAGGAGTCCGTCAGCAAATATGCCTCAGAACTTGAGTCTGTGGTGGATATACCCGGGCAGGATGATGTGGACGCACCGTATGGCATTGATCTAGACAGTGATGTTGATATGGAAAGGGACGGTGACGATGAAGTGGAGGAAGATGACGAGGAGGATGATGAGGACAAGGAGGATGATGAGGATGAGGAGGACGATGATGATGAGGATGAGGATGAGGATGATGGTAAAGAACCTCGGATGATTGGCCAAGGAGAGATGGTACATTCATCGGCTGATGATGTAGATGCCATGGTCGAAGATCAGCTGATCGTGCTACCTGAGGAAGGCCAGGAGATGCGGGAGCATTGCCCACAGCCACATCCTCTGGCGCCTGCACCACGGCCAGAAACCCTGGAGTCTCTTCCATGACCACAACCTCCGCAGCCTCATCCACTCAGTGGGCTGGAGATTTTGTGGTGTGTGAGGCTGCAAAATCCTGGCCCAGCGGTGCCAACTCTGCCGGAAGCTGAGGCAGCCGGAATCTCCTGGGATGTGGATGTGGATCAGTAACTGCTCAGCGAATCGGCAGGTGGCGACAGTCTCCCTGAGGCGCGCCCTGAGGTGTAGGTAGGCGAGGAGTGAACCAGTACTCCCGTAGCAGAGGCGGCGATGCTTCTCGCCCTCTGGATCAGACTGGGTTCTTGTCTTGTGAGTTCCAATCGCTGTAAACTATTCATCTCAGGCACTGAATAAGGCATGCTTGGTGGTATTCGGTTCGCTTCGGGTTGTTGTGTTTCCGGCTCGTTCGTGTTAGGGGTCTGGTCGTGGGCTGCTTCGGTACCTTTGTTCTAAACTATTAATCTCAGGCTTTGATTATTATACACATCACGAGGTTTTGGATCGCTCAGGGTTTATATTGTTTATCAGTTTTGTATTTGTTTTAATTTATTCCTAGTATTATGGGACATCACGCATGCAGCATTTTTGCAACTCCTGGCGTCTACGGAACCTGCTTGTGATGGTGTTGAGGGTCAATCAATCCCTGAAGTTAGCTGAAAGTATCGTGAGCTTACAACCACACCACACTGCTCAGGCCGACCACCAACTTTGATCCCTGTATACAGTGTATACACCATTCCTCGCATGTTGTCGACAATGCCAGAGAAGACCCCTTTCCATTGCCCCTACTTTTCATGCCATAAGAAGTTCACCTCAGACAGCTGGCAACTTAAACATATCAAATTACATCATCCTGAACACCTACAAGTTGCACACCAGCAGAATACGACTGTTTGCAGCCCACCCGAATGCGTTGAGCCCGCTCAGCGTCATGAATTTAACACTACCAAGGATTCAGTCGAGGACTTGGACGTGTTTCACTACATCTAATATGTTGAAAGCATCGCTGACTCAGAGTCTCAACCACTGCCACCTCCTCAGCCGCTGACGGAAACATATCCCCGCTCTGATGCTCCGCTGAGCGATTATATCACTGTGCCGTTGCAAAACTACGCTCAGGGTTGCATGGAGACAAAGGAACAAAACAAAAGCTGATACTCATTTGCGACCAGTGAAGAGTACAAATGTATCCCGAGTGGGATTAAGAAGACAGTCATAAAGACGTACAACGACAACGTGCTGAAGGCAGAAAACAACACTTGGTGTTTCCAAGCATTCATAAACAGGGATGTCATCTACAAGCACGTGACTCCCATACCTGAGAATCAGGCTCATGGGGAGTAGGAACTTCACACTCTCGAGGATATGAGATGGAATGACACACACCAACGCCCTATCACATTCTGGAGTGGAGACATCATCAAAAGCATCAGATGGTTGATGCGGCAGCCCGCCTATGCAGAGCATCTCATGAACTGCTGGCAGGGTTCCTTCAACAGCGATACACCACCGAAACGCCTCGATGCCGAAATGCACACCGCGGACTGCTGGTGTGAGACACATTGAAGCTGAGATACCTGAGGATAATGACGTGCTAATCGACGTTCAGTCACCATTCATAGTGGGGGATGCACGGGTTTGCTTGATTTTCATGTTCAACGGAGCGGATCTTATGAATTTTACCGGTTACCAGAGAGATCGGCCTGTATGTATAACAATTGGCAATCTATCGTCGATGATCCGCCAGATGCCCTCAATCCAAAGCATCCCATTGGTCGCTTTTCTGCTGATTCCGATCAAACATAGCATTATTCTTCCAAAGCGGCTGGATGAGCAGCTGCAAATAAACCGAGAGGTACTGAACGAGGTACTCTGGCTGGTACCCCAGCCTCTCACCTTAACTCAACATCCCAGCGCCGAGAGCTGGTATTACAACGTTCTCAATTGAGATGACAACTTCAGGCATTGTAAACCAGTTTCAGCAGCATAGGATGCAGATGACCCAGAGTATAGCAACGTACATCATGTCGAGCGGCATGTCTGCATCCGGCGCGAGTATCCAAAAATCAACTTGGAGATTATGTCCCTCCTGACAAGCAATACCCCCAGTGCGATCACACCCTATATAGAACACTCGGCGATGCCAATTCCAAGGGTGCCAATGTCGAACTCTCGTCACGCCATGTTCATCGAGGATTCAATGTGCCTGGAGATATTCCCTGTAGTGCTAGTGACCTTCCCAAGGCCGACCTGCTCCCTACAATGCAGATCCCCATGCTTGACAACCTCCAGAAGTGGATTTCCCACTTCATGAAGACGCACGAAGGGCTCAACAAGTACAATGCCATCTGGTTATCCGGCCTGCTTACCATGACCTCACCCCAAAAATTAGTCATATGCAGAAGTTTCTCAATGGAATCAGAAGAGGATGAAGGATATGAGACAGTACCTGCTTGGAGTTGTAACCCAGACTCTCCCAGGTGGAAGCCCCGCTCAGCATCGCATATTCAATCACGGAATAGAGCACACACAAGAATTGTTTGAATTCTCTACGTATGCTCGATATATATCTCACAATGATTTGGCATTGAGCTACATGGGGGACGCCCTGAGTCTTCTTCACAGCTTGAAAGAACTTATCTTACTTGGGTGAGCTGGCAAAAAGGCAAAGGCCAAATCCAATGGCCTGAGAACAGAACTCGTGAAGAAGTGCAGGGTAGACAACCATACAAATGCTGGAATTTGGGTGCTGTTGAAAAAGCGGCATGGAATGATTCCCTGGCTGGATTATATCAGCCATTACATAGATGTTGCCGAGGAGTTAGATGGCGACTTCAACTTGTGAACATCCAGTTGATGGCTTAGCGGGTCAAACAGACTCGTAGATATGGAGCGTTGCATGAGTATTCTGCCAAGAGACTTCAAGAAGCATGTAAAACAAACCTCAAGGATGGTTGAAATGCCTCCAATCACAATCCCAACTACATGCCACAAGTAATAACCTTCCAGCATCGCATTCTCTGCTTCAAATTGAGACAGCTCACTGTCCAAGCCCTCGCTCAGTTTGGGAAGAACAGCACTTCCGCCTGCAAAGTCCTCCCTTCCGGTGCTGATCTGGCTGCCCCCCTGAGCACCCAGTCATCTGGGAAGCTTATATCCATGGGACCCCAAAACCGCCATGATGGAAAGCATCCTGATGCTATGATCAAAGACTTCAGCACATTACTCGACAATACGCGAGACGCAACACTGAGCGTGGCAATATACAACGGCAAGTAGGAGTTTATCAAGCATAAGAGTCGTAACAGGACATATATATCGGATGAACAACTGCATGCAATGGAGCGTTAAATTTACCCTGATAATAAGGTTCAAGGCGATGGTTCAGATGGTGAATGCATATCTGAGATGTGTCAGAGCACAGGAAGCCAGAGCTGGCATTGATGGGACTGACGGAACGACTGGGTGTTGGTATAGCAACACCCAGGGAGGAGTTGTGGCGCACTGAATGAGCGTCTCCCATGGCAACTGCCACGACTATTCCAAATCAAGCTCCTTAATGAGGATGGAGCATTTGTTGGGTAATGCTTCGCCCTGTCGCTCACCACAATACCTGAAAACTCGGGTAACTTGGATCCCATCTCGAAATGTGTACAAGGGAGATAAGAACCGGCCGCTGTTACTTTGCACATTTTCAGCATGGGAAACATCATCGGCTGCGTGCATGAAATTCCAGATATAGCTACAACTAGTAAGACAGCAGCCGGATGGAAAGAGCAATGGATAGTTGATAGCCACATATATCTGGCGACTTGGAATGATGTGTACAATTAGTAAAGAGATAATTGCATTTTGCGCCCGGATAGACGGAATGCCAAGAGAGATTTTCACAGCTTCACCCATCGCATTGCAATCCCGATGCACCCGCTTACCCAATGAACCCATTCCAACTTACGGTCAATGTGGGCTACAACGCCAGAATGTTAGTGTAACATATGAGACAAACAGCGCCAGAAGAAACAGTTACACTGGGATCGGAGGGTGATATGCAACGCGACGCATGGCATTGATGCTGGGCACAGAGTTATCAGGGACTGGGGTGTCTATGATGGCTCTGATGGAGTACGTCCACTCTGACTGAGCCATCCCGCTCAGATGAAAATTTTCTCTGCTGATTCACCTGTTCCACATTGTTGAATCTTTGATCCCCCCCTTCAGGATGTCCTCCAGGCTTTCTTGTCAAGGCATCTGCTGCCCCATTTGATTGCTTAGGTAGGTATGCACCTTTAGAATCAATCTGGGACCAGAATTCTGACCAATCGGCTTGATGTCTATTCAGTAGCTTCTTTGGCATACAGTACTCCAGATTTGAATACTCCGTTAGCAATTAAATGGGGTGTATTATCACTTCACACTCCAGCCTCCATTTCTTCAGTGCCATAATGATAACCATCACTACCTTCTCAGATAGATAGAAATAGTATTCGGCTGGCATATGTGTTTTCAAAAAATACACCACAGGATGTAATACTCATTCATCATCATGTTCTGATACAACACAGGCCGAAACATATTGCTAACGGTAGATTTCCACCACAACCAACCCTCCATCATCGAAATATTGGAGTACTGGAGTTGTCACCACTGCGATACACATTGACTCCGGAGCCAGCTGTTGTTCTGTTCCCCATCTAAATGGTTCCACCGTTTTTGTAAGTACTGTCAATGGATCCCAATTCTCAGAATACTTAGGAGGCAATGGTCAATAGTAATTGCAGAATCCGTGGAACCGTTAAACTTCGAACAGATTAATCAGCCTTTCATTTACTGTTTCCCTTTCCCGTCACCAATTTCATAGGGTTTCAAACTTATCTGGATAGATTGAGATCGCCTTTGTCAGAATGATTAATCCAAGATATGGAACCATTTCCTTATGGAATTCACATTGTACTATCTTCAGATATAACCCAGCTTCCAAATGGCATTGCACAACCTATTCCACATATTCAACATGTTCTTCTTGCAAATAGCTCCAGATGAGGACATCATCCAAATATGCTGAAGCGAAATCACCCAGCACCTCCCTAATCACATAATCAATATACCATTGAAAATCAGCAGCTGCATTTTTTATTCCTCTAATGGGTGGGGTCAGACCTAGGTGGTAGTGGTAACAATAATGTGATATCGTGACATGACAATGAAGCTCATAGTTCATATCAAGAGAATCCAGACAATCCAATGGTGGAATCCGTTTGAAAGTCGTAGCTTGATTTGCCATACAGGAGAATGAGTAAAGAGAGAAGAAAAGGAAATACTCCAAGACCAAGTGACCTGTCTGAATATACCGTTCACCTATCACCCTCGAATCATTTCTGATACTCCGATATACCATTGGGATCCTACGCCATGATCTTACACACACCATCAAGCTAATACCTTATCAACACAACTACACCATGTCGTTCAAGGTTGCAAGACCTCGGACCACATCCTTATCCTAAGATGGCATACCGCCACCGCTACACCACCTATAATGCATCTCACAACATCTCGATATTTCCATCACGGCGATTCCTCTCACACCCTTTCCAAATCCCTGTCTGAATTCTAATATTCTCACTCACAGCATTCGGGCCATGACAGTATCCCCCTGTAAGGTTCAAGGTCAGCCGAGGATATTCGCCAAAGGTCCTACAGTATCATGGTATCATTCGTGAAACTCTCCTACTGCTTGTGACCCGTCCACAATCTGTCCGGGCTCCCAGGTCAAAGAATCATACCCAGTCCATCATATACGGGACTGTAACTGATTCCGATACATCCAACAATCTTCCGTGCTTGACAGCTGATATACCTTGTCACCATCCACCGCCGCAGGCGGTGGCGGTTCCACCAGTTTACTGCCAAGAGGCTCCTTGACTACCGGGTCCAAAAGCTAAACAGGTTGTACTCGATGAATTCCTATAGACACAGGTGATTCCAACTCACAAGCATCTGGGGTTATTCAGCGGATAGCCTAAAAGAGCCATAGTCGCTTCCAATCTTTCTTTGGTGTCAGCCTCGTGGTCTGAATGTTGTGGGCATCTAACAAAACCTGAGCTCCCTCCTGTATGTTCGGTGCTGCCATCCGTCCGTGATTCGCACTTTCCTTCTGTATTACCTGAATTTGTCTCATTGCCACTCCCAGATGTTAATGAATTTGTTGCATTGTTGTGTGGACCCGATCGGAATCTAATCTTCAATGGTCCCGTGCTTCCGGCGGTTCTTCTGGAGATCACCACCGGGGATCCATTCCCTAAACAAAGAAGAAGGGGGCGCAGTTTGAAGACTCTGACATCACATCAATCGCAGCAAACTCAGCCATCCATAATCATTTCACCCAGTCATCCTGTTGGTGATTAACAAACACCCGGACATACATCAGCAAAATGTAAATCGGTCCGGAAGCCACACGCCAACCTCCTAGACACTGCGGTCAACCTCACCAGTGCTTCTAAGTACTTCCAGATGCTCCCAGGCCCCCCCTGGAGCTAGACATAGTGCTCTCAGACTCTGCTAGAGCATTCTCAGGTGCTCCTGGAAGCACCTGCAGATATGGAGGTGCATTCAGGATGCTATGAGATTTGACTAATAGGATAGTCAAATCCTGGAGCAGCTGAGACCTCTGCGCAGCTCTGCAGGAGACTTGGTGCCGTATTCTGACAGCAGTGGTTCTTGGGGTTCCATAACTGCATGGCATTTCATCTATCATATTCATCTTTGTTACAGTCACAAGATTTGCTGCCTCATAAGATGGGAAGCCATATTTAAGTCTCTCTATATATATACATACGGTCAATCTGGCCGCAGATGGGAGTCGAGCATAATCGGAGAAGCACCTAGAGACGCCCATTGAAAGAACGTAGAGATGCACCACTCGGAGCCCATTGTGGTGAATCAACGGAGCTACAAGGCAGAGAGACCACCATGAACACTCTGGTGCACGTCGTGTGACATTCAAATGGAATTGGTGAGAAATGGCAGTTCTGGCTCGAGGAGTGTAGGAACAGGGTGAGAAGATATGATACTACCTGGCTGTGATGATCTACGCAATTGTGTGGAACCAAGGAAAAAGCGAGTGAGACCAAAAGTTGGGCGAGATAGAGTGTGTATTTTTGTTGTGTGATAAGATGAGATCAAAATGAGATGATGTCTATCTACCGCAGGGACTCCCGAATATACACTCCCAGTCGCTCAGTTCACCTCCGTTGCCCCTATATCTCCATACACCCGCCGTTGTTCCTCAAAGATGGACTTGGAGGCCATGATCGCGTGAGCTTGGAGATGCACTTGGAGACCGAGATCGAGCGAACTCAGAGATGCATTAGGAGAGCATGATGGAGTTTGGAGATGCACTTGGAGGTTGTGATTGGGCGAGGTTGGAGATGCACTTGGAGGCCGTGATCGAGCGAGTTTGGAGATGCACTTGGAAGACAACATTGTGTCAGCTCAGAGATGCACTTGGAGGCCATGATCGAGCAAGTTTGGAGATGGACTTGGAGGCCGTATTTGAGGGTATTGAGAGATACACTTGGAGGCCATGATCGATCATGATTGGAGGAGTTCTTGGTGGCGGTTGATCGGGAGGGAGGCGCGACAGGAGCTGAGACTCTATTCATTGGTCAACTTGTAACTGTGGGAATGTAGAGAGTTGAGTACAACAACATCCACCGAAAGATGAGAAACTGGCTGGGAGTGGGAGACAGTCAAACTTGGGATGATGCAGTACTTGGTGTTTGCTGTACTTGGTGTTGACTCATAATCATGGCATGGAGAGATAGAGAGGGATGACTTAACTTCGTGTTCTTAGGTGATAGTAGAGTCTAGGACAAGAAAGAGAGA